>Ga0310122_10001779_pt1 | contig 13790 bp, 8 predicted proteins | sample CB6_Bottom_1051__FD_203503 | JGI IMG/M metagenome (GOLD analysis project Ga0310122, IMG submission 203503) | Marine microbial communities from Western Arctic Ocean, Canada - CB6_Bottom_1051 | ecosystem: Environmental > Aquatic > Marine > Oceanic | place: Canada: Western Arctic Ocean | collected...
TCTACTCATCGGCTGGCGGGGTGAACCTGGCACGAAAGACGAGCCACAGCACGTCAAACAGGGCAAGGTCACCGTGAGCTTGCTGGACGCAATGGATATTCCCCATCGCGTCCTGTTGCCGGAGCCCGAAGGAGCCCGGCGTTGTGTGGATGATTTGTTAGAGATCGCAAAAACTGAACGCCGACCGGTCGCATTGATGGTACGCAAAGATACCTTCGAGCCTTACAAACCGTCCGACCCGCCCGCTGACAACTTCCAAATGACGCGTGAGCAGGCTATTGAGACGATCGTTGCAGCCTTGAGCGAAACCGATGCGGTCGTTTCCACTACGGGAAAAATATCGCGTGAGCTTTACGATTACCGCGATCGTATTGGACAGGGACACCAGCAGTCGTTCCTGACTGTCGGCTCGATGGGGCACGCCTCACAAATCGCTATGGGCATCGCCCTAGCTCAACCCAAACGCCAGGTGTTTTGTCTGGACGGCGACGGGGCCATGCTGATGCACATGGGCGGAGCTGCGATTGTGGGCGCCGCTGGCTTGGCGAACTTTAAACACATCATCTTGAACAACGGGGTGCACGATTCGGTAGGAGGCATGGCCACAGCGGGTCTGCAGGTCTCATTCACGGAAATCGTCAAGGCGTGCGGTTATACTGAAGCGTGGCGCGTCGAGCGGCGCGAAGACCTAGCCGAGAGAGTAGGCCAGCTCCGCTCCCAGCGAGGGCCAGCTATGCTTGAAGTCATGGTCCAAAGGGGCGCACGGGCCGATCTGGGTCGACCGAAAACCTCTCCAATCGAAAACAAGACAGCCTTCACCGATTTCTTGGCGCGCTGACCTCAAAAGAGAACACCGTTCGACCCAACATTGTCACCAGCGACTTGCTCAAGGTGACCGAGGGGGGTCTTGAGGGCGAGTTGATAGGCCGGCAGTCCACCGCCGAGTTATAACTCGGCGATATCAGGTTTTTTCCAGAGATGGGATTCGCTACCGCCTTCCCAATGGTGAAAACCTGCACGACGTTGCCGCCCGTGTGCAGCGCTTCTTCGCCGACTCGAAGGAGCTACGGTCTGACTGCGTGGAGGACGCGGCCGCTCGATTCACACGGGGATACGCCACCACGACAGACGGCGTTTTCGCGTGATTGCCACGCTGCCCCCCCCCACCCCACCAACAGCACGGCGGCGAAGGTTGAGGGCTGAGCCTCAATCATACGAGCCAGAGAAACTGATCGCTACTTGAAGTAGCTTGGCCAAGCTGATAAAACTCAAAACTTTCGGGAATGCACCACGAAGATCACGAAGGACACGAAGCATTCAACTCTCCCCCTTCGTGCTCTTCGTGATCTTCGTGGTGAACGAGTCGCGCTTGGCCAAGCCGTTGAAGCCCCAACAAAGTCAAGGGATGCCGCCTCCCCCCCATCCGAATTGCCCGAGAAACTCCAATATTTTCCTCGCAACAATCGAACGCTCCGACTCCGGGAGGTCATGTTTAATTTTGGCTCTTTTGGCTTCCCCCTCCTTCAGCGGCCGGGGCTTGCTGTAATCGACAGGCGTCATGCACCCCGTGAGAAGCACGGCCGCAATTGTTATGATTCGTAAATGTTTCATTTCCCTTCAGCTTTTAATTCTTCACCCGTCTTGCCTCCGTGTTTTCGAAAATACCTGACGACAGATTTCCTGTAATCTTCCCCTGATGAAGTATTCATTTTTTTCACAAAATCCAGAATGGTCCTGCCCTCATATTTTCCGGATTGGACGACTTCATTGATATTCGCACCCCCTTGAAGAAGGATTCCCCCTGCTTCCATTGTATTCCTCACACCTCCCCGGCCCGCCTTATGCAAAGGCGTCATCCCTTCGGCATTCTTGGCGTTCACATCCGCGCCGTTATCAAGGAACAACGCCATCTGTGCTTTGTCACCTTTTAATGCCGCGAAATGCAACACCGTGTCCCCGTTGCCATCCTGCATTTTCACGTTCGCCCCATTTTTGATGAGTAATTCAGCCAGATCACCCTGCCCCTTTTCACTGGCAAAATGCAGAGGTGACTTCTTGTCCCTCCGTTTTACACGGGTTCCTGTTAATGCATTCACATCCGCGCCGCTGGCTATGAGTAGTTTCGCCACATCCATGTCTCCGTCCTTGGCGGCGGCGTGCAGGGGCGTTTCACCGCTGGAGCATCGATTCCGCACGTTCACATCTGCCCCCTTGCTGATAAGATATTCAAGTATTTCCAGTTCATTATGATTCGCCACGTTATAAAGAGCGGATCGGTCACAATTTTCGACTGCATTGACGTTGGCTCCCTTCTCAACAAGTAATTTCACAATCTCAAACTTGCCCGGCTTTTCTCGATGGTTTCCCGTCGCAGATAACAGGGGTGTGTTCTTTCCTTTATCAACCGCATGGACATCTGCCCCGTTCGCGACAAGCACCTTCACCGACTCCGCATGCCCCTCATAAGCGGCGACATGAAGGGGTGTTTTTCTCTGATCCGTTCGCGACAAGCTTTCTGTCCGTGCATTCACATCCGCTCCTTTGGCAACGAGAGCCTCTATGACTTTGGTAAACCCTTTGCCAGCCGCCCAATGCAAAAGAGCTTTCCCGTCTTTCACATTCGAGCCCACATCCAAGTCCGCACCAGCGTTGATAAGCAGTTTAGCCGTTAAAGTTCTGTTTGCTCGCACGACATTCCTTGCCGTGTCTTGCACGGCATAAGCCAGAGGAGTGGCTCCTTCCTTGTTTTTGGCGTTCAAGTCCGCGCCCTTGGAGAGCAACAGTTCAGCGAATTCACCATCCCCTCTCCATGCCGCAGCGTGTAGCGGCGTGCTGTGATCGTTATTCAACGCATTCACATCCAGTCCTTTTGCGAGACACAACTCAACGATTTTCACATGTCCACCATTAAAGGCCTGGGGAAGCGCTTCGTGCAAAAGGGTGTTCCCTTTGTTGTCTTTTGACTGCACATCTGCACCCCCATTGATGAGTCGAACAACGATCGCTTCCTGACCCTCAATCACCGCGCTCCATACAGCTGTCTTTCCGTTGTCGTCCTTCACGTTCAAATCCGCTTTTTTTTCAACCAGAAGTTCGACAACTTCACCGTGCCCCTTTGCGCTGGCCCAATGCAATATCGAACCGTATCCCTCCCACTCGCCAGTCAGCCCATTGCCCTCCTGGATATGCTTAAGCGCAGATTCAATCTTCTCCGCGTTACTTTCCATCTTCAGGTTTTTTCCGCCATGTTCACGGAGGATCGACTCAATCTCGGGATGCTCATGTTTGATCGCCAAATCCATTGGTGTCATTCCCCTGCCGCGGCCTTTCCGAACCTTCAGGTTGACGTCTGCACCATTGGCGATGAGCAGTTCAACAATCTCCAGCGAATTCTTGGTGATCGCCGCGTGCAGTGCCGCATCTCCCCAGGCATACCCCAACAGCCGGTTTTCATCATCGGGAACCGAACCACCACCTGATCTTGCGTTTACTTTCGCCCCTTTCGCAATGAGCAGTGCCACCATTTCTTTTTTACCCTCAAAGACCGCCGACATCAACGGAGTCCCACCCATCACATCCTCCTTCAAGTTGACATCAGCACCCTCGGCAATAAGAAACTCAACAATCCTCTTTTGCCCCCTGGTGATTGCTGTCATCAGTGGGGTCATTCCCTTTTTGTCCTTCCCGTTCACGTCCGCCCCGGCCCGAATGAGCAATTCCAAAACATCAAGATGGCCGAAACCAATCGCGTATCGTATCCCCATATTCACATTAACCCCGAGATCGATCCACTGTTTTACGACCTCCACGTTTCCATCCGATACTGCCTTGATTAAGTTGATGGAAGGCTTCGGGCCGGATTCCGTTCTCGCCGATGACGATCGTTTTGTTTCAACCTTCTTTAAATATATTCCATCCGCACCGTCCGGGATCATCCTGTCCAAAGGAACTTCCTCCCCGTTTTCAGCGAGCGAAATCAGCTCGAAGGTTGTCTTGTTGAACTTGACCGTGAGTTGATCGGAACTTTTTGCGATTCTCCCTTCGCACACCAACAAGTCTCCCTCGACTTTCCACGTGCCAACTGCGTCTTTATCCTCACCCTCGGGACTTCCTATAAATGAGCCATCCGACTTCAATTCAAAACGAACCGAACCTCCCCCGACAGTTAGGATGTAACTCCCCGAATAGTCCGGCTCGGACGCGCAACCCATCAGGAGCGCGACGGCGATTGTTGTGATTATGTTTTTCGTTTTTTACCTTTCGTTGGCGGTTTTCCGCGGATCAGGAATCAAAGTAGCACACATTCCCTGAAAACCGGTCATTGATAAAATCAATGGTATCATTGACTGCGTCGATGGCAGGCACGGCTTGGTTTGGCCGGAATCTTGGGCTTAAACTTCACGCTTGCAACTCGTTGTGGCAGCGCGGATTCTGGCCTGCCTTTTTGTCGAACCCGACTCACCATGGGCAAAGCCAAGCGCGAACGAGAAAGACAGTCCGCCCAAGCGCCACTCACCGGCACTTGGACTCATGCGGTTCGGATGCTGCTTTTTTCAGCGTCAATCATCACCGCCTACCTTGCGATCGCAACGTTGGCCAGAGGCGGGGACGTACCCGGATGCGGCCCCGAGTCGGCCTGCGACAAGGTGCTGGCCAGCCCGTGGGCGTATTGGCTTGGCATCCCGGTGTCGCTGCTTGGCCTTGGGCTTTACGGGGCGTTTTTCATCATCACATTTTCACTCAAGATCAGCCAACAGCAGAAAGCCACCCGCGCGCTCAACTCGCTCACGCTTATCTCGTTTGCCACACTCGCTGCGGCGGCTTGGTTTGTCGGCGTGCAGGCGGTCGCCATAAAAGCGTTTTGTCCGTACTGCTGCTCGGCGCACGCCTTGGCTTCGCTGGCGGCAGTGATCTTTTTGAGCCAAGCCAGCGACATCGGCTCGCGGCTTTCGGTTCGGCTCAACTTCGGCGCCGGGATCGGCGTGGCGCTTGGCTTGGTGGCAGTGATCGCCGCCGGGCAGATCATCCTCCCGAAGGAACGGCCGGGGCCGAAGATCGTTGACCTTGGCCAAGCGCAAACCAACGCGCCGATCGCCGAGGCCAAGCCCGCGCCAAAACCAACTCCACCGCCGGCGCCTGCTGTCGAGCCGAAGACGACCCCTCCGGCCGTGGCGACCGTCACCCCGGAAGCGCCCTCGACGCCCAAGGCTGAACCGTTTTTGGTTCCGCGAAGCACCCTTTCGCTCGACGCCGCGCGCCTGCCGCTGCTCGGCCCGGCGAATGCCCCGCACCGGATCGGGTGCCTGTTTGATTACACCTGCCACCATTGCCGGCAACTCCACGGTTTCATCCGCACGGCAATTGACCAGTTTGACGGCCAGCTTTCGTGCCTGATGATCCCAATGCCGCTCGACGCCAACTGCAACGCGCAATTCAAGCGCACGCACCGTAACCACGTCGATGCCTGCAAATACGCAAAAATCTGCCTTGCCGTCCAGCAGGTCGCCCCGGCCAAGTATGACGCGTTTGACCGGTGGCTGTTCACGAATCACAAGACCACCAAGCCGCTCGCGAAGGTGAGAGAACACGCGGCCAGTCTCGTCGGCGCGGCGGCGCTCAACAAGGCGGTCGCCAGCGCAACCGTTCAGCAGCAGCTTCAGCAGAACATTCGCGCCTACGAGTTGAACTCGAAGAACGGCAAAAAGTCGTTGATGCCACAGACGATCATCAAGGATCACGTGATTTTCGGCCCGCCGCCGTCGGACACCGCGCTGCAATCCATCCTCAAGCAGAGGCTTGGCTTGAAATAAGCCTTGCCGATTGCGCGCTTGGCCAAGCGGAGGTAGTCTCCCGCGTGCGCTGGATCGCCCGCGACGTCACGTTTGATTTCCCCCGCCCGATGGTGGTGATGGGGATCGTCAACACCACTCCCGACTCCTTCGCCGACAGCGGCCGGTTTCCCGACACCGACTCGGCGGCCGATCACGCATTGCGCTTGGCCGACGAAGGTGCGGAAATCATCGACATTGGCGGCGAATCGACCCGCCCCGGCTCGGATCCGGTTTCCGCGGAGGAGGAACTGCGCCGTGTCGTCCCGGTGATCGAGCGCCTGGCCAAGCGCGGCGACGTCGTCCTCTCGATCGACACGCAAAAGCCGGCCGTGGCCAGGGCCGCACTCAACGCCGGCGCATCGATCGTCAACGACGTCGCGGCCAACCGCGAGTCGCCGGAGATGTGGCAGGTCGTCGCCGAGGCCCGGGCCGGTTACGTCTGCATGCACATGCAGGGCACACCGCAAACCATGCAGGCCAAGCCGTGTTACGACGACGTGCTGCGGGAGGTCGGCAGCTTTTTCGCCGAGCGGCTGGCCCGGCTGGAAGAGCACGGGGTGAGCGGCGGGCAGGTAGCACTCGACCCCGGCATCGGCTTCGGGAAGGAGCTGGAGCACAATATGAAGTTGCTGAGCGGGCTGAATCAGTTTAGCGTTGCGGAGCGTCCGCTCTTGGTCGGGGTTTCCCGGAAATCGTTCATTGGGAAGCTCTTCGGCACGCCACTCGAGGAGCGTCTGCCAGCCTCGCTTGCCTGCGCGGTTTGGTCGGTGATTGAGGGGGCGCACGTCGTGCGGGTTCACGATGTCGCCGAGACGGTGCAGGCCGTCCGGATGGCGGAGGCATTGAAGGAAAAAGTGTAACTGATGGAGATACTGGAAAACATCTGGCAAGGCGTCACAGATTATTGGCGTCTCGTGGTTGAGATTTCCATTTTGTCTGTCGCCATTTATTACACGCTCAAGTTTTTCCGGGGCACGCGCGGCTGGCCGATGGTGGTGGCCCTCCTCGGCCTGATCGGGGCCACGCTGCTTTGTTCCGCGCTCAAGCTGACCATCCTCTCGGCACTGCTGACCTCCCTCTTCGCCTTCTCCGCCGTGGCGGTGCTGGTGATCTTCCAGCCGGAACTGCGCCGTCTGCTCGCCGGGTTGGGCAACCTGACTTTCTTCGGCTCACTGCGTGAACAGCGTGAAAACATCGAGGTCATCATCCAGGCGGTTGACCGGCTCAGCGAGGCGCGCATCGGGGCGCTGATCGCCATCGAGCAAGCCACTCATTTGCAGGATGTTGTTGAGTCAGGAATCATCGTGGACTGCGAAGCCTCACCGGAGATGCTCGAGACCATTTTTTTCCCGAACAACGCGATCCACGACGGCGGGGTGATCATCAACGAGGATCGCATCCTGAGCGCGGCCTGCATCTTCCCGCTGACGCGCCGGCAGGACATCAGCAAAACCATCGGCACCCGCCACCGCGCCGCCATCGGCATGAGCGAGGAATCCGACTCGCTGGTCATCGTCGTGTCGGAGGAGACCGGCTCCATCTCGACTGCGTACAAGGGGCAACTGGTTCGCGGCATCTCACAAACCAAGCTGCGCGCGACGCTCACATCGGTGTTCGTGACCCCCATCCGCAGCCGTAGCCCGAAGGACTGGCTCCGCCCACTGAAAACCAAGCCGGAAAACACCCCGTTGCAACCCAAGGCAACCCACCACTGACATGGGCTGGCAGGACATTTTCACTCGCAACATCGGCTGGAAAATCACTTCCCTGCTGCTGGCTGTTTTGACTTGGATCACCATCAACACCTTCCAGACAGGCAGTAATCCAGGTCGGTTTCAGGGTCAGGCGCTCACAGAGCAGCGAGTCGATAACACCGCCATTATTCCGCTGGCTGCAGCACCCGCGTCAACCAATCGCATCGAGGTCATTCAAGCCTACGATATCCGGGTGCTCAAGTTGCCGGATGACCCCACGCAATACATTCTCCAACCGGCGCAGGTGACTCTCACGCTGGGTTCGGACGCCGACCCGGCCCCCGACCTCACCAGCCCAACCGCAGTCAAAGTGTTGCTCGACCCCACTGACATCCCCCCTGGAGTCAACGTGACCAACAAGCAAGTCAGGGTGTTCGTGCCCCCGGGCACCATCATCAAGGGGATCAACCCTGAGCGAGTGAAAGTCACCCGGATCAAACCGCCACCCTCTCCACTAGTGGAAATGGAGCCAGTCAAAAAGGATTCCAGCGAGGACGACGACGCTGACAGCGGGGAGTGAGCCTTACGGCTCGACCGGAGCGTCACGCAGCAATTCGCCGGGCAGGCGGCCCACCCACTGGTTCGGCATCCGATCGTCGATCGAGCCTTTTTCAAATCCCGCTTGGCCAACGTGGCCGTCACAAAACGCCGCCGCCGCCTTTTGTCCGTGGCGAAAGTGCGCTGTGCGCTCGCGGTCGTTTACGTAGTAAAACTCCTCCAGCATCGGGTTCTCTCTCGATGCCGGCGACTGGAATGTATTCACCTGCGCGGCATCGGCGAGGAACACCGTACCGCCCGGCTTGGCCAGGCGATCGATCCGCACCCTCGGCCCGGCGAGTCCCCCGGCCAAGTGCAGATTGTAGCCATAGCCAAACGCCGCGCCGGTGGCCTTCAACTTAAAACGCGCATCGACGTAGGCCAGACTTGGGCAGGTCTCGACCCCGCCGCCGCCGAGATACGGGTGCAGCGCGCCTTTGGCCAAGTCGAACCGCCGCGCGCCCTCGCCGCCGCGCTCAAGCCACCCAAACCAAAACAGGTCGCCGCCGTCCACCGATTCGCCGCGATAGGCGAAGGCGCGGTGCTCGTTGTCGCTCCAGTACATTTGCCCGGCGAGGCTAAGCTGCCGAAGGTTCCCCGTGCAAACCGTGTCGTGCGCCCTGCGCTTGGCCGCCGACAAAACCGGCAACAACAAACTGGCCAAAATGGCAATGATGGCGATCACGACCAGCAACTCCACCAACGAAAACCCCGCCGCAAAAGGCAGGGACGGCTGTCCCAGGCGTCCCCAAAGCGGCGCGCAGCGCCGCACTCCAAGACGCTGCCGCGAATTATTAACACGCCAATCAAAAAACGGACGATTTGAATGGTTCTTCCGCCCTTTCACCCTCATCCGGCCTCCGGCCACCTCCTCCCTGAGGGAGAAGGAATCAGGAAGGACGCGCTTGCCCAAGCGGGGCGGGTGTGAGGGAGAGCGGCCAACATCTGTTTGAACACGCGGCATTCTATTCAATCGCCAAAATTAACAGACACCCGCTTTGACGTCGGAAACTCATCTGCTAAGGCGGTAAAACCCGCCGACGTCCGGCGGCTCCTCATCGGTCAACTGCAATTGAAAACCGTCTGCCCGCACCCCGTTCCCGACTGCGTGCCACTCGTGCAAATCAGCGGAGCGTTCGAGCAGATACCCCGCAGCGGCGAAGCCAAACGTGCGCGCTCTCCATTGCCCGTCAACCAGGCGAGCACCGACGATTCGCGGCTGCGACCGGGCAACAGCGATTGCCAAATTATCCACGCTTCCCTTGGCCAACAGGCTCGACTTGCTGCCTTTCGCCGTGTAGCTGCTGATCGAAAACGCATCAACGGCGAAGCCCGAAAAGTCATCCTGCAATTTCACGGATTGAATTTCCTTCCACACCTTTCCGTTCTCGAGCATGAACGTTTTCAGCGCCCGCTCATCGGGGTCGTACTCCATCCGCACGGAGTATTGTTTTCCGGCACTCAACGCAGCGGGGAACGTGAACCCGGCAGCGAACTGGCTCTGCGCGGAGGCGATCGCCGGCGAGATCGTCGCTCCAAAACCTGTGTCAGGAAAGTAATCCCACTCGACGAGGTTCGGCGAATCGCTGCCGGTGCCACGACTGAACCCATCGGCCTTCGCCGACTTGCTGTTAATCAAGCCAAGCGCCACCTCGAACGAGTACGGTTGACCGTCCAGATGGCCCGCTTTCACTTCGTCGAGCGCGATGTCGAACGCGAACGCGAACGTGTCGGCCTCCGTCAGCGTCAGGCCAATCGGACGGTGAAAATTGCTGTTCGGCTTTTCGGAATCCCACGTCACGGCCAGTGCCCCACCCTCGGCGTCCCACTCGAACAGCGACTCATCGCCATGCGCGACCCAGCCGTTGGCCAACGGATTCACCGAGAAATTTTCAATGTGCCAGTCGAGGTTGTCGGTGCGCGGCCGAACATCGCTGACGGCATCAATCTCGGCTTTGCCGGACAACACCTCGAGCCGGACAAACCGCACTTGGCCAAGCGCAACCGGTTTGCCGGCGGCATCGACCGCCCAGCCGAGGTCGTAACCCGTTCCGCCGCCGGAGCCATCGTAAAGCTCGGTGAACCTGGCCAAGCCACCGGCGGCGAAGTCGCCCTTGGCCAAGGCCGGATTCACCGGCAACCCGAAGTCGCCACTGCCGTCGGTCGGGTGGTAGGCATCGAACGTCGGCGCCCGTTTCGGGTCGAGCACGAACCAGGCATCACCATCGGCACTGACCGACACACGGGTTTCGCCGTCGGCCTGGCCAAAGAGCGTTCCGTCCGTGATGCCGCCGCCACCGCCGCCGAAGTCGCCGTTGGTGATCGCAAACCCCGCGCCACCAAAAACGAGAAAGTCGAGCCCGAACGGGTTGATCGACTCATCGCGAATTGGCTTGGCGAATTTCAGCGTCACTTCGCCACCTTCGCCGATGGAGAGGATTTGACCGGGCAGATACGGCGGACTGAACGGCGTGATCGGCCCGCCCCATTTTCCCGGCGTCTCGCGGGCCGGCGGGCCGACGATTGCGTCCTTGTTCGTGTAGCCGGCGCCGGTGCTCCAATCGGTGGCGAAGCCGACGCCCGATTTGTACGACACAACCTCGGCGGCAAACTGCGTCGCCCGTGTTTCACTGGCTCCCGGCAATGCGGCGAGCCCCAACAGGATGATGATTATGCGTTTCATTTGTTGATCTCTATTTGTTGAGACCAACGGTTTGGCGGGCATAAAAAAAGACCTTCCGCGTGGGAGGGTCTTGGGATTAAAGCTGCACCATTGTGCTGGCCTCATCCTTCTCAAGTGCGGAGAAGTTGGCCGCGCGAGCGGCCTGACGAGCATGACAGCAAAATTGACCTGACTTCGAACTGCAAGGCAGCCCGTCACAGTGGCGCAACCGTCCCCGAGTCTCACGGGGTTCCTTCCGGCGTCATGATTGTCTTTGGGCAAAAGCCCAAGTCAAAGAACGGCGCTGTGATACACCAACCTCGCCGCTTGGGCAAGCGCTGAGTTTTGCTTGGCCAGCCGGGTCGGCTTCTGGTTGAATTCCCACGCATGACGAAACTGAGCCACTCCCTCGCAGCGACCGCCCTGCTGGCGATGTTTCAGCCCGCTAACGCTGAAATTCTGCCACCGGGCAACCGCCCTCTCCCTCCCGGGCACCACGCGCTGATCCACGCCACCGTCGTCGTCAAGCCGGGCGTCACGATCGCCGACGCCACGGTGATCATCCGCGATGGGCGAATCCAAGCCGTCACCGAAAAGGGCCAGGCACCCGACACCGCCCGCGAGTGGGACATGACCGGCCTGACGCTTTATGCCGGGTTCATCGATCCATACGTCACCGAGGCCAAGCCGATCTCGACCACGATGACACAGAGCATCACCGGCACCGGCGCAACCGCCGCCGGCAAGCCGGGCTTTCTCGGCGCGCCGGGCAACGAGCTTGATCCCGGCATGACCGGCCCCGGGTCCGGCCTGTCCACAATGAAGCCGGAGTACGATGTCACCGAGTCGTTCAGCCCGAAGCCGGACGCGTACGAGGCTCTGCGCGCACAAGGTTTCACCGCTGCCGCACTCACCCCGGCCAACGGCATCATCCGCGGCCAAAGCGCCCTCATCTCGCTTGGCCAAGGTTCGCCGAACCAACTCGTCATCAGGCCGCAACTTTTTCAGCACATCGTTTTCGACACAAAAGCATCCAAGCCGGAAGAGTTTCCCAGGTCGCTCATGGGCGTGATCTCGGCAATCCGTCAGACTCTCTCCGACGCGCAACACTACAATGAAATTTGGAACTACCACCGAGCCAACGCGGACACAACCAAGCGACCGGCCCACAACAAATCACTCGAGACACTTCAAGCCGTTTTGAAAAACGGGCAAACGGTCATCATTGAGCCAGGCAGCGTGCTCATGGTGGACAAGGCGATGCGGCTCGCCGGCGAGTTTGGCATCAAGCCGCTCATCGTCGCGACCGGCCACGAATGGCGGCGGCCCGACCTCGTGAAAACCAGCGCCACCCGTTTCATCGTGCCGATAAATTTCCCCAAGGTGCCCAAGATGCCGAGCGACTCCGACTGGGAGCGCGTCTCGCTCGACCAACTCCGCGCCTGGGACTGGGCGGCGGAAAACCCAGTTTTACTGCATAAGAACGGCATCGAGATCGCATTCACCACTCACGGGCTCAAGGACAAGAAGACATTCCGGAAGAACTTGGCCAAGGTCATCGAGCGCGGCTTGACCAAGCGCGACGCACTCGCCGCGCTGACCACCACGCCGGCGAAACTCACCGGGTCAAGTGATCAACTTGGCACTGTCGAGCCAGGCAAACTGGCCAACCTCATCGTCGTCGAGGGCGATTACTTCGACCCCAAGGCCAAGCTCAAGGGCCTCTGGATCGAAGGCCGCTGGACGACGTTCGAGCCGGAGAAACTCGCGTGGGTCGATAAAAAGGAGGAGGAAGACAAAGAGGAAAAAGACGACGAAAAACCGGACGATAAAAAAGAGGACAAAGCGGACGAGCGACTCGCCCGCTCGCCGATCGGCGAACACAACGTGCTCGAGCCAGCCGCCGTGCTCATCCGGAACGCAACGCTTTGGACCAGCAGCAAACGCGGTATCCTGAAAAAACACGACCTGCTGATTGCCGACGGTAAAATCAAAAAGATCGGGCGCAACCTTCAGGCACCCGAAAACACCCACGTGATCGACGCCGAGGGCAAGCACGTCACCGCCGGCCTCATCGACGCCCACAGCCACAGCATGATTCTCGGCTCGGTCAACGAAGGCACCCTGCCCTCCTCGGCCATGGTTTCCATCGGCGACGTGGTCAACTCCGAGTCGGCGGAAATCCATCGCCAACTCGCCGGTGGCCTGACCGTGGCCAACCTATTGCACGGCTCGGCCAACCCGATCGGCGGCCAAAACGCAATCATCAAACTGCGCCTTGGCCAAGGGCCGGAGGCGCTCAAGTTCAAGGCCGCCCCGCTCGGCATCAAGTTCGCGCTTGGCGAAAATGTGAAGCAATCCAACTGGGGCGACGACAAAAACACCCGGTTTCCACAAACCCGGATGGGCGTTCCGGTGTTTCACGAAAACCGCTTCACCGCCGCGTGGCAGTACAATCGCGAATGGCGTCGCTTCCGCGAGAAAGGCGGTTCGCCACCGAGACGCGACCTTGAGTTGGAGACGCTCGGGCAAATCATCAAGGGCGAGCGCTGGATTCACTGCCACTCATATCGGCAGGATGAAATCCTCGCCTTCATGCGCACGATGGAGAAATTCGGCGTCCGGGTCGGCACGCTGCAACACGTCCTCGAGGGCTACAAGGTGGCTGACGAAATCGCCGCCCACGGTGCTGGTGGTTCCTGTTTCGCCGACTGGTGGGCGTACAAGTACGAGGTCATCGACGCCATCCCTTACGCCGGCAGCCTGATGCATGAGCGCGGCGTGGTGGTGTCGTTCAACTCCGACTCGTCCGACCTCGCGCGCCGCCTCAACCTTGAGGCCGCCAAGGCGGTTAAGTACGGCAACACGAAGGAAACGGAGGCGCTCAACTTCGTCACGATCAATCCGGCGAAACAACTGCGTGTCGATCACCGCGTCGGCTCGCTTGAGGCGGGCAAGGACGGCGACTTCGCGATTTGGTCGGAACACCCGCTGAGCACCCGCACG
>Ga0310122_10001780_pt1 | contig 13790 bp, 9 predicted proteins | sample CB6_Bottom_1051__FD_203503 | JGI IMG/M metagenome (GOLD analysis project Ga0310122, IMG submission 203503) | Marine microbial communities from Western Arctic Ocean, Canada - CB6_Bottom_1051 | ecosystem: Environmental > Aquatic > Marine > Oceanic | place: Canada: Western Arctic Ocean | collected...
GTCCGATCAACGACCAGGCCGGCAACGTGATGGTGGCCGCCGGTGCGACCATGGAAGACGGCGACATGCTGGGCATGGGCCTGTTCGTCGAAGGCGTCATCGGAGCCACCGGCATGGAACCTGATGACTTCTGGCCGCAGCCGGTCTTCGGCGGCACCCTGCGTGTCAGCCTCGAGGCCGAGACCGATGGCCTGAACCCGACCGTGAACCGGTTTGCCGCGTCGGCGTATCAGATGGCCGCTGCAGTGTTCGATCCGCTCGCTGCCTGGGATGAGAACGGCATGGCCGTCCCCTACCTGGCCGAGTCGATCACGGGCTCCGACGACCTCATGACCTGGGACGTCACGTTGCGCCCCGGCATCATGTTCCACGATGGCACCCCGGTGACCTCCGAGGCGATCCTGCTCGCCTTCCAGCGACAGCTCGCCGACCCGCTCATCAGGTTGGCCCTGGTGCCAATGTTCCCAGATGACGATCCGGACACCGAGGAATACGAGTTGGCCGAGATCATCGACGAGTTGACCGTGCGCTTCCACATGAAGCGGGCGACGGCTCACTTCGCCTCGTACCTGACCGGGCAGCTCGGCCATGTCGTGTCGCCCACCTGGCTGCGGGCCGCCATCGAAGACGGGACCCTGAACCAGGCGCCGGTCGGCAGCGGACCGTTCCGCTTCGACAGCCGGGACCAGGACCAGATGACCCGCTTCGTGCGCAACGACGACTACTGGAACGGCGACGTCTACCTCGACGCCGTCGAGTTCTACGTCTACACCGACTCCGAGATCGCCGCCGACGCCATGGCGGTGGGCGACATCGATGTCCTGGGCACGACGAACGTCGATGCGATCCTGGCCCTGCGTGAGATCGACGGCCTCACGTTGATCGAGGACGACTCCGGCGAAGAGGGGTTCGGCATGCTCAACACCTCCAAGGCGCCGTTCGACGACATCCGGGCCCGCAAGGCGCTGACCTACGCGACCGCCAGACAGGATTACCTGGACTTCATCGGTCAGGGCATCCTGCGACCGGCCGACACCTGGTTCGGGCCAGGACATCCGTACCACAATCCGGATGTCGTCCAGGAGGCCGACTCGCCCGACCTGGCCACGCCGCTGGTCGACGAGTACTGCGCCGAGCTCCCCGACAACTGCACCGACGGCAGGATCAACATGGAGTTCCAGTTCTCCGGGCCGTCGGTCATCCAGGAGCGCGTCTACGACATCCTCTCCGAGGGTTGGAGCGACCACTTCAACATCACCAAGGAGATGCTGCTCCAGGACGACCACATCACCCAGGTAGCGTTCGGCCTCTACGACTGGGTCACCTGGCGTCAGATGGGTGTCCAGGATCCCGACGTGGATGCGCTGTGGCTGCTCTGCGATGCCATCGGTGGCCTGTCGTTGAACTGGCCCCGCTACTGCGACCCGGCACGTGACGACCTCCTCTACGCACAACGTGCGAGTTCCGACGAGGCCGAGCGGGCCGAGATCTGGAAGGAGGTGGTGGCGATGGTCAACCAGGACTACACCTACATCCTCTTCAACCACACCCTCTGGTCCAGCGCCTTCTCGTCGAGGGTCCAGAACATCTGCGGGCCCACATCGCCCGATGGCGTCACGCTGATGTGCACCGTCAACGGGGGCAACGGCGTCGGCTACCTCTGGATCGAGGAGTAGGGAGTAGCAGTACGAGACAGAACAGAACGCCGGCCGCGAGGAACCAGTAGGTGATTCGGTTCCTCGCGCGCCGGCTGGTCGCCCTGTTCGCCGTCCTGCTGGCGGTCACCGCCCTGGCATTCGGATCGCTCAACGTCCTGGGCGACCCCTTGTTCAACGTGGTGGGGTTCATCGCCTCGGTCGACTGCGACGCGGTGCTCGCCGGCGAGATCGAGGACATCTCCGGCCAGACGGCCGGCGGACGCGGCGACTGCGAGGTCATCCAGGCGGCCAGGAAGGAACACCGCCTGGACCGTGCCCTGCCGGTCCGGTACGTCCTCTGGCTGGGGGACATCGTCCGGGGCGACTTCGGCACCTCGTTCAAGAACGAGATGCCGGTCCGACAGGTACTCGCCGACAAGCTCCCCAAGTCGATCCTGCTCATGACGGTGGCCGAGGTGATCGGCATCGTGATTGCGGTCCCCTGGGCGATCGTTGCGGCCTACCGGGCGAACCGTCGTTTCGACCGGGCTTCGACGGTGACCTCGTTCGGCCTGCTGGCGGTCCCGAACTTCGCCATGGGCATCATCCTCTTCTACTTCTTCGTCGTCCGATGGCAGATCTTCCCGAGCCGGTTCGAGGACACCAACCTGGCCGCACGGCTGAAGTCGATGGTGCTGCCGGGGTTGACACTCGGCCTGCCGTTGGCCGCCACCTACCAGAGGTTGCTGCGCACCGACCTCATCACGACGCTGCAGGAGGACTTCATCCAGATGGCCAGGGCCAAGGGCATGACCGACCGCTGGGTGATGTTCCGGCATGCGCTGCGCCCTTCCCTGTTCTCCCTGGTCACCGTGTTCGGCATCAGCACCGCCGGCCTCATCGGCGGTGCGCTGGTGGTGGAGCAGATCTTCTCGATACCGGGCATCGGACGGGCTGTGGTCGAGGCGGTCATCCGCGACGACTTCCCGATCGTGCTCGGATCCGTCGTGGTCATCGCCACAGGCTTCGTGGTGATCAACTTCTTCGTCGACATCATCTACTCGTTGATCGACCCGCGGGTGCGCCGCGATGACTGAGCCTGATCCAGATTTTGGCACAATGACGCGTACGGCGTCCGATGCGGTGATCGACACCACGACGCGCCGCCGCCTGGGATTCGGCTTCTGGGTGTCGGTCGGTTGGCTGTTCCTGATCATCGGTGTCGCGGTCCTGGCGCCCTGGCTGCCGATCGCCGATCCGAACGAGACCGGCTACGGCGGTCGCCTCGACGGACCCGGCTGGGCGGCCTGGTTCGGGACCGACACCAACGGCCGCGACATGTTCTCCAGGACGATCTGGGGTGCCCGGGTGTCGCTCACCGTGGGATTCATCGCCATCGTGGACGGGATCCTCATCGGGGGAACGCTCGGCCTCATCGCCGGCTACTTCCGGGGCGCCGCCGACCGGGTCATCTCGTTCGTCTTCTTCGCCCTGCTGTCGTTCCCCGGCCTGGTGCTGGCGCTGCTGATCATCGCCAGCCTGGGCAGCAGCCTCATGGTGGTGTCGATGACGCTGGGCATCCTGTCGATCGCCCCCGTCGGACGCCTGGCCAGGGCAGCCACCCTCACCTTCGCCGAGCGCGAGTTCGTCCAGGCGGCCCGGGTGCTCGGGTCGACGCATCGTCGGATCATGGTGCGCGAGCTGCTGCCGAACGTGATGATCCCCATGAGCGCACTGGCCCTGCTCGGCATGGCCATCACCATCGTCGCCGAGGGCGGACTGGCTTTCCTGGGCCTCTCGGTCTCCGACGGGTTCTCCTGGGGGAAGATGATCCTGCTCGGATCAGCCCCCCGCACGCTGCGGAACGGACCGTGGGTGGCGATGATGCCCATCGGCGCCATGTTCCTCACCGTCCTCGCCCTCAACTTCGCCGGCGATCGCCTCCGCCAGTACCTCGACGTCCGAGAGCTGGCGTTTTGATGGGAGACCAGTCGATGAACGGCACCGTGAACGGGCAGCCGCTGCTCTCGGTTACCGACCTGCGCGTGGGGTTTGCCACCCAGCGGGGGCTCGTGCGTGCCGTCGACGGCGTGTCGTTCGACCTGTTCGCCGGCAAGACCCTGGGGATCGTCGGCGAATCGGGCTCCGGCAAGTCGGTGACCGCCAAGACGCTGATGAACCTGCTGCCCTCCTACGCACGTGTGGAGGGCTCGGTCATGTTCGACGGACGGGATGTCCGCGAACTGGCGGCACAGAAGGAGAAGCACTTCTGGGGGGTCGAGATGACGATGATCTTCCAGGACCCCATGACGTCCCTGAACCCCGTCAAGAAGGTGGGCGAGCAGATCGCCGAGTCGCTGCGGGTGCACCTCGGACGCAGTCGGAAGGAGGCCCGCGACGAGGCCGGCGACCTGCTCGAGACGGTCGGTATCCCCGAGGCCCGGAAGCGGTTGAGCCAGTACCCCCACGAACTCTCGGGCGGCCTGCGCCAGCGTGTGGTGATCGCCATGGCGCTGGCCTGTTCGCCCCGGCTGCTGATCGCCGACGAGCCGACCACCGCCCTCGACGTGACCGTCCAGAAGCACATCCTCGACCTGCTCGACGAACTCCGCGAGGAGCGGGGCATGGCGATGATCCTCATCACCCACGACCTCGGCGTGGTCAAGGGCCGGACCGACGACATCATGGTCATGTACGCCGGGCGCACCATGGAGCAGGCCGACACCGCAACGCTGTTCTCGACAATGCGCCACCCCTACACCGAGGCGCTGCTCGAGACCATTCCCCGGATCGACATGCCGAGCCACACGAGGCTCGTTCCGATCCCCGGCCGTCCCCCCGACCTGATCGACATCGCGCCGGGCTGTCCGTTCGCCCCGAGGTGCCGCTACAGCGTGGATGCGTGCGTCGTCGAGTGCCCCAGCCTCGAGGGCCACGGCACCGCCCACGTCTGTGCCTGCCATAAGCCGGTCGGTACCGAAGCCGGGATCGCGGCTCGTGCCGCCAACGAACAGCAGGGAACCACACCGACAGGTCTGGACATGGGGCTCTTCGAGGGTGCCGGTAGCCGGTCGGGCACGGGAGCAGGGAACTAGTGGCTGGCAGCGGCACGATCCAGTTGCGCGATGACGACGACATCGTCCTGCGCGTCGAGAACCTCGTCGTCGAGTTCCCGGTCGGCCGCCACCAGGTGGTGCACGCCGTGTCGGACCTCAGCTTCGACGTGCGGCGTGGCGAGACGCTCGGGATCGTCGGCGAGTCGGGCTGCGGCAAGTCCACCACCGCCCGCGCGATCGTGCAGATTCCCCGACCGACGTCAGGGACCGTCGTGCTCGATCCCGGCAGCGACCGTGAGGCGGAACTCACGGCCCTTCACGGCGAGTCGTTGCGCGAAGTGCGCCCCCGTCTGCAGATGATCTTCCAGGACCCCATCTCCTCGCTGAACCCCCGGCGCTTCGTGCGCGACATCGTGGCCGAGGGCCTCGCCATCTGGCAGAAGGACCACAGCGGGCCGCACTCCCAGGCCAGGATCGATGAGGTCCTCGAAGCGGTGGGGATCGATCCTGAGGTGGCCGCCACCCGGCGTCCGCACGAGTTCTCCGGCGGCCAGTGCCAGCGAATCTCCATCGCCAGGGCGGTCGCCCTCGATCCCGAGATCCTCGTCTGCGACGAGCCGGTCTCGGCGCTGGACGTCTCGGTCCAGGCCCAGATCCTCAACATCCTCGAGGACATGAAGCAGCGCTACGGCCTGACGCTGTTGTTCATCAGCCACGACCTGTCGGTGGTGCGCAACGTGAGCGACCGTGTCGTCGTCATGTACCTCGGCAAGATCTGTGAGATCGGGGCCGCCGACACGCTGTACTCGTCGCCGGCCCACCCCTACACGAGGGTGCTGCTGGCCTCTGCGCCCGAGCCGGCCTCCACGGTCGATCCCTCCGATGCGGCGATCGGCGACGAGATTCCGTCACCGATCAACCCCCCGTCCGGCTGCCGGTTCCGGACCCGTTGTCCGAGGGCCACGGACCTGTGCGCCGCCGAGGAGCCGCAGGTTCAGCAGCTGGGCGAGGACCACTTCGTCGCCTGCCATTTTCCCACGCTCGGCTAGCAGGGCACTGACGAGGGACCCCTGTAGGGGGGGTGGGTGAAGCTCTACCCGATCTCAGCCAGCAACGCGTCCTCGTACGCCCAGTCGAAGTCGCGGCCGCCGGTGGCGACGTGCCAGGCGTGGGTGTGGGCGACCATCGAGGCCAGGTCGTGCTGCGGCTCCCAGCCTGTGTCGCGGCGCAGGGCGTCGATCGAGAAGACCACGTTGCGGTTCCAGCGGTGGATGTTGGGTGCCAGGCGGGGGATCACCGTGGCGAACCGGAACCGGTGCCGGATGGCGGCCTGACGGCGCCGGGCCTCCTCGCTCGTTCGGATGTCGATGTTCGGACGCGATGCGCCGGACCCCCTGGCAGCTTCGCCTTCTGGGTTGATCTCGATGTTCCCGTCCCAGAAATCGTCCATGAAGCCATGGGGGACGAGCCGGATGTCGGGTTCGACGCCGAGGACCTCGGCGGTCGTGCGGACGTAGCCGAGGTCGGTGTGGAAGTTGCGGCCGGTCAGGTTGTAGCGGTTGCCGATGGTGCGCTCCTCCTGCATCAGCGCCACGAGTGCACGGGCCTGGTCGTCGACGTGGCCGACCTGGCCGAGGGTCATCCCGTCGCCGGGGACGAGGATCGGCCGTCCGGCCTCGAGGCGGGCGAACATGCGCTGTTCGCGGTCGGGGATGATGTTGCGCGGCCCGTAGACCATCGAGAAGGCGGCGATGGTGGCGGGGAAGCCCCGCTCGGCGTGCGCCTCCCACAGCAGGTCCTCGCAGAGCAGCTTGTGGAGGCCGTACTCGATCTGGGTGTCGCCCCGCTCGACCGGGTGCTCCTCGGTGATGGGGAGCAGGTCGGCGGCCCCGTAGATCACGGTCGAGCTGGCGAAGACGTAGTGGCCGACCCTGCCGTCGAGGAGGTCGACCATGAGCGCCACGTCCTCGGGGTGGTAGGCGGTCATGTCCTGGACGACGTCGAATTCGAGCCCGGTCAGTGCCTCGCGGACCTGGTCGTGGTCGGAGCGGTCGGCGGTGACGCGGTGGATGCCGTCGGGGAGCGGCGCCTCGGTCCTGCCGCGGTTGCAGATCGTGACGTCGTGCCCGCAGCGCACGAGTTCGTGGACGAGGGCCAGGCCGTTGAACTGGGTGCCGCCCATGACGAGCACGCGCAGGGTCTCGCTGCTCATGGTGTGCGGCTGCTCATGGCGAGCACGCGCAGGGTCTCGCTGCTCATGGAGTGCCGCCCATGACAAGCACGCGCAGCGGATCTCCCGTCATGGCGCGGCGCTGTTCATGGCGTGCCGCTGCTCATGTGACCACGCCTTCCCATGCCGCCCTCTCCTCCGATTCGGGGTCTGCGAGCAGCCCGCACTCGTCGTCGAGGTCCATCACGAGGCGGGAACCAGGCTCGTAGGTCGGCCACTCGCCGAGGGCCGGGGTCGAAGGGTCGCCGTCGCGGATGAAGGCGATCCAGGCGTCGTGCATGGTGGCGGCGAGGGCGTCGGGGCGGGGGCCGTCGCCGAGGAACAGGTCGGTACCCGGACGGTCGAGGTTGTTGAACGTGAACGGGATCTCGAGGGCGTGGGCGGCGCCGAACTGTCCACCGAACGCCCGGGAGTCCCACGAGAAGCGGTACATCCAGGTCGCGGCACCGTTGGCGTGGCGGTGTTCGGCCAGCCGCACGGCCGGCACCCGGAACACCCGGTCGGTGGCGATGGCGCAGGCCAGCCAGCCGGGTTCGGCCGCGGAGAGCCGCTGCCGGTAGCAGGCCGGCACGGCTTCGGCGTCGGGCGACATACGGGCGGCGTAGCGGGCTGCCTTGTCGGCGCTCAGGCCGGTCACGCCCCAGAGAGCCATCTCGTCCTCGTTGGTGCCGGTCAGGAGCGGGACGTCGCTGCCGGCCCCTTCGGCGATCAGCTCGTGGGGTGGCCGGGGCAGGGCCTCGTGACCCCAGACCGGGTAGAAGGGCTCGGGCCCGTGGGTGGGGCGGGTACTGCGTTCGGCGATCACCTGCTGCTGTGCCTCGAGGAGTTCCTCGGCCGGAATGGACAGGAGTGCTTCGGCATCGGGGTCGCCGAGTGCGGCGAGGAACTGCGCCGAGATCTCCTTGCCGGACTCGGGGTCGTGGGTGCTGTTGGCGGCGCCGCTCTGGGCGATGGCCCGGTGGACCAGCCCGTCGGCGCGGGGCGATGCCAACACGTTGCAGACGCTGAACGCCCCAGCCGACTCGCCGCCGACGGTGACCCGGTCCGGGTCGCCGCCGAACGCCGCGATGTTGTCGCGCACCCACTCCAGGGCCAGCAGCTGATCGAGGAAGCCGTTGACCCCCGAAGAGGCAAAGTGATCGGCAGAGGGGCCGCCGAGGTGGGGGGCGAAGTGCGGGGCCAGGTCGCAGAAGCCGAGGGCGCCCAGCCGGTAGTTGATCGTGACGACGACGAGGTCGCCCCGGGTGGCGAACGAGGTGCCGTCGTACCAGGGGGTCGCCCCCTGGCCGTGCTGGTAGGCGCCGCCGTGGATCCAGACGTAGACGGGGCGACGGGCGTCGTCGGCCGCCGGCGTCAAGACGTTGAGGGTCAGGCAGTCCTCGTCCCAGGGCACGGGCACCTGGTTGGTGAGGCCCTCGCCGGGGAGTTGCGGTGCTGCCTTCCCGAAGCGGAGGGCATCGCGGACGCCTTCCCACGGTTCGTGGGGCACTGGAGCCGCGAAGCGTCGGGGGCCGACGGGTGGATCTGCGTAGGGGATGCCGGCGAAGAGGTCGACGCCGCGACGGTGCCGACCACGGACCGTGCCGCAGGTGGTGTTGGCCAGCGGTGCGGACTCGGGTGCAGCGTCGCTGGTCACGGGCGCACTCGCATCATCCGGTAACTCGCAGCACGAGCCCTTCGCCCTGGCCGCCGCCACCGCAGAGGGCAGCGGCGCCGAGCCCGCCGCCGCGACGTTTTAATTCGAGTGCGAGCGTGATGGCCAGGCGCGTGCCGGACATGCCGATCGGGTGACCGAGGGCGATGGCGCCGCCGTTGACGTTGACGATCTCGTCGGTGACCCCGAGGGCGTCCATCGAGGCCATGGCGACGGCGGCGAAGGCCTCGTTGATTTCGAACAGGTCGAGGTCGCCGACGGTGAGGCCGGCGTGTTCGAGTGCCAGGAGGATGGCGTTGCTGGGCTGGTGCAGCAGGCTCGTGTCGGGCCCGGCCACCTGCCCGTGTGCCACCAGTTCGGCCATCGGTTCGATGCCGAGGGACTCGGCTCTGTCGAGGGTCGTGACGATCACGGCGGCGGCGCCGTCGGAGATCTGTGAGGCGTTGCCGGCGGTGAGGTTGCCGTCCCTGGCGAAGGCGGCGGGGAGGCGGGCCATCGAGGCGGCGTCGGCGTCCGGCCGGATGCCCTCGTCGTCGGCGACAACGAGGGGGTCTCCGCGTCGCTGGGGGACCGCCACCGGCACGATCTCTTCGGCCAGCAGGCCGTCCTTCTGGGCGGTGGCTGCTCGTTCGTGCGACTGTGCGGCGAAGGCGTCCTGGGGTTCGCGTGTGAGTCCGAGCTCGGCGGCGAAGCGCTCGGTGGCCTCGCCCATGGCGCACTGCTCGATCGTGCAGGTGAGGCCGTCGTACATCATCGAGTCGACAAGCGTGCCGTCGCCGATGCGGTAGCCGGACCGCGCCTTCGTGAGGAGGTGGGGGGCGTTGGTCATCGACTCCATGCCGCCGGCGACCACGACCTCGGCCTCGCCCAGTCGGATCATCTGGGAGGCCAGGTGGATGGCGTGCATCCCCGAGAGGCAGGCCCGGTTCAGCAGGGTCGATGGCACGGTCAGCGGGATGCCGGCGTCGGCGGCGGCACGACGTGCCGGCACCTGGCCGATGCCTGCCGAGACCACGTTGCCGAGGTAGGCGAAGTCGACGTCGTCGCCCGTGATGCCCGCCCGGTCGAGCGCCCCGGCGATGGCGACGGCGCCGAGGTCGGTGGCCGACTGCGACGCCAGGCAGCCCTGCAGGCGGCCGATCGGCGTGCGTGCACCGGCCAGCAGAACGATCGGAGAGGGGCTCATAGGGAGGGGCTCATGGGGAGGGGCTCATGGGGAGGGGAGGGTGGGCGTGGGGGTCGTGGGCGTGGGGAGCGTGGGCGTGGGGAGCGTGGGCGTGGGGCTCATGGGGAGGGGCTCGGTGCGGGGCTCATGGGCGATGAGTCTCCGGTGGGTCGATGGATGCGCCTCGAACGGTAGCCGGAGGTTCCGGCGTGGTTCTCCTCGGGATTCGCGGTTCAGGCTGGTTGCCCGGGGCGCGTCTCGGCGCGTCTCGGCGCGTATGAGTGTGTCCCGGGGTTCGGCGTAGGGGCCGCCGGAGGTTCCAGCGTGGTTCTCCTCGGGATTCGCGGTTCAGGCTGGTTGCCCGGGGCGCGTCTCGGCGCGTCTGAGTGTGTCCCGGGGTTCGGCGTAGGGGCCGCCGGAGGTTCCAGCGTGGTTTTTCTCGGGATTCGCGGTTCAGGCTGGTTGCCCGGGGCGCGTCTCGGCGCGTACGAGCGTGTCCCAGAGTTCGGCGTAGAGGCCGCCGGAGGCGCGAAGCTGCTCATGACGCCCCCGCTCGACGATCTGGCCGTCGTCGAGGACGACGATCTCGTCGGCGTCGACGATGGTCGAGAGCCGGTGGGCGATCACGATCGACGTGCGACCGGCCAGCGCCTCGGCCAGCGCCTCCTGGACGAGCGCCTCGTTCTCGGTGTCGAGGTGGCTGGTGGCCTCGTCGAGGATGACGATGTCGGGGTCCTTGAGCAGCAGCCGGGCGATGACGAGGCGCTGTTTCTCGCCGCCCGACAGCCGGTAGCCGCGCTCGCCGACGAGGGTGTCGTAGCCCTCGGGCAGTTGGCGGACCACGTCGAGGATGCGGGCCGCCCGACAGGCGGCATCGAGGTCGGCGTCGGTGGCGTCGGGGCGGGCGTAGCGCAGGTTGGCGCCGACGCTCTCGTGGAACAGGTGGGGGTCCTGGGTGACGACGCCGATCCGGGAGCGCAACGAGGACTGCGTCAGTGCGCGGACATCCGTGCCATCAATCTGGATCGCGCCCTCGGTGACGTCGTAGAGGCGGGAGACGAGTGCGGCGATGGTGCTCTTGCCGGAGCCCGACGGACCGACGATGCCGAGCATGCGGCCCGGTGTCACCTCGAGGTCGATGTCCCGCAGGACCAGTCGGTTGGGCTCGCCGGTGGCGACCTCGGTCTCGAGCGAGGCCACCGAGGTCTCGTCGGCCGTCGGGTACCGGAACGAGATGTGGTTCAGCCGAAGGCGGGCAGGGCCACGCTCGGACGTTATGGCATCGGGCGCGTCGGCCAGCGGGTTCGGGGCGTCGAGCACCTCGAAGACCCGCTCGAACGACACGAAGGCCGACAGCACGTCGACCCGGGCGTTGGTGAGCTGTGCCAGCGGTCCGTAGACCTGTGCCACGAGCACGCCCATCGAGGCCAGGGTGCCGATGCTGATGGCCTCGTCGATCGCCATCGTGCCGCCCACCCAGTAGACGGCTGCGGTTCCGATGGCGCCGAGCAGCGTGAGGGCGATGAGGAAGGTGCGGCTGTAGAGGGCGCTGCGGATGCCGATGTCGCGGACCCGGCCGGCCCGGTCGGCGAAGTCGCCGCATTCCTCGTCGGGTCGGCCGAACAGCTTCACCAACTGTGCGCCCGCCACGTTGAAGCGTTCGGTCATCGTGGTGTTCATGGAGGCGTTGAGGTTCATGCCCTCGCGGGTGATGTCGGCGATGATCCGTCCGACGCGCCGGGCGGGAAGCACGAAGAGCGGGATGAGCACCAGGGAGAGAAGCGTGATCCGCCATTCGAGGTAGAGCATCGTGGCGACCGTGGTGATGCCGGTGATCGTGTTCGCCACGACCGTGCCGAGCGTGCCGGTGAGGGCCCGCTGGGCGCCGATGACGTCGTTGTTGAGGCGGCTGACGAGCGCCCCGGTCTGGGTTCGGGTGAAGAACGAGATCGGCAGCCGCTGCACGTGGTCGAAGAGGGCGACCCGGAGGTCGTAGATGACGCCCTCGCCGATGATCGACGACCACCAGCGTTCGAGGAACGAGAGCAGCGCATGGGCGAGGGCGGCGACGATGACGAGCCCTCCCAGCACGGTGATGCGGCCTCGGTCGCCGTCGGCGATGGCGCCGTCGATGATCTCGCGGAACAGCAGCGGCGGGACGACCCCAAGGACCGACGAGAGAACGACGGTCGCGACGAAGCCGGCGACCATTGCCCGGTAGGGGTGGGCGAAGGCCCAGACGCGCCGCCGGGTCTCCCTGCCGACCGGGGGGACCCGTCCGCCGTGGTGGGACATGGCGTGGAGCATTCCCATCGGCGCAGACATGGGGCGAGCCTAAGCAGGCCGGGACCTTGGTTCGTCGCCGGGGAGAGCCTCGGGAATCCTCTGGGGTGAGCGCCGGGGGTTGGACGCCGAGAGGTGGGAGCGAGAGAATCGTTCTGTGAGTGAGACGCGCCTCTTGCAGGGTCTGAGAGTGATCGAGAGTTCTCTGCTGGGGCCCGGGCTGGTGGCCACGTTCCTGGCCGACCTGGGCGCCGACGTCATCAAGGTGGAGCCGCCAAAGGGTGATTACATCCGCCAGATGACCTGGCCGATCGTGGAGGGGACGTCGTTGCTGCATCTGCACACCCACCGCGGGAAGCGCAGCATCGCCATCGACCTCAAGTCCGACGAGGGCGTCGAGATCTACAAGGAGCTGGTCGGCGGCGCCGATGTCGTCGTGGAGGCGATGCGCCCCGGGTCGCTGGCGAAGCTCGGACTCGGCGTCGACGCGCTGCGGGCCGTCAACCCGCGACTGGTGTTCTGCACCATCTCCGGCTACGGGGCGACCGGCCCCTACCGGGACATGCCGAGCCACGGCATCGCCTACGACACCTGGGCGGGGCTGATCGAGCCGACGGTCGACGAGGATGGGTTCACCCGGATTCCGACGCTGCCGAACGTCGGCATCAACGTGGGTCCGATGATCGGGGCGCTCGGCATCCTGGCGGCCGTGATCCGTGCCCGTGAGACCGGCGAGGGCGTGACGATCGAGGTGGCGCAGTCCGACGCCGCCGCCTACATGGACTGGTACCGCATCGAGACCTACCGGGCCTATGAGCGGCCCGACGACGTGGTCACCGGCAACCCGTCCGACGACTACGAGCGGCGCCTGCCGGGCCTCGCCGGCATGTGGGAGGGCGTCCGCTACCAGATCTACGAGGCGGCCGACGGCCACGTGCTGTTCATGGCGTCCGAGCAGGCCTTCTGGAAGAACTTCTGCGGCGGCGTCGACCGCATGGACCTGTTCGAGCGCTGGCCAGGCTCGACCTACGCCGACCACGCCCGCAACAACACCGAGCTCCAGGTCGAGCTGCGCGACATCTTCCACACGAAGACCTGCGCCGAGTGGCTGGCCTTCGCCGACGACGCCAACGTGCCGATCGCCCCGGTCAACACGCCGCAGACGGTCGCCGACGACCCACAGTTCCGCCACCGCCTGCCGTTCTACGGCATCGACGACGTCGGCGCCGAGCAGTTGCCGTTGCCGGTCTACGTGGAGGGCGAGCTTCCGCCCACGCCGACGATGGCGCCGGAGGTCGGCGAGCAGACCGACGAGGTCCTGGCCGGCCTGGGCTACGACACCGACCGCATCGCCGAGTTGCGGGCCAACGGCGTCGTCGGGCGCGCCGACTGAGTCGAGGCGGCTGGGTGGCGGCTGGTGGTAGTGGCGGCCGGTGGTAGTGGTGGCCGGTGGTAGTGGCGGTTGGGTGGTGCCGGCGGGTGGGTAGTTGCGGCTGAGTGGCCGGAGTGGCGGCTGAGTGGCCGGAGTGGCGGCTGAGTGGCCGGAGTGGCGGCTGAGTGGCCGGAGTGGCCTGAGTGGCCGGAGTGGCCGGAGTGGCGGGCGGCGGCAGGTGGGAGGTGGCGCCGGCGGTTGGTGGCGGCGACGTGCGGCGGCGGTGGCGCTGGCTACTGGCCGGGCGGGGTCTTCGTGAGAGTGATCGCCGTCCACTCTTCGCATTTCGTTCGGTGTTCGGCCACCAGGGTGCCTTCACCTGCATTCGCACCT
>Ga0310122_10001781_pt1 | contig 13781 bp, 11 predicted proteins | sample CB6_Bottom_1051__FD_203503 | JGI IMG/M metagenome (GOLD analysis project Ga0310122, IMG submission 203503) | Marine microbial communities from Western Arctic Ocean, Canada - CB6_Bottom_1051 | ecosystem: Environmental > Aquatic > Marine > Oceanic | place: Canada: Western Arctic Ocean | collected...
TGAATCAATTCAAACTCCGTATCATCACTCAATCGGCCGGTTCTTAGTTTCCACAAGGGGACTCGGGCTTCTGCTGAGATCAAGCGGTCAATCACCTGTTCCCGGCTCATTTCTAGAGAAAAGATTCCTACCGACTTCCCCTCCTTGATAGCAGCGTGGCGAGCTACATCCAAAGCAAAAGTTGTCTTACCCACCGATGGTCGAGCTCCTAAAATAACCAGGTCTGATTTTTGGAGACCAGAGAGATAGTTATCAATACCGGTGAAGCCGGTGCCCACTCCTCTTAAACGACCCTCACCGCTATGCAGTTTCTCGATTCTTTCATAGGCACTCTTTAGATCATTTTTAATAATGCTGAACTTATTAGCCACTGATTTTTGAGAAATAGAGAAGATCTTCTTCTCAATCTCACTCAAGACTATGTCAACATCTTCAGTAGTATTAAAGGCTGTTTCGGTAATATCACCTGAAACTCTAATTAGATCTCGGAGAATCTTTTTTTCTTTAACAATCTTGGCGTAATGGTTAACGTGAGAAGCGGTCGGTACTCCCTCAATTAATTTGGTTATGTAGCTAGAACCACCAACATCTTTGAGAAGGTTTTTCTCCTTAAGGCGGCTGGTAACACTCAAAATATCAACCGGCTGATGTCTCTGAAAAAGATCGAGCACTTCGCCATAAATTTTGCCATGGGCGGGGTTATAAAAATCATCCGGTAGCAAGATATCTATCACCTTAATGACCGCATCTTTATCCATCATTAAGGATCCCAAAACCGATTCCTCGGCTTCTAAGTTTTGAGGCGGTAGCTTAGGATTGGCCATAGTTCATATATTATACTAGTCTTCGACCAAAAATCCTAGCGCCTCTATTTTCTTTCTTAATTTATCAGCTTCTTGATACTGTTTTTGCTGACGGAGTTGCTCTCTTTCTTTAACCAACTTATTTGCCTTGGCAGTTGGCTGAGGAACTTTTAGTTCCAAGCCCAGAGTCTTTAACTGATTATTAACCCATTGCTTAGATTTTTTTGTTTTAGGTGTTTTGCTGATAAAAGAAAAGATGACCGCTAGAGCTTTAGGGGTGTGAAAGTCATTTTCTAGAGCTGTCACAAACTGCTTATCCGACCTCTTGATCAAAGCCGCCAAGTTTTTGGGCTCTTTTTTGAGAGAGACGGTTCTGAAGAAGTTAAAAATTCTATCCAAGGCTGCCTGCTGTTGCTCAGCCGTTTTGTGGGTGTAGTTGATGGGGGAGCGATAATGATTGCTCAAGACGATCATTCTCATCACATTAGCCGGATATTTTTTAAGGAAATCTTTGATAGTGATAAAGTTACCCGAGCTCTTAGCCATCTTCTCACCATTTGCTAACAAGAAGCCGACATGAAGCCAGATCTTCACAAAGGGTTTCTTGCCCGAAGCCGCCTCTTGTTGAGCTATCTCCGACTCGTGATGAGGAAATTTGAGATCAACTGCTGCTCCATGAAGATCATATTGAGGGCCTAGATATTTCTCACTAATAGCTGTGTCTTCAATGTGCCAACCGGGACGGCCCTTCCCCCAAGGACTATTAAAGTTCCAATCAGTATCGGTTTTCTTCCATAGAGCAAAATCTATCGGATCTTTTTTTTGTGGATCGGGATCGATTCGCCAACCAGCCCTTAACTCACTCAGATTTTGTTTAGAGAGCTGACCATAACGAGGAAACTTTTTGATTTCGAAATAAACTCCATTCTCAACCTCATAGGCAAAACCTTTTTTAATGAGCGTGCTGATCTGTTTTTTTATTTGAGCCAAGTGAGCACTAGCTCGAGCATACTTATCAACACTATTAACTCCCAGAGCTTTCATATCTTGCTGGTATTCTTTTTCAAATTGCTGAGCGAGTTTCTTAGGGTCCTGTTTTTTTAATTTAGCTCTGTTAATTATTTTGTCATCAATGTCGGTAATATTTTGGAGATAGAAAACTTTTGTACCTTGGGATCGTAAATATTTAACTAGAGTATCAAAAACAATATAAGTACGGGCGTGACCAATATGAGTCTGGTCATAAACGGTGGGACCACAAACGAAGAGTTTTAAAGGTCCTTTAGCAGGTTTGATCAATGTTTTCTTTTTTTCAGAGAGGGAGTCGTATAAAAGCATTTATTAAATCATATCATTTTCCTTTTTATCCACAAGATAAGTAATCTAGGACAGGGTATAATTAAAGCAATGAAAAACTACTTCTATGTAGCTGTTGTTGCTGTGGCAGCCCTTTTGTTAGTGGTTAGTTTACGCACCATTTTTGCCTTTCAAGGACCCGGTGAAGCACCACCCGCTGGCAACGGTCAGTTAGCGGCCGATGGGGATAATGTTGGTTTAGGGACAACTAGTCCTAGTAAGTTATTTGATCTAGCTAAGAAAAACGCGGCTGTTCAAATGGTCTTTAAAAGAATTGATGAGAGCATTAATAGTGGCAACACATTAGGCAGAATTAATTTTACAGGAACTGATGGTGCTAGCGAGGCTTCTCCTCATGTTGGTTCTTTTATTCAAGGCTCGGCTTCTGGCGGAAATTGGACCTCAGCTCAATCACCTGGTAATTTATCTTTCTATACCACCCCTACCGGCTCAGTTAATCCGGTCAAGAGAATGACAATCTATGAAGATGGCTTAGTGGAATTCAAGAGGTACATAGAGATTAAAGGAGGTTTGCCTGCTAAAGGTAAATTTCTTCGAGCTTCCACTGACGGTGGTAGGGTTAAATGGGATTACTGGCCCGGCGATCATTTGTGGGGTCAGGGGCGACCAGGAGTCAAATTAGTTAACTCCAGTGGTGAGTGCACAATAGATGATTTAAAGATAAGCAGAGCCACACCGGCTGTTAGTTGGGAAGGAGCCCCCGCCTCTTGTCCTAAAGGCTGGTGGGTCTGTACTGCAGAAGAAAGAGGTACGGGGACTTGTGGGAGTGGAAATATCACAGTAAAGCTTTGCAGGCCTAGTTTTACAGACCTTAAATGGGACGAACATGTAGTTTGGGCCAAATCAGATTCTGGTGCAACAGGTTGGAAGAAAATTTACGACATAGACTCAACCGTAATTAGTGGAGGATTAAAAGAATCAACTAATATTAAACATGCCTGGGTAAGTGATGCTCGTATTGGTGGAGATGATGTCAGAGTTGGTAGACTGGTCGGTATTGACGGAACTACCTTGCCGGATGTAAATGACGACGCAACTCTATTCTGTACAATAATGCCTACCTGGTGTTGCGCTTATAAATAATCTGATATAATTAACGTAAATGAAGAAACTTTTTAATAACAATCCAGTCTTAGCTATACTCGGTCTTTTGCTTTTTGTTTATTGGATCAGTTTTAGTTCTTCTACTATTCCTAATAATCAGTTATTAGCTCAAGCTGGAACAACTATTGAGGTTGATTCCCCTCGACATCTTATGGGAGAGGGCAGAGTTAATGTTGAATTAGTTAACTCCAGTGGTGAGTGTCAGGTTGATGACTTGAAGATTAGTCGTTCTAAACCAGTGGTACATTGGGGAGATGCTGCTTCAGCCTGTCCTGCTAATTGGTGGGTCTGCACCGCAGCAGAAAGAGAGGTTACACAATATTGTAAAGATATTTATGCCTCTGACCCAATAGCTATTGATTGTCGTTTAGGCAATAAGCCTTCTTTAACTGAGCAGGGTGGCAACACTACTGCTTGGGTAGCTGATATCAATCCAGATTTTTCTGAAAGACATGAGGGCATGGTGATTGATGCATCTAATAGTGATGTTAGATATGGTGTTAATCATTGCTCAACCAGACCAGTTTGGTGTTGTACTAAATAGTTATTTATTCCTCAAATAGCAACCTGTAATACGAAGACTCTGCGAGGTCGATTAAGACTTTCTCAACCGCTGCGTTATATTCTTCAGGGGTTATATCAGATAATATTAAGGGCCTAGGGTAGCTCACAGATATAATCTCCTCTCCTTTTTTAGGAGGTCTTCTCTCAAATCCCTCCTTCCCCAATACCATCTCCTCTGTCGTATCTCTCATACTTTCGTCCGGTGGGATAATTTTATATTTTGGACCACCCTTTACTCTAATATCCCCCAAAACCCCTCCTGGTATAGCAGGTACAAATTTGGGAACACCAGGATTGAATTTAATAACAAATGGTATATCTGGGCCAAAGTTATGATCTTTTTTGTAAACTGTAGTCAAGAAATATATTAGAACATCATTAGTTAACTTATTAATGAAAGTGTCTTTCTTAACATCATTGTTATTATTAGGAGCATCAAACCGCACTATTTGATGAAAAGCTCGCCGATCCATAGCTGTAACTTGCATTAAAACTGAAAATTCCCAAACATCCCCTTGCTTCTTCACACTTTCCTTTATCTCTTCCAATGTACTATAAACGATTATTGGATATACTTTTGGCTGTTTTATTTCCCCAGGAGTTTCTTCTAATAAGCTTGGCTTTACTCCAATTATTTTTACCGCTGGATCTTGAGGCTCTTCAAAAGCTAATGAGCTAATAGGGGATGGCTTATTATTTAAAATAAATATCAATAATATAACGGCAACAAATATCCAGATGATTTTTCTTTCATCAAGCCCTTTCTTTCTCATGGGTTTATTTTACCCTGGATCATTAATTAAAGTTATTAACAATTTGACTAAATGATGAAAACATATTATTATATAAGGCAGATTTTGATATGATCAAAAAAGAAAATAAAAAAGTAGATTGGCAGCAGAAAGCCGAAGAATATTTAGACGGTTGGAAGCGGGCTAAAGCCGATTTCCTTAATTATCAGAAAGAAGAGATTAAGCGCTTAGAGCAGATCTCTCAGTTTGCTAACGAAGACATGGTTAAAGAGCTTTTAACAGTTCTAGATAGCTTTGACTTAGCTTTAGCTAATGTTAAAAAGGAAGAAATTGAGGGAATCGAGCTTATTAAATCTCAATTAGAAAAAGTTTTAGAAAAAAATGGCTTGCAGCGTCTCACTGATACTGTGGGTCAGGAATTTGATCCTGTTTTTCATGAAGCTATCGCTTTGGTTGATAGTGATCAGGAATCAAGTATTGTTATTGAAGAAGTCGAAGCTGGTTATCTGTTAGCCGATAAGGTTATTCGACCAGCCAGAGTAAAAGTATCAAAGTAAATTAAATAAACATATGGCAAAAATTTTAGGAATCGACTTAGGAACAACTAACTCCGCAATGGCGGTTATCGAAGGCGGACAACCAAAAGTCTTAGAAAATCAGGAAGGTAATAGAACCACTCCTTCAGTGGCGGCTTTGAGTAAGTCCAATGAGCGCTTAGCTGGTCTATTAGCTAAAAGACAATCAATTACCAATCCGGAAAATACTCTCCATTCTATTAAACGTTTAATCGGTCGCAAGTTTAGTGATGCCGAGGTACAAAACGATACTAAGTGGTTATCTTATAAAATAAAAGAAGCTGCTAACGGTGGTGTTGAGGTTAAAATGGGTGACAAGTGGTACAAGCCAGAAGAGATCTCCGCTATCGTTTTAGCTAAAATTAAAGCTGATGCAGAAGCTAAGTTAGGAGAAACTATTGAAGAGGCGATTATCACCGTTCCTGCTTATTTTGATGACAGTCAACGACAAGCTACCAAAAATGCTGGTGAGATTGCTGGTTTCAAAGTTCGTCGCATTATTAACGAGCCCACTGCTGCCGCTCTAGCTTATGGTCTAGACAAGCAAACTAACGAAAAGATTGTTGTATATGACTTCGGTGGTGGTACCTTTGACGTCTCTGTTTTAGAGGTTGGTGACAAAACTGTTGAGGTTAAATCTACCGGTGGTGATACTCACCTAGGTGGTGATGACTTTGATAAGAAGGTAAACGAATACTTGGTTGATGAATACAAGAAGCAAGAAGGCCTTGATATTGCTCAAGATACTTTAGCTATGCAACGACTTAGAGAAGCTGTTGAGCGAGCTAAGCATGAGCTATCTGTTTCCGTTGAAACCGAGATCAATCTTCCTTATATCAGCTCAGGTGAAGCTGGTCCCAAGCACTTCTTAATGAAGTTGACTCGAGCCAAGTTAGAAGAGTTGACTAGAGATCTTATCGACCGCTCTCTAGAAATAACTAAAAAAGTTATCAAAGAAGCTGGTTTTCAAGCTAGTGATATCAACGAGATTATCTTGGTTGGTGGTCAGACTCGAATGCCGGCTATTCAGGAGGCGGTTAAAAATGAGTTCAATAAAGAGCCACATCGAAACATCAACCCAGATGAAGTTGTTGCTATGGGAGCTGCTATTCAGGCCGGTATTCTCCAAGGTGACGTTAAAGACATTCTTTTGTTAGATGTTAACCCACTATCTCTTGGTATCGAGACTCTAGGTGGTGTCTTTACTCGCTTAATTGAAAAAAATACCACTATCCCAACCGCAAAGAATCAAACCTTCTCTACCGCTGCTGATAATCAGCCATCAGTAGAGATCCACGTTCTTCAAGGTGAAAGAGAAATGGCGGCTGATAATAAGACTCTAGCTCGCTTTATTCTTGATGGGGTTAACCCAGCTCCTCGAGGCGTTCCTCAAATTGAAGTTTCTTTTGACATTGATGCCAACGGCATCTTGAACGTTTCAGCCAAGGACAAGACTACTAACAAGAGTCAATCCGTTAAAATTGAAGCCAGCTCTAACCTTTCTAAGGAGGAGGTGGAGAAGTTGAAAGAGGAAGCTCTTCAGCACGCTACTGAGGATAAAAAGAAAAAAGAATTAGTTGAGGTTCGTAACGAGGCCGAAGCTTTAATTCACTTAACCGAGAAATCTTTGCGTGAAGCTGGGGACAAGGTACCAGCCGAATTAAAAGATTCTCTAGAAAAGAAAGTAACTGATGTAAAGGCGGTTAAGGACGGCGAAGATCTAGAAGCTATCAAGACTGCTACCGCGGCTTTATCTAGCGAGGCGACCAAGATTGGTCAGCATATGCAGAGTCAAGCTGCTCCTAGTCAAAATCCTGACCAAACTCCTGAGAAGGACGTTGATCAGGCAACAGATGGGGATAAACAGGAGGATAAATAAAGTGGTATAATTACCACAACGTGTCCCGCTTAGAAAAGCCGCAACAAAAAATAATAATCTTTGGTGCCGTTACCGTCTTAGCTGCTGCTATTTTCGGTTATGGTGCTAGTGTTTTTGGCTCTGCTAGCGCTAACTTCTATTGGTTCTTGATGGCAGTATTAGCGGGTTTTATCTTCCTCGCCCTCTTCTTTATTCAAGTTCTTGTTATTAAAGAAAAGAAGTTGGCTATTACTCTTATTGGCTTAGAGGTAGCGGCTATGACCTGGCCCTTCCTTATCAGACCCTCTGTTTGGTTGATTCCCATTGTTATCGGCACCCTTTTCTTTTTTGCTTATGCACACTTTAATGGGCGATTGGCGATCAAGAATATGGTTAAGGTTGATTTCTTTCGTTTACGTCACTCTATTATGATTCTGGCAACGTTAGGGATCATCTTCTTTGCTATCACCACTTACATCAGTACTTTTGAGAGAGATGATTTTCGGATCTCTGAAGAGGCTATCGAACTCACTGCTCGTCCCCTAGCACCAGCCATTGCCAAGATCATTCCTAATTTCTCTATTGACCAATCATTACAGGATATTTTGGAGTCGACCGCCATGGAGCTTCATGGTGAAGAGCTGGAGAATCTATCTAGCAAAGAACAGGACAGTATTGTTCAAGGCACGGTCAACCAATTAAAAGAGTTAGTGGCCAAGATGTCGGGAGTAAAGATCAGATTAGATGAAGATTTTGTGACTGCTTCCAGTAAGATAATTAATGGCTTAATGAAGAATGTTCCTGAAAAATATCAAGGCACCTTCCTCACTTTTCTTGGTGCTACCGCTTTTCTTTTAGTTAGTGGCGGTACCTTTATTATCAATCTAGTAGCTAGTATCTTGGCTTGGTTATTATATAGGTTGCTTTTACTAACCGGCTTTGTTTATATTAGGTCAAACAAAATCACTCAAGAGGTTGTTTCAATTTAAAATCATGAAAGATTATTACGAAATATTAGGAGTAGAGAAGAGTGCTTCCGAAGATGAGATTAAGAAAGCTTTTCGTAAGCTAGCTCATCAATATCATCCTGATCGCCCTGATGGCAATGAGGACAAGTTTAAGGAGGTTAATGAAGCTTATCAAATTCTCTCTAATCAAGACAAAAGACGCCAATACGATCAGTTTGGTCAAACTTTTGATGGTAACAACCCTTTCCAAGGAGGTGGTTTTGATTTCAATTTTGATTATTCCAACTTAGAAGATTTAGGCAACATTAGTGATCTTTTTGATAATTTGTTTGAAGGCTTTGGTATGAGGAAGAGAAAAACCTATCAGCGTGGCTCAGACCTTGAGATTGGCTTCCAAATTACCCTTGAAGAGGCGTTTAGAGGGATAGAGAAGAATCTTACCTATCCCACTCAATTAACCTGTCAGGCGTGTTCTGGAGCAGGTCACTTTCCTAAAGAAGGTTTTGCCGATTGTAGTACCTGTGATGCCCGGGGAGAGATTAGAGAAAACCGGAGCACTTTCTTTGGTAATTTTTCTCAGGTCAGACGTTGTGAAAAATGTTTTGGCTCTGGCCAGCTTCCTAACAAGAACTGTGGCCAGTGTACCGGTTTCGGTCGCATCAAGTCTGAAAAGACTATTCCAGTGGCTATTGCTCCTGGTATTCGTAATGGTCAGATAATCAAAATCCCTGGAGTTGGAGAAGCAGGTGAGCGAGGAGCCGCTAGTGGTGATTTGTATGCAAAGATTCTTATCCAACCCCACTCCGTCTTTGAGCTGAGAGGCGATGATTTAGTTATGAAGAAAGAAATCAACTTGTTAGACATATTGTCAGACAACAAGGTTAAAGTGAAAACAATTGAAGGAAAAGAAATAGACCTCAAGATTCCTACCGGCACTGATCTTAATGAAGAGTTCAGGGTAGCGGGCAAGGGAATGACTCAATTAGGCAGTGGTCTCTTAAAAAAACGTGGAGATTTGTTTGTGAAGTTCATTATCAAAGCTCCCAAGAAAGTTTCTGATAAAATAAAAAAAGTATTAGAGGAGTTATTAGGATAATTGTTGCAAAAAGTATTAAGGAGTAAACTATAAATAAGGCCGTAAATTTTAATAATTAACTTTAATTTTCAAAAATATGATCAATCAACAAGTGCTTGATTACATTAAACAACAATTAGAGAAAGGGGCAACCAAAAAATCTATTAGTAGTAGTTTGGTTTCTCAGGGCTGGCAAGCATCTGATATTGAAGAAGCCTTCAATATGGTGAGTTCTTCTAATTCATCAGCCTCGCCACAAGATACTACTTCTCAACCATTTTCCACATCACCTCAACAGCCAGGAAAAAGAATAAATAAATCATTGGTGATAGTTATTTCTATAATTGGTGTATTAATAATTGCCGGTGGAGTTTTTGGATATTTTTATTATTTCCAGGAATCGCCAGAAAAAATTATTCAAAAAATGAGTGATCGGTTAACCGAAGTAGAATTATCAGAATTTGAAGGAGAAATAAAAGCAGAAATTATTATGCCGGATTTATTTGGTGGAGCTGGTGCTGGTGACTCAGTGCAGCCGGCACCTAGTCAACAAATAGGCAACTTATCGATTAACTTTAACAGCAAGGCTGATATTAGTGATCTAAACAACCCCAGAACATCTTTTGCGTTTAACATAAGGACAGACGCATTAAAAGAATTGACGCAAGAAGATCTTGTTTTTGGTTTGGAGTTTAGAGCTATCGACCAAGTTGCTTATCTTAAATTAAGTAATATCCCAAAATTAGGATTTTTCGATTTGAGCTCTATAACAAACCAATGGATAAAAATCGATGCCGAAGGATTAAAAAAAGAATTGGGGTCAGAAAAATCAAAGAAACAAGTTAAGAAAGCGCAAAAACAGCAATGGTTATCTTCAGAACAAATAGAAAAGCTTAAACAAGTTAGGGCACCTATTTTCAAAATAACTGATAAATTACCGAGCGAAAAAATTAACGGCATAAAAACCCATCATTATAAGCTTGTGGGAAATAAAGAAGGTCTTAAAAAATTCGTTATAAATATAATCTCTATTGTTCAAAGCAAATCATTAACCGAAAAAGAGATGGCCAATTTAGATGAGGGCTTGGAAAACATTGAATCTTTTGGAGGAGAAATTTGGATCGGCAAAAAGGATTTGTTGCCTTATAAAATCTTTCTTCAAGCCTCAATAAAGGAAATCAAAGAATATAAAGCTTCCGGTAAGTTGACGCTAATGATTTTGTTTAAGAGTTATAATAAGCCCGTACAAATAAATGTTCCTTCGCCGGTAAAAAGTTTAGAACAAATTTTAGATGAGCTATTCAGCTCACTTTCTAGCGGCGGATAGTTAGAAGATTTCTGGAAAGATATAGAAGGTATTAGAAGAGCTGAAGAAAGAGACTGAATGAATAAGAAGGCCCGCTATCAGTGGGTTTTTTATTGACCAAATCATTTAAAAGTGTCATTATATGCTCGAAGTTCTTTTAAAATCAACAATAAAGGAGAGATTATGACTACTGTAAGTTTTGGAACTCTGAAGGAAACAATTAGAGAAGATGGTTTGAGAGTGATCAGCAAGCATCTTCCTCATACTAAAAAAGTGAAGATGTCCATCATTAACAATACTGGCGGTGCTAATGATCCAGTGGAGCATGCTGGTCTGGCTCATTTTTTAGAGCACATGGCCTTTAATGGCACTAGTAACATGTCTAGAGACGAAATAGCTTCTTGTAAGGGTCGTTATTTTTTAAATAGTAACGCCTTCACTAGTTTTTGTAACACTTGTTACTGGGCAGAGGTTGTTTATACTCACTTTGATCGCATGTGTAACTGGTTGTTTGATATCTATCTCAACTCTGTTTTTACTGAAGATCTTATTGAAAAAGAAAAGTCTATTATTTCAGCAGAGATTGCCGCCTTTCTAGAAAACATGAATCGTCAGAACTTCTTTCAATTGACCAACTTGTTTTTGGTTGGTGATCATCCTATGAAACGACCGGTTCTAGGAACAAGGGAAAGTATTCAAACAATTGATCGTGATCTTTTATTGCAAACCAGAGATAGTTGGCACGTTTCTAAAAATACAACTATTATTTGTGTTGGCAACGTTGACCATGATGAGATGATGGATAAGGTTAATGACTTTTTTCCATCCAATCCACTAGAAGCACCAGAATTAATTTATGAGGGTGGTTCTAGAGACTTTCAAACTAACCGAGCAATTATTGAGAGAAGTGGTAGAAAAGACTCTATAGTCTCTTATGCTTGTAAAGTCCCTGTAACTTTTGATGATCATCAGTTACAGATACTTGCTCATCTTAATGGATGCTTGGGAGGTAATCCTGATTCTATTTTGTATGAAGAGATCAGAAGAGAAAGGGGGTTGGCTTATAGCGTTAGCAGTTACCTCCATAAAAGATATCCGGCTTTAGGATTCTGGTTGGTCATTACGACTAAAGTTTCACCAGAAAATCTTAAAGAAGTTGAAAAAGCTCTATTACAGGTAGCTTGTGAGTCAAAGATAAGTAGAGATCTTTTCGAAAGAAAGCAGGCTATTAGTCTAGATCGAGCCCTAGTCTTTTTAGAAGATATAAATGACTGGGAAGCTTATTTGTTTTCAGAATTGATTACCTCTGAAAAAGATATATCTTATTTAGCTGATCCTGTTGATAGAATTAGGAAAGACATTAAAGAGGTAACCTATGAAGAGGTGGTTGAACTAAAAGAGCAACTTCTTTCTCCAGAACGCTTGGCCTGTGCCATCGTTAAACCCACTGATTAAATCAGTAGCCGGCAGTAATGCCGGCTTTTTTATTGTGCCCCGTGTAGGATTCGAACCTACGACCATTTGCTTAAAAGGCAACTGCTCTACCAGGCTGAGCTAACGGGGCTTGGTAGATATATAATAACAGAAGTTGCATTAAAATCAAGAACGTGATATTTTCTAAATTACTTAATTTATGCAATCAAAAGCATTTATTTATTCTATAATAATCGTACTCATAACCTTTTTGGCCGGATTTTTTATTCTGCCCCAGGGGTTTGATCAACGATTTGAATTTCAGAAGTGGCGTCTTGGTTTAGACTTGATTGGTGGCAGCCACTTGGTTTACGAAGTTGATCTTTCAAAAGTAAAGGGAGTTGATCAAATTATCGTTCTTGATGGCTTGCGTGATGTTATTGAAAAAAGAGTTAACTTGTTTGGTGTTAGCGAACCCCAGGTTTATCTATCTAAAAGTGGTGATTCTCAGCGTTTAATAGTTGAGTTAGCTGGTATAAAGGATGTTAAGGAAGCTATCAAGCAGATCGGTCTCACCCCATTACTCTATTTTGCTGAGATAAAAGCTCCGCTAGAGGAGGGTGGTGAGATTCAGTATGTTCCTACCGAATTAACGGGTCGTTATATTAGTGGTGCTCAGCTAACTTTTGACCAGATTACTCGCTCTCCTCAAATCAATCTTTCATTTAATAAAGAGGGTAGTAAGCTATTTGCTGATGTGACTGGTAGAAATGTGGGTAAGCCAGTGGCTGTCTTTTTAGATAACAACCTTATTACCGCTCCGGTAGTTCAGGAAAAGATCATGGGTGGTCAGGCTCAGATTACTGGCCAATTTACCATTCAAGAAGCTAAAGAGTTGGTGGGGCGTTTCAATGCTGGTGCCTTACCTGCTCCTATTAATTTGATTAATCAGCAAACCATTGGTGCTTCTTTGGGAGCCGACTCCTTACAGAAAACCCTTTATGCTGGTTTGGTAGGCACCTTGATCTTGATAGCCTTTATGATTCTTTATTATCGAGGTTTTGGTCTGGTGGCTTCTCTCGCTCTATTAGTTTACATGATCATTACCCTAGGTATTTTCAAGCTTTTTGGCATTACCCTTACCCTAGCTGGTATTGCTGGATTCATTCTCTCTATTGGTATGGCGGTTGATGCCAATATTTTGATCTTTGAGAGAACTAGAGAAGAGATTAAAAAGGGTATTTCTAAAGCTACCGCTATCAGTGAGGGTTTCAAGAGAGCTTGGCCATCAATTAGAGATTCTAATGTGACGACTATTATTACCGCTGTTATTCTCTACTACTTCACTTCTGGTTTTGTGCAAGGTTTTGCCCTCGCCTTATTAATTGGTGTCATTATCAGCATGTTCAGTGCCATTTTCGTTACTCGTAACTTCTTAAATACTATTACTAAAGATCATGCTTAATATTATTGGTAAAAGAAAAATATTTCTTGGCATCTCAGGCTTGTTGGTAATCGCCAGTATCGCCTTGGTTGGTATTTTTGGTCTCAAGCAAGGAATAGATTTTGTAGGCGGTACTTTATGGCAGGTCAAAATAGAGCAAGAGGCTTCTATTAATGACTTGAGAAGCTTCATCAAATCCGACTTTAATCTTCAAGATTTTACTATTACTCAAGAACCAACTACCCAGAGTTTTCTTCTGCGTATGCCAGAAACCAGTGAGGAGGTTCATAATAGTTATTTAGAAAAACTAGAGACCAAGTTTGGCGCGATTGAGGAACTTCGTTTTGAGAGCATTGGTCCGGTTATCGGTCAGGAGTTAAGAACCAACTCTATCTGGGCTTTCATTCTTGTTCTTTTAACCATCTCCCTTTATGTGGCCTTTGTATTTAGAAAAGTCTCTTATCCAGTTAGCTCCTGGAAGTATGGTATTGTGACGCTCCTTACTCTATTCCACGATGCACTAATTCCTATCGGTCTCACCG
>Ga0310122_10001782_pt1 | contig 13774 bp, 10 predicted proteins | sample CB6_Bottom_1051__FD_203503 | JGI IMG/M metagenome (GOLD analysis project Ga0310122, IMG submission 203503) | Marine microbial communities from Western Arctic Ocean, Canada - CB6_Bottom_1051 | ecosystem: Environmental > Aquatic > Marine > Oceanic | place: Canada: Western Arctic Ocean | collected...
CGGAGACGCTCGCTTCGTCCCAGACTGCTCGCCAGGGCATAGGAGACCGGAAACCCGTCGCGGGCCAGCGTGATAGCTGGTGCCAGGACGTCGGCGCGACTCTGCGTGCCGTAGCGGTCGACGAGCCGCAGCATCCCGTCGACACTGCCCGGCACCCCCACACCCTTGTGCGTGCCTGTGCTCAGCCCGGGCACCATCTGCCCATCGGCGTCGACGAACATGGTCTCGGTGGCTGCCGCCGGCGCCTCTTCGCGAAAGTCCAGCGCGAAGGTCTCACCATCCGCCGTCAGTCCCACCATGAAGCCGCCACCGCCGATGTTCCCCGCCGCCGGGTAGGTGACGGCCAGCGCGAACTGCACGCCGGCCGCCGCATCGAACGCGTTGCCCCCGGCCTTCAGGATCGCGACACCGACATCGGTTGCGAACGGCTCTGGCGAGGCGACCATCCCGTTGGCCGCGACATTCGGGCGCGTCTGGGTCGAGACCGTGCCGACGATGACCGCCAGAGCCAATACCGCTACATAGGCCAGCCTGCGCCATCCGGACGTGGTTGTGTTCATGATGGTCACCCTGCTCTGCACCTTTCGAGACAGCTTGAGAAACGCCCCAATCTTACCCCTGTACGAGGTTGTCGGACAGGATACGAGCACGGGGTGTTAGGACCCGCGCTATGATGCCAACGTTTCCGATACCCGACGGGTGGATCACGGCACAGGAGGAATCGCTATGAGTCGTCACGAGATCTCGCGTCGGCAGTTCATCGCCGGGACCGCGGCGTCAGCTGCCGCGTTCACCATCGTGCCTCGCCACGTCCTTGGCGGGACCGGCTTTCAGGCGCCCAGCGACACGCTCAACATCGCCGGGATCGGCATCGGCGGCCGCGGTCGCGCCGACCTCCAGGGCTGTCGTAGCCAAAACATCGTGGCGCTGTGCGATGTCGACTCGGGATTCGCGGCACGCACGTTCGGTGAGTATCCCAAGGCTCGGGCGTACTCTGACTATCGGCAGATGCTCGATCGGGAGCGCGATATCGACGCCGTTATCATCGCCACACCCGATCATACGCATGCGGTAATCGCGATGGAGGCGATGCGGCGAGGCAAGCACGTCTATTGCGAGAAGCCGCTGACGCGAACGGTGGCCGAGGCCCGCGCGCTCGCCACCGCGGCCCGTGACCACAACGTGGTGACCCAGATGGGCAACCAGGGCCACGCGGGAGAAGGGACACGGCAGATCCGGGAATGGATCGAAGCGGGCGTCATCGGAACGGTCCGCGAGGTCCAGTACTGGACCAACCGGCCGATCTGGCCGCAGGCGATCGACCGGCCCACCGAGATGCATCACGAGCCACCGGGTCTCGACTGGGATCTCTTTCTCGGTCCAGCCCGGGACCGGCCCTATCACCCGGCCTATCACCCGTTCCGCTGGCGTGGGTGGTGGGACTACGGCACCGGTGCGCTCGGTGACATCGCGTGTCATTCCATGGACGCCGCCTTCTGGGCGCTTGAGCTCGACCAGCCGACCCGCATCGAGGCGGAGACCACACCGCTGTTCGCCGAGACCGCACCCGCGCTGTGCCGGATCACCTACGACTTTCCGGCGCGTGGCAGCCGACCACCAGTCAGGTTCGTCTGGCGCGATGGTGACCTGTCGCTGCCGCGTCCGAAGCAGCTGGCCGACGGCGAACGGCTGCCCGGCGGCAGCAGTGGTCAGCTCTTCGTCGGCGAGCACGGCGTCATCGGTGCGGACATGTATGCCACCGAGCCGCGGCTGTTTCCGACCACGCTCCACAACGACGTCATGGCCAGTCCGCCGCCTCCGACGTATCCGCGGACACCGGGCGTGTATCTCGAGTGGATCGAGGCCTGCAAGGGCAACGGCACCGCTGGGTCCAGCTTCGACACACACTCCGGTCCGTTGACCGAGGTCGTCCTGCTGGGCAACCTCGCCGTGCGCACGGGTAACGCGATCGAGTGGGACGCCAAACGGATGCGCGCCACGAACGTGCCCGAGGCGAACGCCTTCCTCGACGAGGCATATCGCGACGGCTGGAGTCTGTAGGCCCAGCCTGTTCAGCCCGGCGTGGGTCATGCCACAGCGACAGGCGGAGCACGCTGGTCCGAGAGCCGTCATGACAGGCATGACGGCAATGCCTGCTCTCGATGACATCCGGCGCGACCTGCGCGACGGCCTGCGTGCCCTGACCCGGCATCCCGGGTTCACGGCCGTGGCCGTCCTCTCCTTGGTCCTTGGTATCGGTGCCAACACGGCGATCTTCAGTCTGGTCAACGCCGTGCGATTGCGTGAGGTCCCGCTCGTCCAGCCAGAGCAACTGGTCAACCTGTATATGCACTCGCCCACGTTCCGTTTCGGAACGTTCTCGTATCCGGACTACAAGGACGTACGGGACGGCACACGGGAGGTGTTCAGCGGGATCGGCGCATCGCAGTTCTCGCCGGTGCAGATCGACGGTGACAGTGGCGTCGACCTGGTCTTTGCCGAGGTGGTCACCGGGTCGTATTTCCGGACGCTCGGCGTCGAGGCTATGGTCGGTCGAACGATCCTCCCCGAGGACGACGTCTCACCCGGTCTGGGAGACGAAGACGATGGCCGAGCACCTGGGCATCATGCTGCTCCCAGCCCAGCTCTCGGCGTTTCTTTTGTCGGTCTTCGCGGCGCTCGCGCTGTTGCTCTCCAGCATCGGTCTGTATGGGGTCGTGAGCTACGGGGTTGCACAGCGGACCCTCCGGATGGCCCTCGGCGCTGACGCCGACCGCGTGGTCCGGTTGCTGGCGGCGAGCGGCGTGAAGCTCGTGCTGGTCGGGACGGTCGTCGGGCTCGTCGCGTCGCTCGCGCTGGCGCGGCTGCTAGGCGACCTGTTGTTCGGTGTGGAGACCTTCGACCTGCTGACGTTCGTGGCGGTGCCCCTTGTGCTCGGTTTAACGGCGGTGGTCGCCGCCTATCTGCCCGCACGCCGTGCCGCGCGGCTCAATCCGGTGACGGCGCTGCGCGCCGAGTGATCACGCCGCTGCCGCGGTGTGTTTCGGGATAGGCCGAGGGCCGTCGCCTCGTGTAAGTGCACCGCGTCACTGACTTGAACCGCCCTTGCCTGACTCGACGGACACCGTCGCAGTTCGTTCAGGTGGCCACCTTGAAAAGGCCTCTGGGGTCTGCTACACATGACTCTGGGTGGGCCGCCCAACCTAGATATCACGGGAGTCTTGATGAGCGATCCATGCAGATATCGCGTCGAAGGACGGCTGGGTGAATATTGCCCTTTGCGGACGACGTTGTCTGGTGACCACTCGTGTCGTGGCGAGAGTGAGAGCGCCGAGGGTTGTGGCGAGGCCTGTCAGGTCTGGATGTGTGCCGAAAAAGTGAGCGGTCAGCCATTGGCTCTTCCGTACTCATTCGAGACCTCAACCCTGGACGACCTGCACAACGTCGACTTTATGCTCGGCACGGGCAGCGTCCTGATCGTTGAAGACGATGTGGTGTCTGCCAGGTTTCTTCAGGAGACACTGAAGATGTTCGAGCCAGGTCTTCTCCTCGCCAGAGACGGTCCGGCGGCGTTGGACTTGCTGACGCAGCACGACAACATCCGGCTCGTCTTGTTGGATCTCGAGATGCCGCGCGTGAGCGGCCTGGAGTTTCTGGCACGGATGCAGGGACACCCATCGAGTGGTCGGATGGCCGTCTTGATCACGTCAACATTGGACCTGGTATCCGCGAGGGAGGCCCTGAAACTCGGTGCCCACGGCTATATTCAAAAACCGTTGAAGAAGCCATTGCTCTTGCAGAAAATGGCCAAGGTCTTGTTCAAGGTCTTTGGTGAACAGTGGCTGGGAGGGGTGCACGCCACAGCGGGACCATCGTCTGCGAAGGTGGCAGGGCTGTAGCTGTCCCGGGGCGGCGCTGCGCGATTGCCGGCCGTCCAGCCGTGTAGGTCGTCTCTTGTCTCGCCTGGCCAAGTTAGCGCATCACCGGTCTCGGTGCGACCCGCGCCTCCTACGACGCGCTGACTCCCCATCCTCCAGGTCGTCTTGCAGCCTGGTCAGCAGTCGGGCCGACGGCATGGCGAAGCTCTGAATCCAGCGCGCGTGTATCCGCTGGATCGGGCCGACATCGAGGTAGTTCCATCGCTGCCGACCGCTCTTCCGGCTGATGATCAGTCGCGCTCGCTCGAGGACGCCCAGATGCAGCATCACCGTGGTTCGGTCGAGCCATGGCAGCTCGGCCACGATCGTGCTCGTGGTCATCGGCGTGTCGCGTAGCAGGTCGAGCATCCTGCGCCGGTCGGCACCGGCCAGCGCCTTGAACACCAGGTCGTCCTGATGCTCACAGCCCGTCTTGCTCTTGCCTATGGCCATGAATTTAATATGTTATTTTTTTATAACGTATTTGCCAAGTCCACAAGGAGAGAGACATGTCGAGGAACTACACCGTCCACACCCGCATCGCTCGACCGATGGCCGACGTGTACGATGCGATCGTGTCGGCCGACCGGCTGAACCGATATTTCACGAATCGCAGCAGTGGGGATCTCACGGAAGGTACCCGCATCATCTGGCACTGGGACGACTGGGGTGACAATGGTGTCACCGTCAAGACACTGGAGCCGCCCCGGCGCATCGTGCTTGCGCTCGATGCGCAGGAGTGGCAGAAGACAGAAGATGACCCGTATGAGGTCCTGGTGGTCTTCGAGCTCGAGGCGCTGGACGACGGCGGCACGATGCTGAGCATCAGCGAGCAGGGCTGGAAGACCGACGCGCCGGGTCTTAAGGCCTCACACGAGAACTGCAGCGGGTGGACGCACATGGCGATGTGCCTGAAGGGCTACATCGAGCACGGTCTCGATCTGCGGTAGCCGTTTCAGGGCAGGCCGCGGGACGTCAATACGCCTTGCTGAAGCCGTTCCGACTGTTGGTGACGGTGAAGCTGCCGTCCCGGTGTGCGTCGACCTTGATCCAGCTGGCCGGTCCGCTGTGCACGGGCGGCGGACCGGCGTTCGAGCCACGCCGTGGTGCCGGCGTCGGCGCCAGCGGCATCGCCGCGGGCTGGTCGTCGAACAGGTTGGCGATGAACATCCCGGGCACCGTGTACTCCTGTCCGCTCAGGACCGAGAAGTGCAGCTGCCACAGGTCCTCTAGCCCGGGAATCGTATGCAGGATGGTCATGGTCTCGGGTGCGCCGCCCTTGCGTGTCCCGTTGTTCAGCAGCGCCACCCGCGGCGCAATCGCGTGGAGCAGCGCCGCGGAGTTCGAGGTCCCGAGCCCATGATGCGAGACGATGTGGAGATCGACCGTGCCGACCGGGTTGGCCGGACACATCAGGTCGAACTCCTTGTTCACGGTCAGGTCGCCCAGATGCAGGCCGAGAAACTGGCCGAAGGCGAAGTGGATACCGACCGATTGGGCGTTCTCGCCACGGTCCTCGGCCTGCGGTTCGAACGCCGCGCAGTACGGGTTCGACCCACCGCCACCCGACAGCGGTGTCTGGATCACCTCCCCGCCGGCCGCCATCACCGTGACCTTCACACCGGCCAGGGCGACCGTGTCGCCGGGTTGCGCCACCGTGTGTTGGGCCGCGTCGTAGAGCTCGCGATAGGCGCCATCGAGGAATGACAGGGTACGCGCGTTGTCTTCGACGCTTGGACCGTGATCGATGAAGTGCCGGATCGGGATCCGCGTGGCCAGCTCGCTCATGCCGCCGTAGTGGTCGCCGTGGTAGTGGGTCGTGATCAGATGGTCGATTTGTGACAACCCCGCGTCCTCGACCGCCGCCATGATACGGCCCACGTCCCGGTCGGCGTTCGCGCCGCCGTTGCCCGTGTCGATCAGCAGCGACCCGCCCTCCGGCGAGACAAAGAGTGTCGCGTTGCCGCCCTCCACATCGATCAGATAGATCTGTAGGGCATCGTCGGTCTGTGCCTGCACCGCCACCGAGGTCGCGGACAGAGCCAGCAGCAACGAGAGTCGAAACAGTGTGCGCATGATGCCCCCACGGTGAGTAGGTTGCCGAAAGTGGCACTCCCGCTTCTCCGTGAGAAAGCCGGGGTGCGGGCCACGGGCTCCGTTCTGCAGGGTCCCGAATGGTGGCCTGGAAACGGGCCAATTATACGGGAGGTGGGGACACGAATCGCCCGTATACTTTTTCGATGCGAGTCATTGTGGTCGGCGCCGGACCGGCCGGCGCGGCGTTGTCGCTGCTGCTGGCCCGGGCCGGCTGCTCGGTCACGCTGCTCGAACGCGAGACCGAGTTCGGGCGGGTGTTCCGGGGAGAGGGACTGATGCCGCTCGGTCTCGAGGTCCTCCATCAAATGGGGCTGCGAGAACGGATGCGGTCGGTGCCCGGGGACGCGTTCGAGTGTTGGGAGATCTATCTCGACGGCCGGCTCACGCTGAAGATCGACGAGCCTCGCGAGGCGCTCGGCGACCTGGCGTTTCGCGTCGCGTCACCGGGGGCGCTGATCGCGCTGCTCGTCGAAGAAGCCGGGCGGCACGCGGGCTTCTCGTTTCGACCGGGCACGAGCGTTCGTGGGGTGCTGCACGAGCGAGAGCGTGTGGCCGGCGTCCGGGTCTCGACGCCGACCGGCGACGAGGAGGTGCGTGGCGACCTCGTGGTCGGGGCCGACGGGCGTTCGTCGGTTGTGCGCACCCGGTCGGGGCTTGCGCTCTCGCTACTCCCTGAGGAGTACGACCTGCTCTGGTTCAAGGCCGAGGTGCCGGGCTGGATGCAGGGCACGAACCCGATGCAGATCTACGCGTCCGGCGCCGCGGCGGCACTCAGCTATGTCTCTTGGGACGGTCGCTGGCAGGTGGCGTGGCTGCTCGAGAAGGGGACCTGGCGGGAGCTGAAGCATCGGGACTGGCTGGCGGCGTGCGCCGCGCTGATGCCCAAGCCGCTCGGGGCGCGTGGGTCGGTCCGCTCTGGCTGAAACAGCAGCATCCCCTCCGGTTTGGCATCACCGAGGTGCGTCTGCGGGTGTGACCACGGGCTGCTAGGATGGGAGCCTCAGCGCGATGAGCCCTGGCGCCTGACCACCGACGGTCAGCGCGATGTATTGCCGGCTGTCCAGCATGTAGGTCATCGGGGTGCCGATCGCGCCGCTTGGTAGATCGATCGCGGCGACGACGGCTCCCGTGGTTTTGTCGTAGGCGACCAGTTGAGGACCGCCGTCGGTCCCACCCGCCGTGAGGGCATGGATGAGCAGCGTCTTCGTCAGCACCGGTCCACTGCGGCTGTCGTCACCACCCAAGGGCGGGAGGTCGAGATCTCGTAACAGGGGATGGTTGCGAAGACGGTCGCCGTTGCCGAGCGGCGTCATCCAGAGGTGCTCGCCCACGTTCATGTCGATGGCGGTCATGCGCGAGTAGGGCGGTTTCCAGAGCGGCAGCCCCTGCGGCATCTGCGGCCGGCGCCGAGGATTCCCCGCCTCCAGGAACCCGGCACTGCCCCGCGTGAGGACGTAGCGCAGCGTCGACGGCTCGCCCGGCTCAGGGTCGCGGAACCGCATGGTCGAGTGCGCGTTTCTGGACGGCACATAGAGGATGCCGGTCTCCGGGTCGACGGCCGCGCCCGACCAGTTGGCGCCGCCCCCGGCGCTCGGTCGGAAGATCGTGCCGTTGAGAGACAGCGGTGTGTAGAGCGGGCCCAGCCGGAACCCCTCCACAGCCTCGATCGCCATCTGCCGGATCGCTGGGGTGAAGTCGATCAGGTCGTCGATGGTGGCGCCCTGCATGTCGAAGGCCGGTGGCTTGGTGGGAAACGGCTGGGTCGGCGACAGGATCTCGCCCTCGAGGTCGGTATCGGTGGCGACCGCTCGCTCCTCGATCGGCCAGATCGGGGTCCCGGTGACACGGTCGAACACATAGACGAACCCCTGTTTGGTCACCTGCGCGACCGCCTTCACCGCACGTCCGTCGACCGTGATGTCGAGCAGGTTCGGTGCGGTCGGGTTGTCGTAGTCCCACACTCCGTGATGCACCATCTGGAAGTGCCAGACGCGCTGGCCGGTCGCGAGGTCCACGCAGACCAGACTCTCGGCAAACAGATTGTTCCCCGGTCGGTGGCCGCCGTAGTAGTCGGAGGTCGGTGTACTGGTCGGCAGATAGACATACCCCAGCTCAGGGTCGGCGCTCATATTCGACCAGCTGTTGGCGTTTCCCGAGTAGCGCCACGACTCGTCCAGCCAGGTGTCGCTGCCGAACTCGTCGGCGCTTTGCGGGATGTTGTGGAAGTCCCACCGGTGCGTGCCGGTACGAGCGTCGTAGGCGCGCGCGAACCCGGGGGGCATTTCCTTCGTGATGCTGAAGTCGTTGATCGAGGACCCGACGATGATCGTGTCGCCCACGACCAGCGGCGCCGACTGGGAGGACAGCGGCAGCAGGTTGAGGTTGTCGCGCTGTCCGCGGGTGGCTCGCGGGAGGCCGTCGATCAGATCGACACGCCCGTTCTCCCCGAACTCCGGGGCGGGGAGCCCGGTCTTGGCGTCGACGGCCACCAGAAAACCGTCCCCTGTTCCCCACACGATCCGCGCCTCGCCGTCGTTCTCCCAGTACGCCACGCCGCGGTGGGCCCACGGCGCGGGTGCGGGGGTGCCCGCCTCGTAGATGCGCGGGTCGTGGACCCACAACGTCTCACCCGGTCGGGCATCGATCGCCGCCGCCTGATAGAGTGGCGTGCTCAGATACAGCACGCCCTCGACCATCAGCGGGGTTGCCACCAGGCGTCCGATGCGCGGTCGGGTCACCCAGCGGTCTGGCTCTTCCGCCTCGAGCAGATCGAAGAGCGTCTCGGCGGCGACGAGCGAGGCTCCCTGTGCGCCCTCGTAGACGAGGTGCGTGTCGGCGGTGCGCCAGCGCCACGCCACCTCGAGGTCGCCGAAGTTCTCGGCGGTCACCTGGTCAAGCGGCGCGTACTTCGTGCTGAAGGTGTCAGCGGCGTAGGCACGCCACTCGCCGTTGGTCGCGCCCTGCTGCGCGTCGACCGAGGCCACACACAGCCACGCCAGAGTCAGAGTCGTGGCGAGCGTTGTCGATTGGGTTAACCTGGCCCGCGTGTGCTGTTGCATTTTTTAGAGGGGGCTACGCCCCGCACCCCATGCGGCTGGTCTTGGCCCCCATCGCCCCACTCGGCCGCCGCCGGGACGGGGCGCGACCGAGATGCGCGTGACGGGTCGAAGCATGGCCAACTGATAGAGGCATTCTCCCCGCGGGCCTAGTTCTGGTCAACCTGCCGAGCCGAACGGGCTCTCCGGTGGGTCGTGGATTACGGGACCGAGATACAATGCCCATTTCCAAGGACTCCGAACCGGAGGGTGAGACGTGATGGGTTCCAAGCGATTGACAGTCGTGTTCAGCATCGCCCTCTGCACCGTGGCGCTGGCGCAGTGCGGTGGGAGTGAGGTCCCGGAGGAGAGCAACGCTCCTCAGGCGGCGGCAGACCCGGGCAGCGGCGACTGGCCGATGTATCGCCACGACCTGGCCGCGACCGGCTTTTCGCCTCTGGCCCAGATCACGCCGGACAACGCCGCGAGTCTCACCGAGGCGTGGACCTATTCGCTGGCGGCCGCCGGAGCTGAGAGCGGGAGGGGACCGGGCTCGCAGGTGACGCCGATCGTCGTCGACGGGGTCATGTATCTGCCGGCGGCCGACCGGGTCGTCGCGCTCGACCCGGATACCGGTACTGAGATCTGGCGGCACGAGATCGCCGACGGTGCACCGTCGCGCCGTGGTGTGTCGTACTGGCCGGGTGATGATGGCACACCACCGCGGATCATTGTTACCTCCAGCACGCGTCTGATTGTGCTCGATGCCGCGACGGGCGCACCGATCGAGAGCTTCGGGCAGGCCGGCGAGATCGATATGGGGGTGCCCTACAACTCGGTGCCGCTCGTCTACGGGGATGTCGTGGTGGTTGGCGCTAACACACCGCGCGGCGCCCCGGGCGGCATTGGCAACGCGCGCGCGTTCAACGCGCGCACCGGCGACAAGGTGTGGGAGTTCAGCTCGGTGCCACAGCCGGGTGAGCCGGGACACGACACCTGGGATGGAGACAGCTGGCGCGACCGTCTCGGTGTCAACGCCTGGCCGTTCTACTTCTCGATGGACGAGGCGAGCGGACTCGTCTATCTGCCGTTGGCGTCCCCCATTCCGGCTGACTACGGGGGCGACAGACACGGCGACAACCTCTACGGGAACGCGGTGGTCGCGGTCGACATCGAGACCGGCGCCTACCGGTGGCACTTCCAGACCATCCGGCACGATCTCTGGGATGCCGACCCGCCGGCGCCGCCGGCGCTGTTCGATATCCCGCGCGATGGCGGCACAATTCCGGCGCTCGGCCTCACGACCAAGTCCGGGTATCTGTATATCCTGAACCGGGAGACGGGGGAGTCGATTTACGGCGTCGAGGATATCGAGGTGGCGGCGAGCGACGTCCCGGGCGAGCAGGCGGCCGCGACGCAGCCGGTGCCGCTGAAGCCCCAGGGGCTGTCACGTCTGCGCTACGACCCTGCCGACCTGGTCACCGCCGAAAACACCTCGGCCGAGCACGCCGCGGCCTGCGGAGCGCTGATCGAGAGCCTGGGCGAGCTCTACAATGCCGGTCCGTTCACACCCTGGGTGTATCGCGCCGAGGGGGCGCCGCCACGGACCACGATCTCGTTTCCCGGTGGGGTCGGCGGTGCGAACTGGGGCGGCGCCGCGTTCGACCCCGCCACAGGCTATGTGCTCGTGGCGACGCAGGATCTCGGTCTGCTGGGGTGGATGGAGGCGGCGCCCGACGGGGCGGACGTGCCCTACGTCAAGCGGGCGCCGCGTCCATCCAGCTTCACGGTCCGGATCGATGACGTGACCCTGCCGTGCCAGAAACCGCCATGGGGTCGGCTGACGGCGGTCGATGCCGCGACCGGTGACATCGCGTGGCAGAGCACACTCGGCGTCACCGACCAGCTGCCGGCGGGCAAGCAGGACACGGGCCGTCCGATTCGTGCCGCCGCCATCACGACCGCGAGCGGTGTGCTGTTTGTGGCGGGCACCGATGACAGCCGGCTGCGTGCCTTCGAGACCGCGACTGGCCGTGAGGTGTGGACCGGCCGTCTGGCACGACCAGGCAATGCCAACCCGATGACCTACCAGGGCGGCGGCGGAAAGCAGTATGTCGCGATCGCCGCCACCGACACGCTGGTGGTGTTCGCCTTACCGTAGGGCAGTCGGCAATGTGGCGCAGGCCTTCCCGCCTACGCCGAGGCTACGGCGGGCAGGCAGGCTGCGAGGCAGGCGTAGCTAGCCCGGCCGTGTTCATGCTGTGTCGTCGCTCGTGGCACGTTGAGCCACGACCCCGCTGGCGATGAGCGCGTCGATCTCGTCACCGCCAATCCCCCAGTCCGAGAGCGCCTCCCGCGTGTGTTGGCCGGACGCCGCCGGGGGGCTTCGGATCTCGCTCGGCGTACGGCTGAAGCGCGGTGCCGCGTTCGGTTGCCAGCGCCCGTCCTGTTCCACGAAGGTCTCACGCGCCCGGGTGTGCGAGTGACGCGGCGCTTCCTCCATGGTGAGCACCGGCGCGAAACAGGCGTCGGTCCCTTCGAGTAGGGTGGTCCACGCCTCGCGCGTCCGGGTCTTGATCAGCGCGGCCAGCTCGCATTTGAGCGCCGGCCAGTCCTCACGCCGTCTGGAGTGCGGGAGCGCGGCAGGCTCCAGGCCGAGCCGCTCCAGCAGCGTCGCGTAGAAACCTGGTTCGATCGGAGCCAGTGCGATGTATTTGCCGTCGCTGGTCTCGTAGACATCATAGAAGTGGGCGCCGCCATCGAGCGGGTTGACGCCCCGTTCGTCGTTCACGAGACCGGCGCTGCGCAAGGCGTAGATACCGGTCATGAGCGACGCCGCGCCGTCGACCATGGCCGCATCCACGACCTGGCCGTGCCCGGAGTGTCTGGCTTCCAGCAGGGCCGCGACCACGCCGAGGGCGAGATAGAGCGCGCCGCCTCCGAAGTCGCCGACCAGATTCAGGGGCGGTGTCGGTGGTTGCCCCGGCCGTCCAATGGCGTGGAGCGCACCGGTCAACGCGATGTAATTGAGATCGTGGCCGGCGGCTTTGGCGAGCGGACCGGTCTGACCCCACCCGGTGACCCGTCCGTAGACGAGCCGCTGGTTGCGGGCCAGACACGGTTCCGGTCCGATCCCCAGCTTCTCGGTCACCCCGGGCCGGAATCCTTCAATCAGGGCGTCGGCATGCTCACACAGCCGCAGCACGAGCGGCGCCGCCTCGGGTCGCTTGAGGTCGAGCGCGATCGACCGCCGGCTCCGATGCAGGAACGCATCGGCCGCTGGTACGGCCAAACCGAGCCCCGATGGTCGAACCCGATCGATCTTTAAGACGTCGGCGCCCAGCTCCGCCAGCAGCATGCCGCACATGGGGCACGGCCCGATGCCGGCGAGCTCGATGATCTTTATGCCCTCGAGTGGTCCCATTGGTTCTCCTCGTGATCTCGGCAACGCTTGAAACCGAGTTGCTTTGTGCGACATGGTACCCACATCACAGATACTTGGACGGAGAGGCTCAGATGCTGAATGTCTCGATTCGTGTCGCGATGGCGTCCCTGCTGATCGCGTTGGCCGCGGCGGCGCAGACGAGCAACGATCCGTTCCCCGCACCCATTCCCTCGGCCGACGGTGTCATCACCGTCAACGTCGTCGAGTTCGCCGCGCTTCCTGACGTCGACGGGGAGCCGGCGCGCATGATGCTCCTGGTCGACGAGCCGGGGACGGGTCGGCTGTTCGTGAACGACATGCGCGGCCTGCTGTATCACGTTGGCTACGACGGCCGGAACGTCGCGCTGTATCTCGACCTCACAGCGGCGGAGTGGGGTCTGAGCATTCAGGCGCGGGGCAACGAGCGCGGGTTTCAGAGCTTCGCACTCCATCCCCAGTTCAACCAGCCAGATACGCCTGGGTTCGGCAAGCTGTATACCTACCTCGACACGAGCGACACCGCGCCCACGCCCGACTTCGTGTCAGGCGGCGGCAACGATGCGCACGACACGATTCTGCTCGAGTGGTCGGCGGAGAATCCCGTCGCAGGAGCGTATGACGGTGGCCCACCGCGCGAGCTGTTCCGGGTCGAGCAGCCGTTCGGTAACCACAACGGCGGTCAGGTCGGGTTCAATCCGCTCGCGTCGGCCGGTGACGTCGACTTCGGCTTGCTGTATATCGGGTCGGCCGACGGCGGCAGTGGTGGCGACCCGCTCGATCTGGCGCAGAATCTGCGTCGGGTGTTCGGGAAGATCCTGCGGATCGACCCGCTCGGGTCCGACAGCGCCAACGGCAGGTATGGTATTCCCCCGGACAACCCGTTCGCCGGCGAGCCCGGCGCGCTGTGGGAGATCTATGCGTACGGTGTCCGCAACCCCCAGCGTTTCGGGTGGGACCCGGCGAACGGCAACATGTATCTTGCCGACATCGGTCAGAACATCGTGGAGGAGATCAGTCTCGTCACGCGGGGCGCGAACCTGGGATGGAACGACTGGGAGGGCAGCTACCGGTTCATCAGCCGGCAGGAGGTCAGCCTGGTCGACTCGCGGGGCGAAGCCGGGCTCACCTATCCCGTCGCCGAGTATGGGCAACTGGATCCCTTGCTGCAGCGGAGCTCGGCCGCGACCGGTGTGGCGGTGTATCGCGACGATGCGATTCCCCAGCTGAGGAACCGGCTCGTGTTCGGCGACAACCCGAGTGGGGAGATCTTCTCGGTCTCGGCCGATGCGCTGCCGTCGGGA
>Ga0310122_10001785_pt1 | contig 13772 bp, 10 predicted proteins | sample CB6_Bottom_1051__FD_203503 | JGI IMG/M metagenome (GOLD analysis project Ga0310122, IMG submission 203503) | Marine microbial communities from Western Arctic Ocean, Canada - CB6_Bottom_1051 | ecosystem: Environmental > Aquatic > Marine > Oceanic | place: Canada: Western Arctic Ocean | collected...
TTTTTCAGAAAATGCTTTAAAGATGATGAAGAAACGTTATCTTGCAGAGCGAGAAGATGGAACGCAAGAAACTCCAGCTGATATGTTTTTGCGAGCGGCAAATGATTTAGCTAAGCAAGAAGAGAAGCACGGAAAAAAGGAAAAGTTTATTGATAAAGTAGCCCAAGACTTTTTGTCTATTATGTCCTCAAAGGAATACACCCCAGCAGGGCGTACTCTTACGAATGCTGGATCTGATACTCCTTTGATTGCAAATTGTATTGTTCTTCCTATCCATGACTCCATGGAGAGCGTTTTTCAGACGCTAAAAGATGCTGCTCTTTTACAACAAGCTGGCTCTGGACTTGGTTTTGATTTATCTGAAATGCGTCCAGCAGACTTCCCTACGAAAAAATCTCGAGGAAAAGCTTCTGGCCCAGTTTCTTTTTTGCGTGTGTATGATACTGCTTTTGCCACCATTAAACAGCAAGGAAGACATGGGGCAAATATGGCGATGATGCGTGTCGATCACCCGGATGTTTTAGATTTCATTTCTTGTAAAGAAACTGAGGGCGACATTCGAAACTTCAATATCTCAATAACCATGACCGATGAGTTCATGGAGCAACTGGAAAAAAACCCAGACAAGCAATGGATGTGTACTTTTAAGGGAAAGAAACTAAAGCCTCATAAAGTATCTCGTCATGCAAATGGAGCGGTCTCAAGTGTTGAAGATATAGATATTAGCGTGAAGGAACTCTTTGACATGCTAGTGGATCACGCATGGCTTAACGGAGAGCCTGGTATTGCCTTTATCGATACTATTAATCGCACGAATCCCCTTCCTGATATGGGCCCTATTCAGGCGTCTAACCCATGTGGAGAACAATTTCTTCATGCCTATGACAATTGCAATTTGGGCTCTTTAAACCTTGCTGCGTTCGTGAAGCAAAAAAAGGTGGACTATAAGCGGCTGAAGTTTGCAACAAGGACTGCTGTTCGTTTGATGGATAATGTTATTGATAAGTTTGATTTCCCTGTGGAAGCCGTAACTGATCTTGCAAAAAAGAATCGCAGAATTGGTTTGGGCATTATGGGATTTGCAGATATGCTCTATCAGATGGGAGTGCAGTATCAGTCAGAACAAGGTATTGCTGCGGCAGAAAAGGTTATGGGCTTTATTAACAAAGAAGCATATCTCATGTCCCAAGAGCTTGCCAAAGAAAAAGGTGAGTTTTTAAACTACCAAAAGTCTGTCTTTGCAAAAAAGAAATCTTTGCATGCAAAAGCCCAGGAATGGGGTATTGGAAAGAAGATGAGGAATGCTGCCTTAACGACGGTAGCTCCTACAGGCTCTATCTCTATGATGTTTGATACCTCATCTGGTATTGAACCAAACTTTGCCCTTGCATACATTAAACAAGATAAAGATGGTCAGCAGTACCAGTACTTTAATTCGCATTTCAAAAAAGCTTTGGATGGGTATAAGTTTTCTCCCAAGGTACAGGAGAAGATTTTAAAAGAAGTTATTGATAAAGGAAGTATTCAACATTTGAAAGATTTGCCAAAAGTGTTGCGCGATACGTTTGTTGTTGCAATGGATATTCCTGGCTTGGATCATATGAAAATGCAGGCTGCTTTTCAGCGAAATGTAGATAACTCTATTTCAAAGACTGTGAATTTTCCTAATGAGGCAACAAAGGAAGAGATTGCAGATACATTTATGCAGGCTTGGAAAATGGGATGTAAGGCATGTACGGTGTATCGCGACGGAAGTCGCGTGATTCAGATTCTCAATGTTGGCTCTGGAGATAATATCATAGCTCCAACAGAGACTCCTGGTAAAGAAATAGCTCCACTAAGCTTAACTGCACAGATGGGTAAAAAACGACCTCGACCTGAAATTATGAATGGGAGTACTTATCGGATAAAGACGGGATATGGAAAGCTGTATGTTACGGTGAATAATGATGAAAAAGGAGTTCCCTTTGAAGTGTTTGCTACCATTGGTAAGTCTGGAGGGTTCTTCCAGGAGCAGTCAGAGGCTATCTGTCGCCTTATCTCCCTTGCTTTGCGTTCTGGCGTGGCAGCAGGAGAAGTATCAGGAGATTTAAAAGGTATTCGCGGTCCTATGCCGGTATTTACGGATAAAGGAACAGTATTGTCGTTGCCAGATGCTCTGGGGAAGATTTTAGAGCAACACGTAACAATTACAGGACAAGTTGAGGAAGTTATCTCTCGCCCAGAAAAGCAAGAAGTATTGCCTTTTGCGGATACTACAGGAGCAAATACGGAAGTTGCGGATTTTGGATTTATGCCAGGATGTCCGGATTGTGGAACTCAGCTCTTAATGCAAGAAGGATGTATTTCCTGTAAGTCGTGCGGGTTTTCAAGATGTAGCTAGGCAATCTTAACCTATTTGTTAAGATATGGGACTATTTTATACTGGCAAAGGAGATAAAGGGCAATCTCATATTGGAAAGAAGAAATATCCCAAGGATTCTCCCATTATGGAAGCATTGGGTGATTTAGATGAATTAAATTCTTTGTTGGGAGTTATTCGAAGTACTGCAAAAAAAGGGTTAATGCAAAAACTTTTTTTGGTCCAAGAAAACCTTTTTATTATCCAGGCAAGAATAGCCTGGGTAATGTTTAAGAAGTTTGAAAGCCCTCAGTTGACGCAAGAGAAGATTTTTAAGATGGAGCAAGAGATTGATGCAATTGAAAAAAAGATACAACCTAAAAGAGGATTTATTATTACAGGAGAAAACAAAGAAGCATCATACTTAGATTATGCCAGGACAGTAGCACGCCGCGCGGAAAGATCCGTAGTAATGCTTACAAAGAAGCAAAAACTTCCAGAAGAGATCGTAGCTTACTTAAATCGACTTTCAGGGTATTTGTACGCTTTAGCGAGGCTTGAGATTTCAGAAAGCAAGATGAAAGAAAAGAAACCAAGGTATGTATAGGAAATGAAAAAGCATATTATCATTGCATTTCTATTAGTAGCGCTTGCCATTGCTTTGGCAGGACGCTTAATTCCCCATCCCCCAAACTTTACTCCAATAGGAGCTTTAGCTTTGTTTGTTGGTATATATCTTGCACAAAAAAACAGATGGGCTTTGCTCCTGCCATTGGCCGTAATGTTTTTAGCTGATCTTGCTATTGGGTTTTATGATACAAAGCTCATGCTCTTGGTGTATGGTAGCTTCTTTTTCTATGGAGTATTCGGCTTATTGATTAAAGATAAAAAGAATTTTGGCACCATTACTCTTGCAACTCTAGCAGGATCTTTCTTGTTTTATCTTACTACCAACTTTGGCGTATGGGCCTTTTCTCCTTTGTATGCTCCAACCCTAGAGGGTCTCATGCTTTCCTATACCATGGGTCTTCCTTTCTTAAAGTACACTCTTCTAGGAGATCTTTTCTTTGTTGGAATGTTTGTTGGGGCGTATGAACTTGCTCTTGCGTTGGTGTATAAAAAACAAATTTTCCTTAAGGAAACTCTTGCTAAGCTAAAAGGATAGTAGAGAAACACAAAACCGCCTTCAAAGAGGCAGTTTTGTTTTTGGAGCGGGTGATGGGAATCGGACCCACGTACTCTGATTGGCAACCAGATGCACTACCATTGTGCTACACCCGCGCCTCTCTTCTCTTTTGTGCCGCGGGAGTGAATTGAACACTCGACACGAGGCTCTTCAAGCCACTGCTCTACCACTGAGCTACCGCGGCATACGGCATCATTAATTGTGGGCGGTATAGGATTCAAACCTATGGCCTTCTGTGTGTAAAACAGACGCTCTAATCAACTGAGCTAACCGCCCAAGCTGTGCGCAGGAGAGGACTTGAACCTCCACGACCTTGCGGCCACCAGCCCCTCAAGCTGGCTCGTCTACCAATTTCGACACCTGCGCTTACTTCTCTTCCTTGGGAGCCGTTTCCTTAGCAGATTCTTCTTTGGCTGTTTCGTCTTTTACTGCCACTTCTTCTTGAGGTTCTTTTGACTCCTCTTCCATTTCTATTTCTTGTTCAGGCTTTTCTTCTGGCACTTCCAGGTCAAAAGCCTTTGCCTTAAGTCGTGCCTTTCTTCCTTTGGCCTCTCTTAGGTAGTAAAGCTTTGCTCTTCTTACTTTAGATCTTTTAATAATTTCAATCTTCCCAACTAAAGGCGAGTGCAAGGGGAAAATTCTCTCAACTCCAACACCCAGCGTTACTTTTCGTACGGTAATAGTAGCATTAATACCAGCGCCATGTTTTTTTGCCAGCACTACTCCTTCAAATATCTGAGTCCTTTCCTTCTCTCCTTCTTTGATTTTTTGATGTACCCGAACAACATCACCAGGTTTTACATCAGGGATGTTTTTCCTTACTGTCATATTCGCTACCGTTTCTAATTTTGTAGTCATAGTGTTTTTAAATTATCCAATATGGACTGTAATTCTTTTGGCAATGGAGAAGTAAAGGTTTTCTCTACTCCATCAGGCAAGGTCAGAGTTAGGGAATGCGCGTGAAGGAATTGTCTTTTTAATCCTTCCGGAACTCTTTGATCTTTAAACGCGTAGAGCTTATCTCCTGCAATGGGATGGTTTAAAGAAGAAAGATGTACCCTTATTTGATGCTTTCGCCCTGTCTTTGGATTTACCTTAAGAAAGGCACATCCTTGATATTGTTTAAGCACTTGGTACTGGGTACTAGCCTCTCGTTTTCCTTCTGCTCCAGGTTCTCCTGGCAGAAATACTTTTTGTTTTCTTCTATCGTTTGGAGATCTTCCAAGAAGTGTTTCAATCTCTCCTTTATCTTCCGTAAAGTTACCTTCTACTAAGCAAAGATAGGTTTTTTGTACATTCCTTTCTTTAAATTGCTTTTGTAGGTACTCAAGGGCATCTTTTGTTTTTGCTATTATGAGAAGTCCTGAAGTGTCTTTATCTAAGCGATGGGCTGGAGAAAATCCTTCTTTAAGAAGGTGTTGCACCTCCTCAATATCAACGCCAGCAGGCTTCTCTACAATCTGGAGTGTAGCATCTTCAAAGAGAATATTCAAGTTCATAGTGGGCGGTACAGGGATCGAACCTGTCACCTTCACAATGTCAATGTGACGCTCTAACCAAATGAGCTAACCGCCCTTGCGGTGGGCACGCCTGGACTCGAACCAGGGACCGCCGAGGTATAAGCTCGGAGCTCTAACCAGCTGAGCTACGTGCCCTTATTTTGTTTTTTACCTATAATCTTCTCAAATTCTTCTTGTTCTATTGTTTCCTTTTCTATTAAAATTTTTGCTATCTTTTTAAGGGTTTTTTTGTTTTTTCTCAAGATTTTCTCTGCTTGTTTTCTAGCATTTTCCAGAAACTTTGATACTTCTTTATCTATCTCTTCTGCTATTTTTTCTGAATAGTTTTGAGTTTCAAATCCCATTTTCCCCATAAACATTGGTTCATTGTGATCCTCAAACACAACAGGCCCAAGTTTTTCTGACATGCCAAATTGCTTTACTAAAGAGCGCGCAATTTCTGTTGCCTTTTCCAAGTCATTTGAAGGGCCGGTAGTAACGTCTTTGAATTTGAGTTGTTCCGCTGCATATCCGCCAAGCAATGTAGCAAGGTCTGAGAGAAACTCTGCCTTGGTTTTAAGATGCTTCTCTTCGCTTGGAAGTTTTAATGTATATCCTCCTGCTCTTCCTCGGGCAATAATGGAAACTTTTCGTACTGGATCTCCATGAGGAGTCAAGGAAGCTACCAGGGCATGACCTGCTTCATGGTATGCGGTAATTTCTTTTTCTTTCTTTGATAAAATATGACTCTTTCGCTCAGGGCCCAAAAGCACCTTATCAATGGATTCTAAGAGTTCTTCTTGTCCAATGTGCAGTTTGTTTTTGCGGGCAGCAAGAATAGCAGCTTCATTCATGAGGTTTTCTAAATCAGCTCCTGCAAATCCTGGAGTACGTTCTGCAACCTCTCGTAACTTAGTGTTTTCGGCCAAAGGCTTTCCTCTCCCATGAATTTTTAAGATAGCTTCCCTGTCATTGATGTCTGGCAAATCAAGCATGATTCTTCTATCGAATCTTCCAGGACGTAAGAGGGCATGGTCTAGTACATCTGGCCTGTTTGTTGCTGCGATTATAATAGTGGTGGCATCCCGCTCAAAGCCGTCCATTTCCACTAAAATTTGGTTTAAGGTTTGCTCTCGCTCATCGTGCCCACCTCCAAATCCAGCTCCTCGCTGTCTTCCAATGGCATCTAATTCATCAATAAAGATAATGCTGCGCCCTGCTTTTTTTGCAGTAGAGAAAAGGTCTCGTACTCGAGAAGAACCAACCCCTACAAACATTTCAATGAACTCAGAACCCGAGGCAGAAAAGAAAGGAACACCAGCTTCGTTTGCAACGGCTCTTGCGAGCAAAGTTTTTCCTGTGCCTGGAGGTCCAACCAAGAGAACACCTCGGGGAATTTTGGCTCCCATGTGAAGGTATTTTTTAGGGTTTTTCAAAAAGTCCACAATCTCATTAAGCTCTTCTTTTGCTTCCTTGAGTCCCGCAACATCTTTGAACGTTATGCGCTCTTTGCTGGTTCCATCAGCTCCAAATAGCCTGGCTTTTGCCTTGGTAAAATCAAATGCCTGACCAAGTCCTGATTTTGCTTGCCGTAAAATGAAAAAGAAAAAGAAGCCAAATAACAGTAAAGGCAAAAGAATAAAAGATAGAGGACCAAGCCACGTTAAGATGCCAGTTTCTTTTTTGGTCTCAATTTCTACTCCTGCGAGGGCTTCCTTTGAGAGACCAAGGTTAAGTAAAGTTTCACTTAAAGCAGCGTCTTGCTCTTTGTTTGAGATTTTCTCAACCTCCCCTTCTTTATAGATAATGCTCAATTCGCCTGCGGTAACGCTCACACTTTGAATACTGCCTGCCTCAATATCCAAGACGAGTTGTGTTAAAGAGATAACTTCTTCTTTTTCAAAGGGCTTTGCAAACGCAGCAAAGAGAAGTGAAATCACCAAAAAGATTACAATAACAAAGAAAAAGTTTTTCCCAAGATTTTTCATCGTGAAGGTATTGTAGCAAAAATTACGATAATTTCAAGGTAATGAATAAGACCCCATTGCAAGCCAGCAATGGGGTCTTTTCTCTTTTGAGAATTATTTTCCTCCCTTTATTCAGAGTTGTGCCATTTTGTGACGTTCTCTCTGGAGATTTTGGACAGTGCATGAGACACTAGATTCGCCAAGCGGTGCGGATCGATGAGGGTGTACTCTCCTTCGGCGGGTTTGTGGGTTCTGCTCCCGCAGAGAACAAGCGCCAGACTGTCATGGAGAAACCAATTGGCTATTGGTCCTTTTTGCCCAACGTAATCGAGGTCGCCTCGATTTACTTGAATGTCTCGCATATCAGCTTCTGCTGCCCTCATCTCCATTGCGACTCCCCGGAGACTGAGAAGACCCTTGAGTTTTCTGTTCATTTGTACGCCAACGAGGTATTTTGGTCGCTTTTTTGGAACAGTAAATAAGACAACATCTGCCCCTGCTTCATAGGCAGCGTCTCTTAGTTCTGGATGCCAAAGTATGGTCGCTACTCTCAGGCCATTGTTAAGGTTGGCCCAAGATACGTGCTCTCCCAGCTTTTCTCTGTTTTCAGCCCTTAGTGTTTCTTGGGCATAGATCATTTCAAAAAGCTCAAAGACTCTTTCCTGGACTTTTTCCCAGTTAATATCACCATTCTCGTGGAAAATCCTGGGGTATCCTAGGATGGCAGAATGGATTTCGGTGGCAAGCAAAGGCTCCACATTGTCTACCTTCGTCACCATCTCAAGGAGGGCTATGAGCCCTGGATCCTTCTCTACGAGTAGATTTTCTGCCAGGATTAGCGCACTGCAAGTCCTCTCTTTTCCTTGAGTGTGCTGGTCGTATTCGCCTCCACCTGTATCGAAATGAAGCACAGAAGGATCACCCTCTGATTCAAGAAGAGAGGTGCCAGATTCAACAACGACCATTTTTGCGTTCTTTGTTTGTGGTAAAAACTTTTTTGCGATCCAAAAGCAAAGCCAGACGTCGTCGTCTGGGAAGCGATGACCAACTAAGGTCGTGATTTCCAGAGCTGTGTTTGAGATTGTGCTTGTTAGAATTCCTAATAGGGTCTCTAGCGCACCAGAATCCATTGTTTGAGATGCCATTTCTCCCCCCCTCTTTAGGTGTATTTAAAATTTTACGGAGTTTTGATAAACTCCTAACTGCTCTATTTATGCCACTTTATTTTGAATTTGTCAACTCTCCCCTTTTGGTGAGTACCCTCTTATCTCAGGTAAATTGAGAAATCTGATTTAGCGAGGAGATACTTTCCCTGGAGTCAAAATAGTGAGGGGCTTAAGAAATTAGCTTCAAGTCTCTCTTCTTTTGCAACCAAAAAAGACCTCAACGGGTCTTTTCAAGATTCTCTCAATATTTTTAATGGGACTACTCTGGCAGCTTTTCTTCTGGCTCTTGCTTCGTCTCTTTTGATTCTGGGGTTGCGGCGTCTTTTGTTGTCGCGAGTTTGAGCGACATGCGGTGTTCCTCAGGATTAATCTCTAAAATTTCAAATTTGTTGGTATCTCCCACTTTTAAAGCATCTTCCATTGCTTTTCTTGTTCCAAATTCTGAGATGTGGCATAGTCCTTGAATTCTTGGTTCAATTTCAACGAACGTACCAAAGGGATTAAGCTTTGTTACGATGCCTGTAACAATATCTCCCTTTTGATATTTCTTTGCTGTTTCCTTCCAAGGATCTTCCTTTAGTACTTTTAAGGAAAGAGATGCTCTGTTGTTTGAGATATCAATTATTTGAGCCTTGAGTTTATCTCCAATCTTTAAGAACAGTGAAGGGTCATCAATAATTTGCCAGTCAATCTCTGAAATATGAATTAATCCTTCAATCTCTTCTTCTTTTCCTCCAAACTTAATGAAAGCTCCAAAATCAACTACTCCAGTAATTTCACCCTCTATTACATCTCCCGCCTTATACTGGGAAAGGATTTCCTTAAGTTTTCTTCGTTCTTTGCTGCGTTCTGAAAGAATAATTTTCTTTTCCTTGGGATCCAGGTCAAAGATTTCAACCTCTAGTTCTTCTCCTATGAATGCTTGCAAGGCCTGGAGAATTTTTCCAGCGTCTCCGTCTTCTACTTTAGGATAGTGTTCTTGGGAAAGTTGAGATACAGGCAAAAAAGCTTGTACACCAAAGACGTCAGCTAAGAGACCTCCCTTGTTTGCCCCTACAACTTTTACCTTTAAGAGTCCTTCTGTTGCTTTTTGTTCTCGGAGTTTTTCCCAGGTAATTTCTCTCCCTGCTTCGCGAAGCGACAGTTCAATATATCCCTCGTCATTTTCAAGCTCCACGATTTTTGCAGCAATGTTGTCTCCTACCTCAACTCCTTTAAGTTGATCTTTTTCTTCTTTAAATTCACGTCCAAAGATAACACCAGTACCCTGAGGGCCTAGGTTTAAGTAAACAGAAGACCTTCCAATACCAACAACCTGTCCTTCCACAATGTCTCCTATGCGAAATGGGCGAAGAATATCCATTTTTTCCAAGGGTTTCTCCTCTATTGTTTGCATGTCCCTTAGTGTACCCCAGCGAGCGTAAAATGTCAAAGCTTGGTTTTGAGGGTTTTTTGTGCTATACTTTGTATATATGCAGATTGTATGGAAAGGCCAGGCTTGTTTTTCAATAGTAATTACACGAGGAAAGCAAGAGCAGGTAAAGATTTTAATTGACCCTTTTGAAGATTCTCTTGGACTAAAACTGCCTCCTCAGGAGGCAGATATTGTATTGGTTACGCATGGCCACTCTGACCATAATAATGTAAAGATTGTAAAGGGAGATCCTTTTATTATTGATTCTCCAGGAGAGTATGAGGTAAAATCAGTATTTGTGCAAGGAATCACAACCTTTCATGACGATGTACAGGGAAAGGAAAGAGGTTTAAATACGATATATACCATAACCACAGAGGGCATAATTCTTTGTCACATGGGAGATTTTGGGCAAAAGGAATTAACCCCAGAAGAAGTAGATAAGATTGGGAATGTGCATGTATTAATGATTCCTGTTGGGGGTACGTACACTATTGATGGTAAGGAAGCAGGGAAAATCATTTCACAGATTGAACCTAAAATCATAATTCCTATGCATTATGCCTTGCCAAAATTAAAACCCAATCTTGCAAAAGTAGAAGAGTTCTTGCAAGTTATGGGTAAAAAAGGACTTGAACCCCAAGGAAAGCTAAGCTTGAAAGCAAAGGATGTAGCAGGAGAAACAAAAGAAGCAGAAATTGTGGTCATGCGACCCCAATGAACATTCAAAAGCTTTCAGTTGTCCAGCGTAAGATTATTCTATGGGGAATAATTGTAGTTTTAGGAGGCGTGCTCTTTTTTTGGTGGGGAGGAAATGTTATAGAAACTGTAAAGACCACTTCTCTTCCTGAAATTCCAAAAGAGCTCAAAGAAAGCTTACAGGAAACGCAAGATGAATTCACATTTCCAACATTTGAAGAAATAGATATTCCAGAAGAGATTTTACAAGAATTACAAGAATATGGCCAAAGCGCAAGATAACAGTGAGGAAAAAGCAGCAATAGGCACAGTTGAGCCGCGAGAAATCGTGGAGGAAATGCGTGAGTCATATTTGGACTATGCAATGTCTGTTATTGTTGCTCGTGCTCTTCCCGATGTGAGAGACGGATTAAAGCCTGTGCATCGCAGAATCTTGTTTGCTATGCACGAGGACGGCTTAACACATACTGCAAAGTATCGAAAATCAGCTACGGTAGTGGGAAGCACATTGGGGAGGTACCATCCACACGGAGACACTGCGGTATATGATTCTTTGGTTCGCATGGCTCAGGATTTTGAATTACGATACCCTTTGATTGATGGTCAGGGAAACTTTGGCAGTATAGATGGAGATTCTGCCGCTGCCATGCGTTACTCAGAAGCCAGAATGTCAAAGATTGGAGAGGAGATGCTACGCGATATTGGAAAAGATACGGTGGACTTTATTGATAATTACGATGGTACAAGAAGAGAGCCTGTTGTGCTTCCTTCTCCTGTGCCTCAGTTACTTTTAAATGGAACTTTGGGAATTGCTGTTGGTATGGCAACCAATATTCCTCCCCATAACTTACGGGAATTGATTGATGCTTTAACCCACTTAATTGAAAATCCAAAAGCTACGAGTGAAGATTTGTGTGCCTATGTTAAAGGACCGGATTTTCCAACAGGAGGTACTATTTTTAATAAACGGGAAATTATCGCTGCGTATTCACAAGGTAAAGGACCTGTTATAATGCGAGGAAAAGCAGAAATTGTAGAGGATGAAAAGAAACCTCAAATTATCATTAGTGAAATTCCTTTTCAGGTAAACAAATCATCTTTGGTGGAGCAATTTGCAAAGTTGGTACAGGAAAAAAAGATTGAGGGAATTCGTGATATTCGAGATGAATCTGACAAAGATGGAATGAGAATCGTCTTTGATCTGCAGCGGGATGGCCATCCACAAAAGATTTTAAACCGTCTATACAAGTTTTCTGATTTTCAAAAGACTTTTCATTTAAACCTTTTAGCTTTGGTTGATGGTATTCAGCCAAAGGTCCTTTCGTTAGTTGAGATTCTTCAGTACTTCATAGAACATAGACGTCAGGTGACAATGCGCCGCTTGCAGTATGAACTAAGAAAAGCAAAGGACCGAGAGCACATTTTGGAAGGCTTGTATAAGTGCTTGGCAAATATTGATAAAGTTATAAAACTCATTCGGGCAGCAGAAGACCGCGATGATGCAAAGACGAAATTACAAAAGGCATTTAAGCTTTCAGAACTTCAGGTCAACGCCATTTTAGACATGAGACTTGCCCAGCTAGCAAAGCTGGAGAGTAAGAAAATTGAGGATGAGCTAAAGGAAATCAGGATAAGGATTAAAGAGCTTACTGCTATTTTAGCTTCCCCAAAAAAGATTGACGAAGTTATTAAAAAGGAATTTGCAGACGCAAGAGAAACTTTTGGGGATGAAAGAAGAACAAAGGTGCAGGTTGCAGGGTTAGGTGAGATTGCAGAAGAAGACTTAGTTGCAAAAGAAGAAACCATTATTACTCTAACTCAAGGAGGTTATATTAAGCGTATTAATCCTGCCACGTACAAGCTTCAAAAAAGAGGAGGGAAAGGTATTGTTGGTATGAAGACTGTGTCAGATGATATTGTAGAACACTTTTTGTATTGCAATACTCACGACTCTTTAATGGTGTTTACGGATTCTGGAAAAGTATTTCAATTGCCTGTGTATGAGATTCCAGAAGGAACCCGCGTTGCAAAAGGGCGAGGCCTCTTAAACTTTGTTGAGTTAAGTGCAAATGATAAAGTACTTAATCTTTTTGCTTTAGGGAAAAAGGATATTGAGCAGGGCATAAAGTATATGGTTATGGCTACCAAAGATGGGCTCGTGAAAAAGACTCCCTTGGAGGACTTTAAGAATGCTCGTCGCTCTGGCCTTATTGCTATCTCTTTGAAAAAAGGAGACGAGTTAAGGATTGTAAGAAAAAGTACAGGAAATGATCAAATTATTGTTACTACTAAAAAGGGTCAGTCTATTCGCTTTAAAGAAGAAGATGCCAGGGCAATGGGAAGGTCTGCTGCTGGAACTCGGGCCATTCGCTTAAAAAAGGGAGATGAAATGGTTGGCATGGATGTTATTTCAGAGAACGGAAAAGGCAAAACCCAAGACCCAAAGAAAGACGGCGACTACCTGTTGATTTTAACTGAGAGCGGATATGGGAAAAGAACTCTGTTAAAAGAATATCGAATGCAAAGTAGAGGTGGTTCTGGAATTAAAACTGCCAACATTACAGCAAAGACCGGGAGCTTAGTGTACGCAAAAGTTCTCACAGGACAAGAAGAGGACCTTATCGTTATCTCAAGAAAAGGACAGGTTATTCGTACGACTGTAGCTGATATTGCAAAGATTAGTCGCTCCACACAGGGAGTTCGAATTATGAGACTGGACGAAGGAGATAAAGTTGTTTCTGCAGCGTGCTTTTAATGTGGTATACTTAGAGAATACAATGAAGCAATTCAAACTGATTCTCTTTTCAACTATTCTAGGAGCTGTGCTTTTGTTTGTAGGTAGCGCCTCTTTTGTGGATGCAGCTCCTACTAGTACTCCAACACCTAGCTCTCCTGGTAATGGATCTACTACGGTAATTGAACCTGTGACATTAAGATGGAGCGGAGTAACGTTTAATGCGGCAGGAGGATATATACTGAAGATTTCGGGAGGAATATTAGGAGCGGCAGGAAGAAAAGAGTGGATCCCAAGTACTTCTACTTCTTATACCGTTCTTGAAACTCTGCTCGTAGAAGATGAGCATATATGGACGGTCCAAGCATGCTATGGATTTAATATTTCTGCTGTTGATTGCGGTCCACTAAGTAGTGCATCGAATTTCTTTCCTGTACTTGCCAAAGCTCAGTTAGATTATCCTGGCAATAATGATTTTGTATCTCCTGATGAAGACGGTACGATAACATTGCAGTGGATTGAGGTACCTGGTGCAGATCGGTATAGCGTGATGCTAAGCAAGGACTCTGGTACTCCTTTTTCTATTACATTTGATAAAAGTAATTCTAATATCACTACTACTTCTTTTAAGATTCTTGCAAATTTAATTGAGTTAAATCGTTTTTATACTTGGCAAGTAACTCCTATTCAAGGTGACACTTTGGGACCTTTGTCTGGGCCTGAAAAGTTTTTTGTATCTTTGTCAAAACCAGTACTAGTAGCTCCT
>Ga0310122_10001786_pt1 | contig 13769 bp, 6 predicted proteins | sample CB6_Bottom_1051__FD_203503 | JGI IMG/M metagenome (GOLD analysis project Ga0310122, IMG submission 203503) | Marine microbial communities from Western Arctic Ocean, Canada - CB6_Bottom_1051 | ecosystem: Environmental > Aquatic > Marine > Oceanic | place: Canada: Western Arctic Ocean | collected...
GACCTGGTAGCGGCTCTGAAACTCCAGCCCGTCATAGTTGCGCTCGAGCGCATCGGTGTTCCGGTAGATCCGGTTCGAGAACGTCCCGAAGGTGGCACCATCCATCCCGACCGTGGTCGAACCGCCATCCGCCACGATGAAGTCCTCCACGAAGTTGCTGGCGCGTCGGTTGATGTAGGTCACCTTGGTATAGCCACGGGTACCAAGCGTCGCACCGCCAGAGACGGTGAACTCCTTGGTGCGTGGTGACTTCAGGCCATCCTCGATGAAGACGTTCTGTACCGGGAAATCGCCAAAATAGGTCTGGTAGTTCGCCGGGTCGAACCCCGGTGCGAAGTCCCGCCCTTGCCCGTCCGGTCCGGTATAGAAGCCGAACAGCACGTCCGGGTTCCCTACGTTGGTGTTCCGGTTGAACTGCCCCTCGTGATACTTCCCGGTGTAGTGGGCTGTAGGTGGCCTGCAACGAGAACTGCCCGTTCCCGAGTGGGTCGTAGGCGACCGCCAGCCGCGGGACGACGGCGCCCGTGTCAGCGCCGACGAAGCCGCCGGTCGCGTCGCTCTTGGCCTTCTCTGCACGGATGCCGAGGTTGACTGATACGTGATCGTTCACCGTCCAGTTATCGTTCACGTGGAACGACAGCGTATTCATGTCGATGGTGGCCCCACGCACTGCAAAGTAGGTCTCGATCTCGCTAAACCCGTCGAAACGCGGGATGAAACGTCCGCCAGCATCGAGCGCCGGCGCCCCAGTCGCATCTTCCACATACTCCGAACCCACGAAGACGTAGCCGGTTGCGGACTGGGAGTTGCCACCGATGAGAGTCGACTGGAAGTGCTCGAAGCCGCTCTTCACGGTGTGTGTGCCCATCCGAGTGGGCAGAAAATAGGTCGCGCTCCCGGTAACCTGCCGGTTGTTCCGGTCCTCGGGGTCGGTCGAGTCGAAATACGGTGCGTTGTAGTGGCCCAGGCCCCGCTGGAATGTGATGAACGGCGAGTCCACGATGTCCGTCGACGCGCCGCCCTGGTTCCGAACCCCCCACGCTTTTCGCGAGAACTGCCCCTCGAGGAACAACCTCGACGTGGCCGCTCCACGATAGGTCATCACCCACAGATCGTTCGGCGTCCTCGGACTGACCAGCGTCGCCGGGTCGAGACTGAAGCCGAACGCCGGCCGTTCCGCGCGTGTCGCGTTCCGCATGTAGCTCCCGGACAGCGTATGCCCCGGGGTCAGCGTGCTTGTGAGCTTGATCAGGCTCCGGTCGTTCCTCTCAGCGCCCACGTAGGAAATGCCACTCTGGGGGAACGTCTCGTCCGCGCTCTGCCGCTGGTTCCGGTCGGCGTAGAAGAACCACAGCCGGTCACGCATGATCGGTCCACCGATGGTGGCCTCGGAGCTTGAGTTGTCGGCGATGCTGCCGGTGCGCTCGTTCCCGTTCTCGATCTCGAACGGGGTGCGCGCGGTCCAGTCAGGTCGATACATGTTGGCCCGGAAGCTGCCGGAGAAGCGGTTGCCGCCGCTCTTGGTGATCACGTTGACGACGCCGCCCGAGAACCGGCCATGCTCGGCCGAGATTCCAGAGGTCAGCACCTGCGATTCCTCGACCGCGTCCTCGATGAAGAGACTATTGGCCGTGCCGAGCAGGTTGTCATTGATGTCGACACCGTCCATGAGATACAGGTTGTCGTAGGCGAACGCACCGTTGATCGCGATCTGCCCGTCGTTCGGCGTGTTGGCCGTCAACCCCGGCGCCAGCTCGGCGATCCGGAACAGGCTGCGTCCCATCGGCAGCTGCCCAACCTCGTCGGCCGTGATATTTTGGCTGATCGCGGTCGAGGCCAGCGCGGTCGGCACGACCGCGGTCACCACCAGTTCCTCGCGCACGGCTCCGATCTGCATCGAAACGTTGAGCGCGACGGTATCGCCCAGCGGGACTGTGACCGGCGCGTCGACGGTCGTGAAGCCCTGCAAGGCGAACGAGGCGGTGTACTGCCCAGGGGGGTAGCCCGACGACGGCATAGTTGCCATTGAGGTCGGTCACCGTTGTCCGCGAGCCCTGCAGGACGTCAGAGGTCAGGGTGAGGGTCACGCCAGGCAGCACTGCGTTCGTGGAGTCCTGCAGCGCACCCCTGAGGGTGCCGGTCTGTTGACCCTGCGCTCGTACTTGCGTCACGAGTGACAGGGTGCAGGCCAGGATCATCCCGGCGACACACACCTGTCGGAGTTCCATTGCAGGGAGACGTCTCATTATGTGCTCCTAGTTCTGGCCAGCGCGGCGACAGGTAACTCCCCGTATTTCACCCTCTTGAGACCAGAGATGACTGCGGCTAGTCACGAATCGTTCTCAATCCTGTCGATCCGCCAAGGTTACGACATGACAATCACCGTCATGTAACTACGATTTCGACGGTAGCAACACTCGTACACCGACATCGATATTGATAAAAATTTTCTGCATAAAAAATCTATTTAAAAGACATTCATGTTATCGATCTTATCGTCAACGAAGTGACGATAAAATGACTTTTTGGATAAGTGACACATATGGACACACTGCTGACAAATGTGGTGCTGGCGATCTTCGCGCGACTAGCCAGACAGGTAAGTCCAGTTTTGCGCAGTGTTCTGACCTGGTTTCTCAGATAACTCGTACGCGCCCAGAGGCGGGGAACCACGGGCAGACAACGGGTGCAGCAGGACGTTTTCGCAGGAGCAGGTATAAGAGGTCCGCCCACCAGACGCTACTGACATCTTAGGGCGTATGAGGTATTACTGTGGGCGCGGTCAGCGATCACGCTATCGCACGACGCACGATGTGACCGCGGCCCCTCTAGACTACTGGAGGGTCTTCAAGTAGTTCACCAGATTCCAGATATCGGATTCTGTGAGTCGGAGACGGAAGGCGTCCATCACGAAGTCCGGCCCGATCCCGTCTCGAATCGAGGCAAAGATCTCGCCATCGCTCGAACCGTGCTGCCAGGTGCCGTCGGCGAGGTTCGAGGGCCGGGCGCCGTAGGCCGCCGTCGCGATCGCCAGTCGACCATCGCCCCGCCCGGTCGGCCCGTGACACGTCGCGCAATGCCTGACATAGGTGGCAGCCCCGGCCGCCGTCGACTCGGCTGTGCTGGACGTCGGATTCGTCAACGCCCCGGCCTCGGGATGGTCGTGCGGCTCGGTCGGATGAGCCGTCTCGCCGTCTTCCAGCGAGTGAAGTAGTGCCGCCGTGCTCTCGCGAACGAAGCGGTTGCCCCCGATCCCATCCGAGTACACCGCCAACGCGACCGGCGTCTGTCCCCGGCGGTTCTCCGCATGGACATCGCCACCGCGCGCCGTCAGCAGCTCGATGACGGTGTTCATCCCAAGGGACGCCGCGGCGTGCAAGGCCGTGTCGCCGCCGGCGTTGGCGGCGTTGACATCGGCGCCCAGCTCCAACGCGACCGTCACCGCCTCGAGCGCACGCTGTTCCTCTGCCGCCGGGACCCGCGTGCCAAGCTCAGCCGACGCGACGGGGTTGTATGACGAAAAGTCGCGGCGATTCCTGATGAACGCGCTGCCACCACCCCAGCTGTAGCCGAGCCCTGCCGCCGCCATCAGCGGTGTCGTACCGTTGCTGCTGGCCAGCCCTAGATCCGCGCCCGCCTCGACCAGCACGCGCATCATCTCAACCTCGAGGAACTTGGCCGCCAGCCAGAGCGGGGTGGCGCCGACCCACCGAGCCATAAAGGCAAAGTCGTGGCTCCAGCGCCGAACTGGCGTCCCCTTGACGAGTCGCGCGTTCGGATCCGCGCCATGCGCGAGCAGCGCTCGCACCAGGCTCGCGCCGGCGCCCGGATCGAGGTTGCGGACATCCCGGTCTAGCAGATTGCCTCTGACCACCGCGGCATGGAGCGCGGTATAGCCGAGCGGTGCGGCGTTCGCATCCGCCCCCTCGTCCAGCAGGTACGCCGCGAGCGACCCGTGCCCGCTGTGCGCCGCAATCACGAGCGCGGTGTTCCCGTCGGCCGTGGTGTCCTCCACGTCGGCTCCGGCGGCGACCAGCAACCGGGCCGATGCCAGGTCACCCGACCGCGCCGCAAACAACAAAGGCGTGCTACCACCTTGTTCGACCTCTTCCAGCGAGATGCCACCGGACGCCGACCCGGCGGACCGGCTGCCGCCCATGCTAAACACACGCGTTCTCGTCGCAGAGCGGGCGTGAATGTCCGCTCCACGCGCGAGGAGCACCCGGGTGACCTCTGGATGGGCGTTGGCCACCGCCCACATCAGCGCCGACTGGCCGCGTGTCGTCTCGGTCGCGTTCACATCCGCGCCACGGTCAACCAAGGCGCCCACCGCCTCCAGGCTGCCCGCACGCGCGGCGGCCATCATCGCGGTCTCCCCGCTCGCGAGCGCGGCGTTCGGATCGGCCCCGGCCACGAGCAGCCTGTCGACAAGGGCCGCGTGCCCACTGGTGCACGCCATCACGAGCGGCGTCACGCCAAGGTCGTTCGCCACGTTGACGTCCGCGCCGGCATCGATCAGCAGATCGGCAAGCTCCAGATCCTCCCAGTGGACCGCCCAGTGGAGCGCCGTCGCGCCGTCGGGCTGCGGGGCGTTCACGTCGATCTGCTCGGCCAACAGAACCCGCACCGCCTCGTGGTCCTGGTTCCGGACCGCCTCGATCAACGGGGGCGCAGCCTGCCCTGCCACCTGAGGCGACGCAAGGGCGCACACCACCACAATCGCCAGAAGCAGGCGCCGATAGATCGCGTGTGAGTCCGTCATAAGTGAATACAGCCGGCGAAGGCCCTCCGACGTTTCCGACTGCTACAAGACTGACCGTGACAGCGACCGCGGTGACCCTCACCCGACCCTCTCCCAGAGGGAGAGGGAGAATTTGAGCGCCCGAAGCCTGAAGCCCAAAGCCCAAAACCTGCGGGCTGAGAACTTGTCGTCAGCCCGCTAGAGATCCAGCCTTCCCGTGCTGTCGTGGATGACATCCATGCGCATCCCCAGCTTCTCCAGCACGGCCAGGTGCAAGTTCGCCAGCGGCGTCCCCCCCTCCGCTGACGAGTAGGCCGTCACACCGTCCGTGTCGGCGGCATACCGGATGTGACGGCCGCCCCTGAGCTGGCCCGCACCGCCACCGGCCAGCACAATCGGCAGATTCCACGGTTGATGGCTCCCCGAGGACATACCCGCCCCGTAATAGAGGATCAGATGGTCGAGCAACGACCCGTCGCCATCCGGGGTCTCCCGCAGCCGGTCGAGGTAGTAGGCAAACTGCTCGGCGTGATGAATGTTGATCTGAAGCAGCTGCTCCTGACTCGCGGCGCTGCTCTCGTGCGACAACGGATGGTGCCCGCCGGGAGCGCCCACCTCGGGATACGTCCGGCTGCTGAACTCCCGGCCCACCATGAACGTGATCACGCGGGTCAGGTCGCTCTGATACGCCAGCACCTGCAGATCGAACATCAATCGCGCGTGCTCGGCGAAGGTCGCAGGCACACCCGCAGGCTGGTCGAACACCGGTAGCTCGCGCGCCACTTGTTCCTCGGCGCGCTGGATCCGCCGCTCGATGTCCCGCACCGCGTCCAGGTACTCGCTGAGCTTGCCGGCATCGCTCGGTCCGAGGCCGTGACTGAGCGCCGCGATCTTGTCGGACACTGAATCAAGAAGGCTGCTGTCGTGACGCATTCGGGCACGTCGCACGGCCGGGTCCGTGCTCCCGCCATCGCCGAACATCCGCTCGAACACCACCCGCGGGTTGTGCTCCATCGGCAGCGGTGTCTGAGGACTGCGCCAAGTGATCGTGTGACTGTAGGTACAGCTGTAGCCACCATCGCACGTGCCCGCTCCCTTGTCGCCCGACTCCAACGACAGCTCCAGCGACCCGAGCTGCGTGTCCTGGCCGAGCTGCCGCGCGATGAGCTGGTCGAGCGAGACGCCGGCGAGGAAATCACTGCCTTCCTGACCGAACGGTCTGGGGATCGCGCCGGTGAGGAATTTCGTGGCACAGCGCCCATGGACCGCGCCACTCTGGGCGGTGAGGCCGTTCACGTTCTGGGTCAGACCAGAGAGCACGAGCAGGCGATCCCGAAACGGCTCCAGCGGCTTCAGGATCGGCGAGAACTCGAACCCGGGGCCCTCGGTAGCCGGCGTCCACTGATCGATCACGACGCCGTTCGGCACATAGACCACGCCGAAGCGCGCGATTGGCCGCGCGGGCGTCTGAGCGATCGCGGTCATCGCCGGTACCATTCCGTCCAGGAGGGGCAACGCGACCGTCGCGCCGATGCCACGCAGCACCGTGCGTCGAGGAATGGCCTTCTTCGTCACGATCATGATTCCGCCCTCCGCATCTGAAACGGCCTGCTTTCGACGATGCCCAGGATCAAAGACGACCAGCTGTAGTCGTCCACCTCGGCTGCGCGTGTGATCGCGCGGATGACCGGGCGGTCGTAGTACTCGAGCCCACGACCGAGCCCATACGTCAGCAGCTTTTCCGTGAGGGTCTCGACGAACTGTTCCGACCGGCTCAGCAGCACACGCCGCAACCCGGCCGGCCCCTCGAACGCCGTGATCCCGTCGGCGAGGACGGCCGACGCGTCAACCGGCAGGCCGGCGTCCGTCGTGCGCCATCGCCCGATCGCGTCGAAGTTCTCGAGCGCGAAGCCGAGTGGGTCCATCGGCGCGTGGCAGTTGGCGCAGACCGGACTCCGGCGGTGTTGCGCCAGACGCTCGCGGACCGTGCGAGGCTCGCCGGCCGGTCCGGCCTCCGGCAGCGGCGGCACGTCCGGGGGCGGCGGCGACGGGGGCGTGCCCAGAATGTTCTCGAGCAGCCACTTCGCCCGGAGCACCGGCGACGTCCTGTTGCCATACGACGTGACCGACAGGATGCTCCCGTGGCCGAGCAGGCCACCGCGGCGCGGATCGGTCAGCGTCACGCGTCGGTAACGACTGCCGAGCACGTTCGGGATGCCGTAGTGCCGGGCCAGTCGTTCGTTGAGAAACGTGTAGTCCGCGCTCAGCAGGTCGACGACGCTCCGGTCCTCGCGCAGCTGGCTCTCCACGAATAGCTCGGTTTCACGCTGAAAAGCCTCACGAAGATTCTCGTCGAACCCGGGAAACAGGTTGGGGTCGGGTGTAATGCCGCCGACCCGACGCAGCGTCAGCCACTGGCTGACGAAATTGTCCACGAGCGCCCTTGCTCGTCCATCAGCCAACATGCGCCGGACCTGCCGTTCACGAACGCCCGGATCGGACAGCGCTCCGCTGGCTGCGACATCGAGAAGCTCGTCATCCGGAATGCTGCTCCAGAGGAAGAACGACAACCGGGAAGCGAGCTCGAGGTCGCTGAGCCGGTAGGGAGTGGCCGGTGCCACGCCGGCCGGATCGCGCTCGATACGGAACAGGAACTCCGGGTCGATCAGGATGCGTTCGAGCGCCGCCTGGATGCCCGCCTCGAAGCCACGCGCCGCGCGGCCGGTCTCGTAGAACGGCAGCAGGGGCCGGATGTCCGCATCGGTAACCGGACGGCGAAACGCGCGGCGCGCCAGCGTCGAGAGAATCGTGCGGGCGCAACGCACCTCCGCATTGTCTCCGGCCCCGCCGGGGTCTGCGGCGCTATCTGGTTGGCACACGAAGATCCGGTCTCGACTGGCTGTCTCGCCCGGCCCCATCACCGCGTACGGACCATCGATGGCCACACTCTCTAGCCCCGGTCCCTCCGGTCGCAACGACGTGTCGGTGGTCTCGGTCACGGTGGCGCCATACTCCCGGAGCCGCGGCTGCCGCACACCCTCGTGCTCCCATGACCTGCCGACGAACGAAACCCCGACGACCCGGGTACCGGCGCGCACTGCAAGACGAACGACGAGGTCGGCATCCGCACCGGTCCGGTAATCGTCCCACTCCTGGCTCGGATACCCGGCGTTGCCAGCGGCCACGAACGTCCCGGAGAAACTGAGCGGCGCCGGCTTCCCTGGCGCCGCGCCACCGACGCTGAACCGCGCGACACGCCGACCGTCCAGCCGCACGTCAAGATCGTGCGCCTCGTCGAGATTGACGATGTACTCGTACACACTCCGTTTCAGCCGCAGCCGGATGACGTACTCGCCATCGAGTGGAAAGCGATGGTCGACCGCCATGCCGGCGCGCGACCCGAACGGCAGATCCTCGCTCATCCGGTCGTTCTGCGCCATGTTGCTCGGGACGACGTAGGTCTTCGACGTGAAGCCCGGCCCGATCGTCAAGTCGCCCACCGCAAGCCGGCTGATCCGCCGCGCCGCCGACATGTAGCGCTCCATCAGCACCGGCGAGAGCGCGAGCGTGCCTGCCAGATTATCGAAACCGTGCCCTGAATCGTCGGCCGGCAACAGCGCTGCGCCGTCGATATCGAGCGCAAGCAGGTCGCGGATGGCGTTGGTGTACTCCGACCGGTTCAGACGATGGGTTGGCACGCGCCCCGGTTCCACGGTGGACGCGGCGGCACGGTCGAGCGCCGTTTCCAGCCACGATTGCAACCCCGCATAGGCCTCGGGGTCTGGCCGCGGCCGGCGGGCAGGCGGCATCATCCCACCACGGAGCTTCTGGACCACCTTTTCCCAGACCTCCGGGGCCTCGCCGACGTTGGACAGATCCATCGTGTCGAGCGCCAGCCCGCCGGTCTGCAACCGCTGGTTGTGGCACGTGACGCAGTAGCGATCGAGGAGCGCGCGTTGAGATGCCGCCGAGGAGGCGGCGAGACCGGAAGACCGTGTCTGCGCCCCGCTGGCCTCGGCCGCGCGGGGCCCGGCGGCCCAGACACACGGAGCCCCAGCCCCGGCGACCAAGACGACCGCCAGGCAAGCGACGACAGGCCGCACCATGCAACACATTCTATATCCCTCCACACCTCGGCGGAGAAAGAGATGTCGAGCCCCCACCGTGCGAAAGCCGCCCACGAAGGCTGCGGCGACCGTCGGCGGGGCAGCTCACGTGGTCGCGTCGGTATTGCCCCGACCGTGCAGCCATGGTACGGTGTCCCGACCGACCGTTTGTCACGATGCCGGGCTCATCCCTTCGTGCCCTGGGGGTGCAGAGTGTTGACGACCGGGCCTACCCACGGAGCAACACATGGACACGCGACCAACATTCCGACGCCGCCTCGTGTTTTTGACCGTCGGTCTGCCGCTGAGCCTCCTGCTCGTCCTCCCAGCGTCGGCCACGGCCCAGTCTGGCGTGATCGCCGGCACTGTCACGGCAGATGAGGGCCAGGTCCGGGCGTTCCGCGTCAAGGCGCGGGACACTGTGCACCGGATCGCCTATACCGTCTACACCGTCGACGGGCGCTACCAGATCTTCAACCTCCCGCCGAGCACATATGACGTGCAGGTCGTCGAGGACGGATTCGAGCCGCTGGTGAAGACCGCGACCGTGAGCGCGGGGAACACCGCGACCGTCGATCTGACGCTCACCTCGACCGGGGTGGTATCAGTGAGCGGCGCGGCGGCCGGCGCGGCGGCGGGGCAGGAGAACTACGGGCGCAGGGCACGCCTCAACCCGGCCGGTGCGCGGCTCGTCAGCTTCGACGAGCTGTACCCGCCGCATCCGACCCGCGACATCATGCTGCGGTCGTGCTTCGGCTGTCATGGCCCGGCCGGGTTCCACAACCGTGGCCCGATGAACGAAGCGGGATGGCAACGCGCCGTTCACAAGATGTTCGATGTCGACGGCCGCGTCGCCAATATGAACGCCGGCGTGGCGCAGATCACCTACGACACCGTCTCCCGCGAGGAAGAGACCGCGATCATCCAATACCTCACGGAGAACTTCGGACCGGAGTCCGAGAAGCGTGACCTCCTGCTCGACCCCCTCGTGCGGGACGAACAAGCCTTATCCCAGGCGGTGTATGTGCAATACGAGCTGAACCGCATGGACCGTCCCCCCGTCGAAGGCGCGCGGACATCGGGCAGCATCCACAGCGTGTTTGCCAGCCTCCAGCATGCTGGCGTTATCTGGGTGTCGGGGAATGGCTCCAACGAGATCATCCGGGTGGACACCAATGATCTGAACTTCGACACACGGACGAAGGAGTACTGGATCGACAATGCGGACAACATCAACGTCACACCGCATGGCATCCTCGAAATGGGGGGGAAGGTGTACTGGGTCGAGCTGACCGGTGACCACCTTGGCGAACTGGACCCCGACACCGGCGAGATGACCCGATTCCCCTTTCCGACCACGGGCGCCGGCGCACACAGCGCGTGGGCCGACTCGCGGGGACAAATCTGGTACACCTACTTCGCCTCGGCGGGCCGTATCGGCCGGTTCGATACGCGGACCAAGGAATTTACCGAGTGGGAGCAGCCCGACGGGTGGAGCGGCTACGGGATCGTCGTCGACCGCCAGGATCGCGTGTGGGCCGTCGGCCTCCACACCCATGCGACGCGGATGTACAACCAGGAAACACAGGAGTGGACGTCATATCCGATGACCAACCCGGCGCGGCGCCTGACGTGGGATGCGAATGGCAAGATCTGGGCTGCCCACTACTACGGGAACACGATCACGATGATCGACCCCGTGACCGACGAGGTGACCTCATACGAACTGCCCTTGAAGGACGGAAACCCGTACGACATCTGGTTCGACGCGGACAACAACCTCTGGATCGAGAACGGGATTTACAACTCGATGGTGAAGTTCGACCAGACCACCAAGCAGTTTACGTACTTCCCGTTCCCCGAGCTGCGCGCTCACACCCCCAAGCTGGATCTGGATCCAGCGGGCGTGATGTGGTTCACGCTTCGGAACTCCTCTGGTCCGGGGATCGCTACCCTCAAACCACGAGGCAACGTGCCTGCGGGGAGCGCGCCCGCACAGTAGTCCTCGGCCCCGGGGGTAGACGTCCGTTTGACCGTTGGGTCATCTGATGTTCGGGTGTGCCGACACGGAATGAGGTGTCATATGGGTCCTCGACTCAGGGTCGTCGTGACGGCCGTCTGGGTTGTCACGATTGTCGCGACACTCATACCCCCAACAACGGCCGCCCAGGTCGCGACCAGCTCTGAAAGCCCGCCCCGCACCCCGTGGGGTGTGCCGGATCTGCAGGGCATCTGGAACAACGCGACGACCACCCCGCTGCAACGACCGGCGGAGCTTGCCGGGCAGGAGTTCTTCACCCACGAAGAGGTGGCCGACCGAGACGCGCGCGTGGGTGACGCGCGCAACACCGATCGGTCTCCCCGCGCAGGCGACCCCGGCACATACAACGAGTTCTGGTGGGAGCGCGGGCGAACCGTCGCAAACAATCGAACGTCGCTGATCGTGGACCCGGCCGATGGGAGACTGCCATCCTTGACACCGGAGGGACAACGGCGAGCCGACCTGCGGGCCCGGACCCGACGCGCGCGCGGCCCCTACGACTCGTTCGAAGACCGACCGCTGGCAGAGCGCTGTCTCATCTACCGTGGGGTCCCGGCGTTCCCGACCGGCTACAACAACAATTACCACATCGTGCAAACGCCCGGTTATGTAGCGATACTCCAGGAGCACATCCACTCGGTGCGTCTCATCCCGCTCGACGGACGTCCTCACGTCACGCCCGGTGTTCGCCAGTGGCTCGGGGACTCTCGTGCCCGGTGGGAGGGCGAGACGCTGGTCGTCGAGACCACCAACTTCAACGACCACGCACTCATCAGAGGCTTCAATGGCGACCTCGGCGACGCCCTACACGTCGTCGAGCAGTTCACGCGGGTCGATGCCGACCGGATCGACTACCGATTCTCCGTCACCGATACGGCGACGTGGACACGGCCATGGTCGGGCTCACTCCCGCTGACGAGGCTTCAGGGACTCATGTATGAGTACGCGTGCCATGAGGGGAATTACGCTCTGGGCAACGTGCTGGCCGGGGCACGCGCGCAGGAACGCGCCCCCCGTTGATCCGCTCTTCGAGGAACACACGATGTCGCGCAGCGCTGTCCATCGCCTCCGATCGCTGGTGATCCCGTCCTTGGCGCTCCTGTGGATGACCACTGGCCAGGCATCGGCACAGCCGTCGACCGCGACCGGGGAATGGCCAGCGTATGGCGGCGATATCGGCCACACCCGCTATGCACCGCTCGACCAGATCGATGCGTCCAACTTCGACGACCTCGAGGTCGCCTGGCGCTTCAAGACAGACAACCTCGGCCCGGGACCGGAGTTCAAGCTCGAGGGAACGCCGCTGATGGTCGGCGGCGTCCTGTACGCGACGGGCGGCACGCGGCGCTCGGTCGTAGCGCTCGATGCGGCCACGGGCGAGCTGCGGTGGGTCCATAGTGAGCATGAAGGCGAGCGCGCCAGCGGCGCCCCGAGACGGCTCTCAGGTCGCGGCCTGTCGTACTGGACCGACGGAACGGACGAACGCATCTTCTATATCACCATTGGATTTCGACTGGTCGCGCTCGATGCGGCGACCGGTCAGCGCGTGCCCGGCTTCGGGACCGACGGCCTCATCGATCTGAAGACCGCGGCGTTCTACGGCGAGGGCCGCCAGATCGACCCCATCACCGGTGAGATCGGGCTACACGCCACGCCGACCGTAGCGCGGGACGTGGTGATCGTCGGCGGTGCCATGGCGGACGCGCCGGCGCCCCGGACACATAACAACACCAAGGGGCTGGTCCAGGCGTTCGACGTCCGGACCGGCGAACGGCGCTGGACCTTTCGCACGGTCCCGGGTCCGGGCGAGGTCGGCCACGAGACGTGGGAGAACGATTCCTGGGGCGTCAACGGCAACAACGGGGTGTGGACGCAGATCTCGGCCGATGCCGAGCTCGGCATCGTCTACCTGCCCGTGGAGACGCCAACCGGCGACTACTACGGCGGGCACCGGCCGGGGAACAACCTGTTTGGTGAAAGTCTGGTCGCGGTCGATCTCGAGACCGGCGAGCGATTGTTGCACTTCCAGTTGGTGCATCACCCGATCTGGGGCTTCGACAACGCCAGTGCAGCGATCCTCGCCGACATCACCGTCGACGGCCGGGAGATCAAGGCAGTCGCGCTGCCTGGCAAGCAGGCCTTCCTCTATGTCTTCGACCGGGTGACGGGCGAGCCGGTCTGGCCGATCGAAGAACGACCAGTGCCGCAAGGCGACGTGCCTGGCGAGTGGTACTCACCAACACAGCCGTTCCCGACGAAGCCACCGGCATACGACAAGCAAGGCTCGTCGATTGACGACCTCATCGATTTCACGCCGGAGCTTCGAGCCGAGGCCGAGACGATCGTGTCGCGCTACAAGCTGGGCCCGATGTTTACACCGCCGGTTCTCAGCCTCGCAGATGGTCCAATCGCCACGCTCGGGCTGGGGGCCGGCAGCGGCGGCACGAACTGGCCGGGCGGGGCCTACGACCCGGAGACGCAGACCGTGTATGTGCCGTCGCGCACCGCTTTCTATTCCTGGGAGCTCATCGCGCCGCCCGACCCGGACTCGTCCGACATGCGCTACGTCAAGGGCACCCCGATGTACGGGGTCGGCCACGGCGGCCTCCGTGCGCTGAACGTGCGGGGGCTCTCGCTCTCGAAGCCACCATACGGACGGCTCTCGGCGATCGACCTCAATCGCGGGGAGATCCTCTGGCAGACGCCGCACGGCGATACCCCGGATCGGGTCCTTCGTCATCCGGCACTTGCCGACCTCGAGATTCCGCCCACCGGCGAGCCCTGCGCCGGTCTCGTCGGCCCGCTCGTGACCAGGACGCTGCTCATCATGGGCGAATGCAGTTACCACGCCTGGCCAGGTGGTCAGCGAGGGGCAATGTTG
>Ga0310122_10001788_pt1 | contig 13753 bp, 9 predicted proteins | sample CB6_Bottom_1051__FD_203503 | JGI IMG/M metagenome (GOLD analysis project Ga0310122, IMG submission 203503) | Marine microbial communities from Western Arctic Ocean, Canada - CB6_Bottom_1051 | ecosystem: Environmental > Aquatic > Marine > Oceanic | place: Canada: Western Arctic Ocean | collected...
ATATTAATACATACCCTCTGGATCAGCCGGAATCAAAAACATGGACAGAACTTGTAAATAGATGCAAAAAGTCATTAAATGAAAAAGGTGCATGCATACTTAAGAATTTTGTTCACCAATCCATTCTCGACAGGATGGTATTGGAAACCGAACGTATTGTAAATAAATCTCATTTTTGCAAGGATAACCATAATGTATTCTTTGAAAAGGATGATACTTCTTTGCCTGTCGATCATCCATTACGGATAAGAGAAGATACATCTCTCAATTCGATTCCTTATGATCTCATGGATCCTGCAGATGCACTACACCAATTATACAATTGGTATCCCCTCATAAATTTCTTATCTGCAGTTTTGGGCCAGACGCTTTATCGTATGGCTGACCCTATGGCAGCGCTCACATTGAACGTAATGAATGAGCACCAAAATCATGGCTGGCATTACGATGAGTCCCAAATAACCATTACTCTGTTAATACAAAAACCTGAAGCTGGCGGCGTATTTGAATGCGTTCCAGATCTGCGAAAATTCGATACAGATGATTATTCAAAACTGGGAGCTATACTGAATGGCTCTGATGAAGGGTTAGTACCTTTGAATGTTGAACCAGGAGATTTACTTATTTTTGCAGGATTTTATTCGCTGCACCGTGTTACACCGGTTGTGGGTAAAACAACTCGCTATGTAGGTACATTGTGTTATAAGGACAGGCCAAACGTATTGAATAGTCCTGAAGTACAACAATTGTTCTATGGCCGGGTCAATCAAGGTTGATCACTGGTTCTCAAATTCAAGAATTTTCTCAAAATGGCGCGGTTCTGCTGAAAAACGCATTTGCTTCAAAATGGCTGTCTCTATTAGCGGAAGGCATCGAGAAGAATAGGAAAGACCCCGGTCCGTTTGCCTGCCAATATACTCCTGCAGACAAAGAGGGTGATTTTTATGATGATTACTGTAATTGGAACCGTTTTGATGAATACCGAGATTTCCTGTTTAACTCTCCAGCCGCAGAGATTGCAGGGCGCATTACCAAGTCAGCGCAGGTACGGATTTTTCATGAACATATATTAGTAAAGGAGCCGAAAACATCAGAACGTACGCCCTGGCACCATGATCAACCCTATTACTGTGTAGATGGAGAGCAGGTTTGCAGCATCTGGTTGCCATTGGATCCTGTGCCCAGAGAAGCAGGACTTGAATTTATCGCCGGATCACACGCCTGGGGAAAAATGTTTATGCCAAAAAAATTCCTGACAAATAAGGAATATGCTTATAAACCAGGTAGTTTTGATTCCATTCCAGATATAGAAGCCAATCGTGATCAATACGAGATTTTATCTTGGGATTTAGAACTGGGGGATTGCATTGTGTTTCACTTCAAAACCTTACATGGGGGAGCAGGGAATCTCAGTCAGCGTGCTCGCCGACGCGCATTTAGCTCCCGCTGGATCGGCGACGACGCTGTTTTTGCGGATCGGTCCGGTGAAACATCACCACCTTTCCCTGAATTATCCTCCTTTAAGCAAGGTGATGTTCTTGATCATCCGCTTTTCCCGGTTTGCTGGAAAAGTTAATCTTCTTTATTAATTGTTATTCAACCTGCGGTCCGATGTAAATCGTTTTCATTATATTAATCGTATCACTGGTGGGTTGGGTGTGTATCTAGACCCTGAGATGAAGAAATAACGCTAGGAATTTAACCTAGCCCTTTTCAGATGGTGATCGGTGTTAAATACAGCTGGAAGCGCCACCTCCAACACCTCCATGTCTTCCGAACATTTTGACAAACTGTGCTTTAGTGCACTAGGTATAATAAAGGAGTCGCCGGCGGTAAGCAATTCTGAATCCATTTGATCGCAATTGAGCTCAGCAGACCCATTCAGCAGGAACATGAAAAGCAGGTCTGTATCATGGGAGACGAATTCAGGCTGCGGTTGGCCAATAGGACGGGCGACACGTACTCCAGCCAAGCCATCTGTGGCAGAAGCAATGCCAATATCCCTAGCCTCAAAACCTTCCATCCTCCACGGTTTCCATTCTGTTCTGGCAGCTTCATGTCGAATAAAATGTTGTCCGTTAAATAGGCGTCCGGGGTCGACTGATGATGTTGGTAACTTTATTTTGTGATCTACGCACGTTTCGTGAACAGCAGGGCAGGTAAGTTCGATCACTTCCATGCCTGGTGAATTTTCCAGTACCTGATGCCGAATCTGGGGCGGCTGGAGAACACAGTCGCCTGCCTCGATAACAAATGGTTCACCTTGGTCTTCATAAACGAGTCGGGCCCAGCCCTTGTAGCAGTAGATCATTTGAAATAATATTTTATGATAATGGACATAGTCCGGTACGGGACCGCTGTCCAGAATCCTGATATGGGATGCAACTACATAGCCACCTTGACGATCAGGGATAAGATCGCGGTACCGCATTCCAGCCCGGCCTTCGCTCCATTGGTTGGAGGCACTCATTTTAGTGAGTACAAAATTTTGTTTTACTTTCGGAATATTTAGCGGAGGGTAGGCCTCAATAAGACTTACTCGGGTTCCGTTTGGTGCCGTTAATTTCAACTTACCATCAGCTACAGTGGCGGGGTCTGAACAGAGTAGATTGATGGAACCAGGGTCTTGATTATTTCCCGGTTCCAACCGGAGGCGGATACCGTAGCCGCTGATAACAGCAAGAGAAGGTTCTTCTGCCGGAGTAATAGTCTCCATTTTGAATCCTAGCTTGTCGGTGAAAAACTGGAGTGTTTCATCCAAGTTATTGCACGGCAGTAATATTTCTGCCGTTTGAATATTCTCTTTATCCAGGGTGGTCATCAGGATTTTTCGAATTGATAGTGAACATATTCCTCTCTATTTATAATTCGAGTTTACATAACCAATCATAAAATTCAACAAGGATAATGTGTAACTTTTCCTGAGGAGTACCATGATTAGTATCGATCGTAACTGGAGATGGTTCTGTGGAACCGGTTTACAGCCATGAGCCACATCTACCAAACATATGATTGTATTTTTGTCTATCTTGTACACTGAATATGGCCAAAGATTCAAAATACTCTAATATCTTACCAAGTCTCATTGCCGGACTCGTCAATGGTATCATATTCGTGGTGTCAGCAATGGCTCTGGGAGCCCTGATCTTTACTGGTGAATTATCCAGTTATTTACCGCAAGGAATTGGAATTCTCTTATTCGGATCGTTGATATTTGCGCTTTTTTCCGCTGTTACTGCGAGTTACCCCATTATTATTAGTGCTCCGCAGGATATACCAATTGCAATTCTGGCGCTCATGGCCACCACCATTGTTGCTACTTCCGGATCAAGCTGGTCCGCTCAGGAACAGTACGAATTTATCTTCGTTACGATTGGACTTACATCGGTCCTGGTGGGTTTGTTTTTCTACATCCTGGGGAAATTCAAGCTCGGAAAGCTGGTACGATTCATACCCTTTCCGGTCGTTGGGGGGTTTTTAGCAGGTACAGGCTGGCTGATTGTACAATTCTCTTTCAGCATGATGACGGATGTAGATCCGACGATCAATAATCTCTCCGCTTTTTTCACCTCAGATATGCTGATCCGATGGGTACCCGGCGCCGTATTTGCGATCGTATTATTGATATTACACCGTTATATCAGCCATTATTTACTCATGCCGACTGTTTTAACCATTGGGATCGGGTTGTTCTATATAGTATCGTTTTTTAATGGAGTATCTGTTTCTGAACTGGAAAGCGGCGGATATCTGCTTGGCCCGTTTCCAGAAGAGGGCCTGTTCACAGGACTGCCGCTGAAGTACCTGTCCGGATTCGATTGGAACCTGTTTTGGGTTACACTGCCTGCCATTGGCACGATGATGGTCTTAAGTACGATCTCAGTTTTGTTTAACTACAGCGGACTGGAGCTGATCATCAAACAGGATGTAGATCTGGACCGGGAACTGAAAATGACCGGTTTCAGTAATATACTTGCCGGTTTGGGAGGTGCACCTCCGGGTTACCTCACATTGAGCGTAACAAGTATGGCGTATGATATCGGTGCACGCTCTAGATTGAGCAGCATTGTGGTCGTACTGCTTTGTGCATTCACCTTATTCTTTGGTGCGGATGTATTGTCCATTTTCCCAAAAGTGATCCTGGGGGGATTGCTCCTGAATCTAGGCTTATCCTTTTTGGAGGAATGGCTTTATGACACCTGGGAAAAATTGTCGAGGAATGATTATTTCGTTATCGTACTCATCCTGATTGTGATTGCAGCGGTGGGTTTTCTGGAAGGAATTGTGATCGGTTTACTCATGTCGATTGTTCTATTTGTTTTGAGTTATTCAAAGGTGAAGGTAGTTAAGCATGAATTGACCGGCACAACATTCCACAGCAATGTAGAACGATCCGAATACCTAAAACGAATCATTGCGGATCATGGAGAACAGATCAGTATTCTGCCCTTGCAGGGTTTTATTTTCTTCGGAACAGCTAATCGGTTGTTAGACAGAGTGAACGAGCGGGTAGAAAAAGAAGGATCCTCACATCTCAAATATTTGATCTTTGATTTTCGGCAGGTGACCGGTTTGGATTCTTCAACCATCAATAGTTTTATCAAATTGCGTATTATGGCCAAGAACCATGGTTTCAGAGTGGTTTTTTGCAATTTAAATCAAGACATGACCAACCAGCTGAGGGTTGGAGGGCTTTTGCCTGATGAAGGGGGCGTCTTTGTTGAATTTGATGATTTAGACCATGGATTGGAATGGTGTGAAGATGAGCTCATTGAGCAATACAAAAAGTTGGATAAGGAACTTTCTGATTCCGAAAAGGCGGATTCCTTTAAAGATCAATTCCCAGGAATCGCCGAATTTTTTGAAGAAAAAAAAGTAGCCGGTGATACCACTATTATCGAACAGGGGAAAGATCCAGGCGGAATTTATTTCATAGAGTCAGGCCGCATTACTGTCCGCCTGGGTACCGGTTCAGCGAAAGGAATCCGATTGAAATCCCTCGGGGCTGGGACAGTGGTGGGTGAAGTAAGCCTGTACTTGGGTTCAAAGGCCTCCGCCTCTGTTTTGACCGAGACAGATTGTGTTATTTATTTTCTGTCCAAAGACAATTTCCAGAAATTGAATCTAGAATCACCGGGAAAAGCGGCCGAGCTGCATACCTATATCGTTAAACTCCTTAGTGACAGATTAGCAAAATCCAATGCTACAATTCAAGCATTGATGCGCTAATAAAAGCATAATCTTAATAGCAATTCATTCTGTTCCTATACAAATGATTTTGTACCTAATAAGCGATAAGATCATTATTATATTAAAATCCTAGGCGTGATGGAAATACAGCAAAAACCACCGAGCCTGGAAAGGGTATTGTCCCTGCTGGATGCCACCATGATCAATGTTGGCGGAGTCGTCGGATCGGGAATCTTTATGGTTCCGGCAACGGTTGCTTTCTTTACGGGTTCTGCATCTCTTTTTTTCCTGGTATGGATCCTGGGCGGAATCGTTAGCCTTTTCGGCGCACTTTCCGTGGCTGAGTTGGGCGCTGCCATGCCGCGGGCCGGCGGACAATATGTCTATCTAAACGAAGCATACGGACCGCTCTGGGGATACCTTTACGGCTGGTCGGCTGTGGCTGTCATCAACACCGCTTCCATCGCCGCCGTCGGGGTTGCATTTTCCGAATATCTGGGATTTTTCTTTCCGATTAGTGACGCAAGTATAAAAGGCATTGCTGTCGTTACCATTGTTCTTCTGACCATTATCAATATTGTAGATGTGAAATCAGGGGCCCGGTTTCAAAATTTATTTACACTATCAAAACTAGGCGCTATCTTTGGGATCATCCTACTAGGTTTAGTAATGGAAGGCGGAACAAATCAAAACCTGAGTCCGATTTTTTCAGATAAACCATTTATTGGACTTATCGGTCCCCTAGGCCTCGCCATGGTATCAGTCCTGTGGACATTTGATGGCTGGATTTTTATTACTTATGTAGCTGGTGAGGTCAAAAACCCGGGACGCAATATTCCTTTGTCACTCATCTTTTGCATGCTGATTGTTGTATCGGTCTATCTATTGTTGAATTATGTTTTACTCTTCACACTGGGATTCACTGGGATGAATGGCTCCGAACTGGTAGTATCCGATGCTGCTTCCGTCTTCCTGGGAAACAAAGGTGCCGCTGTTGTCACAATAATCATCCTGATCTCATTGATCGGCGCAAACAATGGATTTGTACTAAGCAGTGCCCGCATCAATTATGCCATGGCCAGGGATAAATTATTTTTTAATCAAGCCGCTCAAATTCATTCTAGGTTTAAATCACCGGCCAATGCACTGATCATCCAATGCGTGTGGGCCTGCCTCCTGACTTTCACGGGCACTTTTAACCAATTGATCACCTACATCATTTTTACATCCTGGATATTTTATGGTATGTCCGCTGGTGCAGTTATCATTTTACGAAAGAAAAAACCAGATATGGATCGCCCATACAAAACACCAGCATATCCGTGGATTCCTATCATATTTATCTTCTTTGCCATATTTCTTACCATTAATACCATCATGGAAGCACCCCGGGATGCAGCCATTGGAGCCGGGATAATCCTGGCCGGACTTCCACTGTATTATTACTGGAAAAAGAATGGCTGATTTGCGGCAACAAATCGCATCCGCAGTGGAAGCATCCCGGGATGATCTCGTCAGTTTCATCCAAACACTTGTCCAGTCCCCCAGTCTTGCCAATGATGAGGGTCCCGTTCAAAATATTATTCAGGATAAACTAGAGTCTCTTGGATTGGATACAGAAAAGATTCTTGTCAGGTTTGATAAATTAAAAGACCATCCCGGTTTTAGTGATGATGGATTTTCACCGGATTCCCGCATGAATGTTATAGGACAATGGCACAATGATGGGGATGGGAGATCACTGATTCTGAATGGCCATGTGGATGTGGTTCCTACGGGCCCGGAAAATCTGTGGAATAAATCACCCTGGTCCGGGTCTGTCAAAAACGGGCGGATCTATGGGCGTGGTTCCTGTGACATGAAAGCTGGCTTAGGCGCTGGAATATTTGCAGTCCAGGTTCTTCAATCTATCGGTTTTAAACCGGACGGAAACATAATGATTCAGTCCGTGGTTGGCGAAGAATCTGGCGGCTGCGGTACACTAACCAATATTGTAAAAGGCTATTCCGCTGACGCAGCCGTGATTCTTGAGCCAACATCCTTAAAAGTATGTCCGATTCAATCTGGTGCACTCACCTTCCGCCTGACTATCCCCGGTCGTGCCACCCATGCAGCAATGCGTTGGGATGGGGTAAGTGCCATCGAAAAATTTAACCTGATCCATCAGTCCATTATAAAGTTCGAGAAAGAGCGTCATGATTCATTTAATGTAGCTTATTTTGAATCCAGAGATCGTGTCGCCCCGATTAACATTGGTACGATTAAAGGTGGAGAGTGGCATTCCACGGTACCAGAATCGGTTGTAGCAGAAGGACGTTTTGGCGTCTTTCCCAGTGAAACAACCCGCAATGCTCGGGATGCATTTGAAGATCATATCAGTGAAATTTCTAATAATGATCCATGGCTTAAAGACAATCCACCTGTGGTAGAATGGTTTGAAGGACAGTTTGAATCCGGGCAGACCGATCCAGAGCATCCTGTAATTGATAAACTCATGGCAAGCCATCTGACTGCAACGGGATATGCACCCATTATTGAAGGTGTTACTTATGGTTCTGACTTGCGTCTCTTCACAAATCATGCTCATATTCCCGCCGTTCTTTTTGGCCCTGGAGATGTGCGTCTTGCCCATGCGGCCAATGAATATGTGGAAATTGAAGAAGTATTAACCTCCGTGAAAGTGGTTGCGAATATGATCGTGAAATGGTGTGGAGGAACATTTGACTAAATATTTTGGCTGTCAGAATATGGTGGATCCCATCCGCCGGGTCCTAATCAAACATCCCAAGTATGCGTACAGAGATCAAGTAAACGTAGATCATAAATCTCCGCAACTCAATTATTTCGGCGTTCCGGATTTTGAAAAGGCATTGGCCGATTATGACATATTCGCAGGATTGCTTGAATCCTTCGGCACCGAAGTTTATCATCTCCCGGAAGATGAATCCACATCTCTTGATTCAATCTATACCCATGACCCCTGTGTTGTTGCCAATGGTGGAGTGATTCTCTGCACCATGGGGAAAAAGGATCGGTTACCGGAAGCAGCCGCAATGGAAAACTATTTTCAATCAATTGATGTTCCAATTCTCGGTCGGATTGAAGTACCGGGATCCCTGGAAGGCGGCGACGTGGTGTGGATCGATGAACGCACCGTTGCCATTGGTGAAGGTTATCGTTCTAATGCAGAAGGGATTCGGCAGTTGAGGGAATTGTTGGGTAACCTGGTGGATGAAGTCATTTCAGTTTCACTCCCCCACTGGACCGGCCCTTGTGGTTGCCTGCACTTAATGAGCAATGTGAGCCCCATTGATCACGATCTTTACCTGGTCTACTCTCGCTTGCTTTCTGTTTCGTTTCGTCAGTATTTGATTGAGCGTGGGATCAATCTGGTAGAAGTCCCCGATGAAGAATATGATTCCATGGGCTGCAACGTTTTGGCAGTGGCACCACGAAAATGCATCATGATCGCGGGTAACCCTATCACACAGGGCAGATTAGAAGCGGAAGGAGTGGATGTTTATACCTATGATGGATCAGAAATTTCATTGAAGGGTGCCGGCGGCCCGACCTGTTTAACACGACCCTTTTTAAGATCAGCAGCATGAGTTACGGTAATCAATTCACGGCCCATACTCAACTCAAACTGTCTCCCTTTTTCGAGCGCACTTCCGAGCTGAATGAATCCCAAGAGTGGCGCCGATGGTCCGGTTATCTTGCGGCCACCAATTATGAACTAACCCACGAGAATGAATATTTCGCCATCCGCACCAAAGCCGCTCTTTTAGACATTACACCTTTATACAAATACATCATTGAAGGCCCCGATGCTGAGCGCTTTTTAGATCGCATGGTAACGCGGAATATCGGTATCTGCAAGGTAGGTCAGGTCATGTACACCCCTTGGTGCGACGAAGAGGGGAAGCAAATCGATGACGGTACCGTGCAAAGATTGGCTGATCAAAAATTCCGCATCACCAGTGCTGAACCCAATTTAGAATGGATTGAAACCAATGCGATTGGAATGGATTTAACTATTACCGATGATTCAAAAACCACTGTCGCTCTTGCCCTGCAGGGACCCAACTCCCGGGCTATTCTAAATTCCATCGCCAGCGATACTTTAGATAATCTCAAGTTTTTCTGGATGATGGAAACCCGATTCGGCGATATACCTGTATCTATTTCCCGTACTGGTTACACAGGCGATCTTGGTTACGAAATCTGGATGGATCCGAAAGATGCACTATCCGTTTGGGATTTGCTCATGGATAAGGGCAAGCCTTTCGGTATTACACCCACCGGACTACAAGCGCTGGATATGGCACGCATCGAAGCGGGACTGATCCTGCTGGATGTGGATTATATTTCATCACGCCACGCCATTGTTGAGACCAGGAAATCTTCCCCCTATGAACTGGGACTTGGGTGGGCCGTAAAAATGAAGAAAAAAGATTTTATCGGTAAAAAAGCTTTGGAAGCTGAATTGGCTCGTGGATCGGAATGGGAGTTTGTCGGCATTGACATTCAGTGGATTGAACTGGAAAATCATTATAGAAAAGTTGGGCTTCCACCTAGACTCCCAAGCACAGCATGGCGAACCAGCACACCATTATACAAAGGCAACGTACAAGTGGGTTATGCCACCAGTGGCTGCTGGTCTCCTATCCTGAAACGATACATCGCCTTGGCCCATGTTAAATCAGACTTTGCGCAATCAGGTTCAACGTTGGATTTTGAATTAAAAGTAGAACACTACCGAAAACTCACACCGGCAACGGTAGTCAAAACACCCTTTTTTGATCCCGAAAGGAAACGGTCATGTCCGCAGTAAAAAATTATGATGCTATTGTGATCGGTGGCGGGCACAACGGCCTAACCGCTGCGGCTTATCTGGCTCGCGGTGGGAAAAAGGTGCTGGTGCTTGAGCGTCGTTATATTTTAGGTGGTGCGGCGGTTACAGAAGAAATTTTTCCTGGATTCAAATTTTCTGTCTGTTCTTATGTGGTAAGTCTCATGAAACCCATTGTGATGCGGGAACTCATGCTTCCGAAATTTGGGTTAGAGCTGTTGCCCCTAGAAAGTACATTCACACCGCTAGATAATGATTATCTCATTCGGACAGCAGACCCGGATGAAACTTACCGAGAAATTGCCCGCCATTCATTGCGGGATGCAGAAGCTTATATGCGCTTCGGGCCGCTAATGGGGCAGATCGGAATGGCAGTCCGACCCATCCTAGAAACAATTGCACCAAACGCAATTAGACCATCCCTATCAGATTTATTTGCCGGTAAAAAATTATTAAACCATTTCAAAAGTCTCACCTCCGTACAGTTTGAATATTTGACCAAACTCATGGCCATGAGTTCAGCAGATTTTTTAGATGAGTGGTTTGAATTTGAGCCCCTTAAAGCCACCATATCTGCCAGCGGAATTACCGGAACCTTAATGGGGCCTCGCTCTCCAGGGTCAGCCTATGTGATGCTCCATCACTATATGGGCGACATCGATGGATCCTTCCGGGCCTGGGGATTTCAAAGGGGCGGCACCGGTGCCGTGAGCATGGCCATTGCACGTTCTGCCCAGCATTTTGGGACTGACATTATGACCGAAGCGCCAGTGGAAAAAGTCATTGTCAATAATGGGAAAGCGGTTGGCGTGGCCTTAGAAAATGGTGATGAATACACATCGGAAATTGTTATCTCCGGGCTGGATCCAAAACTCACATTTTTGAAAATGTTGGATGAAAGCGATCTTCCATCTGATTTTGTGACGGATATCAAAAACTTCCGTATTCGTGGATCATCCGGAAAAGTCAATCTGGCCCTAGATGGATTGCCCGATTTCACCTGCCTGCCGGGAGAAGGCCGCCATCTGCGGGGGGCAATCATAATCAGCCCAAGTTATGATTATTTAGAGCGAGCTTATGATGATGCCAAGTATGGAAATTTTTCTCAAGAACCTTATTTGGATATTATCCTGCCTTCGGTCCTTGACCCAGATATGGCACCACCGGGGAAACACGTTATGTCCTGTTTTGTTCAGTATGTACCTTACAATATAAAAGGTGGCTGGGACGATCAAAAACGAGAGGCATTCGGTGATGCAGTTATCAACGCCCTTGCTCGATTTGCTCCCAATATTAAAGACATCATTTTGCACCGGCAGGTGCTTACTCCGGCGGATCTGGAATCCACTTTTGGCCTAACCGAAGGCAATATTTTCCACGGTGAATTGACACTCCAGCAATTGTTCTCATTACGCCCTGCCGTGAAATGGGCAGACTATTCCACACCGATCAAAAATTATTATCAATGCGGTTCTGGCACACACCCCGGTGGTGGGATTACCGGCTCACCCGGGGAAATGGCAGCCAAAAAGATCTTGAAGGACTGGTGATGGATCGGTACGATAGTATTGTTGTTGGCGGCGGTGTGAACAGTTTGGTCAGCGCTTCCATTCTGGGTCAGTCCGGGAAAAAGGTACTTTTACTTGAAGCCCGTGATCAGATTGGCGGTTTGGCTACATCAACAGAATTTGCGCGGGGATTTAAATGCAACCTGGTCCATGATACGGTGAAATGGATTGATCCCAGGGTCATGAAAAAACTGAACCTTGAATCTCATGGTCTGGAATTATCATCTCCCGAAATTGTTCGTACTGCTTTAGATACCAACGGGCAACATATTTCATTTTACCGAAATGCGAATGAGACCGCCGCGTCCATTTCAAATCATTCAGAAGAAGACGCCAAGGCCTGGAAAGATTTCACTCAATACATTGATAACCTGACTCACTTTTTAGAAAAACTCTATGAATTGACACCACCCAAATTGCCGAACATTGGAATTAAAGAAGCACTCTCAATGAGATCCATGCTCACACCAGTTCGAAAACACGGCACGCGCGGATTGGTGGATCTTATGCGGGTAGTACCCATGATGATGCCGGAACTGGTAGACGAATGGTTTAAGAATGAACTCCTTCGCAGCGCTGTTTCCACGGCCGGAATTCATCATTTGTCCTTTGGACCTTTTGCCGCGGCCACAGGCTTTAATCTGCTTCATCAACATGTCCAGAGTCATGGTGTTTTTCATCATGTAAATTTTGTAAAAGGTGGCACAGGAGAATTAGCAAATGCTGTAAAATTATCCGCTGAATCTGCCAACATTGAAATAAGAACCCATGCAAAAGTGATATCCATTAATGTTGAAAATGGAATTTGCAGTGGCGTGACATTGGATGATGGCGAAACAATTCAAGCAGATCAAATCGTATCCGGATTAGACCCCAATAACACCTTTATTAATTTGGTTGGACCATCAAAACTGAGTCCATCATTTGCTACTCAACTTCGAAATATCAAATATCGGGGCAGTACTGCTCGGATCCATTTTGCTTTAAATGACCTTCCAGAAATAAGTGGAATTTCAGAAGATCAAATGGGGACTGTATTTTCCACCAGCCCATCTATTGAATATTTGGAACGAGCAGCAGATGCAGCCAAATATGGCCGGATCGCAGAAAAACCCTATGTTGAATTCACCATTCCTTCGCTAATCAATCCTGACTTCGCTCCTGATGGTAAACACGTATTATCCGCCACAGTGCAGTATGCCCCTTATCATTTGCGTGGACAAAATTGGACTGATGATTTGAAAGACCAGTGTAAAAATAATGTGGTCGCCACTCTAGAAAATTATATTCCTGGATTTTCAGCCCAGATTAAATCTTCCGCTGTGTTTTCTCCTCTGGATCTGGAAAATAAATTTGGCTTGACAGAAGGCAATTTAAATCATGGTGAAATGACGCTGGACCAATTCTTCTTTATGCGGCCAACCATAAGTTCTGCCCAGTATAAATCACCCATAGAAAATCTGTATCTTTGTGGTCCAGGAACTCATCCTGGTGGTGGAATCCACGGGACTAACGGCTTTAACGCTGCCCAAGAGATACTGAAACAGTAGCATCGTTAAGAAGATATCAGGAAACGAGAAAAAGGAAAATCTGGGTCAGCTGAAAAACTGGGTCAGTTTTTTAATATAGTCAGGCGTTGTTCCACAGCAGCCTCCAATAACGGTCGCACCAAGATCATGCCAGTGTTTGCATTCCTGCAGATGCTGATCCGCGCTATATTCATCGGTAAACTGCCATTCTGGGGGATTGAATTTGCCCACATGAGCATAAACTCCTAAAGGTTTGTCCCACAAGGGTGCCAGCTGCTCCATGCCTGCGGTAATATGATCAGGTGGGGCACAGTTTAACAATAGTACATCCGGTTCATTACGGGCCATGGCATCTGTTACCTCCGCCATGGACTGACCTCCCAGAAGGCGGCCATCTTGATAGGGCACAAAGGCAACCCATGCTGGTATGTCAATTTCTTTTGCAGCTTTGATTGCCACCTCTGCTTCCGGTGTTGAATTGAATGTCTCAAACAGGAAAATATCAGCGCCGGCATCGGCATAGTCTGTCAACTCTTCCAGATATTCATCATATATTTTTTCAACATCCGGGCTTTGGTCCGGGCGAAAGCACCACTCCAAGGTGGTAATGGAAG
>Ga0310122_10001789_pt1 | contig 13751 bp, 10 predicted proteins | sample CB6_Bottom_1051__FD_203503 | JGI IMG/M metagenome (GOLD analysis project Ga0310122, IMG submission 203503) | Marine microbial communities from Western Arctic Ocean, Canada - CB6_Bottom_1051 | ecosystem: Environmental > Aquatic > Marine > Oceanic | place: Canada: Western Arctic Ocean | collected...
CCGGTGTCGGTGTGGGATACGGTGTAGCCGTAGGAGCAGGCGTCGGCGTCGGCATAGGCGTCGGCGTCGGCAGCACCAGCACGGTGAACGACTTCGTCGCAAAACTATCCCCTGTACTCACGTACAGGTCCGCCCTGCCCGGCCCCAGATACGGCACCTCTATCCATTCTTCTAACCTTCCGCTCCCGTCCACGTATATGCAGCTGGACGACATCACCGATACGCCGCCCATTAACATTTCGGTAACGCAACCGTACCTCGGAAACCCGGTGCCGGTCACCCTGACCGATGCACCGGGGTAACCAGACGAGGCGCTTATCATTAACCTGACGGAGGGTATCGGGGTCGGGGTGGGTGTCGGCCCCGGAGTCGGCGTAAGCGTGGGTCCCGGAGTCGGCGTAAGCGTGGGTAGAGGGGTAGGCGTAGGTGGCATCGTTACCGCGAACGACGCCGTAGCAAATGATGACCCTGAGCTCACATACATTTCCTTCTGGCCATAGCCTGATTGTGGCAACGACACGTACAGACTGAAAGTACCTTCGTACCCAATGGGATGGCAACTAGACGACATTAATGACCTCCCACCAAGGTTGATCTTATCTATACAACCGTTGGGAGGGAATCCATTTCCACTTATAGTGACCCTCGTTCCTGGTGGACCGCTGTAACGGTCCAGGCTTATCACTGGGGACACCACCGGAGTAGGCGTAGGCGTCGGTCTTGGCGTGGCGGTAGGTCTCGGTGTAGCCGTGGGCGTGGGTCGTGGTGTAGCGGTGGGTGGTATGTAACCCGAGGTCAGTTCGCCTTTCACTCGGCCGTTACTTCTCTCTCCGGTCGCCTGGTCCATAAGGTCGTAATCCAAGATCAGCTCATACCGGTTCCGGGACGCACCCGATTCCAGCGTCACATTAACGGTCGCGAGTAGCTGCTGGCCGGGCTGCACTGTATGCATCCCCGTGATGCACGGATTGCCCGTACATCCAGTCACGGCAGTCATCGACAAACCAGAGCTTGTCTGGATAATCAGGCCTATATCCGAAGGAGATCCGGACCTATTCATGGCTGCCGCCGTGATCAGCGTGCTTTCTCCCTTCTCCACCTGCGCCCGGGTTGCCTGCAAGGCTACGAGCACCGCGTCAGCCCCTTTGCCCTCATTCGTCCATACCAGCTGCTCACCCGACTGACGAGCCGATCCCAGTACAGGTCTAGGTTCAATTACCTCATCTGTCACAGCCAAAGACGCAGCGGGCTCGGTGGCCAAAGCAGTCGCTATTCGTGTCGGGGATGGAGTAGGGGCCGCCGTTGCAACGAAAATCTTTTCAGGCGACCTTAGGGTGGGGGCAGAAACTGAACCGCAACCCCAGATCGCCATCATTACCACAAGGCATGATCCGATTAGTAAGCAACGCCCCAACAATGGAGTTACCGATTACCCGTCATTCGCTTGCTCTGCAATAACCTTTCGATGAGACTCATCAGTTCGAGCCCGCAGTCGTAGGTGGTGTGGCAAGCACGTAGAAGAGGATCGACGATATATCAGAATTGGCTTCGGAATACACCTGCAGCTCCTTAGCGCCTGAACTCAATGGCGGTATGACGAACCTTGTAGTGAATAACCCATCCTCCCCTACTTCGACCGGATCGGCGGACATCACTGGCATACCTCCTAGTGTCACTTCGTCCAGGTGTGACCCAGGGGTAAACCCAATCCCTTTCAGTTCTAATTCATCACCAGAATAGCCCCAGATCTCTTCCAGTATCAAAGTTGGTTCTGGAGTCGGAACCGGAACCGGAACCAGAACGTATATTTGCCCGGTCGCTGAGTTGGTTCCGGCACTAACGTAAAGTACCTTAGCACCCGAATCCAAGGGTGGTATAACGAAAGTCGTAGTAAATGACCCGCCCTCTCCCACTTCCACCGGAGCACTAGGCATCACCGACATACTTCCTAATGTCATTTCGTTCAAGTATGTCCCCGCCTGGAATCCGTTCCCCTCTACTTCGAATTCATCACCAGAATAGCCCCAGATCTCTTCCAGTATCAAAGTTGGTTCTACAGCAGGGACTACGGTTGCCGACGTCGGCGGCACCGATGTCGCCGTTGGGGCCGGCGTGGGGGTCGGAACCGGCGTTGGTGTGAGTGTCGGCACTAGCGTAGGTATAGGCGTGGCTGTCGGGACCGGCGTTGGCGTAGGTATAGGCGTGGCTGTCGGGACCGGCGTTGGCGTCGGCACAGACGTGGCTGTCGGGACCGGCGTTGGCGTTGGCACAGGCGTGGCTGTCGGAACCGGCGTTGGCGTTGGCACAGACGTGGCTGCCGGAACCGGCGTAGGCGACGAAGTCGGAATCGGCGTTGGCGTTGGCGACGGAGTCGGAGTCGGAACCGGCGTTGGCGCAGGCGTTGGCGACGGAGTCGGCGTTGGCGTTGGCGTTGGCGCAGGCGTTGGCGACGGAGTCGGAGTCGGAACCGGCGTTGGCGCAGGCGTTGGCGACGGAGTCGGAGTCGGAACCGGCGTTGGCCCAGGCGTTGGCGACGGAGTCGGAACCGGCGTTGGCGCAGGCGTTGGCGTTGGCGACGGAGTCGGAACCGGCGTTGGCGTCAGTGGCGCCGGTGTGGCGGTCTCTTTTAACACAAAGAAGGATATAGTTGCGGAACTCTCCATCCCGCCCACGTAGAGTTCCGTATTTCCAGCGCTCAAGGTCGGCACCACAAGAGTTGCATTAAATCGGCCGTCTTCAGCAACATAGGGCGTATCAAAGGGCATCACCGACTTTCCACCAATCTTGATTTCCGTCAGATACGTGCCAGGCGAAAACCCTATGCCTCCTACTTTTATCGTGTCACCCGGATAACCCAAGTCCGGGTTAACATCCAAACTAGTTACAGTGGAGAGTTCTGATAACTGTGGAAGAGCCGATGTCTGAGAAGAATCCGTGGTCGTTCCCTTGTCTGCCCCAGTGCTATCCGTTGATTCTGTTGGTACAGGAGTGGCTGTCTGATCTGGAGGTGATACCGGGTCAGCCGTTTTAATACCAGGATCATCTTCCTCAATCGTGGCCTTTTTCGAATCGGGCGCTTGAGTCGAAGCTACCAAAGAGCCGGGAGTAAGTTCACTTTTTAAGGGAGCGTCTAGCGACTTGCTTTCTACAGCTTGCAATGGCGTCAGATTCCCTGCCAGCAAAGCAAATACGCTAAAACTCCTTGTGCTAGCCGTAGCGGTATTGTCTTCCAGATCAACGTCGGTTACCAAAGGCTCCCATCCTCCGGAATCGCCCTTATGATGGTGAATGACCAGCGATCCTTTGCTATCGCCCATACCCTGCGCGGTTTTATCATCAAACTTGAATGCTATGCTCACGTCCTTATCCAGCGTGAATAAATATTCGGTCGATTGTTTCGGGCCAAGTTTGATATCGTATGCATCTTGTACGAGCTCGAACCCACTCGGGATAATGCCTGGGATCTTATTGGCCGTAATCGGAGCGGCAGACAATATGCTCATCCGGCTGACAGTTCCGGCCGGTACTGATATTGAAACACCATCGAGTCCAAGTACCGATGATCTATCCGGAGAGACAATAACGCTGGTTATCCCTGCACCGCCCCATTGCACCCAAAACCCAAATGTAAGCGCAGTTGTCAGAACGATCGCCCCCACTATTGATCGACCCTTGGACCCCGACACAATCAGAGTCCACGCACCGCAGATGATTCCGAATATCAATATTGGCCAGTGAGCCCACTCGATCCATCTCCAACCCGCACTGCCAGTCGAGGCGTCGATCAGGATAATCACTGCCGCCAGTAAGAAGAAGGCGATGCCGAATCCATGACCTCGGTCTTGGAAAATGGACCAAGACGTCCACGACAGCGGTCCTGAGGTGGTGTTACGGGAATCCGGACTCCTCAAATCCAGTGTGTCGTCCGAATCGGGTGGCTTAACAAGGGTAGACTCTTCTGGAAAATGCTCTCCATTTTGAATCGCTCTAGCCCATTCCAGGGCAGCGATAAGTTGATCACAATCGTGATAACGTTCGCCTTTACTAGCGTCCCTACATTTCTCTACGACATCTGAGACCTCTGGCTTGATGTCTCCGAAAATTTCATGTACGGACTCCGGCCTCTTAATATAGTCGGGTTCTGTAAATGGTTTCTCTCCGGTAAGGAGCCAGAAGAGGAGTTGGCCAAACGCGTATTGATCGTGTTTCAGGTCAGCTGTAGGGTCTCTTAGTTGCTCAGGATCAGCCCATCCACGTGTTCCCGCCGCTGCAGATCCTGTGTTTACCGGACGAGATATCCCGAAATCTGCTATCTTCGGTGTTTTCCCATCCATCAGGATATTTTGTGGGTTCAAATCGCGATGGGTTATGGGCGGAGTCGCATTATGGATCTGTCTTAACCCAGCAGCTATCTCGATTCCGATCCCCAACGCGAAGTCGAGTTCCCATCCAGGGAGTTCGTCTTGGTGATCGACCCAGTTTTCAAGATTACCGTCCGAGTAATAACGACTGACCAGGTAATTGACGTCGCTGATCGGCAGAGCGTATTGACCATTGTTCTGGAAACATAGCTCTACGGGATGGCTATCTTTCAAATTTTCCGGGTCTGATATCTTACATTTCAATCCAATAGCGAAATCGCTGACATTCCCTGGCCCTGCCGGAACCCCCCACTCCCAACTAGAAAGCAGCTCGTTAGAAATCTCCGAACAGCTGACACTATCTATCCTTTCAACCAAGGCGATATTCGGATGCTCGCCTATTTCCTGTAGTCGGGCAGCCTCCTCTTGGAATTTAACTACTGAACCCTCTTCTAGTTCCGCCCGCAAGGGCCTCAGAATCTTAATGGCTACAGACTTATCCGGGTCACCAGTGAGAAGTCTGGCTTTGTAGACCACGCCGAAGCTGCCGGAACCTATATGTTCCAGAAGTAGATAATCCCCGAACTTATACCCTTCAGGTTTTGCCAATCGTTACACCTAATGTGGCTTGAAAAACCGGGACGAGACCCACTGATCACTCTGATTCAACCAAAGCTGTATGTCCATGATATTCCTATCATTTCTCTAGCTTATGTGAATAACTTCTTGCCAGTTCCTTAATCCGAGATATTATCTGTTCTCTTTGGGCCGGCCTGCGGATCTGCGCTAGCTAACCCTTTCTAACAAACTGCTGCCTCTATTCTAGGTAAGCTGATATGAGACGAAGTGATAAGCGTGGCCACTGTCTAGGTGAGCGTACTCACGGATCATCAACACTTAGCAAATTTAATCACCGTTTCACCCAATACTATTTCCGAGCCCTCAAGTAGTGCCGAAGATTGAACGGCAATCCCATCAACAAAACTCCCGGAGGTGCTCCCCAAGTCTGTCAGATAAAGTCCATCTCCTCGTACCGATATCGTCGCATGTTTGCGACTTACGTAAGGGTCTTCGATGATGAGATCACTGTGAGGTGAGCGCCCGAGGGTCATTTCGGACCCCGGCATGCGAATCTTTTTCCCAGACGAACTTCCGGTGAGGAATTCGAGTTCCCACTCGGCCGGTTCGGAAGTTTCGCCATCATCGGACCCTACAGGAATCCGAGGGTTCGTAGCGTCGTCATTTATCCGCGAATCCTCAAACGGTGCCATATATCTTGAAAAGGGATCTCGGAATCGGGTGACCACAGGGGCATTCTCTAACAGGTCCGGCTTGAGCCCGCATATTATGATGCCTACCAGACATGGTAAGGCGATCACCCCTAGAGACCCGATAAATCCGATCACGCCGAGTTCGCTGACTAAAGCTGAATCCAGGATATCTGGGGCAAGTCCCATCTGAACGAACCCCAGCGGTAGCGTTAAGAATATGGACCCAATCGCAAGAATTCTGAGTATCCGGCCAGTATAAGTGCGGGTCCTGTAACTCATCATCAATGTGGTCACCATTAAGCTGGCACAAAGAGCGACCACGCCTAATGGAGAGTGATGCCAATCCCAGAGGAAACTACCTTCTGTGAATTCCAGAAACATGTTAGCGGTCCCCCTGTTAGCTTGCCGACCCGAGTTCTTGATAAAAATCTGCAGGTAACCGCATACTAGTTGAATCTTGCTAAACGTTAATGACAACCATCAGACACCTGACTGTTATTTCGCTTGTTTACGCTATATTAATTTGTATCCTTTGCCTCTAACGCTTTGTACATGTTCGACCCTAGAATATTCGCTTAGTTTGCGCCTGAGGCGTCTTACAAGCTGATGGATCTCCCCGGGATTCGTTTCGGAAGTAGCGGACCATGTTGCCTCACATACCAGCTCACCGTAACGGTCTTTTTCCTCTTCAACGTATTCCCACCGATCACTCCAGAGGCATCGGGAAATCTCCTTCATAGTCACTAGATTGCCTTTGGCGTCAAACAATAAAGAGATTAGGTCGAATTCTCTATTTTGAATCTCAGGAAGCACCTTATTACCTTTTACGTAAACCTCATGCTTCCCAGAATCAACGAAAATCCCCACACTGTGCCCCGGGTCCTGTGACATCGGTTCCGATCCGCTAGCACCCCGGTCTGTCATTACATGGGTCCTAAATATGAGCACTAGCTCACCCTCTGCGAGCGATATTGGATCACCATCTAAGAGGGCGTATTCCTTCTCTGAGTCCATGACCTCGTTACGCAGCCTAGTTTTGTTAGTGCTGCCGAGGTCTCTGGCATAACAGGCCCCATCTTTTTCGACGAAGGCGATGTGTCTGCGAGAAATAAATGCGTTTTTCAGAACCATATCCGCTGGTTCATCACTCCCGATTACGTACTCAGAAGGATGTGTCGGTATCAGGAAATGAGCAGGGCAACCATCAAAGACTTTCGTGACAACGCATCCCGGTGTCGTTTCTTTTCTGACAGTCAAAACGCGACCACCCCCTACAAAAGACTACTCTTAGAGCGAGATATACCCTTCGCCCAGTATTCAATCAATGTATCATGTCGCCTAACTAAATTTCGAGTGAATCTGCTTATTATAACGGATTAGTCTCATTGGCTAACCCTACAATCTACCAAACCGTCCTATTTAGCCAGACATATAACAGCAATGTGCAACAACCGACCGATAGACCCAGACCGTACGGCATCTCTTCAAACACCTTCTTTGAACCTGGACCAACCATAACCAAGGCATAAACGCCAGAAATAATGACCCCTGCTCCGAGAGCTGCTGGTGCGACTGGCATAGCAGTTATCGCTCCTACCAGACCTGCTAATTTTATATCGCCGCCCGCCAACCTTCCCCGGCTTAGATACGCTGCCAGCGCCATCCAAATGATGCAAAACAGCCATCCTAGAGCTGACGAACCGATGCTCGGTAACAACCCATATTCCCGCTCATGTATACCCCAAGGCGCGAGTGCGATAGCGGCCAATGTAGCCGGAATGACCACACGGTTAGAAATGGTCCGTTCTTTCAGATCTCTTACGCCAAGATAGACCAGAACAAGAAGATATAACCCAAAGACTAACTGGAATATTCCGGGTCCTGACCACAGCATCAAGAAGGCCGCCACTGCAACAGTACCAAGCACGCATATAAACTGAACGGAGCGAACTCGTAGCCATCTCTTAGATGGCTCTCCATGGCCGTTAAAGCCGATCACGTCAGTTTCGTCTTCGCAGTGACCCGAAAGCAGCAGTGGTCTTTAGGCGTTATCGACGAAATCCCAATCATCTTTTCATATCCGAGCTATAAGATTGTCTAACGTCGATCAAAAGACTGCGGGCTTCCCATGCGATCTCTCGGACGTCGAGACGGCTAGTACACCCATGCAGCGGGACCGTATTTACATGGGCATCTGGGTTTTTCGAGAATAAAGTCCCAAGGCTAGTTTTTTCATTACGCCCGGTATTCTTCCCATCTGGAGGCACATCACCAAAGTCTGGATTAGATAGCGAGATGGTGTCGACTCCTGGCGGGGTTGCCTTTTGATCACCCTCAACACCATCTACCCGGATAGTAGGCGAAACGGGAAAGCCTTCACCAGCAAAACCTCGGTCGGGCCTAATGTCAAAGGGCATTGATCGATCGCCCAAACGGGCATCACCAACTGTTCTATCAACGACACATATGCCGGCTATATCACGAACAATGCGGGACATGATCGTCGTCAACCTGTTTCCAAACCCGCGGCGATGAGGCCGGTGTAGGCCTGGACCTGACCCATTCGACTCAAGGCCGTGACTGGGTCTTATCGACTGCCTAGAAGTCCGGTAAGCACGCAGATTCGACCTTCCCGGTATTTTCCGAAGGTACTTGATCGCGCTTGGGACCAAAACTCTTATCTCTTTCATGCTTGCTCCTAATCCAGATCTTCAGATGACAAATAAACTTCTAGTCATTACAGGCACCACCGCCATCACAACACCTGAGATCAAACAGGCGATCGATAGATGAAACGCTATCTTTAGGTTGCTCCCACCGGATGCGAACTTAGGCGCCAAACTGTTGGATACAGTAAGAGCTAGGACCACTCCTATGATTAGCAGATTGGCTGGGCCCAGATCCCCTGACCCTAACAAAAACTGCCCTGGAGAGAGATTCTGACCTCCTGTCAGAGCGAGACCAGCGGGAGTCGACAAACCTTCAGGGACCGTCACACCAGAACCCGCAAAGCCGCTTACCTGGCTCGCTGCCTCTCCGATCGTTGCATTGAATCGGTCCAGCACCTCCGTAACGAAAACCAAGATGAATATCATGGTGGCATGCATAGGTACAGTCAGAAATGTGAAGGTCGAAGAGGTAAGACCCCGTTTGGCCCGAAGTTGGGATATTTCCATCGCATATTCGGAACAGGCTGCACCGACAACATCGGGTTTTGCGCCGGCCGCGACACCCTCAACCAACATCCGGGTAGTCCTGTTAGCTAATTCGCTTCCTGATTCATCCCGAAAGGCATCCCAGCAGACCTCAGTGGGGATACCGCCACCGGTTCGCAATCTGAGCCGACTCACATGGGAGGACAGATGGCTCATCGATTCGACATCGATGTGGTCTAGTGCCCTTCCCAGGTCACTACCGATAGACCCCGCTATGTTACCGATAGTGCGGAGGAACGTATGTAAACTAGAATCAAGGTTACGCACATCAGCGTCGTCTTTCATCGCCAGGATGCCTGACGGAAATAAGGACGCACCCAAACACACGAAAGCGATCGCACTGCCGGGGAATAAGCCGAATCTCGGACCTATAAGGGCGGCTGATATCAGGCCGAGTGGAACGCCGATAAATAAAGCCTTTCGCGACATCTGCCTGGTCCTAGTCATCGTCTTCACACCGTCATAGGTGTGCGCTTCTACTGGAGCTGCCCGGTATATCAGATACACTCCCAGACCAGCTACCATCATTACGGTCCCGGCCATCACAGCCACGAAACCCACATCCATAGTTGACATCATCGTAGCTACTAGGGACACGACCATGATCAACGTTACCGAGACCAGGATCGCCGCATAAGCATCGGTCCATTTCTTCAAGTTCTCTACGTTACGATCATATTCGTTCCTGTAACGCTCAGCAGACGACTCTCTCTCTTGCACCACAAAATCCCGTTCGGATTCCCCGGAAGAAATGGCGGCCGAGAATCGCAGGAAAAGGCTTTTTATAGAAGAAGCCCGTGCCAGCCCTGCGACCAACTTCAATGCCTGGCTGTACTCCATCCCTGCAGATTTCACTAGCTTGTAAACATGGTAGAAAAAAGTCCCCGTGCCTAACGCCAAGTTCCCTGAAGACTGGAATATCCTGTCTCTGGGTATACCGCCAAGAGACAGTATCGACATGTGGGTCAGTTGACTCAGCAGATCAAAGCTAAGGGACCCGTCATCGGAGGTGACCTTCCCGACTGGCTTGTGAGAGTACGTCGTGGAGTTCATGGAAATCGTTGACCTCCTTCTCACTGAGTCGCTTCAGCACGTCAGACCTTCGCTTCAGCTTATCGTAGATGGCCCGGCCATTCCCCGGGGCTATGCCACTCCTTACAGCGACGGTGTTCTCGAGCAGATTTGTATTCATAAATCCCGGAAACTCGAACGTGTCTGTTACAGGATCCCATCTAAATACCTCTATATAGCCGAAAGACTCGGATTCGGAGTCGTATCCAATGATTTCGTTAACCGACGTGACCCGCCGGGCGGTCCGACCGTCCGGCAGTCTGACCGAGCTCATCAATATGACCATGTTCAGATTGTCGATATATGGTTTGGGTATGTTTATCGGTTGGCCGGTCAACCGCTGTATCAATTTCTCCACCGTGGACGCATGGAAGGTTGCCATGCATGGATGACCGGTCTGCATCGCCTGGAACACCACTGCCCCCTCTTCGCCACGGATCTCGCCGATCAGGATCTCGTCCGGCCTCTGACGTAACGCGGCGCGGAGCAGGTCAAACATCGATACCGCTGACTCCCCGACAGCCGACCCCCTGACCACTTCTCTGGTCCAGTTTTCATGGGGTATCTGGAGTTCGGGGGTATCTTCGATACTCACCACCTTACCGTCGGGGTCGATAAACGTACTTATGGCATTCAACAACGTGGTCTTTCCGGATGCTGTCTCGCCGGACACGAAGATGTTCATACCACCAGCGACCATCAACCACACATATGCAGCCATATCGTAAGACAGAGTCCCGGAGTCAATAAGGTCAATTACGCTCAAAGGTGCGTCACTGAACTTCCTGATGGTGAAATTGCTCCCCTTCCTTGAAACGTCATCGCCGTAGACGATATTTATCCTAGAGCCATCCGGCAAAACCGAATCTATAAGAGGGTCCCTGGTTGTCGCCGGTCTGCCGATCCTCTCCGAAAGCTTGATAACGAACCGGTCCAATTCGTTCCCGGAGTCGAAGGCAACAGACGATTTCAATCCACCGAATATCCGATGTTCCAGAAACACTGAGCCAACTCCGCTACAACTTACATCCTCGATATACGGATCATCGATCAACGGTTGTATCTTCCCCAGCCCGACCTTCTCACGAACCATCAGGTATCTGAGTCCTTCCCATCCGCCAATATCCAACGTCATCGGGTCGGGTTCCAATCTTCCACTAGCAGAGAGACAGATCCGATCAAGACAATCAAGCAAACCCTGCTCCTTACTTTCAGACGATGCGAGCGCCTCTAACTGATCGATATCCACAGCCAGCTGCTCATCTACCTGCCTTAAAAGGTCCGTAACTTCCGGGCCGCAATCAGGCTCGACTGGTACGTAACAATCCCTATCCCCAGCTATCCCTGGATATATGTGGATCAGGACTTCTTTGTTCACTGGATAGATAAGGTTCCTTCCACCTGAGCGATTGTCCTCGGGAGTTAGGCTCCGGCGGTATTCCGGAACACCGATATCATCCATGGGGAGGGTCGAAAGATACCTCTTAAGGTGGATATGCTTTTCACTCTCCCGCTGTAACTCAGGAGACAACACAGCGTGCCGGTCGGTCGCGGTGGCGCTCCCATGGTCGGCGAATGTGCCCTCTGAGGTTGTAGAAGCTCCCTCGGATATATTTCGAATCTCATAGATGGCCCTGTCATCGGACCATCCGTGATCTCCCATTTCATTTAGGTTAATCGTCATGTTTACAGCCTCCGACGGTGCACCGATGGTTTAGCCTGGTTTTGACGTACATTTCCGGGACGTTCCGAAACCACAATTTTTCATCCGTTATGTAAATCAGGCACGGGCCGTAGACACCGGAATTATCCTCAACCCTCTGTTGGGCTCGATCTCAAACCCAAAGATGTTCCCTGTCTTCATGTTTGCGCCGCGAATCTTGGCGACCTCCATAGTCTTCAAGAGGGAAGCGCCTGACGGACGAACGTGCAATCGTATATATGCGTCGCATAGGGACCTGGTCCTGCTACCGATCTCCTCTTCAAATGCGTCTTCATGGACGGTACAGATAACGACCTTGCCACTGTCACACAGACCTTTACATTCAGATAAGAAATCCTTGATATGCTCTCCGTCGGACCAGGGAACGATCGTGGTCAAGGAATCTATGGCGATCACTCCGGCAGCTGCCTGTTCCTCCATATGCCGTGACAGGTGCTTAAGGTCCAGAGCATCATCCCGTGAGACCGAGACAGGGAATATCCTCAATCTGTCCATGAGGAAGTGATCGACCACATCTAGTCCAAGACTTTCCATCTGCCTCAGGAGACTATGAACGGTCTGCTCGGTAACGTATAAAGCAACATTCTCCCTGGTATTTAACGCTGACCAAAGCAATTGCTGGACCAGAGAACTCTTGCCAGAAGAAGCGCCTCCTTCTACCAACATCAATGTACCGAAAGGGATACCACCGCCCATCTTCCTATCTATCTCCACGTTCCCCGTGGATATCATCTTTTTACAGGCTATTTCCGACTCTTGAACCATCATCCCCTCTCAGATATTCGTTCCTATGGAAATTCTTGTTAACCGTTCGATCTGGCGTCCGTTCTCTGGTCGCGTCAAGAAAACCGGATAGAACAGGCTTTTGTGGTCACTCCGTAGCCGAACACGGTGTGAGGATTCCGGTTACGTCTGCGCCAGCGGTGACCCCATTTGGAGTTGAGACGATCACAAAGGCCGTTGTGTCGCTCGGTTCTGGTAAATTGAGGCCCATTCGGATCGTGTGAGAACTCCCGGGGCGCGCTATGGACGGTTCCGCCTCGCTGGGGTCCGCCAGTTTGATGGACCAGGTATCCAGCGCGGAACCATCGCTATCGCCTTCGTACTCGAGGATCCGGGGACCGTTAGATCCACCTGGAAAACTGACCATCACTTCGAAGCCGGTTATTGGTGAAATCGCCTCCAGCCCTGAGTTAATGATCTCTAGGTCTATCGCGCAGTTCTCGGTGTCCACTTCCACATTTCCTACGTGTATCGATGTCCTGATTCTCTCTCTTTCCAGTTGGGACGAAATCCTGACCGCATCATTTAAGGAAACCGCGTTCAGGTTGAAGTTCTGCCAGAGCATCAAGAATCCCGTTAAGAACATGCCCATCATCAAGATCGTGACCAGAGTGACGCTCACTGCCTACCACCTCTCGAATGTTGCTTCTCCAACTACCCCATTAGGTGTGGCAACACGTAATATGTGATACTTCGCCGATACAGGAAAATCCTGGGGGATGACTATCTGGAGGCTAAGCACCTCTCCCCTTTCCCAGCTGGCCCCCAATGGATATTCCCTCCAGGAACCCGGAAGTCCAGCCGGGTCATACCGAAGCGCCGAATAGCCTTCACCGGGCGTTACCAGGAAAACATCAACGGAGCTCACAGGACCGATCGAATAGGTCCCGACATTCTTGATCCAGGCTTCTATCTCCGTTCCGGATAAATCCGACGCAACCCCCAGGATTTCCACATCGGTGCCGATCCGCCTAACGACGCTATCGTTAGCTGCTTCCATCGAGCTGCTGGACTTACTTATGGCCGGAATCATGCCATTGATCGCAATGACTGCACCCGTGATCGAAGCTATCATCAGCAAAGCCGTGACTATCACCTTGTCCACGGTTGACCTCCACATTTGTTGTTTCGCGCGAAATATCCGACTTAGGCTTAGCGTCTCCGTCCGACTTTGGTCGGCCCGACACACGCTCGGTGTGAGACCGTTCATCTCTCTCGGGACGCGCCAAGAACCTTGCCAGCCTAGCGATGTACGGACCGTAAGTATCTAGTGAGACTGACGATGATCCTTCTGGGTCATCGTCCTTCATCTCCTGAATTATCTTGA
>Ga0310122_10001790_pt1 | contig 13748 bp, 13 predicted proteins | sample CB6_Bottom_1051__FD_203503 | JGI IMG/M metagenome (GOLD analysis project Ga0310122, IMG submission 203503) | Marine microbial communities from Western Arctic Ocean, Canada - CB6_Bottom_1051 | ecosystem: Environmental > Aquatic > Marine > Oceanic | place: Canada: Western Arctic Ocean | collected...
CCTTTGGTTCGAAGAGTGTGCCGGTTCTTGAGACCAACGACCCGGTCTACGACTGTTTCCGCCCGGGGACGCCGAGGATCTACATGCATCCGTTCCCGATGGAAATTATCCAAACGCCGGGCCGGGTCTTGATGTTGTTTGAGTACGATCACGCGGTCAGGCAGATCTTTACTGATGGCCGTGAGCATCGAACGGATCTGGCGCCCATGTGGATGGGGGATGCGACCGGGCACTGGGAAGGTGAGACGCTCGTCGTTGAGACGGTAAATTTCAATGACAAAACCTGGATCAATCGCGAAGGCGTTCCTCATAGCGAGCAGCTGCGTGTACTCGAGCGTATCCGACTCGACGCTGACGGTAATCTTCTGATCGATATCACGATCGAGGATTCCATCGCCTTCACCGAATCGTGGGCAGGACAAAGACGCTATCGATCGGTCGATTGGAGTATCGAAGAGTTCGCTTGCATGGACAACGTAACGTTCGAATCCTTCGAAAACGAAATTTTGAATTACGATCCCAACGCTGCGGATTAGACCCTGCGGACAGAGTGGCCGGAAAAAGAAGCTTTCGGGCCGAAAACGAGCAGAACATTAGAGTGAGGGTAGACCATGAGCCTGAAGCCATTCGATAACCTATTCTGGGCGCTGATAGCCGCAAGCCTGGCGTTAACGGGTTGCGCTGGAGAGAGCGAACCGGCATCGCTGGAGGATTCTATCGCCTACCCATCGGCCGCCATCCCGACCTTCTCGACAGAGAACCTCGCGCGCAAAGGCTTCTACTTCGCCGGCGGTGACTATGTCGGCGATCCGCCCGTTATGGGTGGGCAGATGTATGTCGAGGTCTGGGAGCCACAGGAGATCACCCAGCCGTATCCGCTCGTGATCTTCCACGGCAACGGTCAGACGGGAGTGGACTGGTTGCAGACGCCCGATGACCGAGCCGGCTGGGCCTACTATCTAATTGAGCAAGGCTATGTGCTCTACATGGTCGATTATCCCGCGCGCGGTCGTTCAGCTTATATCCCCGGCGGTGTCCATGGTGACCTGGGGATACGCTCGGCAGAACAGCTTGAGACGATCTGGACGAACGTCGGCGAGAAGGGCAACTTCCCGTTGAAAGATAACCACGATCAGTGGCCCGGTGCAGGCCATGCCGGCGATCCGATTTTCGACAACTTTATCAAAACGCAGGTTCAGTTCGCAGGACAAAGTACAACAATGGCTCGTGCCGCGGCGATGGAGTTGCTCGATACGATCGGTACCCCGGTCATTCTGCTCACGCACTCGCAAGGTGGGGGCGTCGGTTGGGGTGTTGCCGACGGTAGACCGGACCTCGTTCGGGGAATCGTCACGATCGAACCCGGCGGACCGCAGATCGGTAACGTCAGTACGGCCGACGTCGCCTACTCCGGGCGCCCGGCGAACGCGTGGGGACCGGTGAACTATCCACTGACGTACGACCCGCCGGTCAGCGATCCGTCCGAGCTGGTCACGTATCTCGAAGACGAGGGCGATCAGCCCGGCGAAGTACCTTGTTGGCTGCAACAGGAGCCGGCGCGTCAGTTGGTCAACATGGCCGATATGGATGTGCTGGCGATCTCGGCGGATGGTACTTATCACCGGGTTTTCGATGCCTGCATACCGAAGTGGCTCAATCAGGCTGGTGTGCGGACGGAATTCGTCCGGCTGGAAGACGTCGGAATCACCGGCAATGGTCACATGATGATGCTGGAGTTGAATAGCGACGAGATCATCGCGTTTATCGACGAATGGATACAAGAAAACCTTCAATAACCTTAACGGGAACTGAGGCATGCATAATCGTGTAGTAATGGTTAGTTGGACGGCTGTTGGCCTGGCGTTAGCCTTGATCTTCGGCAACCAAGTGGTTTCTGCTCAAGGACAGGCGGTTGGCTTTGCCGCGGTGCCCGGGCAGAAGGGTGGCCAGGACATCTTCGGCCCGTACGACGTCGCTGTCGGTTGGCCCCAGGATGTTGCCGATTTACCTGGCAATGAAGCCTGGACTTATGGTTCGGGGCAGGGTGTCTTCGCCGAAAGCCCGGACCGGATTTATATTCTGCACCGCGGCGAGCTACCGAATATCGATGCGCCGAGTGCTACCGTTTATCCGGAAGCTGGGCCGGCATTGTCCTACCCGGTAGCTCAGTTACCGTGGCGCAACGCATCCGTTGGTCCGAGGGCCAGCCTGCCTGGGGCGTTGGACGGCAACGATATGGACCGCGGTGAGCATGGTGTCGATCATAACTGGGCACATTGCCTGCTCGTTGTGGACGGTGACGGCAACATCATCGAAGAGTGGACGCAATGGGACTCGCTATTCCGTCGCCCGCATTCCGTCACGGTCAACCCTTACGATCCCGAGAAGCACGTCTGGGTTGTTGACGACTTCCGGCACGCGATCTTCAAATTCACCAACGACGGGTCGGAACTAGTACAGACGATCGGTATTCCGAATGAATCGGGTGACGATGAGTCGCACTTCTTCCGGCCGACGTTTATGGCGTTTCTTCCCGATGCGATGTTCGTTGCCGACGGTTATGCGAATACACGGGTCGTCAAGTTCGATCACGACGGAAATTATCTGATGTCCTGGGGCGAGGCCGGTAATCCGCCAAACGAAACCCGTCCGGGTTACATGAACAACGTTCACGGTGTCGCTGTCGATGTGCAGACATCGCGTGTCTTCGTTAATGATCGCGCCAATAATCGAGTACAGGTCTTCACAGACGATGGCGAGTATCTAGACGAATGGAGCTTCGGGCCCGAGCCGACCGACATCCATTTGTTCTACATCGGTGCGGACAACGTGCTATGGGCTGCCGATCGAGCGACGAACAAAATACTCGGCTACGACCTCGAAGGAAATTTCCTGTACTCCTGGGGTACGTTCGGTAACTTCCCGGGCGCTCAGTGGGGTGTGCATGGGATGAGCGTCGATCAGAACGGTAATTTCTATATCGCCGAAGTCGGCAACGGCCGTGTTCAGAAATACACGCCACGGGCTGGTGCTCGAGCGGAGACCATGGTCGGCAAGCCGGTCTATTCGGCTTGGGAGTGATCTGACGACTTAGCTTGACCGCATCACACTGCATCGTAACGTCTAATTGCGATGCGCCGTATATGGAGAGTGAGAAGATGAAACTGAATCACACATTGCTAGCAGCGGTATTGATGGCATCAGGGATTGGCGTCTACGCTCAGTCGCCACCCGATACCATACCGACAGTCTCTCTCGAAAACGTCGCGCGGCACGGATTCTTTTATGCCGGCGGCGAATATGTCGGTGAGCCAGGGAAAGAGACGATGGGCGGCGCCATGTATGTCGAAGTACTGGTGCCGAAGGAGATTCTTCACCCGTATCCTATTGTGCTGCTTCACGGCGCAGGACAGACGGGCGTCGACTGGCTGCAGACCCCAGACGGGCGACCGGGCTGGGCTTACAACTTCATCGACATGGGCTACGTGGTTTATATGCAGGATTTTCCGGCGCGGGGCCGTTCGCAGTACGTGCCGGGCGTTGATGGAGACATGAATATTCGCAACGGCCCGGGTCTGGAGCAGATCTTCACGGCCTCGGCGGCCACAGCGGATTTCCCGCAAGCATCGAAACATACCCAATGGCCCGGTACCGGTCTGATGGGCGATCCGATCATGGACAACTTCACCAAGACGCAGGTGCAGTTCATCGGCGGGCGTCAGGCGCGGCTGACCATCGACGCCAATGTCGCGCTGCTGGACATGATCGGGACTCCGGTGATTCTCTTCACCCATTCGCAGGGAGGCTGGTTCGGATGGAATATCGCCGACGAACGGCCTGATCTCGTGCGCGTCATCGTTACAGCGGAACCGGCAGCACCGCCGATCCGTGGCGTGGATACGTCCAACGTTGTCTACCGGGAGGGAGGCGGCCTTTCGTGGGGTGTGGGCAATACGCCGATCACTTACGATCCGCCAATAACCGACGCCTCGGAGCTACAGGTTGAGCTGCAGGAGGAAGCGGAAGGTCCGGGCCTCGTGCCATGCTATCAACAAGTAGAGCCGGCGCGCCAACTGACCAACCTAACCGACATCCCGGTGCTGTTTTTGAACGGCGAGGGTGGTTATCACCGCATCTTCGATCATTGCCTTTCGAACTGGTTGAACCAGGCCGGCGTCGAGACGGAATATGTGCGAATGGAAGATGTCGGGCTTGCAGGCAATGGCCATATGATGATGCTCGAGCTGAACAGCAAGGAGATCGCTGAGTATGTTCATAGCTGGCTCGAAAAAAATATTCTGTAACCAATCGAATTTACCGTTACAGACCGAGTCATGCACACTAATTAAAGGAGGTGTTGCCAATGCGACATAGAGTACTTGGCGTCTCGCTTGCTGCCATTGCGGCGATCTTGTTGGCCACTGGGCCGACTTGGGCGCATCATGGCGATGCAGGCCGTTATAACGACGAGGTAACCACTGTGGTCGGCGTCGTCGCGCAGTGGCGTTTGATCAATCCGCATTCTGTGCTGATTCTGGACGCCGAAGACGCTGACGGAAAACTCGTGCGTTGGCGCGGTGAACTAGGTAACCCGACCAACTTACGTACCCGGTACGGGTGGAACGAAGAGACCTTTAAGCCTGGTGATCGCATCTCGATGACGGGCCGTGCGTTGAAAAATGGGTCGCGGGCCATGACGCTGTCTGAAGGCTCGAGCCTGGTAGACGTCGATAGCGGCGAAGAGTTGTATCGCGGCCGCTAGCTCCATTCATAGGGAGATAAACAGTATGACGGTAAGTGATCGCTGGTCGCGATGGATAGTGTTGGGTGTTCTGGCGGCCGCTCTGACGGCTTGCTCCTCGCCGCCGTCTGTGCCGACGCTGACGATGAGCTTCGGCTTGAAGCAATTTGAACTGAATTGGCTCGCCGTCGCGGACGCTGACTATTACCGGCTGCTGGAGAACCTCGACGGCTCGACCGGTTTTTCGCAAATTGGCAGCAACCTGTCTGCTGAAACTACCAGTACGACGGTCTTCGTAGCGGTACATCTGTATCCGTGGGAAGTAGCGCGCTACGCGCTGGAAGCCTGTAACGCTGACGGCTGCACACGTTCCGCGGAAGTGAGTCCTATCGATGGGCTGCTCGACACGATCGGTTACGTCAAAGCGTCCAACTCGGACGTTGACGACCAGTTCGGCGGCGGCAGCGTAATCTACGGATTGTCGGCTGCGATTAGCCGCGATGGCAGAACGCTGGCTGTCACGTCCATTTTTGAGGACAGCGCGGCCGTCGGAATCGACGGTGACGGCGCGGATAACTCCGCGTTAGACGCGGGCGCCGTCTACGTGTTCGCTCAGGGGGGCGCGGGTTGGACGCAACAGGCATACGTCAAGGCATCCAATACGGAATCGAGCGATCAGTTCGGTTATTCGGTGGCGCTAAGTGGCGACGGCAATACGCTGGCGGTCGGCGCCAATCTCGAAGCAAGTAGCGCCACGGGAGTTAACGGAGACCAGGACGATAACTCTGTTCTCGGGGCGGGCGCGGTCTACGTATTTATTCGCGATGGCGCGACGTGGAGCCAACAAGCCTATGTGAAAGCGTCGAACGCCGAGGCCGGAGACGTGTTTGGGTATCAGGTTGGTCTTAGCTTCGATGGCAATACTTTAGCTGTCGCGGCGCAAGGAGAGGACAGCGCGGCGTCAGGCGTGAACTTCGACGAAACCAACAACGACGCGGGTGGAGCGGGTGCGGCCTACGTCTTCGCTCGGAACGGAGCCAACTGGACGCAGCAGGCGTATCTCAAGGCTTCGAATCCGGAGGAAAACGATCTCTTCGGCAGCTCGATCGCTATCAGCGATGACGGTGACACGATTGTCGTGGGTGCGCTGGATGAGGACGGAGGTCAGCCTGGTGTTAACGGTGATCCGACCGACAATTCCGGGCGCGGTTCGGGCGTTACCTACGTCTTCTCGAGAAATGGCGAGAGCTGGCCACAGGAGGCCTATATCAAGGGACTGAACACGGAGGGTGCAGATGCGTTCGGCGCGGCCGTCTCGCTTAGTGCGGATGGTAATACCCTGGCCGTTGGCGCACCTGACGAGAATAATACCGCGACAGGCGTAAATGCAGATGCCGGTTATCGAGTCGGCTCCGAGGAGCGCACCGATCACTCAAACGGCGCGACGTACGTCTTCGCGCGGGAGAACGGCTCCTGGGCACAGCAGGCTTACATCAAACCTTCTCACAGTGGACAGTTCGATCAGTTCGGTACGCGCGTTACCTTGAGCGGAGACGGCGATCTCCTGGCGGTAGGCGTTCCCCTTGAAGACAGTCCGGCGGCTGGGCTCAACGGCAGCCGCGAAGACGATAAAGCCGGCGGATCGGAATTCGGTGCGGTCTATCTCTATACGCGCAGTGCGGGCGTCTGGGTCGAGCATTCGTATGTCAAAGCCCCAAACGTGGGTGTATACGATGAATTCGGCTCCGTGATCGCGCTCAACGAGGACGGAACGACGATGATCGTCGGCGCGCGGTTCGAAGACAGCGCCGCGAGCGGAATCAACGGCGATCGCATGAACGAAGACGCGCGAGATGCGGGCGCTATCTATATCTATTAGGCTGCTTGTGGGCGGCCGCCTGGCCGCATTAAGCCACTGAAAAATCGCGACGGGGCCGTCGCTTCTACACCGTATCGGTCGATCTCTCGGACAGCAGTCCGGCTATTTTCTTCTCGAGCGGCTGTTGTCGGTCATCGGTGAATTCGAACTTTTCACCGTCTTCAGGAATTACTCGATAGGTATTCGGCTTATTCCCGGCTAGCAAGCTGATCCATTCCTCTCGGCCATTGGCTGAAATGTGCATCCGCCTTATCCTGGTCATCGAATCGTCCTTATTGATGAGCCCATGATCCAGAGCGATTATCCGTCCGTGCGCTACACGCTGCTGTGACGTAGACCGCAAGATGACAACAGGACTGGCAGCGAGGGCTCTTCTCGATGCTAGAATGCGCAGCTGCTTACTTCGATTACGCGGTTTAACTACGCATGAAGAAACAGGAACCATTTCGACCGGCAGTGATCAGGTACGCCATTGCGTTCGTTGGGGCTACTTCCATAACGATAGCACTGCTGTTATTTATGAACGATCTCGTCAATCGCTTCGTCTTGCGGGAGCCTGTGCAATATTTCGCTATTACGAATTTCTTTCCTGCTCCTGATCGTGGGCGGCAGTTACCCGATGCGCCAACCAGCCCGTTAGCTGCGCCAGACGCCCCTGAGCTTGAAGATGAGATTCTCGATGCTGTGGTCGTCGACGCGCCGCTCGTGGAGACCGACTCGTCACTGCCATCTGAAGAGCAGCTGTTTAATTTGGAAGAGTAGCGATGCCAGCCTAGGGAACGAGGTCCCCATCCGCGCCCAGTTCGAGCCCGGTCTCCTTGGCTCGTGAGAGAACCGATTTCGCCCAGTCGACCCGGCCGGCGTCGTTGCCGCCGAGAATTGCCATCAAGAAAGCGTGCTCGTCACCGACATTACGAAAGCCACGCATGACGCCGACGGGTACGGAGATCATGTCCAGCGTATTCAGCTCAGTCTCGCCGTCGCCATCCTCCCCCCAATACACGACCCAGCGCCCCGTAAGCACAACGAAGACTTCGACAGTCGGATGACTGTGCAGAGCGGCGCCCTTGCCGGGAGCCGCGCCGATATACGTCACGTTGAAGCCTTCCACGGCCGTGATTGCGGGCTCTAAACCGGGATCCTCGGTAACACCTGGACCGATGACGTTGTAGATATCTCGTTCGTGCTCGGGAATGCGTGTATCCACGAACGCTTCCGCACTTGGACGGAGCTTTTCGAAGCGGGCGGTGCGCGCGCGCATCTGATCTATTAAGGCCGCGTTGTTCGACATGCCGATTGTCCTCCGGGCTCATCCTACGGCGGAGCGGATACGCCCTGCCAGGAGAATCTCTCTACCTTTCGAGAAAACACTTCTAACCCATTGAATATAAAAGATCCTGGTGGCAGGGAGAAACCGACTGTAGCAGGTTTTCCCGGTTTCCTGCCTTCCAGGCACTCCCAGCCGCCGGTTCCGACGCCAGGGTCGTAGAAGACGACCTGACTCGGCGCCTTTTCGCAGATCGCGTAGGTCTCTACAACGTTAGTATTGTTCTCGCCGTATTCGTTGCCGGTTCCGTCGGAGCAGATAACGATATTCTTCATCTCACGCTCTCCCGATCGTCATGCCCACGTCGATCGTACACACAGCGGCGGCACGGCGCTATTTTAGGGGGGCGACGGATTCATCGATTTTCCCTCTACGTTACTGCTGCGCCCGGAGGCCGATGAACACACCTATACCGGGTGTGTTGAAGCCGAATACATCTTCGTAGTCCTCGTTCAAGGCATTCACGATGCGGCCGAAAAGTTCGAGCCGCGGTGTCATCTGATAACTGGCCGCAATTGTGACTAGCGTGTAACTCGCCAACTTCTGTCGTTCAGGCGATGGAGGAAACGGAGGGAAGAAGGTGTCGTATTGGCTGCCGTTGTACGCGACGTTGACGTTGACATTGACGCGCTCATTCGCGACGTAATTGACGTTGAACGCGCCCACATTCTGCGGTCGGCGTATCTCATCGACCTGGTTGCCGGAATCGTCGGCTTGCGTGCTGTCCGTATAGCTATAGGACGCGCTGAAATCTACGGATCGCGAAAGTTCTGCCGACGCCGCCAACTCCACGCCTTGGCGTTCGCTGCGACCGGAGACGTTGGCTGCCGTGAACTGGAAAGTCGTTGGGTCGAAAACGAAGCCATTGATCTCATCCTCAAGCGTTTCATTGAAGTACGTTGCGCTCAACGTAGCGCGATCGCCCAGTGCGCGTTCGAATCCGACTTCCCAGCCGCGGGATCGCTCCGGCTTGAGGTCTGGGTTGCCGATGAACGTGTCGGGGAAGAACCCGAACCGGTCACCGAAAGTCGGAGATTTTTGTCCCGTGCCGATGCTGGTGCGCAGCCGTGTTTTTCGGAGCGCGTACGAAGCTGTCAACCGGTAGGTTGAGGCAGCGTCGTAGGCACTGCTGTCGTCGTGGCGGATGGCTGCGGATAAGTTGAGCGCATCGGTGGGTGCTGCACGATACTCGAGCACATAGCCGGTCGTGTCCAGCTTCTGGGTCTGGTTAGGGTCGCCGAAAGGGTTCGCGGTGCCTCGTTGCACAAAGTCTTCGCGCTCGTGATCCAGGGCGGCAGTCAGGCTGTACGCTTCGGAGTCGCCGAGAGGAAGGGTGGTTTGGTAGTAGAAGCCAAGCTTATCCGCACCGAATCCGCTCATCTCCACGCCGTCGCTTAGACTGTCCTGGGCCGTATCAAGATAGGTCAGCCTGAACTGATGATTCAACAAACTCCCGGCAGGAGAAATTAATGCCGTCGCCGCGAGATAGCTCTGTGTCGCCTCGGCAGAACGATCGGCATCGATCGGGAGTCCTGTCTCGAAGAAGTCGATCGCGTCGAACTGCTTCTCCGAGTCTGTATGACGAGCGAAGAACTCCAACTGCGTAACTTCGGACGGACGAACGGACGCCGAGAAGTTGAGCGTGCGGTTGCTATAGCCGTCTGTTTCGTCGCCTTGTCTTGAGATGTTGTCGCCGTCAGAGTTCAGGTACGCGGCACCGAAATCGATCGTATAAGTATTACGCGCGACCGACAGGCGCCCGCCCGCCCGCCGAGTCGCGAAACTTCCTGCCTCGAGGTAGCCAGTCGTCTCCCGAGCAGTTCGTCCGCGACGGGTGGTTACGTTAATAACACCGCTGACAGCGTCGCTTCCCCACAGCGCGCTTTGTGGTCCACGGACGATTTCGATTCGCTCAATGTTGTCCGTCGTCAGGTTCTCGAATTGGAATTCGTCGCCGAAGGCCGGGTCATTTGCTTCAACGCCATCGATCAGAACCAGGAAGTGGTTCGCCTCGGATCCACGCAGGCGAACTTGAGTTTGGCTGCCTAACGGCCCGGACTGGCTGACCGCAATACCGGGTACGTTACGAAGAATCTCCGTTACCTGAATCATCTGCCGACGTTCCAGGTCTTGCCGAGTGATTACGGAGATTGAGCTTCCTGAGTCGGTAATCGCAATCGGCGTTCGCGATGCGGTCACTACAACAGTCTCGATTGCGTCGCGTTCCTGAGCGCTAACGTTAGCGAGACCCGACAGGGTAATAATGACGACTAGATACTTGGGCATGAACCACTCCTAAACCGCGCGCGTCCCCGCACGCAATGGAAGGTCGACTCCCAGTGAGTGAGCCCGGCCATTGCCGGACGTCTGCCTAATGATCTTTCTAGCGGATCTCAAACAGCACGGTCACTCCCACCGAGTGTTGACGTTTAACACCGCTACAGGCCGGTATACGGACTCGCGAGCGAGCTGTGAGGCCCAAAGCGATCGCCTTCCCATGCTCTTGAGCACAGTGGCGGGGTGATCGCCCTTTTTCTCGCCTACCGTTGCGGGGGCAGTGACGGCTTTGTTCAAGAATTTACCGTCTTCCCGTTTAACCCCATCAGCCGATTAGCTTCAGGGCACCAATAGCACGAACGCAAGTAGTATCGTCCAAGCGACTTGGTTCACGCAAGTGGCTGGCCGCGGCGATCTTCATCAGTCATTTTTATCGAACCAGCAGTCGCTCTCGTATCGGCGGTAGAATAGATCGATCGTGAGGGTTGGACGACTAGAGTTCGCCGTGCGGGGTTTGCAGATGCGACGGAGAATCACTGCGCTGTATTGCCTACTGCTAATCATGAGTCTCGGGCGGGCTCAGATGGCGGAGTCGCAATCGCGTTCGGAGCCTGCAGGCGATTGTGGCGCTGATATATGCCTGGAGACCGGTATGTCGAATTGGCAATACACGCCTTCGCAGTACTGCAGTTCTGGTGTCTGTTTGCAGGATAGTTTGGCGAGTCTACTCTCCCTGGATTGGGAAGAAATGACGGCTGGGCAAGACGCGTTGAGTCTTGCCGATGCGAACCCGTTTATCGGTCTTACCGATGCAGAGTATCAACGGCTACGAGAACTGGGCGATGATGACGTTGAAGAGCTAGTGCAACTGGTCAGTAAGGTTCGAGTATCCTGTCAGATCGGAGATTTTTCGCTAGGCCTCGATGTTCCTGGGCGCGATATCGTAGAGGTAACCTTTGGAACGCCGTTGGCGAGTAACGGCGGTAGCCAGCAGTTTCAGGTGATCCGGATCGATCGCCTCTATCGATCCTTCGCAGGGGGCAGTATGGGTTGGTGGGTCCGTTGGCTCAGTTACCGATATCCTGGGATCGTCCTGATGGAAGGCGCTCCGACCGCATTCGCGAATTATGAGATGGGGTTATTCGTAGGCAAGGTTGTCTTGTACGACCAGGACTTCCCATCCGGACAACCCGCAGAGTATGGCAGACATCCGGATTGCGCTATCGGCTAGTGGCTTGGTTGTGGAGGAGATAGGCATATCGATACGACAAGAATTAGTTTGGGAGCTGCCGTTGCAACGCTCGTACTGATGTCCGAGAGCTTCGCGCAGATGCCGGAACTGCGGCGTTCGTCGCCCACCGAAGAGCTGCGTTGGAGTATCGACCATATTACCGGCGGCGTATATCGAGCGACCGCTAATAATTCCGGCACCGCGTTCCTGGTTACGCCGGAGGGTATCGTCTTGGCGGATCCGCTGAATCCTGAGTTCTCAGCGTGGTTAAAGGAAGAGTTCGAGTCGCGCTTCGGCGTCCCGGTCAGATACGTCGTCTACAGCCACCATCACTGGGACCACGCCTCCGGCGGAGAGGTGTTCGCCGCGACGGCCCGGTTCGTCGGTCATGCCAATATGCACGGCTATCTGGAGATGCCGCCTGCGTCTACCGCGCTGTCGCAGGTTATCGGACAGTATGAACCGGTGGCCGCGCTGGATAGCAATGGCGACGGCGTGGTGGACGGTAACGAGATTCCGGTCGACTTCCAACGTTTTCCCGGTTCCCGGCAGAGCCAGTTCGGGGCATTCGATGCCGATGAGGACGGCGTGCTCAGTGGCGCGGAGGTAGTACGCGGACCGTTGACCTATGTTCGCCCGCCGGATATCACCTATTCCGACGAGATTGAGATCAGCCTGGGCGGCAAAAGGGTGAACCTGGCCTGGGTCGGGGAGATCAATCACTCAAGTGATACCAGCCTGATCACGTTTCCGGACGACGACGTAATGTTAATCGTCGACTATGTCTCGGGTAGGCTGCCGAATCGAGAGATGGATTACGAACTCGGGCAGTTCGAGGAGTGGATGACTGCGATCCGCGTAACCGAGGAACTGGCGCAGGACTTCGAGTTCGTTGCGACCGGCCACGGGCCGGTCGGGACCTGGGAGGTCGTCAGGGCGTGGCGAGAGTACCTAGAGAAACTCCAAGACGAGGTCAGCGCCGGGATTGCTGCCGGGCAGACGCTGGCGGAAATGCAGCGAGACATCAAGATGGAAGAATACAGCCACTGGGAGGGCTTCGACTGGATCGACGAGAATGTCCTCGGCATGTACCACTTCCTGACCGATTGACGGTTCGGAGGCCGATAGCATGCCGAGTGCCGCGCTGAGTCGTTAGCGTCCGCGTAGCCGGCGAAATTCCGCCAGTCGCTCCTCCAGGAATCGCGCGCGCTCCTCGAATCGGCCGTTGCCGCCCCCGACTGCCGCGCCGTCGCTCAGCGTGATGGTTTCCCACTCGAGCATGTTTGAGCCGTCGTGTGACGGGCGCCCGACGATGTGAACCTCGTCTCCCGCCTTAAACTGACCCGCGGTCCATCCGGATCGCCTGAGTGCAACGGAGGCGTCGCCCTCGGCCATCCATCTCTCGACGACCCCATTGTTGTTCATGACCTCAAGATAGAGTCGTGAGTGAGGATTTACCAGACGAAATTCCGTGACGACGCCCGAGACTTCGATTATTCCATCGAGCTGATAATGAGCCGCGGCGTTGTGGTGCGCCGAGGCAGGTGCGGCAGTTAAAAGCCCAGCGCAGATCGAGAGTAGAGCCTTGCTTGTCATGTCTGTTCCGCTCCTCAAAATTGCCCGGATATTGCCTCACAGGGTGCGCGTTCCAGCGCCCTGTCGGGTGTAAGGACTCGTGGGCGCATGATCGTTAGCGGCGCTCGAAGCATCACTGGGTCATACATCGTCAGACTGACGTCCAGGTAGTCTCCATCTTCGCTGATCGTGTAGCGCTCGATGCTTGTCGCTTGGTCGCTGTTGTGAATGGCCAGCTGGTCGTCGATGAGATTGGCTGTAACGTTCACCGTTTCCACGACCAGAGTTTGTCCCTCGTACCAACCGATCGAATGTCCCGCGTTACTGTTCCGTTCATCAAGCGGATGTCCGCGGCCATCCATGTACACGGTACGATCGATGGTCAGATCCTCCCCTAAGATGAGGATTCGATCGTCGTATACCTCGAACTCGATCGGATCGGAGTGCAATACGGTTCTGAAAATGCCGAAGCGTTCGCATTGGATAGCGGGATCGTCGCCGAGATCGAACGCCTGGCTGACTGCGCTACCGGTATCGGTGAGTAGATTCTCGATGATCTCGGAAGTGTGCGCGCCGAGGGCAGCGATGATCTCCTGAACGGACAGCGAGTCATTGCTCGGATCGTAAAGGAGAGACCGTAACAAGTCGTACGTCTCGGCAGTGCATCGGCAGGAAAACAGCCCCTCGATGTCCCAGGCGGGATGGGCCAATGTGTCGA
>Ga0310122_10001793_pt1 | contig 13723 bp, 11 predicted proteins | sample CB6_Bottom_1051__FD_203503 | JGI IMG/M metagenome (GOLD analysis project Ga0310122, IMG submission 203503) | Marine microbial communities from Western Arctic Ocean, Canada - CB6_Bottom_1051 | ecosystem: Environmental > Aquatic > Marine > Oceanic | place: Canada: Western Arctic Ocean | collected...
CTGCTCGACGAGAGTCACGAAAGCCCGGTTAAGCTGACTGGCGATAAGTTAATCCCAGGACGTCGCCCGCTGCAAACGACAACGTGGAGGGAAATGAACGACCACAACCTGTCCACCCCCAGCGCATCCAACGCCGACCTATCCATCCCCGGTCACCTGGAGTGGCTGCGGGGCGATATGCACAATCACTGCGAGCGCTTCGAGCTGCTGGACGAGCACTTCCTCGGCGTTGATGACCGCCTCGATTTCCTCGCCTTCTCCAACCACGCACAGAAATCCATCTTCTTCCGCCAGCACGAAATGATCGCGCGTGGCCGGGAGTTGCTGCCCGGCATCCCCGTCCTTTTCGGGATGGAGTGGAACGCGCCGGAGGGTCGTCACGCCGGAGTTGTTTTCCCCTCCGTCGCCTCAAGAGGCCGATCACGCCTATGCCTTCTCCAGAGCCCACGACCGGCACGTGGACGGCAGCGATCCGTCAGTGGAGGCCTCGATGGGGCGACTCAGCAACATGAGCGAAGAAGATCGGCCCGTGCTGTTCTTCAACCACCCGGCGCCCGACGACTGGTCGGCAGCCGTCATCGACCGCTATCTACGCGCCGACCGCGGTGCAGCGGTATGCGGCATCGAAGCCGTGCACGGCCACCAGGGCCTGGCCAAAACGCTGGCGCAGTGGGACCTGGCAACCTACCCGGGATGCGCCCCAGGGGGACTGGCCGACAGTGTGTATGAACGGGGCCGGCCGTTTTCCATGCTCGCCCACTCAGACTTCCACGTGCACAAGCAGGAGATTGAGTACGACTTCCCAATGGGTATCTTCAACCACAGTCTGGTCGGAGTTCCCGCGGGAGACCACAGCCCTCGCGCCATCCTGGCCGGCTTGCGGGCAGGCCGTACGTGCGCCTCGCAGGGGTTCTGGCTGAAGCTCGAGGATTTCTGCGTTGGTGCCGGCACTGGAGGCGATGAGGTCGGTATCGGCGGCACCTGGAAAGGAACCGGCGGCGGAGCAGACCTGCGAATACGACTCGACTCGGAGGAGGAGATCCGCTCTCTTTGCCTGATCGGGCGTTTGGCGCCGGGGGATTCATCCTCCGTACTGACCTCCTTCGGCCCGCAGCGGGCCGGACCCCTGCAGTTGGAGTTCGCCGTGCCCCCTGGTGCCTGTAGCCACCTCCGCCTGCGCGTCATCTCCGCCCGCGTCGAACGGCCCGCCCCCGGCCCACCTGGCCCCAAGGGTTTCTTCACCTCCGCCATCCTCATCGAGAACGCCTGATACGTCGTCGCGTTCACCCCGCTCCACTCACCCACTCGCCCGCTCCACACCCACCCACACCCACTCACTCGGTCGATTGCTTCTTCAAGGTCACCAGGGTGGCTCCCCAGCCACCAGCCCCTATTCCCGCAGTGGTGAAGGCCTCCACTTCCTCCAGTCGCTCCAGGATGGCGTGCACCGATCGCCGTAGCGTTCCCGTGCCCTTGCCGTGGACGATGCGCACGTTGTAGATGCGCCGTTCAGCGCAGGCCTCCAGATAATCGGGAATCAGCCGCTTTATCTCCCCCGGCCTGAAGGTGTGCAGGTCGAGCGTACCGTCGATGGGCAGCTCGGTGACTTCGTCGCATCCGGACGGTTCGAGCTCCTCCATCACCTGCCTATCTATCTCCCTGCGGCGGGAACAGTTGATTGACCGCACGCGCCCAATGCGCCACCTTACTGGTACGTATGTTCAAGATAACAATTCCCTGCCCGTCTGCCCTGCCTTTCTATCTAGCAGATCCACATGGAAGAGAAACCGCGTCCGCTGCGACTCGGCGTCATCGGCGCGGGCTGGTTCGCCTCGCGTCGGCACTGCCCCGACGTGGTCGACCACCCCGAAGTAGAGCTCGCCGCTCTCTGCCGCCGCGATGAGAAACAGCTGGCGCAGATGGCCCGGGCCTTTGACGTGGCCGACACCTATACCGACTACGCCGGACTGATCGCCAGCGGCTCGCTGGACGGTGTCATCATCTGCTCCCCCCACCAGCTGCATTTCGAACACACCCGCGCGGCCCTCGAGGCGGGCTTGCACGTACTGCTGGAAAAACCGATCACCTTGGACCCGGACGAGGGGCGACAGCTCGTCGCGCTGAGCGCCGCCACGGGCCGCGCCCTGGTCGTTGCCCAGAATCCGCCGTACTGGAGTCACTGCCGCTTCCTCCGCAATCGCTTGCGTCATGGAGATCTTGGGGAGATAGAAGGAGTCTCCATCAACTGGGTGGGCAACGCCCTGGGGGTGCTGGGCCTGGAGCCGCTCCCCGACAGCCTGCCTGGCGTGGTCAAGCCCACCCTTTTCCGCGGCGACGCAGCCCAGAACGGTGGTGGGTTTCTCATCGACGGCGGCTCGCATCTGCTGTGCGAGCTTCTCTGGTGTACGGGACTGCGCGTCGTGGAGGTGTCGGCGCACATGGACAATCCGGACTGGGACCTGCGCGCCGCCCTGACGCTGACCCTGGAGAATGGCGCCTTGGCCACCCTCTCCAACACCGCCGACAGCGCCGTACGCGACAAACGCCATCACAGTCTTTACTACGGTTCAGCTGGTACCGCCGTCATCCGGGGGTTTCCCTTCGAAGTAACGGTGGACGCGGGTGGCCGGACCGAGCACGTCGTCGAGGCCCAGTTGCCGCCGCCGCCAACGCCGGTCGACAACCTGGTCGACTGCGCCCGGGGCCGCGGTCTTCCCGAGTTGGACGGAGAGACGGCGGTTCACATCATCGAGATCCTGGACGCCGCCTACTGTTCTGCCCGCGGCGGACACAAGGTGAGCCTGTGACCCTGCACTGCGTTGCCTGTCACACGAGCGGGATTTGGGCGGCGGCGCGGCATCGGCCGAGGCTTGGGCGGCACCCTCCGGTAATACGGGGACTGCCGCCATCGGGAACCGGGCCGACATGACCGATGGGACCGATGGGACCGAACAGGGCCCGGTGCGGGAATTCGAGCTGAAGACGCAGCGCGTCTTTCCCACCACTGACCTGTCGCGAGCGGTCGTCGTCACCCCCGACCACAGCTGTGGATCCGCCGCCGTGCGGAGCCTGTGCGGAGCCGTCGCCGACGTGGTCGGCCACACGCCCGACGTCATCGCCCAGAGCGACTTTTCGGCCGAACTGTTTCAGACCACCGACGTCATCGCCTGCGGCACCATGGTCGACAACGCCGCGCTGCAACGGCTCTACACGCGCCGGTGCTGCTTCGCCGACACCTATTTTCCCGGACCAGGCGGCTATTTCGTCAAGTCGGTATCCGATCCCTTCGGACACGGACACAACGCTGTCACCGTCTGCGCCAGCTCAGGCGCCGACCTCGACGCGGCGCTGTCCCTGCTTGAAGGAGAGGTGCGTCGAGGCGGCGGCCATCTCGGTCGCCTCCACGCCCACCGCTTTGATCACGGCCTGCCCGCGCCCCCGGAAAGGGACGAGCTCGAGGAGATGATCCGCTCCGAGCTGGCCATCTGGGGCGGCGGCTGGTCTGCCTCCCCATTTCGCGGTGGCAAGCTCAAGGACTATCTCTGGTTCTACTATCTGACCAATGAGGAGGTATGGGGCCGGGCGATACCCGCCATCTTCGCCGGCTCCTTCGAGCCCTGGTACGCCGAGCGCCGCGCCGACCCGGACAGCTACCACTGCTTCTTTCACCTCCAGCAGTACATCCAGCTCTGGGACCTGGTCGAGGACAGTCCCCTGTACACCGCCGAGGAGCGCTGCCGGGTCGCCGCCTTCTTCGGCGAGCTGCTGCGCCATCTGTCCGGCCTGTTCTACCTGCGCGACGACGTCAACCCGCCCGGAGAACCGCGCCAGAACCACGCCACCTTCATCGCCCTCAACCTGGCTGTCGGACACGAATACCTCCACCGGCGCTATGGCGTGAACGAGTTTGCCCCGTCCGCCGCCGCCGCCCAACGCATCTTCGCCAGCCAGGCCGGCTCCTACAGACCGAATGACGACGCCGGTGTCGGGTACACCTGGCACGTGCCGCTGGAAACCTGCCACTACCTGCTCTTTGGCGGCGACTACAGCTACATCGACGACGGGCATGTCGCCGACCTGTGTGACGTCGCCGCGGTCACCACCGACAACATGCGCAGCGAATGCGGTTACGGCGATAGTTCCGGGTACTCACCCGGCGACGACCGCGGCTGGAGCGCCCGCCTGTGGCCCCTGATGATGTCCACCTGGCGCAGCGGCGATCCCCGCCACTTGTGGCTCCTCAACTGGCTCGGCGCAGGAAGAGAACCCTCTCTCAACCATTGCCTCGACGGACTCTACGCCGCGGTAAGAATCTCCCAGACCGACTTTCGCCAGGCCGACATTAACCAGGCTGACTGCGACCCGGTCATGCCCACCCGCCTACTCGGAATTACCCCCTTGCCGCTACCCGAGCTCTCCCGACGTTGGGTGGAGAATCGGATTCCGGCCGCACCACACCGACCCCTGACCTCGAAGAGGTATTTCGATAAGCTCAGCCTTCGACCGGGTTTTGACCGTCGCGACGAGTACCTCCTCCTGGAGGGGACCGGCACCTTCTGTCACGGCCACGAAGACACCAACGCCATTATCCGCCTCACCTGGAATGATCGGGCGTGGCTGGCGGACGGAGATTACATCCGCGCCGCCCCCAAGTTCCACAACTCAATCACGGTGCAACGCGACGGCATCGGCGTCCTCCACTCACCGGGCGACGGCGTTGTCATCCCCCCCCTCGCCCACCTGGAGGTCGCGTCGGACGGCCCTCTCTTCGGTCTGGTGCAAAGCGTCGCCGCCGGGTACAACGGTCTGGACTGGCAGCGGAACATCGTCTGGCGCAAGGGGAGCTACATCGCCATCGTCGATCGACTCATCTGCGCCGAGGCAGGCGCCTACAACTGCCGCTGCCTGTGGCGACTTATGGGGGAGGTGGAAACGATCGACACCACAGCGATCACTCGACTCCACCAAAAGGGAGAGACACTCTTCCTCCACCACCTCGATAACGCCGGCAGACGAATGGTGCCCGATCCCCACCCAGGAGGGCTGTGGACCGCCTATCCCCACGCCGACCCGGTGCCCCAGGTCCTGCATCAGCACCAGGAGAAACTCCTGAAACCGGGCGATCAGATGCTCTTTGTCAGCCTCTTCACCCCCCGTGAACGGCTGGTCGCCGAGCGCGTGGCAGACGCGCTCTTTCGCGTTCGAGACGGCTCGGAGATCACCCTTTTTGGCCTCGGTGAGCAGGGCGGAACTATCAATATGGAGGGGGGGATCGGCATCGGCTCTGAGATCCTCGCGGTTTCAGCCACTCCGGATTCGGTGAGCATCCAGGGAGTGGAGAGCCTCTCATGGGAGAAGACCGGGGAAAGCCTGCAGGCCGAGAGGGGGAGCGACCTCGCCATCGAGCCGGACGGCCCTTGGGCCGCCCGCCTGCGGATGGCCCTGGAGACGGTGGGGAGGAAGCGGCAAGCCGATGAGGACGCTGTCCCGATAGGCGGGCATGGGCACGACGTCCACATGTCGCCGGTCGCGCAGAACGGTACCGAACCGACCCCGAGCCCGCGGTGGACGCGGCAACTCAACGGGGTCGCCGCGGGGGTGCATGTGCTTGGATCCACCGCCCTGGTGGGAACCGGCGAGGGGGAGGTCTGTGCGCTGTCGACGGCTGCGGGAGAGCTCCTGTGGTCGCAGCAACTGGAGGCAGCGCCCACGGTGGTACTGCTGGCGCCTGATCTCGACGGTGAACAGCCGCTGGCCCTGGTGGGCACCGCCGATTCCGACCTGCTCGCCCTGGAGACCGGAGGCGGTGAGATCCGCTGGCAGCGCCCTTTGGAGAACCTCAACCGCGTGCAGAGCCCCGTCACCGCCCTGGCCGTGGCCGACCTGGACGGCTCGGGCCGACGGTCGGTTCTGGCTGCTACCGCCGGTTGGTACGTAAACGCTTTCTCCGCCAGCGGCGACCGCCTGTGGGCGAACTGGATTCGCTACCATGTTATCACCGCCCTCTGCGTGGATGACCTGGACGGCGACGGCAAGGCGGAAATTGTCGTCGGCAACGTCTATTCGACGCCCCTCACCATTCACAACTGGGACGGATCCTTTCGCTGGACCACTCTGGAGCAGGTAGGCTCGGAGGCCAACGGCACCACTCCCCGCCGCGGCATCGGCTTGAGCCACCTGGTGACGGTCGACCTGGACGGAGACGGCGTGCGCGAAATCGTCTACGGCACCGAAGACGGCTGGATCTTCGCCGTTCGGCCCGAAGACGGCGCCGAGAAATGGCACACCAACCTGGTGGGAGCGATCACCGGACTACTCGTCCTGCCCTCGCGCATCGTGGCCACAACCGAGTTCGGGGATCTGGCTATCATCGATTTCAATGGCGACCTTCAACAGCATCTGCGCGTCGCCCAGCGGATTCACTACCTTGCGCCCTGCGACACAGATCTGGCCCTGGCGACCGAGGGGGGGCGCCTGATGCGACTCGGGTGGGATGGATCCTGTCGATGGCTCTTCGAGGCCGGTGAAGAGATCGTCGGTCTGCATCCGATCCCTGGGGGGTTGCTCCTGAGCCTGGAGGGAGGAAGACTCGTCTGCCTGCCGTCGTGATGAAATGAGGGGACCCTCGCGGGTGCGTGGGTGAAGCTATACAGAGGTAGACCGGTTGTGCCGGCTGACCGTTGAACGGATGCGAGAGATAGAGAGGTAAACATGAGCGATATCCATGCCCCGTTCCTTTCGCGTGAGGAGTTGGAAGCCTTTCAGGAGGAGGGCTACGTGCGCCTGGGACGGGCGGTTCCCGTGGAGGAGATCGAAGCCCTCTGCCAGCGCATCGACGATATCATGCTGGGGAATATCGTCTATCCCGACATGCTCATGCAGCTGTGTCCGTCGGCGGGGGAGGGGGAGAAAGCGCGTCAATCGAAGGAGTTCAAGGGCTCTTCGCTGAAGTACCGGAAGATCCAGGATCTGGAACGAGACCCGTTGTTCCGGGCCTACATCCAACAGCCACTGTTCCGCGACGTGACCGCCAAAATCATCGGTGAGGAGGTCGCCATATTCAGGGCGATGTTCTTCAACAAGCCCGCCGAGCAGGGCGTCACCATCGACTGGCATCAGGACGGCGCCGGCGGCTGGGGTCTCAGCATTCCCCCGAAAATCACCATGTGGACGGCGCTGGACGCCACCTGTGTCGCCAATGGATGTCTGCAGATCGTCCCCGGCACGCACAAGAACCTGATCCCCGAAAAGGGAGATCTCCTGTCCGCGGCTGAGCGCGCCGTCCACGCCCCGGACGAGAAGCGCCTGTTCCTGGAGCTGGAGCAGGGGGAGGCTGTCCTGCTCCACAACTGGACGCTGCACAGATCGGAGACCAACCACACCGACGGCCCGCGGCGGGCCTTCAGCGTCTGCTACATAGACGCCGACACGCGCCAGCGGAACTCGGGCCAGTCTTTCGTCAGGGTGTTTCCCGAATACGAGCCGGCTGCCAGGGAGATGACGCCAGGGAGATGACGATGGCCTGAGGCGCTTTCGACCGAAGCGGATTGTCGGACGCGCGGGTAGGGTGCGCGACGCCAGCGGACCGAAGGTGACCGGATCGCGCCAGCGACAGTCACCCGGTTCGTCGACCGCTGGCCACAGGGACAGCGCCCGAGAGTTGAACGACGTCCGCGGCCGCACGCTAGGCCAGCAGTCGGCAATCGTCCCGGTCACCGAGAGCGACGTCGATCTCACAGAGTCTATTACCAGACCGTAGGCGTCCAGGCGCAGCACGATCAACCTGCGGATGTCGTCGTGCAGTGTCGCCAGACGCGGCGGCGGCTGGATGCGGTCGAAGGACAGCAGCACTTCCAGTAGCTGAGGCCTGACCTCCAAGGTACACGGCGTTGAGATTCGCTGCCGTAGCGGCGTTGGACGAGCCCACCGCCCGCTCCTGCACCTGGGCCTCAATGGCGCTGACCGCGTCGATCACCGGATCGATGGAACTGCGGTAATCCTGTACGTCCTCGAGACTGCCAAAGCGAGTGCCGCCGTCGTCATCGCCGCATCCCGCCAGCAGCAGCGAGAGCCCCGCAGCGCCGACAAGGACGCTGGCCCGGACAACCGATCTCCTCATGCGCACACTCTTGTGCTGTCCGATAACTCCGACGCGCTCACCAGCTGATGCCGCGGATACCGGCCATGGGGTGCGGTCATTGTTTTCGCCTCCACCTCAGTGCATTGGCAGTCGTTAGCGACTCGAGGCTTGTTCCGGCAAATTTTCCCTGATCTGCTCCAAGACGGTCTTGGAAAGCCTATCCACCACATCCTCTACCAGCTGTTTGCCGACGTCCCAGTTGCCGATCGCGTACTTGAAGCCCATGCCCTCGGCTCTCGCCGCCACGGTCAGCTCGGCCATTTTCATTTCCGCCCACTCGCGGTCCGAGTCGAAGAGGATGACGATCTCGTCCCCCGAGTACCACCGCGCCACGACGTCGCTGCGGCGGAAGGATACCGAGAAGGTAGCTTGTATGCGGCGATCGACTTCCGTGTATCCCAGCTCCTGGTCAAGCGCGTGAATCCGATCCAGATCGAGGAACGCCAGGGTGCGAATACTGCGCGGCATCACCTGGCAGAACTGGATAAAAGCAGGGCGTGTCCACATACCGTAGGCGGGGTCCCAGCTGAGCTGCTTGACCTGCTCCTGCAACCCGCTGATCTCGCGGTCGAAACCGAAGAGCCTGGCAATCAACCCCCTCAGCACGCCGAAGACATCCTGGCGGAGGCACGCGCGGTGGAAAGCAGGTAGACCTGTGTGTATTTCAAGTGATTCACGCAGACCGATTCGAGTAAATTCTGTGTAAAAAATATACAAACTGATCGCCGCACCGTCACGTCGCTTCTTCGCCCAACTCGAACGCAGCCGGGCCGGCGTCGGTCTGAAAGAAGGCGGATCTGCCGCCGGCCTCTGGAAAATCTCGCCGATACGAAGCTGACCAGGCCTCGGCAAAGGCGTCCCGATCGCGCTTTTTCACCAGGGCCCACACACTGCCTCCGAAGCCGGCGCCAAATGCGGAGGCCGCCAGAGCGCCGCCTTGACGCGCCAGTCGGGCCAGCCCGATGGTCGGAGCCACCTGGTTTCCCAGCAGCTCTTCGGACAGCTGTTGGGAGCGGTCGACGAGGCGTCCGAACTCAGCCAGATCTCCGGCAGCCAGCGCGTCACCCGCGGGGCCGATGAGATCGCTCTCAGCAACGAAGTGGTCGAGGCGCTGGCGCAGCTCGTCTGGACTGAAGGAATCGCCGTCTGCCCTCGCCAGATAACCCCGCAGTCGATCGGCGGCGGCCGGATCGCTGGCCAGGATGTCGGCCAGGTAGATCTCCTCTCGACCCGATCCCCGCTGCCACCGCTGCACCAGAGCGCTGACCCGACCCGAGGCCTGATTGTATAGTTCCTGCGCCGCCCCGGTCTTCTCCGCCACCACGCCACTGTCTGCAAGGACGAGCCCGATATCGGGGGGCAGGGGTATATGGCGCTGGAAGCGGGCGGGACAGTAGGCGAACTGACCGAATCGTCGGGGCTGAGAGCAAAGAATCGCGGTGTGATCTTCGCTGCCACCAAAAGTACCGACGCCGCGATCACCGGACAGCTCGCCAAAGCTCTGCCCATTCTCGATGGTCCCCAGATAGGCGGCCAGATCCACCCCCCCTTTGCCGAACTGCCGTCGGTAGAACTCGGTGGAGCTCAATCGATTGGCCGCCGCCAGGGCGAGAAAAGTGGCGACGATGAGAGCGCTGGAGCTGCTCATGCCGGCCGCGGGCGGGAGGTCACTGGCGAAGGCCAGATCCATGCCCAGCCGACACTCGGGGAAGTTGCGCGCCAGTCGGCGCACCACCGTCATCGGGTAGTTGGACCAGTGGCCGTGCCGGACCTGCAGATCGGGGTCGAGGTTGAAAGAGACCGTCTCCGCCTCGCGGTCCAGAGCGCAGACGCTGACCTCGCGGTCCAGAGCGCAGACGCTGACCTCGCGGTCCTGGCGCGGCACCGACACCAGACAGAAGCCCTGCTCCACGGCGGCGACGATGCTGCTGCCGCCGGCGTAGTCCGTGTGCTTGCCAAGCACCTCGATGCGACCCGGCACGAAAAAAGCGTGGGCGCAGGTGGAATCATCACCGCTGCGTGCCCCAATCAGCGCTCGAGCCGCCGCCGCGAAGAGACCCGTCTTGGCGTCAGCTGCCGCCGCACTCAGTCCCCGACCCACGAGCAGACCGTTGACGACAGCGCCGTCCAGCAGCTCCCTCAGTTCCATCTTCGCTGTTCCTCCTGTTCCCTCACAGATTGACCGGAGTACCGGCCAATATCTCCGCCACCCCCTCCACGTCAGTCTGGCTGGTCAGATCCAGGACCGCGGATCGAAAGGTAAGCACGCGGAATGTCTGCCCCATCTCGCCGATGGCGTGCTGCACGGCATCGGGGATCTCCAGCTCGCCGCGCACGGACGGCTTGATGGCGGCGCAGGACGCAAATATGCTCGCATCGAAGCGCCAGCAGTTCATACTCACCCCTACCGGTTCGGGCAATCGCGCCACCTGTTCGGGATTTGGCTTCTCGAGGATGCGCCGCAGATTGCCCGCCTCATCCGCCTCTACCACGGCGAATCGGGTGATTCGCTCCGGCGGGATATTGCTGCGCGCCAGCATGCTCTCACGCTCGAACACCGCCAGCCCCGGTCCCTGGAGCCCTCGTAGCGCGCTCAGGGCATCTACCGGATAGTGGTTGTCGGAATTGATCACCAGAAAAGGATCGCCGCCAGCGAAGCCCGCCGCGGCGGCCACGGCATCGGCCGTACCCCTGGGCTCGGCCTGCAGGGCGAACTCCACGCTCAGGCGCTCGTAGGACAGCGTGCGACCATAATACTCGCGCAGCACATCGTGCTCCGGTCCCACCACCAGACAGATCTGTCGATACCCGGCGTCCGCCAGAGCCGTGAGCACGTAGTCGAGAAAGGGGCGGTCTATCGGCACTAGAGCCTTTACGCCGGTGGCGGCCACCGCCTGCTGATTATCGCTGAGCGACGCGCTTGCATCCCCCTGGCGCATTCGCCTTCCGAGTCCCCGGGCCAGAATGACGGCCTTTTCCAAAGTCTTCTCCTTGATTTTTCAATGTACGGCAATTGACTAGATGGGCCAACGCGACATACCGTTTGTATGTACCTGTGACAGCTCGTCCGCCGATAAAACGCAAAAGCTCGTACCGGTGGGCCACTTGACTCGTGACCGGACCCGAACAACATGGACGCCTCGGCTTGGGAAACTCGCACCTTCGACCGCTCCTTACTGCCACCGGCGGATTTTGAATTTGTCGTCCTCGCCGACACCCACTATATGCTCGATGTGGGCGGCCGTCCTCTCGAGTTCGACTCCCGCCATCGGCAGACAGCTCGCGCCGGCGCCGCTCTGAAACAGGCGGCAGCGCTCGATCCCGCCTTCATCATCCACCTGGGTGATCTGGTCCAGGAATTCCCGGGCACGACTGACTTCGATCGCGCCCTCGATGAAGCTCTGGCACAAGTCGGCGAGTGCGGTGTCGATGACATCCGTTTTGTCGCCGGTAACCACGACGTCGGCGACAAGCCCGATCCGCTGATGCCGACCGCCCATGTGGACGCGCAGGCGCTGGCGGCCTACGATAAACGTCTGGGAAGATCCTGGTACAGCTTCGATCGCGGCGATGTCCACCTGATCGTGCTCAACTCACAGATCATGAACGGTCCTCTCCAGGCGGCACGGGATCAGCAAGCATGGGCCGAGGCTGATCTGGCCGCTCACCAGGACATGCGCATCCTCCTTTTCCTGCATTTGCCACTGTACCTGAAGGAACCGACTGAAGCCTCACTGGGTCACTACGACAATGTCGGCGAGCCGGCGCGGAGCTGGCTTCTGGACCTGGTGCGCCGACACCGGGTCGGGCACCTGTTCGCCGCTCACGTCCACTTCACCTTCTACGACGCCATCGACAGCGCCGGCGGCGACTTCTGTCGCTACCGCGTCGTGCCATCCACCTCCTTCACCAGACCGGGCTTCAGCCACCTTTTCACCGGCCCACCACCGCCTGAGCGGGGACGGGACGACACCGCCAAGCTCGGCTTCTATCTCTGCCGCGTCCTCGACGAGCGCATCGACGTGCATCTCGTCCGCACCAACAGAGAGACGCAGGAGACACTGCGGCCGGGCTGTCAAAGGCTGCTCACGCCGGTGCCTTACAGATCGAGCGACCACCGCCAGACGGTTGGCGGAAAAGCGCCCCCCGACACCGTCATGGACGACACCCGGGGAAGCGCACAAGGCGCCGCGACGACACCAGTCGACCCGACGACCCCGAGCGCCTCAACCAGCTCTAGCCGGGGGCTCGCCGGCCGGAGCTGCGAGCCAACCACCTGGGAGCGCCTGCTGGGAATAACCCTCGCGCATCCGCTGGCTCCAGTGGCCGAAGTACCGATCGCTTACCCCTCCGTCATCCGACAGCCCGTGCGCGCCGACCATCCCCTGCTTGCCTGCCTAGAACTGGGGATCGGCGCGGTCCGCGCCCCTGGGTCCGATCTGGGCAGCGACGACCAGCGCCGCCGGCTGCAGTTGCTGCGGCGGGAGGGCGTGCAGTTGCAGATCGGCGTTCTCTGGTCGGACGCGCCTTCCCTGTCGCGGCAAATCGCCGACTACTCCGGACAGGTGGACCGTTGGGAAATTCAGCTTCCCGGATCTCCCCGGCCAAGCGCAGACTGCCTGTCGTGGCTGGCCGGCGAGTCACGGCCGGCGGTGAGTCTGTGTGCGGTCGTACCGGGCGAAATCGTCGCCGGCAAACAACACCCACGCACGCGCATCGGCTACCGGGTCGACGAAATCCCGGAGCTGGATACGCTGCTGTTGAGACACGACGTCCAGGTGGACTCGGTGCTGTGCCGTCTGGACTCCTCTCCCGCGCCCCTGGACACGGTAGGCGAACTAAAACGCCAACCGCACCTCGATGCTGTGGGGCGAGTCGACTTCCTCTTCGAGATGCCGGGACAGGATGATGGTGAAAACGCAGTGGCGGCAGCGGAGGCCCTCTTCGCGGCAGCGCTGGTGAAGGGATCGAAACTCTTCGTGGGCCCCTTCCTCGACCTGGACCGCACCCTGGATGTCGGCCACGGTGCTCTAGATACCCTCTGCAATCCGCGTCCCGTCTTCCATCTTCTCCGGACCCTCAACGCCCTTCTTTCCGGGAACGTCACCCGCTTCAATTCGGACGGGATAGAGGTCGCTTCGGACGGGATAGAGGTCGCTTCGGACGGGATAGAGGATGAAACGCTCGACGGGCTCCGGGTCTGGCGATTTTCCTCAGAGGAGGTCTCTGGCGTCCTGCTCCTGCCTTCGTCGGGAGGCGCGTCACTGCCCCGCAATCTCATCGACAAGGGCGGCCAGAGCAGCGGCGCCAGCCTTTACCAGCTCTGTGATGGCACGGTGTCTTCCGTGCTTCGGGGCGATGACCTTGATGCTGTGCGCATCCATGGCCCGGCTTTTCTCCTGTCAGGGAGAAAATCCGTCGCAGAGTAAGATATTCCTTCCCGTCCCGCGCCTCCACGACCCCGTTCTCCTCTTGCCGTAACCCTGCCGGAAACCACAACTTCCCTCGATTCTTGAATCGCTGGCACGCAGATTGCCGTCAAAAAGATAAAAACCAGCTCTGTTGTGCCAGTTGTTAGCGAAT
>Ga0310122_10001794_pt1 | contig 13722 bp, 13 predicted proteins | sample CB6_Bottom_1051__FD_203503 | JGI IMG/M metagenome (GOLD analysis project Ga0310122, IMG submission 203503) | Marine microbial communities from Western Arctic Ocean, Canada - CB6_Bottom_1051 | ecosystem: Environmental > Aquatic > Marine > Oceanic | place: Canada: Western Arctic Ocean | collected...
GCATATAATACCTTTCATCCTCCCTTTATTTTACCATAAAACTGATACATAAATTTAAAGAAGGACAAAAGCAATAAAATGGATCAGATCCTAAAGAGACATCCTTGATTGCTGACTAACGTTCGTCGTGAGCAATAGTTTTCCGCTCGCGGTAAACTATTGGTCTCCTCATATTTGTTAGCATTTTAGTTAATCAACATCTGAAATCAAATTATCTAAAGCTGTATTAATGTCAATATTTGTAAATAGTTTTTTTGAAACTAAATTATTCTTATCAGGAAGTTTTGAAAAAATCAATTTATCTGTCCGTTCTTTAGCTCGTTCCCATCGTCCCCGATGGGAATGCATACATAAAGGTTCCATACTAGTAAAATCTTTCAATATCAATCAAACCCACTGTACCATCATAATATCTGTTTACATAAGTTTTGGCTGTATGATTTTATGACATATTTTTAGTTTGGAGTTGATATTTTAGTTCTTATATGATGTTGAATTTATCTTCTTTATTGCGTTAGGATATGTGTTCCCATCGGGGACGATGGGAACGAGGAAACACCTTTGACATATGTGTACGATTACGTTCACCTGACCCCTAAATTTATTCTAAATTTTGGTCTTAACCTATGTCTACTTATTGAGGGGAAAGGGAGCAAATTATCTTCTCAAGGTAGCAATCAGACGTTTTTCATTGAGCATGAGGTTTAAAGCATCTGCTATGTTGGCACAAGAGATATCACTTTCTAAAAGTGTGGAGGTGGCACAGCCTTCGTCTCCGATGATGGCAATGCCAAGTACGGCATTTTGAAGCATTAGTTTATCGTTGCTCCCATTTCCAATGGCAACACACTGCACTTTTCCTAATATGTCAATATAAGCAGCTTTTTCTGCGGTGTGGTTATCGGTTTGAAGGACTTTTACTGTGACAGAAAAACCTTGCATTTGGGACTTGACACTGCCAAAAGTATCGGCAGTAATCACATGCACATGATAGTGTGTACAAAGCTCTGGAAGTAGGGCTTTTACTTCTTCTTTTAGTTCTCCGTCTTTGGCAAGGGTACCGTTGTAGTCTAAGATGACATGTTCTAAGGTAAGTTTTTGGTAGTTAGGGATCTCAATTTTCTTCATGGCATAGACCTTTTTTCACTATCATAACATTAAACTCCTTTTTAGGGAAAGAGGATTAGTATGGTTTAAATTTATACACTATAGTAGAAACAGGAAAAGAAACAATGGAAGAAGTAAAACTAACCCAATACAGCCATGGCGCAGGCTGTGGGTGTAAAATATCACCCAAACAGTTAGACAGCATTTTAAAGTCTGCAAGAGAAACTATCACGTACCCCGCACTGCTTGTGGGTAACGACAGCAAAGATGACGCGGCAGCTTTTGACTTGGGTAATGGTACTTCTGTGCTCTCTACAACTGACTTCTTCATGCCTATTGTGGATGATCCTTTTACTTTTGGACGTATTGCTGCGACCAATGCCATTAGTGACATTTATGCCATGGGTGGAAAACCTTTGATGGCCATTGCCATTTTTGGATGGCCCGTTAAAAAACTTAGTGATGAAGTGGCACGTTTGGTCATAGACGGTGGACGTTCTGTTTGTGAAGAAGCAGGCATCCCCCTTGCTGGTGGACACAGCATCGACTCTCCTGAACCTATTTTTGGTTTGGCAGTCACAGGTTTGGTAGACAACAAAAACTTAAAACAAAATGACACTGCAGAGACAAACTGTGAACTCTTTTTAACAAAACCTTTAGGCATTGGCATCTTAACCACCGCACAAAAACAAGACAAAATTGCCCCAGGAGACATTGACCCAGCTGTAGAGGCAATGTGTACACTCAACAAGATAGGTGCAGAAATCTCTGCACTCGAAGGAGTCACTGCCATTACCGATGTCACAGGCTTTGGACTCCTTGGTCACTTGGTCGAAATATGTGAAGGAAGTAACATTTCAGCGCGTGTACATTTTGAAGATGTCCCACTGCTCCCAAAAGTAAAAGAGTATTGGGCCATGGATTGTGTGCCAGGAGGTACACGTCGTAACTTTGAGAGTTATGGTCATCATATTGCTAAAATGACGCCAGAACAACAAGACATTCTTTGTGATGCACAAACCTCTGGTGGTTTACTTTGTGCCGTACGTAAAGAGAGTGTTGAAGCCTTTTTAGCGCTTACCGCTAAGGCAGGACTAGACCTTAAAAAAATTGGTGAAACCGTAGCACGTGGAGAACATCTTATTGAAGTCCTCTAAGTTAGATGACTTTACGCTAGTAGGCACCGTAGATGAAATAGCAGCCATTCAAAAGCTTGACTTACCACTAACCGATGCCTTTAGAAGTATTGTGCTTGAGAACAGAGCCCTTATTGATGTACGTGCACCTGTTGAGTTTGAAAAAGGTTCATTCCCTAGAGCTGTTAACTTCCCACTTATGAACAATGAAGAACGACACCTCATAGGCATACGCTACAAAGAGCAGGGTAATGCTTCTGCTGTGCTCTTAGGTAAAGAACTCGTAGGCCCAGAAAAAGAAGCGCGTGTTTTAGTATGGAAAACATTTGTAAAAGAAAACCCCGATGCCTACCTCTACTGTTTTAGAGGAGGGCAACGCTCCCAAATATCCCAAGCATGGCTCAAAGAAGTAGGGGTAAACATTCCTCGTTTAAAAGGTGGGTACAAAGCCTTCCGTTCTTTTTTAATGCTAGAGGCTGAACGCATTAGTAGCCAAGCTAAAATCATCACTATTGGGGGACGTACCGGTAGTGGCAAAACCTTGCTTTTACATAAGATACAAAGTAGTATTGACCTTGAAGGCCTTGCCAACCATAGAGGCTCTTCTTTTGGAAGGTTCCTTTCTCCCCAACCCTCTCAAATAAACTTTGAAGATGCACTTGCCTACGCACTCATAAAACATGAAGCACAAGGACATAGACATCTCATACTAGAAGACGAAAGTCATAACATAGGACAAATCTACATCCCTAAACCAATCTTTGAGAACTTAAAAAAAGGGGGAATCATACTCCTAAAAACATCTATGAAAGAGCGCATAGAAATCATTTTTGAAGAGTATGTTAGCCATGCCTTAAAAGCGTATGCCAAACATTACGGAAATGAAGGTAATAAAGTATGGTTTGACGATGTCAATGCAGGACTAGACCGCATCAAAAAACGCATAGGTAATGAACGTCACGTTAGCATCAAAAGTGCCTTCCATCATGCCTTCTTATCGCAAGAAGACACAGCAGACGCAAGCCAACACAAAGGGTGGATAGAAATGCTACTAAGAGAGTATTATGACCCTATGTATGACTACCAGTTAGAAAAGAGTGAAGTAGCTGTTCTATTTGAAGGTAGTGCTGCTGAGATATTGGTTTATCTTGAAGAGAGTGGGGATTTAATTTAGGTTATTTGTATTTTTTCTTTGTCATCTTTTTACCTTCACCGAATAACCCACTTGTCCTTTTCTTGAATCTCTTTTAAGTATAGATTTGTTGTAGGTTAAACACTGTCTACTGAATCCTGAAAAGTAACCTTTTCCTTCTAGTGGTTATTTTTAAAAGTTAACTTTTTATCTTGAATAGCTTTAATGATTTTTTTGACATGCTGATTGTTTGGAGTTGATGTTTTAGTTCTTGTATGATGTTGAATTTATCTTGTTTATTGCGTTAGGATATGTGTTCCCATCGGGGACGATGGGAACAAGGAGAATCAAATTATATTTACCTACTTAAGTAACTCATAAAAATCCCTAGGAGCCTCTACTTCTAGGGTGATTTTCTCTTCTGTACTTGGGTGGAAGAAAACAAGTTTACTTGCGTGTAGGCCCATGCGACCACCTTTTTTTCCGTAGCGTTCGTCACCTACGATGGGCGTACCCATCCAGGCCATGTGGGCACGGATTTGGTGTTGTCTTCCAGTTTCGATGTTTACTTTAAGTAGTGAGCGTTTGTTTTTACTCTCTAGGACTTCGTAATGTGTAATGGCAGGTTTGGAAAACTTTTGAAGTCCAACGTGCATACGGTACTCTTTTTCGTCGAGTTTCATAGGTTGATCTATGGTGTCTTTTTCAACTTTTGGTGTGCCTTCTACGATGGCTAGGTAGTTTTTCTCACTTTTCCACCATTTGTCCATGACCGCTTCTCTTAACTCTTTAGAGGTAGCAAAAAGTAAGATACCTGAGGTTTCACGGTCTAGACGGTGTACTGGCCAGAGTTTTATGTTGTCTGCTTTTTTACCTCGTGAGAGTTGTGCGCGAAGTAGGGCAAGGGCGTGTTGTTTGTTCTCTTTGGTGGTACCCACAGAAAGCAAGCCCACAGGTTTGTTAATGGCTATGAGGTCTTTGTCTTGGTAAATGATCTCAAGTTTGAGTGCTTGTTTGTTGGTGTGGTGGCCTGTACGTTGGGCTATGCCAATTTGAACTGTGTCGCCTACTGAAATGATGTAGTCATGTTTCTTTTGTACTTCACCATTGACTAAAATGGTACCAGATTGTAAACGTTGTTTGACGGTCTTTTTTGACCAGCCCTCGTTTTCTGCAAGGATTTCAAATAAATAAGGAAGCAGTTTTCCTCTTTGTGTGACTTTGTATGTTTGTGCCATGTGCTCAACTTTATAGATAATATTATTCGTATTATATCTTATTACCCCACTAAGTGAGCACCCAAATTTTTGATGCTGTGATTTTGTTCATAGGCAAGACAGGTTTTTGTACCCCAAGGGTATTTCCTACGGGCAAAACCTAGCCATAGCTAAGTTGAGAAAATCTAACGCAGTATATGGGCAAAGCACGGCATACCTTTTCTTCTTATTTCAAAAGCTTGGATGTTCACTTAGTGGGGTAATAGCTTAGTTGCTGTATGCTAAGTGACAAAGAATGGCACTGAAAAAGGGGAGTGACTATGCGTATAGGTTTAGATTTTATCGATAGCAATACCATTAAAATCACCCTCAATGACGTAGAAGGAGACTTTGAGATAAAGTCAGAAAACAAAGTCTTACATGTAAGTGTAGAGTAATTCTTGCTTTAATTTCTGCCTCGTCTGTACCCACTTCGTGAGCCTCTTGACCGTCCAGCAGCATTGCCGCCATACCCTCGTTTTCCACTGGAGTGACAAGCATCACAAATGGAGAAACGGTAAGAGAAGTCTAAGACTTTGTCACAACGTCTACATCTTTTGGTGAAATGTCCTTGGCGTAGAGAGTTTTCTATGTAATTGTTAAGACGCACTCTGGCTTGTAGTGCTTTTTCTGTGTCTTGGAAAATGTCTGGAAATTTAAAACTAAGCCACAAGTAGAGAGAGATCTCTCTTACGCGGTCTTCCGCGTTAAGTAACATGTCATTGGTCTGAGCAAAGGCAGGTAAGTCACGTGGTGGGATGTAAAGGACTTGTCCTCCTGCTTCTACCTGCTTGATGTAACGGTGGAACACAGACTCAATGTAAGGAGAGCGTATACTCGCGGGCGCACAAGAGAGGTAATAACGGGTTTTTAGGTCTAGTTGATACTCATCAACGATAGCAGCTATCTCTAACATAGACTCTATGTTGGCTGCTGTAAAAGGCCCTTCAAACTCCATATTGTCAGCAAAAAAGCCTAGAATGGTGGTTACATCTTCTGTTTCAAGTATATCACCAATGAGCATGACATGTTCAAGTGATGCCATGACAGAGACAGGCAGTTCAATGTTAGGCAAAGGGCTATGAAAAGCAGACGTAATGGTACTTAAAGCATTTTCCTCTAAAGCACCCACGTAGCCTTTTTCTTCAAAACCGTAACGTCCTGCACGCCCAGCAATTTGTGATACTTCTGTGGGAAGGAGTTCACGTCTTCGTAAGCCGTCAAACTTGTTGTCTTTGGCAAAGAGCAGGGTTTTGATGGGTAGGTTAAGCCCCATGGCAATGGCATCGGTGGAGACAAGTATTTGACTCTCACCTTCTCTAAAACGTCTGGCCTCTTCACGTCTGACTTCCGGAGAGAGGTTTCCGTAAACCACAGAGACAGAGTAACGCTCTGAGAGTTGTTGTTTAAGTGAGAGTACATCACGTCTTGAAAAAGCAACCACAGCCGTTTGAGGCTCAATGTTTTTTATGCTGGTGGATTTTGGCAACATAACAAGTTCATTTTTACGTTCAAAATGTATGATTTCTAGGGGTTCGCCTAAGTAAGCACAGAGTTCTTCAACGGCAGGTAGGGCATTGACTGAGCCTGTGAGTATGACTTTTTTTGCAGGGACACCCATGAGCGCATTGGCCCAAGCCCAACCTCTGTCACGGTCACTTATCATTTGAATTTCATCAATGACACAGACATCTACCTCTACAGAACCATTCATCATTTCAATGGTTGAAGAGATGTGTGTAGACTCTTCGTCTATGATTTCCTCTTCACCGGTGATGAGTGAAGCATGAATGTCATTTTTACGTAAGTTTTCATAGCCTTCAAGAGCAAGTAAACGAAGCGGCGCGAGATAGTAGCCCGTGGTGGCAGACTCTAGCTCTTTGAGTGCAGAATACGTTTTCCCTGAGTTGGTGGGTCCAACATGAAAAACAATGCTACGTTTTAAAGCACGCGCAAGTGGGAAGAGGTTTTTAAAGTCACGAATGGTTTTTGCCAAAAGCTCTTCACGTTTTTGTTTTTCCAACAGAGGTTTAATGTACTCAGTAAAATGAAATAAGATACGTCTTTTACTTTTCTCTCTAAACTTGAGTGTACTTGAAGAGCGTATTTGTGGCTCAACATAACGCACCACAAAGTCATGTAAGACGGCATCATCAATGTTTAACTTTTCGGCTTCCTCTTTCATGTCTTCTAAGACATCATCTACGGCTACTCTAAAGTGACCTAAGAGGTCATCGTTTACACGGTTAATATCTTCTTTGACTGGAAGGTCGGAACCTTGCCAAAGTAGGGCATAAAGGTAGGGTTTTTCGTACGATACTGAAGTGGTGTAGTAAAGTAAAGTACCAAAAAAATCATGGCTTTTTTCTTTTTCAATAATGATATGATCTGTACTCTCAAAGACTTCATATTTATCACTAATATTAACTAATATCTTTTCAATAATACTCAAAGAAATTGGAGCATGGTTGAGTGCTGCCTCTGGAGGCATAGACTTTAAAGACTGTTGCACTTCTTGGTCCGTTAAATAGGGGTGTTCCTGAGAATTAATTTCCTTTAAAAAGGCTTCATGTTCTAGGGTTTTTTGTGCGATACATCCTTGCTTCTTCTGCTGGAGCTTCTCTACTAAGAGGTCTTCTTCTAAGTCCCACATATTTTCAAGGCTTAAGGCGTCGGTTTTACATAAGAGTTGTTTGCTAAAGTCAATCTCTTTAAGTGCAAAAGTAAAGCGATGGTAAAACTCCATTTCATTGTTTGTCGTAAAGACTACATCTAAAGATTTTTCAAGTGAATTAAGACGAGATTTAATGCGTAAATAACCCAATTTTGAGAGGACTTTATCTTCTGTTATTTTAGAGTTTTTGACATTGATAAATGCATCTAAAATAAGGTTTTCTTCTTGTTTTGAATGTTCAACATCTCCCAAGAGTTGTAAGATTTTATCGACTTTGTCTAAAGGTTTTTTCTTTGTATAAGGCTCTTTAGGTTCTTTGTAAGAGCCTGTGTTATGTGTAGACTTATAGCTCTGCGTAAGGTAAGAGACAATCATTTCTCTAGTCCCTGCACCTTCTTCAGACCAAGTACGTCTGAGTGCACGAACCATGTCGTCATGTCCATGAGAGAGTAGTTGAAGTTCAAGCAGCATAATAAGCTCTATGAGTTTGTCATCATCTACCGAGTCTATGCCTTCATCAAAAGGGAGACCATTAAAGTAGTTACGTATTTTATTGTTAAGTTTTATGAGGTATTTTTTCTTTTTCTTTGCCATAACGATAGTATATCAGATTGTTCCACTAAAAAGTGACTAGTCATGTGAGTACTCTGCTGAAGAGGTCACAGCGACAGCGTAACAAAGATGGGCTTTGCTCATTTTGTGTCATGGAGTAGTTATATCTAATCTAGGGTGATTATATCTACCAATTCAACCCCATCACACTCTTTTCTTAAACGTTTGTGTTTTCGTGCATCTTCTTCTGCCAGTTCAAGCAAGTCTGCAAAGTCATTTTTAGAGGCTTCAAGTTCAAACACTTCTTTATCTGTCTTAATCTCTATGCTACTTTCACCTTTGCTCGACAAAGCCAAGTTTCTGAGCCCTGAGGCAAATTCACTTTTAATGGCTTTCATTACTTTTTCGTTCTTTAGTAAGTCTGAAAGAGAAATCTCTTTACTAATATCATTTTTACACATCACGGTGTACATTACTTTTATCATACCATCCATCCTGGGCTCCTTTTACTGTTGGGCTATAAGAACCCTCTGATTAACCTAGGTATTCACAATGGATTTTGCAAATGTGAGATTGTGCAAGAGACTTTCAAATCCTAGCCATAGCTAAGATGAAGTAAGTATCTTGTGCAAGATTACGTTTGCAAAGTCCACCCTTCGGGCATCACTAGCTTTAGCCTATGCGTCGTTACTCTTTCTTGACTTAGCTAAGGCTAGGACTTCAAAAGAGTGCCTAGCCTAGACTAAAGCTAGAGATGTTGTGACCACCTAGGTTAATCAGGGGGTTCTGTAATATGATAGTATATTTTGAGAAAAAAAGCCAAAAACATGGCATATTGACATATTTCTACTCTAAATAACCTCTTAAATCAGTCCTAAATACTGAAAAAGTAAAACCCACATGATGGTTGAAAGCCCCATAATAGAGAGTGAAAGTGCTGATATGGCACCTTCTAAGGCTCCATACTCAAGTGCACGTCCTGTACCTACGGCGTGGGATGCAGACCCTAAAGCTAAACCTTTTGCAATGGGGTTAGTGATCTTAAAAAGTTTAAAGATAAAGTCTGCCATAAGTGCACCTGAAATACCAGCAATCACAATGGCAAGCATGGTCAGTCCTGTGAGCCCACCTAGAATTTCAACTGTCTCAATGCCAATAGGTGTGGTCACAGAATGTGCTAAAAGTGACTTCATCAATAAGTCATCAAAACCATTTAAATGGGAGAGTAGGCTAATGGTTAGAAGGGCGGTTAGTGCTGCTAAGACAATGTTCAGACCAATGATTAAAAAGTGTTTTCTTAACAAGCCTCTATACTGATAGAGTGGCACAGCAAGCACCACCGTAATGGGCCCTAACATTTTTAAAATATAGTCTGCACCTACTTTATAGTCTACATAAGGGATGTCGAAAAGTAGAAGTAACGCTACGATAATGAGTGTAGAAAAAAGCATAGGGTTAAAGAGTTTCAAATTGACTTTACTTTTAACATAGAGTGTAAACAGTGCCACAAGTAAAGTTAGGAAAAGACCAAACAATGGTGAGTGTAGGGTAAAGAGGCTCATTGCTCTTCTTTTTTAAGGAGTGCTTGCACCAACACGGCACTTGAAGAGAGTACTATAAAGGTAGAAAGAATCACAGAAAAAACAATGGCTAGAGTCTGTTCTTGCATGAGTTGGTATGAACCCATGATGCTAACTCCTGCGGGTATGAAAAACAGAGGCATGAAACGTAGAAGAAAGTTTGAGACGCCATGAATATCATGGAGTTTTACCCAGTTTAGATTGAGTGCAAGCAGTAAAAGTAACATCCCCACAATACTTCCTGGAAAGTGTATGCCTGTAAGTTTTACTAAACCCTCTCCTAAAAGATACAAACCCAAAATAATACTGCTCTCTTTAGAATACTGCAGTACTTTAGAAAAAATGCTTTTTTGTTTGTTCATATATCTCCGCTCTCAGCGTTCTTTATCTTGGTTGAAGAAGTATATCCAAAAATTACGCTATAATGCGAATAATACAGGGAGCCAAGTTCCCTCTACGTGTACATCGGTCATGCACAAAAATTTACTTTACTCAGCCTAAGACCGACAAATGCAAATACTGCAGAGGCTCGGTCACTAGGAACCATATGAAATTTACAGAACTCGGATTAAACGAATCCCTTTTAAAAGCCGTCAAAGATCAAGGCTACGATACCCCAACACCCATTCAAGCACAAGCCATCCCTTTAGTAATTGAAGGTAAAGATGTACTTGCCGCAGCACAAACAGGTACAGGAAAAACAGCAGGTTTTACCCTCCCACTTTTAGAACGTCTCTCTCAAAGTAATCCTAAGATGAAGAAAAAACAGATCCGTGTTTTGGTACTTACACCTACACGTGAACTTGCAGCCCAAGTGGCAGAGAGCATCAAGACCTACGGGAAATACATGCACTATAAGTCAATGGTTATTTTTGGTGGTGTGGGGATCAACCCTCAATTTGCTGCACTTAAAAAAGGTGTAGATATTGTTATAGCAACACCAGGTAGACTCTTAGATATCGCTAACCAAGATGGCATCGATTTTTCTGCAGTAGAGTGTCTGGTGCTTGATGAAGCAGACCGTATGTTAGACATGGGTTTCATTCATGACATTAAAAAACTGATGAAAATGATGCCTCAGCACAAACAAACCTTACTTTTCTCTGCAACCTTTTCAAGAGAGATTAAAACCTTGGCTTCGGGACTTTTGAAAAATCCAGTCCTTGTAGAAGTAGCACGTGAAAACTCAACAGCAGGAAAAATAAGTCAAGTCGTACATTTTGTCGATAAGGGCCGTAAACGTGAGCTACTTTCTCAGCTCATTAAAGCAGGGGAGTGGAAACAAGTTTTGGTATTTACACGTACTAAACATGGTGCCAATAAGCTCACTAAGCAACTAGAAGAGTATGGTATTTCAGCTGCTGCCATTCACGGGAACAAGTCTCAAGGTGCGAGAACCAAAGCCTTAGCGTCTTTTAAAGCAACTGAGATACGTGTACTTGTTGCCACAGACATCGCTGCACGTGGGATAGACATTGACCAACTACCACATGTTGTAAACTTTGAATTACCAAATGTACCAGAAGATTATGTTCACCGTATTGGTAGAACTGGTAGAGCAGGGTCAAAGGGTGAAGCTGTTTCTTTGGTCTGTGTGGATGAACATGAATTGCTTAGAAACATTGAAAAGTTCATTAAAGCCAAAATCAACAATGTTGTGATTGAAGCATTTATCCCAGACCCTAGCATTGAAGCTGAACCTATACAAAATGGTAGAGGTGGCGGAAATAACAGAGGCAGAGGTGGTAATGGCGGAAACAGAAAAAAGCCTGAGGGACAAAAAAGAAAAAGAGAGAAGAAGAAACCTCAGGGTGATGCACCTCAAGAAAACAAGACACCTGAAAACAAAAGAAAAAAACCTAGAAACCCAGCTGCAGAAAAAATAGGCTCAAGACTACAAGAAAAACTTGATAATCTCGATAAAAGAGACAATAGAAACAGGAGAAAATAATGAAAAAAATATTTAAATTAACAGATGAAAAAAAGCATGAAGACCGCGTACTAGACGGTATTAAAAATGACATTCGTAAATACGTAAAACGTGAAAAGAAAAAAGACTTACCAAGCAAGTCAACGATGTACTGGGACTTTGATTGTAAAGTAGGGGCTACAGCAGACGATGCACAAGTTGTAGCATACGAAGAACTTATTCAAGGACTTGATGCTGTAAAAGCTACGGGTGCGAAAGAAGTGTATGTTGAAGTGATGGCAAAAATGATGGATAAACCAGAAAAGCCAGAAGTAGAAGTTGAAACTTCAGAAGATGAAGAGGCTTAACATGCTAAAAGTAATACTTTTTGCAGCACTTACAATGTTCATGACATCAGGGTGTTCAAAAACATGGTCTGGTGTGAAACACGACTCTAAAAAAGCTTGGAAAAGCAGTAAGAATGCTATTCATAATGCCACAGAGTAAACCTTTTTAGGGTTTACTTACTCATTGTCTTTGAGTCTTATTCTGTCTGAACTTGTATTTTTTGATACTTTCTTTTCATACTCTTGACTCATAGTAAAGAGTAATCTTAAATCTGCTGGACTTGTGGCATACTGGAATGCCTGTTCTTCAGAGATTTTGTCTTCAAACGTTAGGTCAAAGAGTGCGTGATTAAAGGAGATAGAATCATACATGTGATTATCGCTCTCAATGGCATCTAAGATTTCATGGTCACGTTTTGTTCTTATGAGTTCTTGAACATGAGGACTCTTAAACATCATTTCTAGCGCTGGTATCATCTTCCCATCAATTCCTTTAATTAAACGTTGTGAAAGAACAGCTTCTAATGTTTCAGCCAATGTGGAACGAATACGGTTTTGTTCCTTGGTTGGGAAAATGGCAATCAGTCTATCGATCGTCTCTCTTGCATCAAGTGTATGAATGGTTGAAAATACCAAGTGTCCAGTGTTTACCGCTTGTAAAATACTCTCCGCCGTGGCAAGGTCACGTATCTCTCCCACCACAATTACATCTGGATCTTCACGAAGTGCCGCACGCAAGGCATTGGCAAAAGAATGGGTGGTGATACCCAGCTCACGTTGCTCAACGATGGACTGGGCATCTGTATGTACATACTCCACAGGATCTTCAATGGTAATGATATGTCTAGGATAGTTCTTATTGATCTCTTCAACAATGGAGGCCAGAGTGGTAGACTTACCACTTCCTGTGGTACCGGTAATAAGTACAAGACCTCTTCGAAGGTCTGCTAGTTTATGTAAGGCTTTGGGGAGGTTAAGCTCGTCAATGGTTTTAATGTAAGCAGGAATGAGTCTTAAAGCCATGGCATAACCAGAGATATGCATAGAGATATTGACCCTAAAACGGTGGTCATCATCTAGTCCGTAAGAACCATCATACTCTTTGGTTTGTTGAAAAGTTTCATATTTATCACCTGTGAGTGCATGCACCAGTTCTGAGATGGTGGCATGGCTGAGTACCTCTTTAGATAAAAGCACAATATCATTGTTGATACGTGCATGAATAGCAGTGTCACTTTTGATATGCAAATCCGCACCATTTGATTCAATGAGCATGTTTAACCAAACATTTAATTTTTTTAGCGTATTGTTTTTTTCCACTTCTGTCATACGACTTTCTCCATAAATTCAAGATACTTTAATTGTACACTTTATTTAATATTAATGCAAGGTTATAAGGTTAATAAATAAATATAAAACTGAACTCAATCAACGGTGTGCAATGGCAAGCGATTTACTTAGTGTTAATAAACTCTCTGTATCATTTATATTACATACAAAAAAAGGAAATAATATGATAAAAAAAATTACACTGGCTTCGGTCGCTACTCTGGCTTTACTCTTTATACCTGCGCAAGCAGAAGGAAATAAATGTGCTGCAGATAAATGTGGAGCAGGGATGATGAAAAAGTCTAAAGTAGGTAATATAGGCAAACAATGTCCTGAAAATATGAATATGTATAGACAGGGGTCAGCATTACTTTTATATCTTCCCTCTCCAATGAGAATGCTTACGAAAATAGAAAATGATCCAAAACTTGCACTCACTGCTGAACAAAAGAGTAAATTGGAGGCGCAACGTAATGAAATGATGCCTAAAATGATGAAGCTCAAAGAAGAGATAAGAACAGTTAGTAGAGCAATCAAAGACGCATGTAAGAAAAATGTACCTGCGGCAGAGCAAAAAGCCAATGTAGAAAAACTGGCAAAACTTAAGACTGAAGCTACAATGATGAAGCTTACTTGTATTGATGGTGTGAAAGCAATATTAAATAAAGAGCAACAAGCGTATATAAGAGAACTCAGACAA
>Ga0310122_10001795_pt1 | contig 13719 bp, 12 predicted proteins | sample CB6_Bottom_1051__FD_203503 | JGI IMG/M metagenome (GOLD analysis project Ga0310122, IMG submission 203503) | Marine microbial communities from Western Arctic Ocean, Canada - CB6_Bottom_1051 | ecosystem: Environmental > Aquatic > Marine > Oceanic | place: Canada: Western Arctic Ocean | collected...
AGGTGTGCGTGAGGCTCGTGAAACTTCCGTCATCCTCGAGTCGCGAGATCGACGAAAGGCGGGGGTAGCTGCCCCTGCTCAGGGGTTATTTCTGATGGAAGTGGCCTGTGAGGGAGAATCGATGCCGCGATCTCAATCCGGGGAGTTCTATCCCTAGTACATCAACTCGATTCCCGGCCCTCACGAGACTCTCAGGGGGGATTTTTGCTTCTAGGGTCCACTTGCGTGGAACCAATAGCGCTGTCGTGGTAAACCATCGAATCCCCCGGATCCTGTTCTGGATGCGGGTTCGCCGTAGATTCTGACCATGTGCGTTTTTTGGTGGAATCGAGAGCCACAGCGAGGCTGGTTGCAAGGTTTTCAGTGAAGGAAAAGAGATTGAAAGCAGATCACCCGGGTGCCCCTGAGTCCATCTTGCCGCCGCGAATCGTCGCATTCGGAGGGGGCACGGGAATGTCGTGCCTGCTTGCCGGGCTACGTGAGGAACCGGTCGAGGTGACTGCAGTGGTTTCCGTCAGCGACGATGGAGGATCCTCAGGGAGACTCCGTAAGGACTTCGACATCGCCCCCCCGGGAGACATCCGCAACTGCTTGTTGGCTCTATCGGGCCAGGAACCTCTGTGGGCGCGACTGCTCGACTATCGATTCGAGGAGTCACAACTGGCAGGGCACTCGCTGGGAAATCTGCTGATTACTGCTTTGACCAGGGTTACCGGAGATTTCGATCTCGCCATCCGTGAATTGAATCGCCTTCTTCACGTTCGCGGTCGGGTGCTTCCTGCCAATGGTGGAAAATTGACGTTGATTGCGCACCACCACGATGGATCGAAGTCCACTGGAGAGGAACAGATCGCCAACAGTGGCAAGTCGATCGAGAAGTTGGAGGCTCGGCCTCGGATCCTGGAACCTGCCGCTGATGTTGGTCGTGCCATCGAAGATGCAGACCTGATCGTCTTTGGACCCGGTAGCCTGTTCACCAGTGTGATTCCACCGTTACTCATCGAAGGAATCCGCAGACGAGTTATCGACAGTTATGCTCCCAAGGTATACATCGCAAATGTGATGACCCAATCAGGGGAGACCGACGATATGAGTCTCTTTGACCATCTCGAGGCTCTCGAAGATCATGTCGGAGAGAAGATATTCGATGAGATTATCACTCACGACGGTAACTTCCCGAGCGAATTACTCGAGAACTACGCCCGCCTGGGGAGTGTGCCCGTGGTGGATTGTGGTGAGCTGGCAGGTAGGGGATTACGCGTCTCGGTAGCCGATCTCGTCGATCATGGTGCCAACACTGCGCGGCATCACTCCGGGATTATCGGTAGGATCATCTGCGAACTGGCACTGCTCAATTCCGGAAAACCGGCATGAGTGAAATCAGTCAGACGGTCAAGATTACCTATGAATCTGGTCTTCATGCTCGTGCATCCACCGAATTCGTCCGATTGGCTCAGCGATTCGAAGCCGAAATCAAAGTGAGCCGATTGGATGGAATCGGTGTCGATGGAAAAAGCATCATTGCAGTCATGACACTGGGGGCGCAACTTGGTGACGAGATCGTGATTGAAACCGTCGGTTCCGATGCTGAGGAAGCTCTTTTGGCGCTGATCCAGCTGGTCCGACTCGACTTCCACGGCGTGTAGGTCCGGAGGAGATCTTGGAGATCAGGCAGGGGATACCCGTCAGTCCGGGTATTATCATCTCGGAGGCTCTCATTCTCGATTTCGAGGAGTTGCGCATCCCGCAACGCTTCGTCGAGAAGGATGCTATCGATGATGAAATTGCCCGCTTCGAGCAAGCTGTAGAGGATTCAAACCGCTCACTCGAAGAAGAAATTGAACGACTCTCGAGTGAGATCGAGATTCATGCCCTGATCCTTGGTGTGCATCGCGATCTGGCATCCGACCCGATGCTTCACTCCGAGGTCGAGAAAGCGATTCGCGAGAATTGCTACACGGCAGAGCATGCTCTCAGCCGGGTCATGAATCGATATGTTCGGAAACTACAGGATCTCAAGTCTCCCATCTTGCTCGAACGAGTACACGATCTTCGGGACGTGGAGAAGTTGCTTCTCAGTACCCTGCTCGGGAAACGGATCGAGGGGCTTTCCAATCTTCAGGGTGAGGTCGTGGTCATCGCACACAATCTGACTCCAGCCCAGACCGCCAAACTGGATCCTGAAAAGGTCAAGGGCTTCGCCACTGACATGGGGGGGAAGACTTCACATACAGCCATCATGGGCCGTGCCCTCGGGATTCCTGCTGTTGTCGGACTCGATGACATCTCGACTTCTGTCGTTGGGGGTGATCGGATCATCATCGATGGTTATCGGGGAGTGGTCATCATCGATCCGGATGAGGACCAGATCAGCGATTACCTGGCCAGGGGCCTCGAGATGGAGAAACTATCCCTCCATTTCCGTAGCCAGGCGAAATTGCCCGCAGAGACGCTCGACGGGCACCTTCTCGAGGTTCATGCAAACATCGAAATCCCCAGTGAGGTGAAAGCTGCCGTCGAGTTCGGAGCCTCGGGGATTGGCCTCTACCGAACGGAGTTCATTCATCTCCAGTCGCCGACGGCAGGCGAAGAGGTTCATCTCGAGAATTATCGATCGGTTCTCGAGTCTCTCGGCGGCCTACCCCTGACGGTGAGGACTCTTGATCTCGGCGGCGATAAGTTGCCCGAGGGTGGACTGGAGGAGGAGAATCCCTTCCTCGGATGTCGGTCGATTCGGTGGTGTCTCGCAAATCCAGAACCGTTTCGTGCGCAGATCCGAGCGATATTGAGAGCCGGGGCTCTCGGACCCGTTCGTATGATGTTGCCGATGATCACTACCATTCCTGAACTCGATCGAAGTTTGCAGATCATCGATGAGTTGAGCGACGAGATGAGGCAGAGCGGGGTCGACTTCGACGAGAATGTTCCCATCGGGGTGATGGTCGAGGTTCCATCGCTGGCGCTGATCGCCAGTCATGTTGCAGACCGCGTTTCATTCCTCAGTATCGGTAGTAATGACCTCGTCCAGTACACCTTGGCGGTTGACAGAGGAAATGAACATGTTGCTGATCTGTATGATCCGATGCACCCGGCGATACTCCAACTGATTGCGGGTCTTGTCCGGACCGGCGAAGAACATGGCGTCAGGGTTTCTCTGTGTGGAGAGATGGCATCCGAGCCGATTTATTTGCCATTGCTGGTCGGGCTGGGACTGCGTGAGATTTCGGTAAGTCCACAGTTGATTCCCGAGGTGAAGCAGGTGATTCGCCATCTACTCGATTATGATGTCCGCATCCTGGCCGAGCGCTGTCTCGGGATGTCTGACGGAGATAGTATCGCCCGTGAATTACGTCTATGGGCCGTTGAGAACCTTCCAGAGGTCGCTCTTCGGTTGATCTGAGGCGTCCGATTCGGGCAAATTTGCGCCCATTTCCGCCCCGTCGTAGTCTTCTCGGGGCCTTCCTAGAGGTAGGTCCCCTTTCCGGCGCGACATTCTCGTGTCCGGAGCGCAAACACGGTCCTGTCCGCTGCAGTCTGTTGGCAGGACCCCGTTGCGCGCCCGCATGGCGCGGCAGGAAGGCACGAAGGTATGTTTTCTCGTCAGAAGTCACTCGTCGGTCTCGATATCGGATCCGATGAGGTCAAGGTTGTCGAATTGACCGAGACCGCTGAGGGACTCGAACTCACTGGATTTGGCTGGGGTAGAATTCCCGCGCCCGAAGAGACTCTCGATACGGTCAGAGCGGTTCTGAGAGAATCGGGTATCCGTAGTCGTAAGGTCGCCACCGCAGTTTCCGGACGATCGGTAGTGGTTCGCTACATCACATTGCCCAAACTCGATGATGATGAGTTACCAGAAACGCTTCGCCTCGAAGCGGATAAATACATCCCATTCGATCGTGATGAAGTGTGTATCGATGGCCAGCGCTTGGATGATTCATGCGAAGAAGCATCTGATACCACGGAAATGCGGAGTCTTCTTGTTGCCGTCAAAAAGGACCTCCTACATGACCACATCGATCAGATCCAGGATCTCGGACTCGTGCCTGTTGCCGTCGATGTCGATTCATTCGCACTCGGCAATTCTTTCGAACTGAGAAACGGGATCGGTGTCAGATCAGAAGATCCCGACAAGGCGGTTGCCCTGGTCGATGTAGGAGCAAGTAAGACGAACATCCACATTTTACGTGGCAACGTCTCCAGTTTTTCTCGTGAAATTTACCTTGGAGGTTCGGACCTCACCGAAGCGATCTCTCGCAGAGAGCATCTGGATGAGGCCGAGGCCGAGGAATTGAAATGTGAACCACACGGGAATGAAGAGATGGTAGCAACAGCAGTCCAACCGGTCCTGGATGAGATTGCCGGTGAAATCCAACTCTCCTTTGATTACTTCGAGAACCAGTTCGACCACAGAGTGGAGGAGATCTTCATCAGTGGTGGAGCAAGTCGCACTATCGGTCTCCAGGAGACCTTCGAACGGATCTTCGACCGTGAGGTCAAAACATGGGATCCACTCGAGTCCATCAAGGTCCGTGAAGATCTGGTCGATGTGGATGTTCTCAATGACCATCTGGTCCAACTACCGATAGCGATTGGTCTCGGTTCCCGTCTTCAGGACTGCGTCTAGGCGCGCGAGGAAAGGATCTCATCTTGATCAAGATCAACCTACTGCCCGCCGAACTACAACGTGCCGCCAGCACTCCCCGTACGGTGTTTTTCTCCGTGCTAGGTGGAGTGGCTGCCGTTGCTCTGGGGGCCATTGGAATCGTCTGGCTGTGGATTGCACAGGGAACTCTGGAAGCCAGGGCCGAGACTCAGACGGCTCTGGTATCGGTACTCGAGGATCGTGCTCAGGAAGTCGATCGGATCCAGTCCGATATCGATTACTACCGGCAGCGCGAAAAATCCATCATCCAGATCAAGACCCGCCGAATTCTATGGGCACCGAAACTGGACCAGATGCTGGCTTTGATACCGGATGATATCTGGATCACGGCACTCTCTGTCGATGTGCTCGATGATGGAGAATACCGCTGGGATCCGAATGTCACACAATCAGGGGGAAGAGTGGTTCTAGATTGTGTTGCTCTCGGAAACGACCCCCAGGTGTTCACCCGCTTCAGGAAAGCCCTGAGTGAGGATCAGCGGTTCTACGCCGATCTCGTCGATATCAGTTCGATGCCTGATTCCTTCTTTGGTGATTTCATCGGTTTTTCACCACTTTCCTGGGAAAAGGTCGACGCCAGCGAAGAAGAGCCAGCGCACTTCCGTTCCAGCATCGGAATCGACCTGAAACCTCTTCAGGATCCTCCGGTCGTGGAGACGCCGAAGAAGGGTAACGAGGCAAAATGAAATTTGATGAAAAGAAACAATTACTGATCGTCGCTGCCCTGTGTGGGTTGGTTTTCTGTGGTGAGTTCGCCATCGGTTGGGGTCTCAGTACGGAAAATTCGAAAATCAACGGATTGATTTTCCAGCTGGATTCGCGACAGGTTTCAGCCCAGGAGAAGATCGCGCGCATTCCCCAGATGCAGGGCAAAGCAAAGACCCTCTCCCAGATCGTCAGGGAATACACCGCAATCCTACCCGAAAAGGATGCAGTGCTGCGCGACGCCTTCGTCGACACCATCACCGGGCTCAGTCGTGACGCGGGTCTCGTCATCCAAGGTGCCGAACCTCTTGATGTCAAGAGTACTACGATTCGTTCGTCGAGAAAGAGGTCCAAGAAGCCAACTGTAGCGAGACAGAAACAGGACTTCATCCGTCACAAATACCGTTTCGAATTGCTGGGAGAGTTTTCCCAGTTGCATCGGTTCATCAATAGCGTCGAAAACCATCCTCGTTTCTTGCGGATCGATGGCATCGAGTTGCTTCCCACCGGCGGGGGAACGGATCTAGTTTCGGCTTCGCATCCGATAAAGAAACTCGCCGTAGAGATTTCGACGTACGTCTACGACGAACCACAGATACAGATGGAGGAGATACAGTGAATCAGCAAAAACACTTGCTCCCGATTCTTGTCGGCATCTTTGGGCTGTTGATTTTCGGTTTTAACATCGACGAGGTTCGTGCTCCGGAATCGGTCAAAGCAGATTCGACGGAGGCTTCTATCGAACAGATCGAGATCTCTCTCGAGGGTACTGTGGATTTCGATCCAGATGCGACGGACCCGATGACTGAGGTCAGCGCCGAGAATACTTTCCCTGCTGTAGAGAATGTTCTGAGCGATGAGTGGTCCGGCATCGAGGATCCAGAATCGTACCAGTGGTATCAGGACCCTGATTGTCCGGATGAACTGGCCTGGGCAGGTGAAGAGGTGGTGGATCCCTTCAACGATCCCCACGATGAGTTCGACTTCTGGAATGAGTCGGTGGAATTCCATCCCGATGACCTCGATCGAACAGAAATTGACCTGGTAGTTGAAGACGTTGGGGTCCAGGAAACCATCAACAGCAACGATTACGCCGATCTATCCGAACAGGGAATCGAGTTCATCACGGAGTTTTTCGAGCAGGCCTCACACGTCGACATCGATGCAACCCAACCAGAAGATCCGCTCTTCAGCGACTCTCAGAAGGATACCGATGTAGGGCAGGACACCGTCGAGGAAGTGCAACAGCAATTCCTCGAAGAGACTCAGGATTTCGATGAGTCGAGTGTTTTCGATGCAACGCCAACAGTCGATGAAATCTCTGTTCTTGAGGAGTTCGATATTGATTTCGGCCTCAGCGACCTGGAGGTCGATCCGGTCGTCGTGACTGAACTGGAATCCGTGATCGAGGAAAGTGTTGCAGTTCATGTTGCAGATACCCTCGAGACGGTCGTAGAAGTCGTCGAATCCGCAATAGAATCTTTCGATATTGTTGAAGAAGTCGTCGAGTTTACCGAACAAGCCTACGAGCCGGCCGAAGAAGTGGTCGAGACCACACATTCTTCGAGCGAGAGTCGCAGTGCTACCAGCTTGCTGGAGGAAGAGGTCAGAGTCGCCGATCTGAGGCGTTTTTCTACTGACGACATCCATCGCTCAAACTGGAATCGCGCTCTCGATAAACTTCGCGAACTGGTGACCCTGCGTCCCTACCATGCCGATTACCACATCACCTTGGGCCTTGTTCATCGCAACCTCGAAGACCAGTTCCAAGATGGCGCGCATCTCCAGGAAGCGATACGAAAGTACGAGGAGTATGCCGAGTTCGGTGGCGAAGAGGCGATCGCATCCTTGTTGCTGGCAGAGGCCCATGCAGCCAGCGGAGACCGACAGACTGCCTTCGAGTTTCTGGAGCGCGCGGCCTCCCACGGGATGAACATCGCCCGAGCAGTACAACAGTTTCCGGTCCTTGAAAAGTTCACGCGGGACACACGATTCGTTCGCTCTTCCCTGCGATTGGAGAGATACGCGCTCTCGTCCGTGATGAGCAGGGATCCCTTCACCGGGCCCTGGAGCCGCAGTGGTTATCACAGTGAAACCGTTTTCATCGGACCCTTGTCGATAGAAGAGCAGCGAGAAGCGCTCGCAGATGCCCGTCAGGCGATGGCCAGAGTCGAATACGCTCTGCGCAACCGCGACGAGTCGGCAGCGATGGAATCCTATGGCGTCATCGAGAAGATCGGCAGCACGGTAGCTCGTTTCGATCAACCGGAACTGGCAGGAGAACTTCGTTCGATTCTCGAAAGATTGGATGAGGTGGAGGAAGGGATCGACCAAATTCGTGTCACTTACCTCTACGAACAAGCGCGCTCCAAGATGCAATCGATGAAAAAAGCGTTCGAAGAACACGATTTCACAATTGTTGATCGTTTACATGGCGAGGTCAGTTCTCTTGCATTCAGCATCGAAGAGATGGGCGATTCCTACAGAACTGCATCGACACTGGTTGTTCAGGCGGCCGACCAGTTGCAACAACGAAGTGACATCGTCCGCGAATTCCTCGCCAAGAACTTGAGTGTCGAGGGAGTCGTTGTCTCAGAGGAAGGTTCCCATGCCATCATCGATGGACGCTGGGTCCGCGAAGGGGGAGACGTGCTCGATGGACGCCTCGATCTGATCCTGAGGGATCGCGTCGTGATCCTCTACAAAGGAGAACGGATCACTCACCGATTCAGTCGTTTTTAGGTAATCGAAGGGGCGAGGAAGTACCTCCTCGACTCCCTACATCGGCATTCAAGGACCTGTCGTCCGATGCCGATAATTCAACGAGAGAGACCAGCGAGTTGCCTGGTCCGTCGACAACAGAATCCTGTCCCATACGGGAGGAAACAGCAGATGAGTAAGTTTTTGATCGTAGCGACTCTTTTCGTCGCTCTATTCACTACCAGTGGTCTCGAAGCGATGCAGGTTGCCGGATCCAGAATAGACCTGGTCACCATCGATGTCCGGGAGAAGGACCTCGCTGAGGTTCTGGCACAGATCAGTGAACAGGTGGATGTCAACATCGTGGTCGATCCTCAGGTCGAAGAGTTGGTGACTCTTTCTCTGGAGGCAATCGGGTGGAAAGAGGCTCTCGATGTCATCGCACGCGAGACGAACTGCGTGATCATCGAGGTGAGCGACCGTTTGATTCGCTTCATCCAGCCTCCATCCATCAATATCGAGTTCCAGGATGCTGATCTTGCAGTGGTTCTTGATCTGCTGGCGAAGCAATCCGGTGCAAACATCGTCATTGCTGAAGATGTCGTGGGGAAAGTCAGTTTGACTCTCAGGGATGTTCCCTGGCGCGAAGCACTGGAAACCATCGTGAAGACAACTGGTTACGTGGTGGTGAGCGAACGCCACGGGATCAGTGAAATCCTGCGTATCGTTTCCCCGAGTAATCTCGAGCAGCAACTGGAAACACGTATCTTCCGTCTGCGATACATCCGTCCGCCCGAGCAATACATCGCCATCATCTCTGACATCGAGAAACAAGCCGGAAACGTTACTCGTGATGTTTCGGGGGATGCCGATAGCGAGTTCACCTTGCTCAAAGCACTGCGCAAGGCACTGTCGGCCGGTGGAGACATGGATTTTGACGTCAAGACAAACTCTCTCATCGTCAAAGACGTTGCCCCCCGCCTCGACGAGATCGAGGCGATCATCCGTGAGATCGATGTGGAACCTGCTCTCGTGCAGATCGAGGTCAAGTTCATCTCGACCACCAGTGACGACATTCTCGAAGCTGGACTGAAATGGGATGATCCGAATACACCGGGACGTGACGGTTTACGACTGACCGCCCGAGGATCCGCTCCGTTGTCGGGTTTTCCGGATCTCTCCGGCACCGGTGCGATCGTCAATCCGTTAACGGGACCGGCCTATCCCGGATCCGTCGTCGCCAACGGTGGAACCTGGCCATTTGACATCGGCAACATGCAGTCGATAGGAGTTCCTTATCAGGCTCTGGGAGTTCTCGACTTCTCGCAGACCCAGTTGCTGTTGTCGATGGTGAAAGATGATGAGAATTCAAAGATCATCCAGCAGCCATTTTTGACCACTCTCGACAACTACCCTTCGACCATCTTTGTTGGCGAAGAAGTTCCGTTTGCGGTCCAGAGTGTTCAGCAAGACCAGAATGGAAACGTGACAGTCTCCATCGATGAAAATGATCGTTCGCCTGTCAACGTTGGGTTTACGTTGTACGTTTCTCCGCACGTTATTCCGGGTACGGACATGATCTACATGAACGTGATCCCCAAGGTTTCGACGCTTGTGGGGAACACTTCGGATATCCCAGGATTTGATCGCTTCCGCTTCAGTGATCCTGGAAGTGGTACTTCTGCATTCATCGATCTTCCTCGCGAGAGCAGTCAGACCGTGGTCACTTATCTGCGAGTCCGTGATGGACAGACAGCGGTGATCGGCGGTTTGCACACGGAACGACGAATCGAGATCGAAACTGGCTTGCCTTTCCTTTCGTCGATTCCCTATCTGGGAGAACTGTTCAAGTGGAGACGTCGTCAGTCGAACGTCGAACACCTGCTGATTCTCGTCACTCCAAGAATCATCAAGAGCAGCGATGTCAGTGATGAGATCTACCAGCAAGCTTTGAAAGAAGCCGAGCGCTGGGATTACTTCCATGATAAGTACGGCGATGAAGACCAAAGTTCCGAGCAAGAAAATGGGGGTGACGAGGTCGGATCGGCCTCCGAATCCGCCGGAGAATCTGGACAGGGCTAAATCGTCTCGAATCAGACGTTGTGGGGGCCGGATCGGCGAATCATGCCGATCCGACCCCCTTTCTCGTCGGTCCCGGAGCGCGCCACAGCAACGAAAACACCCGATGCATCGCTCGGGTGTGCTGGACCCCTCGTTTCTCGACGATATCGTGGGGTGGTGCTCGGGACCCGAGATCCCAGGCCTGAGGTATCCAGCTCTCGACCACGGCACGATGTCCGGGGTCAATCCCCCAAGGATGCAGATGCGACTGCTCATTCAAACTCGAGATTCAGATCAACTGCAGGTAGCAGTGATCGATGGAGATGGACTGCTATGGGAGTACCATCAGGAGTACCGGGAGTTCACGAGGATTCTCGGGAACGTCTACCTCGGACGCGTCGTCAACGTCGAGCCTGCGATTCAGGCTGCCTTCATCGATATCGGTGAGCGGCGTACGGCATTCCTCCATGCTTCGGATGTGCATCCAGCATACGAGGGGGCCAGAAAGGTACCCGTCGATCAGTTCGGGGAAAGTACCGATCGGATTCGAGGGAAGAGTCCGATCGAGCATCTGCTCAGGCAAGGCCAGGAGGTCCTGGTCCAGGTCACCAAGGAGTCCATCGGACAAAAGGGTCCCTCCGTGACCACTTATGTCGGTCTGCCGGGGCGTTGCATCGTGCTGCTGGTAGGACTCGATCGCGCGGGCGTTTCCAAGAAAATCGTCGACGAGGAGCATCGAGAGCGTCTCCGGTCTCATGTAGAGGGATTGTCCACCGTTGGCAACGCTGGGGTCATCGTCCGCACTGCGGGCCAGCATCTCGAGCGCGAACAACTGGTCCAGGAGGTTCGCGTTCTGGAGAAAATCTGGATCCAGATCTGCGAAAGTGCTGCCGCTGGGCGAGGTCCGGCATTACTCCACCAGGAAGCAGATCTGCTGCTCAGGACGGTCCGGGATCTATGTAGCGATCAGATCGAAGAGGTGATCATCGACGATTCTCGAATTGTCGAAAAATTCCGTCAATACCAGCAGGATATGATGCAGCAAGAACCCCAACCAGTTCGTCTCCATGGCGCCAAGTCCTCGCTATTCTTGGAGTTCGGTGTTGAACCACAAATCGATACCATCTACGATCGGAAGGTTGCTCTGGCCAGTGGAGGTTCTCTGGTCATCGATGAGACGGAAGCTCTCGTCGCCATCGATGTGAACTCGGGAAGCAATACGTCCCAGAAGGATCTGGAGAGCACTGCTCTGGGCACCAATCTCGAGGCAGCAAAAGAGATTGCGCGTCAATTGCACCTCCGAGACATTGGAGGGGTGGTGGTCTGCGATTTCATCGACATGGTCGAGGAGCAAAATCGTCGGACTCTGGAAGATTCGTTCCGGGAATTAGTGCGCAATGATCGGGCGAAGACCTGGTTTGAGAAACTCTCTCGATTCGGTCTGCTGGAACTGACGAGGCAGAGGATCGGGGCTTCGAAGGATCGGGCGGGCCGAACGCCATGTCCGATCTGCAGAGGCCGCGGAACGGTGCGCAGTGCTCGCAGCGTTGCCACAGGAGTGATCAGGGAGTTACGTCAGGGAATGTCGGTCGCCACCACGGATGAGGCACTCATCACGGTGGGGGAGCCGGTGCTGGGGTTTCTCCAGGGGCGTTGCAGAGTGGATCTGGAAGCCCTCGAGGCCGAGTATGGCCAGAAAATCGTGGTGCTCGAAGGCCAGGGGTGGTCGCCAGAGCGCTGGACGATTCAGTACCGCTGACGAAATTCAGCGGCGAGAAAGAGGAGATATGCACGCGATCATTCGCGACGGTGGACGTCAATACCGGGTTCAGGAGGGAGAGATCCTGTTCGTGGACCTGCGTGACGCCGAACCGGGTAGCACCATCCAATTTTCCGAGGTTCTGGCCATCGAGTCTGGTCCCGGAGAGTTCGTTTGTGGCACCCCGCTGGTCGACGGTGCTCAGGTAGAAGCAGAAGTACTCGGCGAGTCGAAAGGTCCGAAGGTGATCTTCCATCGCTTCAGGAGGCGAAAAAATTCGCACAGGCGTCAGGGGCATCGCCAGCGCTACACCAAGGTCCGCATCGATAAGATCGCCGCAGGGTCGGATGGAACCAGGACTCCGCAAGTGGAGTCATCGACAGGAGTGAAATCAGATGGCACATAAGAAGGGGCAGGGTGCTTCGCGCAACGGGCGCGATTCCAACGCTCAGAATCGTGGTGTGAAGAAGTACGGTGGCGAGTCGGTAATTGCGGGCAATATTCTCGTTCGCCAGTGCGGTACCAAATTCCATCCGGGACGAAATGTCGGAATGGGCAGGGACTATACCCTTTTTGCTCTCTCCGATGGTGTGGTTCGGTACGGTACTCGTAAGCGGATCCACATCGATCCCGTGGCTCCCTAGATCTCCAGATCCCTTGGTGTTCTCTTGGCTATCAGGTTCGTTGATGAAGCAAAACTCCACGTCATGGCTGGTAAAGGCGGAGACGGTTGCGTCTCGTTTCGCAGGGAAAAATATGTCCCTCGCGGGGGTCCCGATGGTGGTGACGGAGGTCGTGGCGGACACGTGATCTTGCACGCTGATCCGCAGGTGCAAACCCTGCTCGATTTCAAGGGGAAGCCCCTTCACAGGGCAGAGTCTGGACGCCAGGGCAGCGGTAAGAACATGACCGGTCGTGGAGGATCTGATCTCATCCTGCGAATTCCTGTAGGGACTTCGGTGTTCGATTCGGAAGACTCTTCTCTCATCGTGGATCTCACCGAACAGGACCAGCAATTCATCGCTGCCAGAGGTGGAGACGGCGGCCGAGGCAATCAGGGCTTTGCCACCTCGACACATCAGGCTCCAAGGGAGTTCACCCCCGGTGAGGCGGGCCAGGAGCGCCATTTCGATCTTGAATTGAAACTGATCGCAGATGTTGGGATGCTGGGTCTGCCCAATGCCGGCAAGAGCACTTTCCTTTCCAGAGTGTCCAGTGCCCATCCGAAGATTGCCGAATACCCGTTCACGACCTTGAGACCGCACCTGGGAATCGTCGAACTCGATCGATTCCGGCGCATCGTGGTGGCTGACATCCCGGGTCTCATCGAGGGAGCTTCAAAGGGAGTGGGTCTGGGAATCGCATTTCTCAGGCACCTGGAACGGACCCGTGTGATGGTACATCTGCTCGATCCCCACGGTCGAGATATCGACGGTCTGCTGCACGATCACGCGGTGATCCGGGGTGAGGTCCAGGCCCATTCGGAGCAACTCGCTGCAAAGTGTACGATCACCGCTCTCAACAAGTCCGATCTGCTGTCCCCGGAGCAGGGCAGCCAGATGCGAGAGCGCCTCGAGCAGCGCCTCGGTGAGGAAGTGGTGCTGATCTCGGGAGTGACCGGGCAAGGGCTGAAAGAACTACTGGAACGATTGTGGATGCTGCTCAAAGAGCAGGATCAACCCTCCTGAAGCGGTATGCCGTCACCCATCGGTACAATTGCCCACATCATCGTAGTCTTCTGCGGAAGATCCGCGTCCCGAACGGGACCCTCAACCCGCGCATCTCCCGGGAGACGACATGGAATTCCACGAAATGCTACGCCGGATGG
>Ga0310122_10001796_pt1 | contig 13715 bp, 13 predicted proteins | sample CB6_Bottom_1051__FD_203503 | JGI IMG/M metagenome (GOLD analysis project Ga0310122, IMG submission 203503) | Marine microbial communities from Western Arctic Ocean, Canada - CB6_Bottom_1051 | ecosystem: Environmental > Aquatic > Marine > Oceanic | place: Canada: Western Arctic Ocean | collected...
ATGCGCGGCTCCCGAAATCAGCGGTCAGCGTCTGCCGGGATACCTCGATCTACGGTCGTGAACCTGACGCTGGCAGATAGAGGGTAAAGGTTGTGCCTTCTCCCGGCCCAGGCGCGCCAGACGATGAAGGCCTGTGTGACCAACAGCGGGAGATAGAAGACATACCACTCTGTGATGGTCCCATCGAATCCCCTGATCTGCTGAACAGCGATTATTCCTGCAAACATGAGCGACACGAGAACCGCGAACGTAGCGATGTGCGATTTCTCGTCGTGGATGCGAGCGAGTGCACACAGAAATACGAGGGATGACGAAAACTGCAGAATGCTCGTTAGGAAATACAACAAGGATGTATCCGGCTGTATGACGATGAGAACATCGGTCAGCAGTCGAACGGCCTCGAGTACACCCGCGAGTGAAGCTAGCGCCAGGTATTGCTGTTTCGAGGCCCGGTAGCAACTCAGAGCGACTGTGTCTGACCGCAGTCCGACGTCGCACGCTACTACAGCAAGATTCGGACCAAGATGGCACGTGACAAGGGCGGTCCCGTAAGTCTAATATATTAAATGGGTTACGTTATGTTCATGTGGCTCATTGGCTCTCGGTGGCACAGAGGTGTCCAGACCTGGCGTGTTCCGTTTTGCGACAGTTAGAGCGGGCATGGCGCCTCTGGAACCACCGCTGGTCGCAGCCCCTTCTGTTGGGGAAGGATGCTCTCGCAGAGCGCAGGTTGCCCGGAGTCACCGCTCCGACGTACGATATCTGCTTGAGGGGCACGGCGAACCAGCGACGGTGATTGCGGTGGTCCACACAGACACGCTGACGGTCTCGACCACCGAGCGGGTCGAGTTGGTGGATCTGACCGAGCGGGTGACGGCAGCGGTCGCCGTACGTGGTGTCCGCGAGGGTCTCGTCAACGTGTGCTCGCTCCACACCACCGCCGCGGAGCTTGTCACGCGGCCAGAGAGTAGCCTGCTCCCCGCGTTGAAGCAGGCGCTCGAGGGGCCGCCTTCGCCGGGGGGCGACTGGGGCGCCGGCGAGACGCGCGGTGGCGGCCCAGTCGATGCCACGGCGCACCTCGGCGTGTTCATGCTGGCGCACAGCCTCACGCTCCAGGTGAGCGAAGGCGAGCTCGTGCTGGGAGAGTGGCAGCGGGTACTGCTGGCCGAGCTGGACGGTCCCCGCGCACGGCAGCTGAGGCTCCAGGTGTGGGGGACGCCCTGAAGCCCGAAGCCGAGGAGTAGACGCCCATCACTATGCACACACGCCTCGCGGCCCACGGGCTGACTGACATCGCCGACAAGCTCGACGCCGGAACGCGTCTCGAGCTCGACGATGGCATACGGCTGTTCGCGTGCCCGGACCTGCTCGCCCTCGGTTGGCTGGCCAACCGCGAGCGCGAAAAGCGGCACGCCGGACGCACCTTCTTCAACCACAACATCCGGATCGAGGCGACCAACGTCTGTGTGGCGAGCTGTCTGTTCTGCGCGTTCGCGCGGTTGCGGCCGGGAGATGATGACGCCTACACCCTCAGCTTGGAACAGGTGTGGGACAAGCTACGTGTCCGGCAGCATCAGCCGCTGACCGAGGTACATGTGGTCAACGGGCTCCATCCCGACCTGTCGTTCGACTACTACCTCGAGTTGCTGCGAGGGCTGAAGCGGATTCGCCCCGATGTGCATCTCAAGTGCTTCACGGCGGTCGAGATTGCCTTCTTCGCCGATCTGTACGGCCGCACCGACGAACAGGTCCTGCGCGAGCTGATGGACGCCGGGCTCGACTCGCTGCCGGGTGGTGGCGCGGAGGTGTTCGCCGAGCGCGTGCGCCGCAAGCTGTGTCACGACAAGTGCGGTACGGAACGGTATCTGGAGATCCATCGGACCGCGCATCGGCTGGGGATGCGGACGAACGTCACGATGCTCTACGGGCACATCGAGACCGACGAAGAGCGGGTCGACCACATGCTCCGGGCGCGGGCCCTGCAAGACGAGACCGGCGGGTTCCAGGCGTTCATCCCGCTGGCGTTTCATCCGGATAACAACCAGATGCGCAAGCTGCCGGCGCCGACCGCGGTTGACACGCTGCGTGTGCACGCGGTGTCCCGGCTCATGCTCGACAACGTGTCGCACATCAAGGCGTTCTGGATCGCCACCGGGGTTGAGACAGCCCAGACGGCACTCTGGTTCGGGGTGGACGACCTCGACGGGACGGTGCAAGAAGAGCAGATCTACCACATGGCCGGTGCGCGCACCCCGTCGGCGCTGACGACCGACGACATCAGCCGGCTGATTCGGGTTGCGGGTCGAGACCCCATAGAGCGCGACACGCTCTATAACGTTGTGGCGCAGCCGGCCTAGCAGCTAACGGGGGAGTGCTCGACCGAACGTACCGTATCCGGTAGAATCAACAGCTTCGTTCGACGTCGGAACGCACGTATACAGACAGCCGTGGGGCAAGGCTTCAGCCTTGCCACGCAGGCCTGCGCCACATTGGCGTGATCCCCGGAATCGTTCTGTCTCTAACCCCTACGTATCAAGGAGAGTTTTCACATGGCGCATGAGCTTCCCGACCTGCCGTACGACTTCAACGCTTTGGCTCCGCACATCGACGAGCAGACGATGCGCATCCACCATGGCAAACATCACGCGGCCTACGTGGCCAAGCTGAACGGTGCGCTCGAGGCGCATCCCGACCTGCAGGGGAAAAGCGTCGAGGAGCTGATCGGCGACCTCGAGGCGTTGCCGGACGGCATCCGCACCGCCGTCCGCAACAATGGCGGCGGGCACGCGAACCACACGCTCTTCTGGCAGATCATGGCGCCGGGCGCTGGCGGTCCGCCGACCGGTCAGATCGCCGACGCGATCAACGGCGCGTTCGGCAGCTTCGATGGCCTCAAGGAGAAGTTCGCGGCCGCGGCGATGGGACGCTTTGGCAGCGGCTGGGCCTGGGTCGTCGCCGATGGCGGGTCGCTCTCGATCGAGAGCTCGCCCAACCAGGACAGTCCGTGCATGCGCGGCGCCAACGCGATACTCGGTCTCGACGTCTGGGAGCACGCCTACTACCTGAACTACCAGAATCGCCGACCAGACTACATCGCAGCGTGGTGGAATGTGGTGAACTGGGCCGAGGTCAACCGTCGGCTCGGGTAGTACGAAGATCACAGCGATGATGCCGGGCCCGGGATACGGGCCCGGCCATCGTCTGCTGCCTTCCCGCCTTCGCGCACGCCGACGGCAGGTCCGTGCGCTACGGCGGACGGCCGTCTTCCTGACTCCTGACGTGCGCGCATAGCGTGCAAGAGTATGACCCTCTCCTTCGTTCTGTTCCTCTTTCTGGCTCATCTCGCTATCGGCATCATCTTCACCCTGGCCCTGGTGTCGAAAGTGGCCGGGGTGAAGTTCTTCCGCTTCAACGCTGGGTACGCCGCCGCGCTGCTGCTGGTGGCGCTGGCGATGCGCCCGGACGAGGTCGTTCTGGGCGCAACTGTCCAGGGTGCCGCGCTGGTAGCGCTGCTGGTCGCGACTGGCGCCATCCTCATCTACTGGGCGACGATCGGCCGCGTGCTGGCCCGGTTGCGGCCGATCTGGTTGTGGACCGCGGTGTCGTTCGGGGTTGCCGCCCTGGTGTTGCAGGGGGTCGCCGTGACAGCCGCAACCGGCACGGCTGGGACGCCGGCGACATGGCTGACGGTGGCCAGCTTCGTCACATCAGCGGCGTTGCTGGGTGGCACCTCGACCGCCATGATCCTGGGGCACTGGTATCTCGTGATCCCCTCGATGGAGGTGTCGCTGTTGCAGGCGATCGTCAAGTTCCACATCGGGTCGACCGCGCTCCGTATCCTGGTCGTGTCTGTGGTCGTCTGGTGGGCGGTGGCTGCCGCCGAGTTGCCCGGACCCGGCTTTGAACGGTATCTCTTCTCGATCGACGGCGTGTTCTTCTGGCAGCGGATCCTGTTTGGTCTGCTGGGCCCGGTCGTGCTGGCCTACATGACCTGGGAGACCGCCAAGATCCGGTCTACCCAGTCGGCCACCGGCATCCTCTACGTCGACTTCTTCACTGTCATCGTCGGCGAAGTACTGGCCAAGTATGTGCTCGTCGCTACGACGGTGCCGGTGTGACTGCAGGCCGGCAAGGAACGGGCCGCCTGCGGCCTGCAGGCTTCGGGCTTCGGGCGCTCGACGAGCGCGCAACAGGCCGGTCGTTCGGACCAGAGCCCGTGCCGCTCGCGATAAGAGGACCAGGAGCCTATCGCGCCTGTAGCCTGTAGCCCGCAGCCGGTAGCCGAGGAGCACCCTTCATCTCATGGAAGTCACGGTTCAGTGTCATCGGTGTGGAAGTGCTCTGCCGGTCGCCGCGACCGACGAATCGGTGCAGATCGACTGCGGCCGTTGCCGGCAAGCATTTCTGCTCACCTTCTCCGAGGCGGTGCTCGCGGACCGGCAGGTGGACCGTTGCCCGGTGTGTCAGGGCGGGGACTTCTGGCGGCGAAAGGACTTCGACCCCAAGGTCGGTCTCGCCGTCATTGGGGTCGCCATCCTGATCAGCGCGGGCTGCTACTACTACGGTCTGGATCTGGTCGCCTACCTCATCCTCGGCGCGGCCACGCTGATCGACTTTGCGATCTACGGGCGTCTCAAGGACCTGACCGTCTGCTACCGCTGTCATGCCGAGTTTCGTGGTAGCTACGAGCCCACGGCCGGCGCCTTCGACCTCCACACCGCCGACCTGCTCGAACCGGAGTATGAGCGCAAGGTAGGGAAACGGTAACGGCGTGCCGTTACCGTTTTAGGTGGGGCTCCGCCCCACATGGGTCGACACCTAAAACAGTTTCACCTCGACCGTCTCGCCCTTCTCGACGAGATCGACCTGTGCCGGAATCTCGATGTAGCCGTCGGCCTGCGACATGCTGGTGATGTCACCCGAGGCCTTGAAGGCGGGGACGGCGCGTCCGTCGATGACCCGCACCGTGTAGAACTGGTGCCGGCCGGTGGTCGAGACGAATCGCTGCGAGGCGGGCACCGACACCGTGCGGAACCGGTGAGTCGGCAGCCGGGCGACCCGCCGCAGCATCGGCACGAGTAGCATGTAGGCGTTCGAGAGACACGACGTGGGATAGCCCGGCATCCCGAGCACCGGCGTGGCGCCGATCGTGCCGAACACGGTCGGCTTACCCGGCTTGACCGCGATGCCGTGAAACAGGATCGTGCCCTTGCGCTGGATTACATCGAGCGTCAGGTCACGCTCGCCGACGGAGCTACCGCCGGAGAAGACCAGGATGTCGTTCTGGAGACAGGCGTCCACCGCGTCGCTCAGCTCGTCGAGATTGTCGGCCGGGGTGGGGAATGTCACCGGAACGCCGCCGTGCTCCCGGATGACCGAGCCGAGGGTGAAGCGGTTGATGTCGTAGATCTGTCCGGGACCCAGCGGTTGCCCGGGGGCGATGATTTCGTTGCCGGTCGACAGGATGGCCACACGCGGTCTGGCGTAGACCGCGATCGTGGCGAGACCCAGCGCGGCGATCGCCCCGACACGGCTCGGGGTCAACAGATCGCCCGCGTGCAATACCTCGGCGCCGGTCGATATGTCGGCCGCCCGGCGCCCGACGTGCTGGCGGGGGTAGACCGGGGTGAAGATCGCGACCTCGTCGCCGGCACGTCGATCGGTCTCCTCGACCATGACGACGGCGTCGGCACCGTCCGGCATCGGGGCGCCGGTGGCAATCTGCGTGCACTGACCCGGCTCGATCGTTTTCGACGGGACGCTGCCCGTGTGCACCGTCTCGATGCACTGGAGCAGCCGAGGGTTCATCCGGCTCGCGCCGAACGTGCTCTCTGCAATGACGGCATAGCCGTCCATCGCGCCCCGGTCGAACGGGGGAACGTCCCGGTCGGCCACGACCCCGGCGGCGAGCACCCGGCCCACGCTCTCGTCGAGGTCGATCCGCTCGGTTCGCTCGAGCGGCACCGCGGCTCCCTCGGCCAACCTCAGGGCCTCGTCGAGCGGGATCGTGTGCCGGATCGGCCGCATCTTCGTGTCAGTCATGGTGCTGAAGCCCGAAGCCCGAAGCCTGAAGGCCGCAGGGGTCGCTTCACCTCGTCACCTCTCGTACGAGATGGCCCAGCTCGGGAATCACCAGTTTGGTCATGCCCAGGCGGACCGCGTTCTGGGAGCCGGGCAGCGAGATCAGGATCGTGCCGCGGGCCGTGCCGGCGCACGCCCGTGACAGCATCGCGGCCGGGCCGACCTCCTCGAAGCTCAGCGCGCGGAACAGCTCGCCGAACCCGTCGATCCGTTTCTCGATCAACCGGCTGACCACTTCGTAGGTGCCGTCGCGTCGGCTGATACCGGTCCCGCCCGTCGTGATGACCGCCTGCACCTCCTCGGCATCCAGCTGCTGCTCGATGGCCGTTCGCAACGTGACCGCGTCGTCCGGCACGATCGCGTGCCCCACCACAGGGTGGCCGCCGCCCGAGAGCAGCTCCCGCACAAGCCGCCCGCCGGTGTCGTTCTCCTCGGTCCGTGTGTCGCTGACCGTCAGGACATAGCAGCGGATGTGTGTCGGCGAGGCCGCGCGATGTTCCCGGTGGCTCATGTCCGGATCTTACCCCGTCACTCGCCGGGTGACGCGGGGTCGCCTCGCTCGGTCAAGAAACAGAGCACTGTTCCGCGCACTCGGTTTCGTCTACCATCCGGAGCGTGCCCCCTCCACCTCGGCTCGGCGTCCTTGTCGGTGTGATCGCCACAGCGATCCTGACGGCCAGCGCCGCCCCCCAGCTCGAGCCGACGGCTGCGCGCTGGGTCACCGAGACACTCGAGGGGATGACGCTCGACCAGAAAGTCGGTCAGCTCATCATGCCGTCGTTCCGGTCCACCTATCTCAGCAGTGACAGCGATGTGTACGACGAGCTCGTGTCGCTGGTGCACGACCAGCACGTCGGTGGGTTTCTGCTGTTTGGTGGTCGGGAGCGGGCGCCCGATGTGCTGCTCAACGCGGGCTACTCGCGGTCGGTGTTGGGGCAGCCGCTGGCCGCCGCCTCGATCACCAACCGGTTGCAGGCGATTGCCGCGTTGCCGTTGCTGAACAGTGCCGACTTCGAGACCGGTGTCGGGTTCCGTATCAGTGGCGCCACGACGTTCCCGCGGGCGATGGCGTTCGGCGCGGCGGGCGATGACCGCCTGGCGTTCGAGGCCGGTCGTATCACGGCGCTCGAGGCGCGAGCCCTTGGCATCCACGTGAATTTCGCCCCGGTGGCCGACGTCAACAATAATCCGCGTAACCCGGTCATCAACACCCGGTCGTTCGGCGAAGATCCGGCCACGGTGGCCCGGCTCGCGGCGGCCTATGTGCGGGGCCTGACCGAGGGCGGCATGCTGGCCACCGTGAAGCACTTCCCAGGTCACGGTGACACCGATGTCGATTCGCATCGTGGGCTCCCGCTGATTGCTCACCCGCGCGAGCGGCTCGACCGGGTAGAGCTGCCGCCGTTTCGCGCCGGGATCGAGGCCGGGGCGGCGGCGGTCATGACCTCGCATATCGAGCTGCCGGGGCTGGAGCCGGACCCCGCCCGACCCGCCACGCTCAGTCAACGCATCGTGACCGACCTGTTGCGGGTAGAACTGGGGTTCGACGGGCTCATCTACACCGACTCGATGCGCATGCGCGGGGTCACCGATCTGGTCTCGGCGAGTGAGGCGGCGGTGGGCGCGATCGACGCCGGGCACGACGTTGTCGTGCACTCCCCGGACGACGCAGCCGCCTTCGACGGGCTGAAGCAGGCGGTCGAGGGTGGCCAGATCAGCCAGGCGCGTCTCGACGCTTCGGTGCGACGTATCCTCTCGGCCAAGGCCCGACTCGGGTTGCACCGAACCCGGGCCGTCAGCCTCGACACCGCGCCACTCATCGTTGGCACGCGCCTCCACCGCGCGGCGGCGGCCGAGGTGAGCCGCCGTGGGATGACGCTGATCAAGGACGAGCGGAACGACGTCCCGCTGCGGATGCCTCGCACGGCGTCAATCCTGTATCTCTCGGTGCTCGACTACCCGTCGGGATGGGGGAATGGCGCACCCAGCCGGACGTTCCTCCCGGAGCTGGAGCAACGATGGCCCAACGTGACCGCGGTGGAGGTGTCGGACCGCACCTCGCAGGCCGAGCTCGAGTTGTTGCGCGCCAGCATCGATCACTATGACGCTGTGGTCGCGTCGGTCTTCGTACGCACGGCGTCCTTCAGTGGGCGAATGGACCTGACCGATGGATTGGTCGCGCTGCTGCAGTCGGTGGCGCGGCGCAGCCAGGCGCGAGGGCAGCCGTTCGTCACGGTGTTCTTCGGCAATCCCTATGCGGCGACCTTTCTTACCGACCTCCCGGCCATGCTACTGACCTATGATTTCTACGACCTGGCCGAGGCCAGCGCTGTTCGCGCGATTGCGGGAGAGGCCCCGATCACCGGCCGACTCCCGATTACCCTCGGTGACCAGTTCCCTGTCGGGTATGGCCTAACGCGTGAGGCCCCGCAGCGTTGAATCGCCTTTGGAAGGAAGGGCACGGATGGCTCCGAGGTTGACGATCTATCACAACCCGCATTGAAGTACCTCGGCATTCGCCTTGGCGGTCGCCGAGGACAATGGGCTGACATACGAGACGGTGCTGTATATGAAGCAGCGCCCCGACCGGGCTGCGCTCGAGCAGCTGGTGTCGATGCTCGAAGACCCGGTCGAAGACCTCGTCCGCAAGGACTCGAAGTTCAAGAAGCTCGGGTTGGATCCGGAAGACTACATTGGCGATGCGGTGGCGGTCGTCGATCTGCTGGAGGCACACCCAGCGCTCCTGCAGCGGCCGGTGCTGGTCAGAGGCCGCCGGGCGATCGTCGGCCGGCCGCGGGACCGCACACGCGAGTTCCTGTCCTGACACCGGGCACCAGAGGCGACGGTTGCGGTGAGTGGGGGGGAGTGCATTGCTGCGCTCGGCGCTGGAGATTGGTGTGGTCTATAAAGGCCAGTACAGTCAGGCTATAATAGCCAGATGAAGACGGCCAGCATCACAGAAGCCAAGAACCGGCTCAGCGCCTTGATCGATCAGGTTCGCCACGGTGACACAGTTGTGATCACCGACCGCGGACGACCCGTCGCACAGCTCGCCTCGCTTGCAGCAGAACCCGATGGCTCCGGCCACGGCCGGTTGGAGCGTCTGGAACGGGAGGGGGTTCTGCGCCGGGGCTCCGGGTCTGGACCATTGGCGGAAATCTTGCGTCCTCCACCCCGACCGAAGCGAGGCGCCAGTGTCGTCCAGGCCCTCCTCGACGAACGCACCGAGGGTCGATGAAGTTCTGGGACAGTTCCGCGCTCGTGCCGCTGCTCGTCCGGGAGTCGACAACGATCGGCCTGGCGGCGCTGTATCGCGAGGATCCCGACATCGCAGCCTGGTGGGGGACTGAGGTTGAGTGTTCGTCGGCGGTCGCACGGTTGGAGCGCGCAAGGATGGTGGACGCGGACGGAGCCGAACAGGCGTTGTCCCGTCTCGATGCGCTCCGGCAGCGTTGGCAGGAGATACAGCCGGTGGCGGACGTCAAGATGACAGCGCGCCGTTTTCTCCGCGTGCATCCGATCCGCGCCGCCGATGCGCTGCAGCTGGCCGCGGCGTTCATCGCCTCGGAGCGACGTCCCTCAACCCTTGGTTTCGTGTGTCTGGACGCCCGCCTCACCGACGCCGCGCGGCGTGAAGGGTTCGTTACTCGTGGAAGCTGAGCGCAGGCTACCTGTTAGCGGCGAGACGGACTGCTACGGAACGACGGTCACGGTCACGTCTACCGTAGTGCCCAACGCTCCGTCACTCGCCAGACAGCGCAACACGTAGGTGCCAGGCTCGTCGAAGATGACCTCGGTCGCCCACCCGCCGTCGGGCGGGGGATCAGGGGTGAGCCAGCCGGGCGACCAAGGGGAGTTCGCGCCGGTTCGTGTGTCTTCCCACACCTTGACCTGCGGGGGGTCGAAGCGCACCGGCCCATCCGCGCGGTAGACATACCAGGACACTCGAAGCCCGGTCGCGCTGCCGACCGTGACCTGTACCGGTGGTCGCCAGGGGTTGCTGCGCCGTCGTCGCCGGGGCTTCGGGACGCCGTCGTCACTGGCCACCGCCACGAGCGCCAGCCGCTCGCCTACGCGGACACGCCGATTCCTGTCGCCTTCAATACTGAGCACCGGGGCAATGTTGGCCCGAATGATCGGGTCGCTCCGGCCTGCACCGAGGGCGCCTTGTTCCGAGGCCACCACGAGGTCGTCGACGAAGTAGTCGATCCGGACCGTGGCGTAGGCCTGCTCGGTGACGCCGGCGGTCGTCAGCGTCCAGACCATCTCGTCGTCCTCGTCGAATCCGTCCGGCACCGGGACACGGAAGACGAACCGGTTCCGGCGTGGCAAGAAATGCGTCGGCTGCCCGACATCGGGACCACCCGGTTCGAAGCGGTTGTCGGGGCCGGCCGGGACGTCGAGCTCCTCCTCCCAGTTCCGGTTCATGTATCCGAACAGAAAGTAGCGGTTGCCCGCGTCGTCCTGTTCCCACCCCTCATAGGCTGGCGATACGTTCTGTCCATGCATGAACGAGGGGCGGGTTTGCGCGGCAGCCGTGCCGGGCGTTGCCAACCCGGCCAGGCCGGTCAGGACGGCCGCCACGGCGAGCACCGCAGGCAGAGAACGTGTCCGGGTCTGTGTCATGTCGCCAGAGAGCAAGGCGTTCTACCCTCCTTGGTCGCCCTCTCCCGCTGGGAGAGGGCCGGGGTGAGGATGTAGCACTTGCCCTACCTGTTCGCTGGGTTGGGAGCGTCGGCTCCGTCGGCGTTCTCGCTCGGCGTTTCCCCGTCCGGCTCGTCCGTCGCGTCAACGTCCGGTTCGTCGCCGTCGCTAGCTTCGTCAGCGTCGTCGGCTTCAGAGTCGTCCTCCTCGGTCGCCTCAGACCGCCGCTCGTACTCCTCCGGCAGCTCGATGTCCTCGACAGCGCACAGCGGACACCCGATGACATGGTCGTTCGGGCCAATCTGGAGCTTCTCTCGACGCTGCGCCATCTCTTTGATGAACTGTTCGTCGGTGAGCTGCACACCCAGACCCAGGTCGATGAACATGTTGGCGACCGACCGGTTGCCCGACCCCTGCCAGTTGCGCGGGTCCGGGATGTTCCGGTTCGTCGGCGAGTTGTCCATGTAACCGACGATGTGCATGATGGTGCCCTTCGGCAGTAACGGCGCGTAGTCGTCCTCGTACTCGTAGGTGCGCACCCAGTTGTGGTCATAGCCGACACAGGTCAGGGTCTCGATGTTCATGCCCCAGATCGCCTCCAGGCACATCCGCTGGCCCGGTGCGTGCAGATGCGGCTCGAAGGTGCTGATCTTCTGGTGCTGCTGCAGTACTGAGTAGGCATGCAGCTCTTGATTGGCCTGCATCGGTCGGATATCGATGTCAAGCGCGTTCCCGAGACCACGCCCGACCCGGCGAAATTCCGGCTCGTAGCCCACCGGGTGGAACTTCCACGCAATCTCCAGGTGTCCAGTGGTGTCCCGGCCGTTCGAGTGCAGGTGGAGCGAATTGGATACGACACTCGAGTTAGCCGACAACTTCCGGCCGGCTTTCTCGTCGAAGATGTCCGCGTTGCGGCCCACCTCGTGCACGGGCCATCCGGTGGTGGTCGACCGGTCGCGCTCCTCATCCTCACCCTCGTCACCTATAACCTGGGTGCTCCAGATCATGTGGTGGTAGATGAACCGACCGCCGACCGTGTCCCGGCTGCGCGCGGCCGGGTCGACGTCGTTGATCTCCTTGAACTCGAGTGCAGCGACATATCGATCCTCGGTGTTGCCGACAGGTGTCGTCTCGATCTCCCCCCACCAGTCCGCCGCAGTGGCGCCCACCGTGATGTCTGGCAGCACGGTGATCAGATCCGGTTCCCCGATGGTCCATGCCGACGTGTTCCAGTCGAGCGGTGCCGGCAGGTCGGCCGGGTTTCCCTCGGGGGCGCCGTTATCGGCCCACGTGCCGATCATGGCGATCTCCTCGTCGCTCAACGACGGGTTGTTCTTGTAGCGCTGGATGCCGATGTTCTCTTCGACAAACCAGGGCGGCATGACACCGGCCCGTGGTCCTATGCTGGTCCGCATCTTCATCGCCCTGGCCCAGGGGCGGGCCTGTTGGTAGGTCAGCAGCGACATCGGCGCCACCGAGTCTGGTCGATGGCAGGTCTGACAGCTCCGCTGCAGGATAGGCGCGATGTCCTTGTTGAACGTCACCTCCGGGTGGTCACCGGCTGCGGTCTGTCCGGCAGCCGCCGTCCCGGTCGATGCCATGCCAATGAGGATTACTGCGCCAGCGATCAGCAAACGTTGCGCCATGCGGGCCTCCAGATACCAGAAAACGTGTCCAACTCGCCATCATACCCGACCGCTCGGCCTTCCTGGCCTTAAAACCCACGGGCCCACCCATCCGCGTCCTCGTCTCGGTGCCGATGCTATACTTTCAGGTTGGGCAGCCGTCGCACGGGACTGTGATGCCCTCGCGTGTCGTCTCACCCCTACGCGCCCTTAGCTCAGCTGGATAGAGCGTCTGGCTACGAACCAGGAGGTCGCAGGTTCGAATCCTGCAGGGCGCGCCATTCTTTTCAATGAGTTAGCGCACTGCCTCCAGGCGGTGACTGAACAATTGTGAACAATTCGGTTCCGATCTTGTCGACCGCCGCCCTCAGCGAGCCCTCCAGCACCTGCGTGTAGACGTTCAGCGTTGTGTCGACGTTGGCGTGTCCCATCAACTGCGCCACCACCTTGGGTGGCACCCCCTCGTCGTGCGACCAGGATGAGTAGCTCCGCCGGAACGTCAACCAGGTTGCCCGGCGGAGCCCGAGGGTCTTGCAGGCGGGGGCAAGGTGCCGACGGATCACATTGTTGGGCACCAGGGGCGTTCCCAAGCGAGTGGAGAAGACGAGCGACTCCGGGTGGATCGTCGTCGTCCTGGCCCTCCACTGCGCGAGCAGCAGAGACGCGGCATCCGACAAGGGGATCTGCCGGGCGCTCGCCTCGGTCTTCGGTGTGTCGAAGACCCCGTCGTAGATCGCCTCTCGAATCGTGAGTACCCGCGATTCCTCGTCGAGGTCCCGCCAGCGCAAGGCGAACACTTCACCCCGCCGCAGCCCGGTGAGCATCACCAGACCGGCCATCGTCCGTGGGAGCGGCGCCAGAGCGTCCAGCAGCCTGGCCGCCTGACTCGTCGTGAGCACCCACCGGGGCCTGACGGGCCTGAGCTTGGGCAGTCGGACGCCTCGGGCAGGATTGTCCTGGAGGTGCCCCTATTCCACACCCGTCCGCAGCACCGCGCTGAGCGTGTCGTGGATGTTGTCGATGGACTTGGGCGCGTATCCCGCCTGTGCCAGCTCTGTCACGTATGCCTGGACCTCCTGCCGCGTCATCGCCGACACCGGCCTGTCGCCGAACCTGGGGATCAGGTGCTTCCTCGCGAAGAACGTGCGGTGTGTTCGCGTCGAGTGCTTGTACATCGGCAGTACCGTCGTTTGCCACTGGACTGCCAGCTCTCGGAACGTCAACGTCGAGGGCGCCGTGATCGTCTTCGTGCTCGCTGCTGCGACCCGCACACGAAGCGAAACCCTTGAGCCATTCCGCCTCCTCGATGGAGATGCTCTCAGCCACAACGACCCGCGCGTAGACGCCGATCCTACCGCTGGCTGG
>Ga0310122_10001799_pt1 | contig 13701 bp, 8 predicted proteins | sample CB6_Bottom_1051__FD_203503 | JGI IMG/M metagenome (GOLD analysis project Ga0310122, IMG submission 203503) | Marine microbial communities from Western Arctic Ocean, Canada - CB6_Bottom_1051 | ecosystem: Environmental > Aquatic > Marine > Oceanic | place: Canada: Western Arctic Ocean | collected...
CCGCCTTTGGCGGCGAAGGTGCCTGTCCCGGTTGCGGGAAGGGGGGTTATGGGATCCGGGACAGGCACCGGCGCCCCGCCAGAGGCGGGGCTCTGGAGCCAGTCCCCGGGCTATTCGCCTGCCGTGTTGACCAGCTTCGCCAGACGGCTCTTGGTGCGAGCGGCCTTGTTGGCGTGGATCAGGTTCTTGGCGGCGGCCTGGTCGAGCTTCCTGGTGGCGGCGGTCAGCAGCGAGGCGGCCTGCTCGGTTTCTCCGTTGGCCACAGCCTCGCGGACCCTCTTGACCGAGGTTCTCAGAGCCGAACGCTGGCCACGGTTGCGGGCGCGACGCTTGAGGCTCTGGCGATGTGACTTCTTGGCGCTGATTGAGTTGGGCATGGAGATGCCTTGGCCGCTTCAGGTCGTGGAATTTGAGTGAGTTTCCGAGTGTAGGGGGTGGGTAACCCAGTTGCCAGCCCGTGAGGCCAGTGTCCCGATTCTTGAGGATTTCGACGCTGTGAGAACGAACCAAGAGCCCGGTCCCCCGAGTGGAGACCGGGCCTGGTTGTTCATCAGTCCAGGAATCCAGCGAATTGCCAGACCTACAACTCGGAGTTCTGGATCGTGGCCTGCCCGAACCGCTGTCCGTCCGAGGAGAGCAGTTGCAGCCAGACTCGCCAGTGTATTTCGACGCTGATCGACTTCACGTTGCCACCGCAGTACGCGACATTGATCCTGTCGCCGTGGTTGGACGAGGCGCGAGGAGCCTTCTGCTGAACGGCTGTGAGGTTGTAGTTGGGCTGCGACACTCCGATCGCAGTTATACCGGTGATCATCGAGGGGTTGAGCGCCAGCTTGGTCTTGGTGGCGGCCACGAGCGCGGTGCCCTGGAGCGCACTGAGATCGACGGTCATGTTGGGAACCGCAGTCGTGCCAACGATGACACCGAACATGTGATTGTTGAGGTCGACCGGGACGCTCAGTCCACCGACGGTGATCGCGGTCGAATTCGACTGGCTCCACGGCGACTGCCAATCGTCGGCCTGGAGGTTCTCGGAGAACATGATTGTGGTCGCCTGTCCGTCACCGTTGCTGATAAATTCCAGTGACATCCTGAACGTGTCACCGGTGTCGGTTCGCCAGAAGACTCCGGTCGAGTGAGCGAAGCGGGCGTCGTCCGGATCGTAGGTTCCAGACAACAGCCCGCTGACTCCGTCGCCGTCCCAGTCGACGGTGAAGGCATCGTGGAGATTGGTACCGTCAAAGGACGTGGGGTTCATGTAGCCGGCGTTGGCGACGTAGGAGAGTCCTCCGACGAGCTTGTAGTTGTTGTCATCAACGACGCAGGTCAGCACTTCCATGTGAGGTGCGGTGGTGGCCACCGTAGTGATGGCTCCGCTGTTGTAGTCTCTCTGGACGGCGGCCTGGTCGAGATACAGAAGCAGGTCGGTGGTCCAGCTGCGGAACTTGTTGGCGCTTGTCAATTGCGCGTTGTAACGCACCAGCGGGGGCAATCGCCCGTTGTTGTCTCCGGCATAGCTGATCGCAGCGGCCGCGACATTCTTGAGCTTGTTGGAGCATTCGATTCGTCGAGCCGCTGAACGGGCCCGCAGGACCGCGGGGCTGATCATTGCGACCAGCACGGCGATGATCGAGATCACCACCAGCAGTTCGATCAGGGTAAAGCCTCGGCGCAGGGATGCGGCACGAGGCACATGTCGTGTCTGTCGTGTCATGGTTCTGGTCATCATGAAAAAGACTCCTGGTCTGTTTGTCTGCGAAGACTCCACAAGGCAATTCTAGCCCGGGTGTGGCCTTCGGCAAGAAAGTGTGAAATATAGCTGGTCAAGAAATCAGAGAACATCGTGAAAGGCCCGCCTGTTCTGACGTTTGTGTCTGAGTCGACGTCCGACTCGAGGCTTGCCTCCTTTCTCCAGTATGAACAACTGGTCCAACCAAGTGGAACCAAGAAACCGTATTGTCTTGCCTGTGTTGCCTGCCCTGGCAAGAGACGACCGTGGCCGGCTGCCTGGGCTGTGGCGAGTTATTCGATCACCTGTTGGTAGAGGATCATGGGGCCGGCATCGAGTTGCGAGACGGTGTTGCTGCTGCCGGTGCCGATGTTGTAGGTGCCGTCGGCCGGGATGTGGTCCGGCTGCAGCAGTTCGAGGACCCTCGAGCGGTCGATCACGAAGAAGGACCGTTGCGAGTGGGCCTCGGCCAGCCTGGCTCCGATCCGCACGTGGCCCTGGGCCGCATCCTGGTGGCATTCGAACCAGTCGACCTGCATGAAGACGAAGAACACGTTGCTGCGGGTCGTGGTGTTGCCGTAGATCTTGGCCAGCAGTTGATGGCGGGTGTGGTGGTGAATCGACTGGCTGTCGTGCTGGCCCTGGGTACCCAGTTCGAACAGGCGGCGGCGGACGTTGCCGGAGGTGGTGTTGGTGTCGAGCGGGATGGAGCGGAAGAGTGTTTCTTCGAGACCGTCTCGGCCGAAGCGTATGAGCCCCAGTGAGCGGAACGGGTGTCCATGTGCCATGCCCGGCAGAAACAACTCGCTGACCGGATCGTAGCCGTCGCGGCTGTGGATCAACTGCCGCCACCAGTCGCGTGACACCTCGCCGCTGGAATCGGGCAGGTGCGAGTTGACCAGTGCCGGCGCGGCCTGGCAGACGTCCTGGCGATCGATCAATCCGCCCAGCGCTTCGGGGTGGCGGATGGTGTTGAGATTGATTCGGCCGGGGATGCGGTACTTGCGGGAATCCGGCAGTACGGTGGCCGGGAACCGATCGGTGCGGGTGGGGATTTCCAGGAAATTCAGCAGCCGGGCCCAGCGGTTGTCGTACCTGGGATCGGCATTGGTCTGGTTGGGGAAGTCGGGGCGGAGGAACTTGAAGTGCCCGGCCGAATGCGTGCCGGGGTTGTCCAACAGCCGCGTGACATCGTGGGGTGCGTAGACGGGGATGTTGAAGAGTTCGACAAGCGAGGCGAAGGGTCGGTCGAAGTGAGGCTGCCAGCGGTCAAACGTGGCGGGGCTGTTGGTGTTTTCGGCTCCGATCGAATTGAACACCAGAGCGGCACGCGAGACAGTTCGCCACGGATTGGCTCCCGAGGTACCTGCGGGGTTGGGCATGTAGGCCTCACCACTGCGGTGCAGCGGCTGAGGTCTCTGGCGGCTACGCAGTCCCCACAACTGCTTGCGGATGTTGTGCGTTTCTCCGGTCGTCGCCGTCGTGTCGTTGTCCTTCTTGTTGATGCGGAATTGCCACTCGGCGGGCAAACGGGTGTACGTGATGCGGTCGACCTCGATCCAGGGATTGTCCAGGTCGTAGTCGGCGACCTGTCCGGGAGCGGCTGTGAGTGGATCGAAGGAGGAGCGGTTGGGGTGGATTCGGCGTTGCAGTACGACCTGCACGCTGAGCCCTCCGGTGGCAAACGGGGCCCCGGTCAAGAAGGACCCGACAGTCGAAGTCAGGTCGGTGCCGTTGCCGTCGGCGATGCGGAAGGGAGTCGTCTGGACGGCGGTGGGTCTCGCATCTCTGCAGAGGTCCAGCAGGTTGACCGGATCGAAGGCCTTGGGAAACATACGCAGCTGCGAAATGTTATTTGGTGTGGTCGACATGAAGTCGGGGTCGACCTTGAGAGTGCTAAGGCCCGTTTCCGTTCCCGTGCCGAGAGTGAGCATGTGGTCATCGGCACAGCTGAGAATACTGAAGGATTTGGCTGCCTCAATCTGCCGGCTGCTGCGGAACGTCACTCGACGGATGTCGCCGGCAGCCGGAGCCGATGTGTTGGGACGGATCTCGATCCGCCACGATCCCCCCGAGAGCGGCAGGTTAAACGGGGTGATATTGCGCAGCTCGATGCCGGCAAACGTCCGCGGCAGCGTGTCGTCGTGAAGGGTGGCGGGGTGGTCGTAGGGATCGTCGTTGCTGTCGGGATCGGTGACCTGCGTCGTGCGGGCCGCGAAGAACTCGGTGAGTGTCAACTGCTGGGCTTCGACTCCGTGCACCACGCCTCTCTCGAAGCTGTCGCCGGGGTGATCGGCGTCGTAACCGGTGTCGCCTGAGCCGATGACCGGGCCGAAGTTGTCGTTGTCCCTATAGGGGTTGTCGTCGAGGTTCCAGCCGCTGCGAAGAGTCATGCCGCTGCTGGGATCGACGGTCGGTCCGAGGTTCTTGTCGTACTCGAAACGCGTCACCACGTTGTCGGTGTCCATCGCGTCGACGAGGTTGACGGCGAACTGGGCCATCTCGCGGAGCTGCTCGGTCGTGTAGTTGCGATCGGTGTTGTCGGCCTGGGTCAGGGTGCCGTCGTGGTCGTTGGTGGAGGTGTAATTGACCTGGTCGCTGCCGCCGCAGAACGTGTAGAGCATCACGTAGATGTCGCGGGCCACTCGCTGTCGGTCGTAACGGGCCCACCACTCCTGTTGCAGCAGGGTCGTCGGTGGGTAGGCCGGCCTGTTGTTTGAGTTCCAGGCGACGGGCACGATGGCGGTGCCGGGGTTCAGGGGATGCTCGGTGATCGGGCGGTGCTTGGGGATGCCGTTCAAACGTTCGAAGACGTGGTTGGGCGAGAGTCGTCGTTGCAGCAGTGTCGAGTCGGTGGCCTGGATCGGGACGCGGTTGGCGACCACTTCGAGCAGGGTGCGGAGCGGATCGCGGAAGGGGTCGGTGGTGTTTCCAATCGGAGCTCCGGTGAACTTGGGAGGAAACGCGTAGGTGATGTCACCAAAGCGATTGGTCCCGTTTTGCCAGAACTCCCACGCTCGACGACGGTCCAGCTGCCCCGAGATTACGCCTAATTTGGGAAAACTGCGGACGAAGTCCCGAGTGCCCCAACTGTCGACGGTGTAGCGACGGCGGATCTTCTGGGAGCGGGTGTTGATCTGGAAGTTGTAAGGGGCCAGCCGAGCCAGCCGGGATTCGAAGGCGGCATTTTCGAGATCCGAGCGGCTGGCCTGCAGGAAGTAGTTCTCCTTGGGGAGAAACATTCGGTCGGACCCCTGCCGGTGCCGCTCGTCCACCACGCTCTCGGTCTCCTCGTCCAACAGCGGCGTGGTGATCGAGGATTGCATCAGACCGCCCAGCATTGCCCTGCCCCACTTGATGGTCGTACCGGACATGGGCGCCTGCTGGGCCTGGTAGGCTGTGTACTGCGGGAACTTGAGTCGGTTGTTCGTAAACAGTTGGGTTTGGAACAGCGAATTGATCTTGATGGTGCTGGTTCCGGTACCGCGGAAGTCGAGCGGATGAACGTAGGGCCGCCGGGTGGCCAGGCGGTTGATGTCAAACGGAGGCGCCTGCTCGCTCTCGTCCTGGTTGAAGTTGTCGTCGATGCCGCGGAGGCCCGGTTGGGGGTAGTCGGTCAGAGTGGTCGAGCCGGCGGCGATCGCGGTGATCAACTGGTTGAGGTCGCCGTGTCGTCCGTCGGTGTAGGACAGCAGCGAACCCGATCCCGGCTCGTAGTGGGCTCGACCCTTGAGCAGGTACCACCACGCCATGTTGGAGTTTTCCATCCAGCCGGCCGGCGCGTGGTTGAAGAAACGGCGTTGGTCCTGGAAGACCTCGGCGGTACTCCGCGAACTGCTGGGGAAGTCGCTGGTGCGGGCGCCTGCGTCGAGGCCCAACTGGGGGTTGATTTCGGAGGGGGACATGCCGAGGTTGGAGCGGGAGATGAACTTGCCGCCGCCGAAGTTGGCTCCGCCGAGGTTGACTGAGCCGCTGAGGTTGCCGGTGGCGTTGAGGTTCATCAGGCCATCGCCGTCGTACATGGTAATGGCGAACATCGCGATCGCCTTCTTGCCGTTGCCCAGCGATTGGACGGGGAAGTCGAGGTCGAGGTAGATGGCTTCCTTGATGCCGTCACCGTCGGGGTCGGCATCGAATTCGTAGCGAGGCTGAAACATGGCAAACCGCTTCCAGACCGGGTTCCCGCCGCCCTGCTGCAGCGTGGCACCGACGGTGGCCGAGGCAAATGTGGGGATGTTGTTGCCGGTGACCCCGGCCGTTTCGACCCGGAAGTACCAGCGGTCGATCACGTTGTTGGCCACGATGACGTCTTCGCCCTGGTCCAACTGGTTGTTGCCGTTGGCGTCTTCGCTGAAGATCACCCACTGACCGCTGCGGTAGTAGACGTTCTGCTGCCAGGCTCCCAGTGTCCAGACTCCGTGGTGGGCCTCGGTGTCGAGGAACCCGTTGTCGTTTCGGTCTTCGCCGGCATCGAGGATTCCGTTGCGGTTGAGGTCTTCGCTGTTCCCGAAGGGGAACGGTCCGCTGAGCCCCAGCCGGTTGGCCTGGGCCATGGTGATGACGTAGCGGAGTCCCTGCGGATCCTGTGCGCTGGTGCGGGGCGAACTCCCGGTGGGTCCGAAGTCCTTGTGCATCGGGTGGGGTCTGAGCACATGCCTCACGGTGCCCGAGCGGGTCTCCCAGTCCAGGATCGGGGTGGCCTTGGTCGCTCCACTGGTGATCCCACGGACGTACTGCGGCCGCAGAAAACTCGGGATGATCACGTGCACCGGGCGGTTGTAGGCATCCAGCGCAAAGCCATTGAAGGCCAGGAAGACGCTGTTGATGTCCGGTGAGGTGTAGTCGACATCCGGTGCAGGTCGCGATGGCAGGCTGCCGTTGTTGGCCGAGGGCGAATCGTTGATCTCGATCAGCGTCTGAGACGAGTCGGCGGTGCCATTGTGGTCCTGATCGATGACCGGGTAACCCGTCTGCTGGCCTCCGGCCGTGTACCCGATCACATTCACTCCGTGTCCGCTGTGCGGCTGCACGTCGCGGCCGACAATGCCGGCGATCAGAGTGTGTCGGCCACCCGAGAGTGCACTGTTGCGCTCGTTGGTCCGCGATCCGGAAAACAGCCGGTCAGCGGCAAAACGGGTCAGGACTCGAGTCGACGGCCGAGGCCGGGACTGGTATTCCCGTTCGGCCGCTCCCGAATAGTTCTCGGCACTGATTCGCTCGGAACTGGCAAACGTGACAAATGCGAGTCCGAGGATTGAGAGCAGGGCGAGCAGTGCGAGGACCACGACGAGAGTCGAACCGCGCGGGAGGCTCGTTCGAGAGGACCGAGCCTTCCGCGAAGAGTGTCGAAGGGGGCGTAAAGGTGTGCTGAGCATGCTGGGCATGGCGTTTGGGTGTAACCGCGCGATGAGTCTGGTCGCTCGGATCTCCTTGTGGCGGGGGCCCTTCCGCCGTGTTGTGGTCAGGCTGCGTGGTCGGGTCGGTCGGGTCGGTTTCAGCGTGTCAGCGAATGGACTTGGGTCATCTGTCTCATCAGTTCGCTGTTGGGATCGCGATACCGGATCGTGATCTGGATCGCTCGCAGCGGCAGCCAATTGTCGATCGCCTTCCAAGTGACGCTGTCGAGTTGTCCGTTGCTGTTGGTATCCTCGCCCATGTCGAGGATCTGGTTCTTGTTGAGGTCTTCGGTCTCGGTGACGAGGGCACCGGGGTGAGCGGGCCAATTGGGAGGGAGTGACTTCGAGACGCCTGCGCCGGTGGTTGCCATACAGCGGAACACCAGTGGGCCACCGGCTTCGTTTGGCGGGAAGACGGTGGCGATGTCGAGGACTCCGTTGTTGTTGGTGTCCTCGCCCGGATCCAGCGTGTTGTTGCCGTTGAGGTCCTCGGTTTTGTAGGCCGTCGCGGCGGCCCAGGGGCCTCGGCGGCTGCCGGAGGAAATACGATGCGAGTAGTGAGTGACGCGGTAGGGAGGCGGGTCGGCGATGCCGTCGCCGTCCTGGTCGATGCTCTGGTGCCAGGTGTCGTACACCCGGTTGCCCCAGGGTCCGCCGGGTCCGTAGGCCGAGTTGAGTCGACCGGCCAGACGGAAGTCTCCGGTTCCGCCGGCGTGGCCGATGTCGACGAATCGGCCCAGGACCCCGTCCCAGACCTTGACGTCGAACGAGTGGACGTTGGTCATCAGGATGTCCTCGGCGCGGCGCGGGCCTCCGCGGTACTGGTTGATCACTCCGTCCTCGCCGACGGCCAACGGGTTGTTGGAGACGTTTTGCGTCTTGGTCGGGTTGCCGTCGTTGATGAGGTTTCCGCCTGAGTCCCTCGAGGCGATCTGGGGATAGCGGAAGTAGTAGTTGGAGGTTTCTTCGTGAGTGAAGCGGCCGATGAAGAAGGGGCCGTTGTCGGCGGTGGTTGACCAGAGACCGTCGGGGCCGGGGCCGGGAGCGAATTCACGTGGCAACCCGGTGTCGTGGTTGTGGCCGAAACGCGCCGCAGGGATTGCCAGGGGGTAGTTGCTGGCGTTCCTGGAGTTGACCAGGGAATTGCGGTTGTGGAGCTTGGCGCCTGTCGAGGTGTACTGAGCGGAGAAGTCGAAGTCTTTCCAGAAGTTCCCCTTGTCGTCGCGAGTGTTCGCCGTGTTGTCGGTCCCGGCGTTGAACGCACTCTGGTTACTCGGCAGGTAGGGGGCCGGGTGATTCGAGTCGAACACCTCGGAGTTGTTGTTGTCGTCGAAGGGCTGCAAGCGACCACCTGTCGATTCGTACAGCATCAACACGCGGCGGTAGAGAATGCCGTTGCGGAGGAAGTAGCAGACCTCGGCCGAAGTCGAACTGATCAGGGTTTCCTGCTGGTTGCGGGCGAGGTTATTCAGTGGCGAGGCGTTGAGGAGGCCGTAGTAGGGGGTGGGGTCGGAATCGGTTCGGAGGATGGTGCTGCGGATGGTCAGCTGCAGCACGTCGTCGGAATCGTCGTTCGGGTTGTTTTCGGAGATGTAGAGGTAGCCCTGGCGTTCTCCGAGCCGCAGGTCGCGGCCGTAGCCGGTTTCGTTCCGGGCAAACGGCACCATGTGGCGAAACGTCCGCTTGCGGATGTCCGACTCGATGATGTTCTGCATGATCCGAGCCCGCTGGTCGTTGCGCGCCAGACCACGGACTCGATGGTGCATTCCCGAAGCGATTTCGAACACTTCGGCGAACATCATCATCATGATCAGGACCAGCGTGACCGCCACCAGCATTTCGACCATCGTGAAGCCAGCGTCGGCCGACTCGAATCTGGCGGCGAGCGGGCCGCGATTTCGGCGGCGGTTTCGGCAGCGGCTGGTCACGGTGGCGGACATCTACTTGGTCCCCAACGAGTAGACGGCGACGATGCCCGCAGGAGCCAGGGCCCGCTTGCCGACTCCGACGACGATGCGATCGAGTTGCAGGTCGGCCCAGCCCTTGTCGGTCGCCAGGACCTGCGTGATCTTGTACCACTGGCCGTTATCCGGGTCGAAGACGTAGCCGCCGGGGACGATCTTTTGGGGTGGGTAGGGGGATATGTCGAGCTGCCCGTTACCGTTGGCGTCCTCGCCGTTGTCCAACTGCCCGTCGCCGTCGAGATCCTCGCTCCAGATCAACTCGATCGTGGAGACGTCATCGGTGCCCGGCCAGAGGACTTCGGACGCGTCGTCGACGGTGCCGTTGTTGTCGTCGTCGAATCCGGCGACTCCCGGTTGCCGGTCGGCTCCGCGACCGAACGTGGCAATGTAGGTGGCTTCGTTGGCGACCGACGCGGGTCGGTTGAAGAAGACGACCGCATCGACGCTGGCGGGTGCCGAGCCGGATGCGTAGGCGGACTTGCGGACGGTGAGCATCCAGGAGTACTTGCCGTTGAAGATCTCGACCCGAACCTCCGTCACCTTGGCCGTTGTCGGAACCGTTTCGGCGGCTGACCAGGTGATCCTGCGGGTGGTGAGGTTGACGCTGGTGATAGCTCGAACCCAGCTCTGCTGGCCATCGGGGTCCAGCAGGATCACCCGGCAGGGAATCACCGTGGGTGAGCTGGAGAGGGCGACCTGGACGTCGATGAGATTCAGCGACTGGGGCACCTGCACCCAGGTCGCCTGCAGGACTTCGGGGGCACCCCGCTTCTGGCCGTCGTTGTCGTCCCAGTTGTCCGGCAGCATCACCAGGTTGGTCGCCTTGGTGTCGGTGTTGTAACCGGCGTGGTACCGCGTCAGGGGTCCAAACGTGCCGCCGACGTGAACAAAACCGAACGGGTCGACAGCGTAGATCCTGTTGTTGTGCTCAAGCACATTGCCGTCGACGTCGGGGTCGTGCACCAGGAAAGGCAGGATGTCGATCATCGCGTCGCAGTTGTTCCGCAGCATCGTGGCTCGAGTCAGCTTGCTGGCTCGGACCGAGTTGATCATGCCGACGGGGAAGAGCGTGGCCAGGCAGATGACGCCGATCGAGAGGATCAGCATCGACATCAGTACCTCCGTCAGCGTGGTTCCGCGCGAGCTGCCGGCCGGGGGCGCAGGGTGGGCGTATCGGGCGCATCGGGCGTTTCGATTTTTTTGGAAAAGCATCATTCGGAGATCTCCCCGACTTCAGCGTAGTAGTAGAGGTTTCTGGGTCCGGCCGCGTCGATCGTTCCGTTGCGGTCGATGTCGATTCCGACAGCGATTTCACCGGGGAACAGTTCGCTGGTCGAGACGTTTCCGGTGCGTGTGAAGAGGCTGACGACCCGCTTGTCGCCCTCGTTGCCAGCCACCCAGGGGGCTCGACCGGAGATCACGTCGACCTGGTCGTTGAGCAGCAGGTGGATGACCCCCGCGGCCGCGGTCGATCCGATCACCGATCCGCGTGGCGAGAACATGATGTCGCGGTAGCGATAGCCCTTTTGCAGCCACAGCGCGTTGGGCAGTTGGCAGTAGTAGAGGTCGAGTACGACGCCGGGGGGGAATTCCAGGGGTTGTGCGCTGGGCAACACCCGCGGCATCAGGGTCATTTCGTAGTCACCGTCTGCGAAGCGGGCGACGATCGGGCGATTGGGGACCGCCTGGTAGGGTTCGTCGGTCGGCTGAGGGTCGACCAGTGGCGGGCTGATTCTCAGCCACTGGTTGTTGACCGAGAGCAGTGCGGTGGTGGTGATGGTGTACCAGCGTGATCCGAGTTTGATGCGGGCGCCGTCGACCAGGGGTCCGAGATCCAGCAGCGAGTTGCCGTTGCGATCCTCGCCGGAATTCAGAATGCCGTTCTGGTTGCGATCCTCGCCGTAGCGCAGCACGAACCACTCGGTGAATTCGCCCCGGATCAAATCGGGCAGCCCGTTGTTGCCCGGGTTGCGGTGAACGGTGATCGACCCCTGGCTCCAGTTCCGACTGGCTCCGATGTAGACCAGGCTCCGCACCACCGGCCGAGCCGGCGGACTCGACGGGTCGATCTCGAACCTGACCCCTCGAGGCAGCTGGCGGTGGATCGCCCGGTCGCGGGCTCCCATCAGCAGGCTCTGCATCTGGCGGGACCCGCTGCGAACCCGCTCGCCGTCCAGAGACACGTTGACCACCGTGACCGTCACCGACATCAGCACCAGCATGATCACGATCACGACCAGCATCTCGATCAACGTGAAGCCCGCGGCGACTTCCGGCTTAGCGCCGGGCCGGGAAGCGTGCTGCTGGCGGGTGGTCGTGGGAATCGTCATGTCTCTCAGTTGCTGCCGATCGGGATGTTGAGGTTGGTGATGTTGTCGTAGATGGCCAGGTCGGTTCCGTTGGGACGGGCCAGGTGACCGAGGTTGGTGGTATCGTGAGGTTCATGGAGCCCGACGACTCCGTCGGATCCGGCCGAGAGCACCAGGGGGCTGTGCCAGGTGAACGGCGTGTGGTAGAGGGTCTCGTTGCCCATCGCCGTCACCCACGCTCCGAAACGGTCCAGCGGATCGTCGTCGGGGTCGAAACCGAAGCGGGCCGTCGAGCCGGCACCGAGCATCAACTGGCTGCGTTCGAAGTCGGCCGAGGAAATCTGAGAGCCGGGTCCGCCGGAGCGGACCAGCCGAGTCGGCCACCGATAGAATCTCAAGGGCTGACCCCAAGCGTCGACCAACTCGATCAACCCGTCGCCGTCGGTGTCCCCCAACTCGGTGGCTATGAACCGCCCGTCGCTCTCGTTGGGAACCCCAAACGTGTTGCCGTTTCTCAGTAGCCAGTAGAGCAATTCTGAACTGTCGGCGTTGCTGATGGTGTTGGTGCCAATGGTCCGCTCGCCGTGGTGCTGCGGCAGGGCGAGTCGGTAGAGCAGCTTGCGGGCGACGACGGGGGCGAGTTGCCGAGATTGTCGCTCGGTGAGTCCGCTGGCACGCAGCACCGAGACCGCCGTGGCAATCTCGCCTCGCTTCAACTGGTACCTCGTGAACGCGTCGCGACGCTCCTGCAGCATGCGGTGCACCTTGAGCAGCGTGGCACGAGTGGCGGCGGTCCGAGACGTCGCCAGCATGTTGCCGACCAGCAGCACCATCATCGCCATCATCGTCATCATCAGGGTCATCACCATCAGGATCTCGATCAACGTGAATCCGCCGGTGACGCCACGACCGGTACCAGACCGTTGAAGCGGCCGCCCGTCGGCGGGTCGCGAGCTTCGGAGATGGGAGTCGGAGAAGATCATGAGGTGATGCTGTGGTGAGCGGACTGAGGGCGTTGTGAGTCGGATCGTGCAGGGCCGCAGGACGGGGGTTCGGAGGTCGAACTGGTCGGTGGTGCGGGCCCGCGGAAGATGTCCGTTCCCAGGAACGCGTTCCCGGGAACGGGTGAGTGTTTCTTGGTGATGAGAGCGGAGTGATCGAGTGGCTCGGATCAGCGTTTCAGGCGACCGCCAGAGGCGAAATTGGTGATGTTGTCGCCGTCCTGTGGAGTCAGAGCAAAGGTGTTTTCTGCGCTGTACAGACCTCCGATACCGTAAGGGCGGTAGACACCGGAGTTGCTTTCGTGAGGCCCTAAACCCGGCGAGATGATCTGGAAACTCTTGGGTTTCCAGGTCTGGGCGGAGTTCTGAGCGTAGGGGTCCAGGAGGTTCATGAGATTGCCGGTTGTGTGCGGGCGGTAGACCCAGCGGGCGGCTTGTTGGTACCCGCGACCGTTGTTGCTGGAGAGGTACAGGTAGGGAGCCGTCTGGCTGTTGAGCGAATCGATATATTCGGGGAAGCGGTCGCCAGCTGGCGAAGGGTAATTGTCGATGTCGACCAGTCGGGAGGTGTCGAATTCGAAGAAGGGACCCACCCGGCTCTCGCCCACTGCCAGCTGACGCGCGAGCGGGTCGGCCGGGTTGTTGGCGAAGCCGGTCATGTAGGGCTTGCCGTTGCTGTCGAAGCTGGCCATGCCGCCCAGAAAGAAGACCAGGCATTCGGCGCCCGAGAGGTGGGTTCCGTCGACGCCGTCGCCGTCGGGGTCGGCCTTGATACTGCCATCCCCATCGAGGTCCCGGTCCTTGGCGAAGTGGAACCGATTCCAGAGCTTCGAGATCTTTCCCTTCGCGTCGGGATCATTGTTCCACTGGCCGCCCTGTTCGTAGAGATTGATGGAGCTGGGGGGTTCGTGGCCGAAGCGGGTTCGGAAGTCGGAGATGGCGCTTTCGAACGAGGTGATCTCGATCTTGACCGCAGCCTCCTTGGCCTTTCGGCTGATTCCGCTCAATACCGGCACCAGCATCGCGGCGAGGATGCCGATGATCACGATCACCACCATGATCTCCACCATTGTGAAACCGCTGTGGGGTGAGCGGATCGGGGGGTTGGTTTTCCGAGCGTGCATCGAGTTGCCTTTTGCGGGTTTTCCGGTTGGGCCCGCGGTTGTTGAGCGTCTAGGAGAGCTCGTTGAGCAGTTTGACGAGTGGCATGAAGAGTGCGATGACGATGAAGCCGACGATCAGGCCCAGCACGACGACCATGATCGGTTCGAGCATGCTGATCAGCCCGTCGACCGCCACGGC
>Ga0310122_10001802_pt1 | contig 13672 bp, 11 predicted proteins | sample CB6_Bottom_1051__FD_203503 | JGI IMG/M metagenome (GOLD analysis project Ga0310122, IMG submission 203503) | Marine microbial communities from Western Arctic Ocean, Canada - CB6_Bottom_1051 | ecosystem: Environmental > Aquatic > Marine > Oceanic | place: Canada: Western Arctic Ocean | collected...
GTGGCGTTCCCGTCGGGGAAATGGATCGAGCCGCCTCCCGAACGCTGGCGTCCGTGGTGCCCGCCCGGCAGATCCGCCAGCACGCCGTCAGGGGTCGGCTCCAGCGCCATGCCGCTGAAGCCGGGCAATCCCATCTCCCACGCGAATAGCGCCGGGAGCGCGTCAGCGCCGACCGAAAAGCTCCCGTGCCCGCTGTTCTGGTAGAACCACATCACCTGTGGATCCACCTGCACCGTCTTCAGCATGAAGTCGGTGTAGCTCATCTTCGCCAGCCGGGCCTTCTTGTCGGCCGACGACAGACCCGGGAAGTAGTCGGGCAGGGGCGCGTCATGGATGCGGGCGAGGTCGCGTCGCGCCGCATCCGACAGCGGGGTCTGGGCCAGAAACTCTGGCGAATAGCCGCGGAACCCATCCCGTTTGACGAGACGGTCCACGCCCCAAGTCTCTTTGTCGAAGAAGTAGCTCGAGCCGAGCCCCATGCGTCGATAGATGCCGCGGCTCTCGGTGGTGTTGGCGAGAAACCGGTCGAGATCGACACCGATCGCGTCGAGCAGTGCTCGCGACGGAGCGTTGTAGCGCTCCGGCGACTCGATGTTCAATGTGCCGCCGTTGAGCGCGAGCATCCGACCGTTGTAGTGGAATTCGTTGCGTTTTGCGTGTCCGCCGAAATCGTCGTGGTTGTCGAGAATCAGCACCCGCGCGTTTGGCCCGACCTGGGAGATGAAGAAGTGCGCCGCGGCGAGACCGCTGATCCCGCCGCCGACAATGACGAGGTCATACCGTTCGCCGGTGTTGGTGGCGCTGGCCAGATCCCACCCCCGGCGGTCACGCATCTGGTGGCCGACCTCCCACGAGCCATCATGGCTGCCTCGCATGCCGGTCCGGGTCGGCGGGTAGTAGTCGGCGGCTTGTTCCGGCGCCGGGGTCTGTTCCAGCGCTCGCGCCCAGCTCGGCAGTGCCAGCGCGCCACCAACCGGAATCGCAACCCCGTTGATGAAGTCGCGTCGTGTAATCGCCCGGTGCATGCCGAGCTCGCGGTCGGAGGTCTTCGCCATCACTGTCCCTTTGTCTGATTGTTCGAACAGTTCTGTATACCACCGATCCTGTCTTGCTCCGACGGTTCAGTACGGCGATCATCGCAGGATGCCTTCTACGCTTGAAGAGGAGTTGGCGCGGTATCCGCGCGAACCGCTGACGCGGACACCGACGCCGCTCCACCATCTGGCTCACGCTAGCGCCCGGCTCGGCATGGATCTGCATCTGAAACGCGACGACCTGACCGATCTCGCGCTGGGCGGAGACAAACCGCGCAAGCTCGAGTACGAGGTGGCGCGCGCCACGGCGGCCGGGGCGACGGTGCTGGTTACGTGCGGCAGCTCCCAGAGCAATCATGCGCGGCTGACCACGGCGGCAGCTCGTCGGGTCGGTCTGCGGGCGACGGTCGTGCTGAGCGACGATGAGCGCCGGAGCTTCCAGGGCAATCTGCTGACCGTCTACCTGATGGGCGCCGACGTGCGGTTCGCCGAGGTCGACGACCACTGGGAGATCGAAGGCCATGCACATCGGGTGTGCGACGAGCTGCGGGCAGCAGGTGAGACGCCGTACTACATACCGGTGAGCGGTTCGACGCCGCTGAGTTGTCTGGGGTACGTGCGGGCCGGTCTTGAGCTCGCCGATCAGTTCGCGGTGTCCGGTCTCACCCCGGCCGCCGTCTACACGCCGTTTGGTACCGGCGGCATTTTCTCCGGCACGCTCATCGCGCTCCGTGAGCGCGGCATTGACTGTCCGGTGATCGGTATCAGCGTCAATGGCGATACTGAGCGGTGTCAGACCAACCTCGACACCTGGTGGACGGCCACAAGCGAGCTACTTGACCGCGACCCGGATCGGCCGCGAGGGGCCACCGAAATTTACGACCAGTTTGTGGGCCGCGCCTACGGCGACGCGACCGAGGCGTGCCTTGATGCCATCCTTCTGATGGGGGAAACCGAAGGTGTGTTGCTGGACCCGGTCTACTCCGGGAAGGTATTCGCTGGTTTGTGCGCCCACCGGCACGCGGGGCGGTGGGGCGCAGACGAGACGGTGGTCATGGTGCATTCGGGCGGCACACCCGCGCTCTTTGCCTACGCGCCAGAGCTTCGCGCTCATCTCGCCAAACGGGGCGTCGATCTGCCCTGAGATCGCCGCGGGTCTTTGCAGCCTGTCGCGCTATTCATCCAGATACCTGAGCTCGGAGCGGATGATGAACGCTTCCTCTCGCCGTCTGGTCGCGATACCCGAGGCGGGCTGCTCCTGTTGCATCTGGTCGATGAGGTCCGCCACGTCGGCCCACCGGCTCGCCGCGAGTGGTGATTGCAACGGTGCCAGCGCAGGGTTGGGCGCACCTCGGTTGTACGCCAAGGACAGGAGCGCGGTTTGCACGGAGCCAATGGTGCTGGGTTGACGTAAGGCGCTGAATCGCCCGCCGATCCCGTTCCAGTACGGCTTGGCGGTGAAGGCCATCAGTGCCTCGGCCTGCTCGCGCCCGATCCGGATTGACTGGAGCACAGCGTTGGCGTCCAGCGCATCTTTCGCGGCCTGTTGTTTGAGTCCCGCCACCGTCTGCATGGCGGCAAGCTGTTCCGCGGTCGTCAGGGGCTCGAACAGACCGATGACGCTCGCTTCGGCCTGGCCGAGATCCACCCCGGGATCCAGCGTCACACCCGAGGCCCCGCCGGGCCAGTATGGGTGCCCGACGTGCCCCTCTTGCCGATGCACCCAGTCCAGGTCGCCATGAAACTGTCCGAGTTGCGCCTGGATCGCCTTGGTCTGGCGGCTCAGGGCGATTTCCAGATGTGGCTCGAGTGCCCCCCAGGTTGGCTTGTCCACTACGCCCGATTGCGACAGTCCCGCTCCGGCCTGAAACTGTCGAACTGCGGCGTCCGTGTCCACGCCGAACAGCCCGTCAGCCTGCAGCGGCTGACCGGCTTGCTTCAGACCCGCTTGCGCTCTGGCGACCACGCTCCCGAGCCACTCCCGGTCGCCGAGCCCGTCGCCCCGTCGCACTGTGACTCGAATCATGCCTGTTCGTCCTTGGAACGACCCAACTCGGTCGCCGCTATTTCTCGCATGCGAAATTTCTGAATTTTCCCGGTGACCGTCATGGGGAACGCGTCGACAATCTTCCAATATCGCGGAATCTTGAACGTGGCGATTGCGCCGCGGCAGAACGCCGTCAACGTGTCGGCGTCGAGCTGGGCCTCCGGTTTTGGCTGCACCCACGCCATGACTTCTTCCCCGTACCGGCTCGACGGCACCCCGATGACCTGGGCGTCAGCCACGGCGGGGTGGGTATAGAGAAATTCCTCGATCTCACGCGGGTAGATGTTTTCTCCACCGCGGATGATCATGTCCTTGATACGTCCGACGATGCTCACATACCCGTCATCGTCCATGGTCGCCAGATCGCCGGTGTGCATCCACCGTCCGGAGTCGATCGCGGCGCCCGTGGCGTAGTCGTCATTCCAGTAGCCGAGCATCACACTGTATCCGCGGGTGCACAGCTCGCCGCGCTCGCCGCGAGGCACAACGCGTCTCCCGTCCGGGTCGACAATCTTCACTTCGACGTGCGGGTGCACGGCGCCCACGGTGGTCACCCGTTTCTCGATCGGATCATCCACCCGCGACTGCGTCGACACCGGTGAGGTTTCCGTCATGCCATAGCAGATCGTGACCTCCGGCATGTGCATCCGTTCGCGCACCTGCTTCATGATCTCGACCGGGCACGGAGAGCCGGCCATGACCCCGGTCCGCAGCGACGAGAAGTCCGTGGTGTCGCAGTCCGGGTGGTCGAGTTGGGCGATGAACATCGTGGGCACGCCGTACAGCGCTGTGCAGTGTTCGGCCTCGACCGTGGCGAGCGTCTGTCCGGCATCGAACGTCTCCCCGGGGGTCACGATGCAGGCGCCGTGGCTGGTACAGGCCAGATTCCCGATCACCATGCCGAAGCAGTGATAGAACGGTACCGGTACGCAGACCCGGTCGACCTTGGTATAGCCGAGCACCTCACCGCAGAAGAAACCGTTGTTCAGGATGTTGTGATGCGACAACGTGGCCCCTTTCGGGGCGCCGGTCGTGCCTGACGTGTATTGAATGTTGATCGGATCGTCGAACGCCAGGCCGGCCTCCCGGGCGGCCAGGTCGGCGTTGGTGACCGCCCCGCCCTCCTCGAGCAGCTCCGCCCAGTCGTCGTCCAGCACCACCGCGTCGCCCAGGGTCGGGCAGTCGGGACGCACCGCGTCGACCATGGCCACGTAGTCGGTCTGACGAAACCGTCGGGACAGGAGGAGCAGACCCAGACCGGACTGATTCAGTGCGTGCCGCAGCTCCTGGGTCTTGTAGGCCGGGTTGACGTTGACCAGAACCGCGCCCACCCGGGCGGTGGCGTACTGAATGATGACCCACTCAAACCGGTTGGGCGACCACAGACCGACGCGGTCGCCCTGGGCGACGCCGCGCGCGAGCAGCGCCTTGGCCAGCGCGGTGGTCGCGTCCCAGAGTTCGGTGTAGGTGGCGCGATAGTTCTGCGCGGGCGCCACCAGGGCTTCGCGTGCTCCAACTCGCGCAACCGTCCGTTTCAGGTTGTCGCCAATCGTCTCACCCAACAAGGGGACGTCGCTGGCGCCATGCACGTAGGCCGGTGCCTTCATTTGTGGCTCAGACGGGGCTGCGCATTGTCGCGCGGTCTGCTTTCGCATACTCGCGCAGACGCTGCACTAGCGGGCGGCCTCGGTGCGGCCGGGGGTGGTCGCGGGTGTGTCGCGGAGCAACAGGTCGAGCTCTTCCGGGTGGGCGGTGCGGGCCAGCGCTTCTCGTCGTTCCAGTTGTCCCTGCTGTACGAGCCGGGCGAGCGATTCCTCGAGCGTGAACGATCCATGGCGGCGCGTGAGGGTGATCTCCTGGTGCAAGTGTTGCACTTGGTTTTTCCGAATGTGTTGCCGCGCGCCGTAGCCGATCATCAGCAACTCGGCGGCCGGCACTCGTCCACCGCCGATCCGTGGGAGCAACGTCTGCGTATAGACCGCGGCCAGCGCCATCGAGAGCTCCTGCCGGATCGTGGCCTGTCGTTCCAGCGGAAACGAGTCGGCGATTCGGGCCACGGTGGACGCCACGTCGTTCGTGTGAAGGGTCGAGAACACGAGGTGTCCTGTTTCGCCCGCCGCCAGCGCGATCTGCATCGTCTCCGGGTCGCGCATCTCCCCGATCACCAGCACGTCCGGGGCCTGACGCAGGGTCGACCTGAGCGCGGTTGGGAAGTCTGAAACATCCAGCCCCACCTCCACCTGCTCGACCACGCTTTTGGCGTGCGGATGTTCGTACTCGATCGGGTCTTCGATCGTCACGATGTGCTTGGCGTCACGTCGGTTGATCTCGTCCACCAACGCCGCGAGCGTCGTCGACTTCCCGGACCCGGTTGGTCCACCAATCAAGACCAGCCCGAACGGCAGGCTCGTGAGCTGCTCGACGTTCGGCGGCAAGCCCAACTCGGAGAGCCGCGGCGGCCGCGCCGGCAACGCCCTGATCGCCGCCGCCGCGCGACCTCGCTCGCGGTGGAGGTTGATCCGGAACCGACCGAGACCGGCCACGGCCAGTGATGCGTCGGCTGGATCCCCCTGCTGGTATCGGCGGGCCGCGCCGACCGGGAGCGCGTCCAGCACCGCGGTTTCGATTTCGGCCCCGTCAAGGGGGCCCTCAGGCAACGGGGTGATCGTGCCGTCCACACGGATCGAGGGGGGCAGGCCGGCCACGAGCAACAAGTCGCTGGCGCTGCGGGCGGTCATGACGCGCAGCCACTCCTCGAGCCGGGAGGGGCCGCCGAGCGCATCGTCGCTCCACGCGTTCAACTCACTCGCGAGCTTGTCGACGTCCGGGGTGTTCGTCATCGCGCGTGGTCAGGGTCGGTCCGGTCATTGGTCATAGGTGATTTCCACGTACCCCTCGCTCGGGGTCCATTGCATTCGTCGAGCCGGCAGGTCCGAATCGTCACCGCGTTGGTTCACGTAGACGAGCACCTCATCGTAGTCGTCCTTGATCGGTTCGATCAGTGTGCGCGCGATGGTCTCGGCCTGCGACGGATCCTCAGCCTCCACTTCGATCACGAACGCGCCATGGGCCGTCGCCATGTTCCGGATGTGCCAGCTCTCATTGACAAGGAGCGGTTCGTTCCCGCCTTCGGAGACGCTGACGCTCGTGGCCGAAGGTTCGGTGCCACCGATGCCCACGGCGGGTCCCCGGCGGACGGCCCAGTTAATGGCGGCCAGTGCGATCACGCACGTGACCAACCCCAGTCGGATCACCCAGCCCAGATTGATCCCGGCCATCAGATGGCCGCAGAATAGCATGTGCGCGCTTGTGAATCGCGGCGCATGAACGGCGTAAATGATCCCCGAGGAGGCTGACAATATGACCACGATTGCCATCAGAAGACTCAGCGCCGTCGGCACGACGTTCCTGGCCTGTGGGCTGCTCGTTCCGGCCGCATCGGCGCAGACCCTCGAAGAGATTGTCGAGTCGAGTCTCGAGGCGTCAGGGGGCCGCGCCGCGTTCGAGGCGATTCGCAGCGTCAGGCAGGTTGGGGGCTTCACCATGCAAACCGAGTTCGGCCCCCTGGACGGTGACATCGAAACGGTCATCATCCCTGCTCAAAAATTCTACGAAGAGCAGCAGAGCGATCTGTTCGAACAAAGCAGCGGCTGGAACGGGATGCTGGCCTGGCAGTCAGGCCCGCAGGGATTGGTCGATCTGGAGGGGCCGCAGGCGGCCGCCCTGGTAGCGCGATCCCTGTTGCACCCATTCTTGCCGTTCGAACGGCCCGACGTCGGCGTTGCGGAGTTTCGTAAGACTGACGGTGCCGACCTCGAGGGTCGTCCCCACCACGGGGTCATCGTCACCGCCGAGGACGTGGAGTTCAGTATCTTCATTGATGCTGACACCATGCTGCTGTCGCGTATCCAGTTCGACACGGAGGTCCCGCAGCTCGGCACGGTGCGCATCACGGTCGACTATTCCGACTACGAAGAACACGGCGGAGTAAAGTTGCCAACCCGACAGCTTCTGGACGTGCCTGGGGCGATCACCGTCGACACCCGGTACACGACCACCGAGATCAACGTGGACGTCGACCCGTCAATCTTCGAAAAACCCTGAGCGATTTTCCTGGCCTCGCCGGGAAAACCTACAGGTGCAAGTTGCCTCGGCCGGGCCCGACGAACGAGTAGAGCGTCATCCCAGACGCCGACGCCATCTCGACGGCCAGACTCGATGCCGCGCCCACGGACACCATCACCGGGATCGCCGCCTTGAGCGCCTTCTGCACCAGCTCGAACCCGGCCCGGCCGCTGACCACGAGGATGCGATCGTCCAGTGAGGTCGCGCCGTCGAGGACTGCCCGACCGATCACCTTGTCCACCGCGTTGTGACGGCCGATGTCTTCTCGCACACTGAGCAGTTCGCCGGTCAACGTAAACAGCCCGGCGGCGTGAATTCCACCGGTCGCTTCGAAGAGCGGCTGCCGCGGCCGCATCTGATCCGGAAGCCGCGCGAGTAAGTCGGTTGCCACGTCGATGCTAGTGATCGCCGGCAGCGTCTGTTCGAGATCGTCGAGACGCTCCTTGCCGCACACGCCGCACGCCGCGGTCGCCCGAAAGTCGCGCTGCGCCCGCTCGATATCGGTCGTGTCAACCGAATCCCGCAACTCGACCATCACCCGGGCGCCGGCTCCAACCTTGCCTTTGGCCAATTCGTCCGGTGACGGCTGTGCCGACGCTGGCTCGGTCCGAATCGAGACCACCTGGTCGGCATGCGTCACGACGCCTTCCGCAAACAGGAATCCGGCCGCGAGTTCTTCGTCGTGGCCCGGCGTCCGCATCGTGATCACGAGCGGGCGCCCATTCACCCGGATCTCGAGCGGGGCCTCAACCGCCACCGCGTCAGTCACGATGGCGCCGTCTGGCTTGCGGACCGGGACGCGACGCAGGCCCACGTCGGCGGAATGGGGGGGAGGACTGGCAACCATACCGCGATTCTAGCAGCCCGTGGCGACCCGGCGCGTTGCACCGAAACGGGCGATTCGCCCGAACGGCTCACAAGGGTAGGACCGACCGTATGAGCTCGTTCTCGACCGGCGGCGGCGGCGTCGCGAACTGGTCTACCCTCTGGTCTCCCCTGTGGTACTGTAGGCGCGGCATGGCCATCTCTCGGCGCACCTTTCTCAAGGCGTCCGTCGGCGGCGCGGTCGGCGTCAGCGCCCTCGGTTTCGACCTGACCCCAGCCTACGCGGCGGTGCGCCAGCTCAAGATTCGGAACGCCCGCGAGTACAAGACCGTGTGTCCCTACTGCGCGGTCGGGTGCGGCACCATCGCCTATACCCACGGCAGTGGTGGGCTCAATACCACCAACACGGTCATCCACGTCGAGGGCGACCCCGACAACCCGATCAATGGCGGCACGCTCTGCCCCAAGGGCGCGTCACAGATGCAGCTCGCCATCAGTCCACGGCTGCGGAAGAGTCCGATGTATCGGGCGGCGGGTGCCGAGGAGTGGCAAGAAGTCGACTGGGACTTCGCGATGGACTGGTTCGCGCGCAAGTTCAAAGAATCGCGAGACAACACCTTTGTCGAGCGCGACGGACAGGGGCGCACCGTCAACCGTACCAACGGCATCGCCTGGGTCGGGAGCGCCACGGTCGCCAACGAGGACGCATATCTGATTACGAAGACGATGCGCGCCATGGGGCTGACCTACATAGACCATCAGGCCCGCATTTGACACAGCCCCACGGTGGCCAGTCTGGCCGCCACGTTCGGTCGGGGCGCGATGACCAATCACTGGAAAGACATCAAGAACGCCGATGTCGTCCTGGTGATGGGCGCGAACCCGGCCGAAAACCATCCCTGCGGATTCAAGTGGGCGCTCGAAGCGCGTGACGAGAACAAGGCGACGCTGCTCACGATCGACCCCCGGTTTACGCGCACCTCGGCCGTGGCGGACAAGCATCTGCAGATCCGGCCCGGGTCTGACATCGCCGTGCTCGGTGGGTTGATCCGGTACATGCTGGCCAACGATTTGCACCACGCCGACTATGTGCGGGCGCACACCAATGCGTCGTTCCTGGTCAGCGGCGAATTCGGGTTCGAGGACGGACTGTTCTCGGGGTTCGACGAGGCGGCGAGCGCCTACGACAAGACGTCGTGGAGCTATCAACGGGACGCCGACGGATTCGTGCGCCGTGACCCAACGCTCGAAGACCCCCGCTGTGCGTTTCAGCTCCTCAAGCACCACTACGAGCGCTACACGCCGGCGATGGTCGCGCAGATTGCCGGCTGCTCCGAGGAAAAGTTTCTCGAGATGGCCGACATCATCTGCTCGACTGGTCGAGCCGATCGCGTGGGCACCATCATGTATGCGGTCGGCTGGACCATGCACACGGTGGGCACCCAGATCATCCGCACCGGGGCCATTCTGCAACTGCTGCTCGGTAACATCGGCCGACCCGGTGGCGGCATCAATGCGCTCCGTGGACATGCCAACGTGCAGGGGGCGACCGACCACGCCATCGTGGCCGGTATCCTGCCGGGTTACCTGAAGGTGCCGACGCCGGAGCAGGCAACGCTGCGCGACCACCTCGATGCATCGACGCCGACGCCGTTGGTGCCGGATACGGTGAACTACTGGGGGAACTATCCCAAGTTTCTCGTCTCGCAGCTCAAGGCCTGGTTTGGCGACCACGCCACTGCCGCCAACGAGTTCGGGTATCAATACCTGGGCAAGCAGGACGGAGACGCCACCTGGTTGTCTATCTGGGACCAGGTGCGGCAAGGCGAAGTCGAAGGGTTCATCGCGCTCGGGTTCAATCCGCTGCTGGCCGGTCCCGACGTGCCACGACTGCTCGAGTCGATGTCTCGGCTCAAGTGGAAAGTGATCATCGATCCGTTCATGCTCGACAGCGCCGAGTTCTGGCGAGCCCCCGGGATGGAGCCGACCGAGGTGCAGACCGAGGTGATGTACATGCCGACCACGCACTGGATCGAGCGAGACGGCTCGTTCACCAACAGTGGGCGGTGGGCACAGTGGAAAGAGAAGGCGATCGACCCGCCAGCCGGTGTGCGCTCCGACACCTACGTGCTGTCGGAACTGTTCTGGCGGGTGAAGGAGCTGTACCAGCAGGACGGCGAGGACGCCGTGTACAACGAGCCGATCCAGAATCTCACGTGGGACTACCTGAATCCGCGCGAGCCGACCCTGGTCGAACTGGCGAAAGAGATCAACGGGTACGACCGTGCTACGGGCCAACTGCTGTCCTCGTTTGGACAGCTCCAAGCCGACGGTGGCACGAGTGCAGGGAACTGGATCTACACGGGTAGCTATACCGAGGCGGGCAACGTGATGGCGAACCGGGGCACGGACGACCCGACAGGTCTTGGCATGCACCACGACTGGGCGTTCAGTTGGCCCGCGAACCGTCGGGTGCTGTACAACCGGGCCTCGGCTGACGCGGAAGGCCGACCCTGGGACCAGAACCGCGCTGGTATCGCCTGGAATGGACAGCGGTGGATCGGCGATGTGCCGGACTACGGTGCGACGACCCCGCCCGATGGGCCCGGCGCGTTCATCATGACCGAAGAGGGGGTGGCGCGTCTGTTCAGCAACCACCTGGCTGACGGTCCATTCTCAGAGCACTACGAGCCGGTCGAAAGTCCCACGACCAACCCGTTGCATGAGTCCGTGGCGGTGAACCCGGTCATCAATTGGTATGACGGGGTCCGCGAGACACTGGCCGCTGAGGGCGACGATTTTCCCTACGCCTGTACCGTCTACCGGGTGGTGGAGCACGAGCACTTCGTCACCCGGAACGTGCCGCTCCTGGTTGAGCTGATGCCCGATTTCTTTGTCGAAGTCCCTGAGGGGCTGGCGGCCGAGAAGGGGATCGAGAACGGCGGTCGGGCCCGGGTCTGGTCCAAGCGGGGTGAGGTGGAAGGCATTGCGATTGTCACCAAGCGAATCAAGCCGCTGTTGGTTAACGGGCAGACGGTCTGGACCATCGGCATTCCGGTCCATTGGGGGTTTGTCGGCATCACCCACGGCTCGATGGCGAATCTGTTGACCCCGTATGTGGGCGACGCGAACACCCGCTGCCCCGAGTTCAAGGCGTTTCTCGTCAATATAGAGAGCACGGGACCGGCATCGACATGAGATCGTATGTAGCCGCGGGTCTTGAGACCCGCCCCGGAGGGGGCATTCGGGCCCGCTGAAAGAGACCGCAGACAGCCAATGCCGGACAATCTCGCCATCAAACGTATCTCAGCCACACCGAGCGCGTTGATTCCGCTCAACTCGCTCCGGTCGGGCGGACCCGTGTATTCGAAACTGGTCGACATTTCGAAATGCATCGGGTGCAAGGGGTGCGAGGTCGCCTGCAAGGAGTGGAACGACCTGAAGGTCGAGCAGACCACCAACTTCGGCAGTTTTCAGAGTCACAAGGACCTGTCGTCGAACACCTGGCTCTTGATGCGCTTCAATGAGGTTGAGGTCGGCGAGGACCTGAGCTGGATGATCAAGAAAGACGCCTGCCTCCACTGCGAGGAGCCAGGCTGTCTGTTCTCTTGTCCGGCGCCGGGCGCCATCGTGCAGTACCAGAACGGGATCGTCGACTTCAATCAGGACAACTGTATCGGATGCCAGTACTGCGTCTCCGGCTGTCCGTTCGACATTCCACGGTTCGACAAGGAGACCAAGACCGTCGCCAAGTGCAACATGTGCATCGACCGGGTCGAGTCCGGTCTCGAGCCGGCCTGCGTGAAGACCTGTCCGACCAACGCCATCGAGTGGGGCATCAAGGAAGACATGCTGGCGCTGGCGGAGAAGAAGGTCGAACGTCTGAACGAACGCGGCTACGAGCATGCGGCCCTCTACAATCCGGGCGGCGTCGGCGGCACCCACATGATGTATGTCGTCCCGCACGGCGACCGACTCGAGGACTACAGTCTGCCGGCGCACCCGACCGCCAGCCCTGGCCAGCTCCGCGGCTTGAACGTGCTGCAGCGGATTGGTTCGTATCTCCTCGGCTTCGGTGTCATCTCCGCGTTCGTCCACTTCCTCGCCGTTGGCCCGGACAGCCCGGAAGAGACCATCTGAACCCAGTAGCCTGAAGCTCGAAGCCGATGTCGACCACGCTCATTCACCGATTCTCCTTCCTCGAACGGATTGTCCACTGGGTGGTGGGCCTCACCTTCGTGGTGTTGCTGGGCACCGGGCTCGCCTTTGCCTATCCGTCCCTCTTCTGGCTCACGACCCTCCTGGGCGGAGGAGCAGCCGCCCGGGTGCTTCACCCCCAGATCGGCGCCCTGTTCGGTGTGGGGATCCTGTTCATGTTTGGGCTCTGGGTTCGCGACATGTTCCTGGACGGGCAGGACCGGGCCTGGCTCGGGGCGATCAAGCACTACGCGGCGCACGACCGGGAGAAGGTGCCGCCGGCCGGGAAATACAACGCGGGACAGAAGCTGTTCTTCTGGGTGCAGAGCCTTCTCGGCATCGTGTTTGTCGTGACCGGCGGGTTGCTGTGGTTCCCGGAGTCGTTCGGGGCCGGGTGGCTCAACACCGCGCGGTTGCTGCACTACGCCGCGACGCTGGGCGGTGGTCTCTTCCTGATCGTGCACGTGTATCTGGGGACCGTGGCCTACCCGGGCACCGCTCGCGGCATGCTCGAGGGTAAGGTCACGCCGGCCTGGGCGAAGCTGCATCACCCCCGGTGGTCCCGCGATCGGGTCGATCGTTGACCCCGCTGGGTCGACGCACCCGTCCTTCGGACGTCGCTTCCCGGTGGGCTCACCGAGCCCGCCGCGCACGCACCCTCCTCGCCGACCGGCCTCACACAGCACCGTTGCTGCAGTTTTATCTCTCTGTGCTCGAGCTCCAAACCGCCGTGTGCGCGCCGATCGACGCGTCCCGCTGGGTGGCAGCGTCGGCGGCTCCTGGTGGGGACACACCGCGAATCCAGCTCGAACGGCTTCCGCTCGACGAGCTATCGGTTGAGTTCTCGACGTTCTGCCGCAAGATGCCGGAGACGGCACCCGACCCGGTAAGCTGGGCCGCGAGAGCGGTAACGCGCGCGGAGTCCCAGACCCAGGTCGATCTGCTGCTGTCGTTGCTGACGGGGGGTGAGTTCGCCACTCTCGGCGCCGCCCTCGGGTGTAAGCCCGCGCCGCTGGCGTTCTTGGCGCGCGCCTTTCTTTCTCCGATGGCCGAAGCCCTCTCCGCCCTGGCGCCGACGGGCGCGCCCGCGCCGGCTCCGGTGTGTCCACAATGCGGGTGGCCTCCGCAGGTGTCGCGACTCGAGGACGAGTCTCACACGCAGGGCGTGCGTCGCTTGGTGTGCGCGTTTTGCGCTGCCGCATGGGCCTTTCCGAGGGCGGTGTGCCCCGCCTGCGGTGTATCCGGCGACGACGGTCTCGTGTTTCACGTCGATGAGGCGCTGCCACACCTGCGCGTTGAGGCGTGCAAGACCTGCCATCACTATCTCAAGTCGATCGACCTTCGGGTGCTCGGTCTCGCCGAGCCGCTGGTCGACGATCTGGCCACGCCCGAGCTCGACTTGTGGGCCACCGAGCAGGGTCTCGACAAGATCGCACCGAATCTT
>Ga0310122_10001803_pt1 | contig 13672 bp, 13 predicted proteins | sample CB6_Bottom_1051__FD_203503 | JGI IMG/M metagenome (GOLD analysis project Ga0310122, IMG submission 203503) | Marine microbial communities from Western Arctic Ocean, Canada - CB6_Bottom_1051 | ecosystem: Environmental > Aquatic > Marine > Oceanic | place: Canada: Western Arctic Ocean | collected...
CTGCGGATCTTGCGAATGGGTGACGTGGAGGTGTTTCGCGCCGCGGAGGCCTTCGAGGCCGATGGTGAGTCGCTGCCCGCCGGTACGTACGTGGTTCCGATGAACCAGCCCTACGCGTCCTTCGCTCAGACGCTCCTAGAGGTGCAACGCTATCCGGATCTGCGTGAGTACCCCGGCGGTCCGCCCCGCCGGCCGTATGATGTCACGGCCCACACGCTACCACTGCTCATGAACGTCGTGGCGTTGGCGGTGGAGCATCTGGATCCGGGCGTGGCCGATGTGATCGAATCCAGGCCGATCGAGACCCCGGACTTTGTTTTCCACTTGCCCGAGGCCCTCGAGGGTGAGGTGGCACCACGGATCGCTCTCTACAAGTCCTGGCGAGAGCCCATGGAGGCAGGCTGGACTCGCTGGCTCTTCGACCAATACGAGCTCCCGTACGACACGCTCAAGGATGCACGTATTCGGGCGGGAGATCTCCGCCGGGATTACGACGTAATCCTCTTCCAAGCCCAGAGCCCTGCATCCATCACAACAGGTTTTCGGAGCGGAGTGGTCCCCGAGGCTTATGTGGGGGGCCTGGGCGGCGAGGGTGAGCGGGCGCTGGACCGCTTCGTGCGCGAGGGGGGGCGCATCGTGGCGATCGAGGATGCCACCGATTACATAGTGGACGTCTTCGACCTCGGTGTCTCGAACGCCGTCGAGCGGCTGGCCCCGACCGAGTTCTACGTACCCGGCTCGATCCTCGAGATGCGTCCGGAGCCCGGCCACGCGCTCAACGAGGGGCTCCCCGAGTGGGTGGGAGCCTGGTTCTCCCGCGATAGCAGGGCGTTCAATATTTCCGATGCCTCGGTTCGGGTCACCGCTCGATTCAGTGACGGGAACCCCCTGCGGTCCGGCTGGCTTCTCGGGCCCGAATATGTTGCCGGGAAACCAGCGGTCGTCGAGGTGTCCATCGGTGAGGGCTCGGTGGTGTTGATCGGTTTCCAGCCCAATTACCGGGCGCAAACCGTGGCCACGTGGCCGATGTTGTTCAACGCGCTGACCCCCAGTCCGTCCGGGCCGCCCCGCCTTGATAGTGAGGATGATGGATGAAGTGCCCGAGCTGCGGTACAACCACTGAGAGTGGACGGTTCTGCGCGAACTGTGGTGCAGCGTTCGGGAAGCCGGAGTGCTCGCGCTGCGGACATAAGCCACCGGCTGGAGCTCGCTTTTGTAATCAGTGCGGAACCGCGATGGGCGCTTCGCCTACCATTACCCAAGCTTCCGGAAATCAAGTGGCGTGGTGGATGGCCGGTGCTCTAATGTTGGGGCTGATCTTGGTGATCGCATATCCAGTGTACGGCCCCGGACGGCCTGCTGCGCCCCAGCCGGTCGTCCCTGGCCCAGCGGCAGGCCCAGCGGGAGCCCCCCCCGACCTGTCTTCGATGACGCCGCGTGAGGCAGCGGATCGCCTCTTCAATCGTGTGATGACCGCAGTGTCAGTCGATGACTCCACGGAGGCGGGCACGTTTCTACCGATGGCGATCGCTGCCTTTGAGCTGGCCGAACCTCTGGACACCGACGGAAGGTTCCACTTGGTGCTACTTCATCTGACCGGCCGATTCAACGCGGAGGCCCTTGAGGGCGCGGAGGAAATTCTCTCGGAGCAACCGAACCACCTCCTCGGGTTGGCCATGGCCGGGGACGCGTCATTGGCCCTCGGTGACAGCGCCAGTGCTCGCCGGTATTACCGGCGCTGGTTGGATGCGTATGAGACCGAGACGGCCAAGGATCTCCTCGAATACCGGGACCACGTGGCGATGTTTGCGGAAATGCAGGTCACGGCTGAGGCGCTGGGCGGGAACGACTGAACGACGTGAGCGATCACGCTCCGTCACTGACGGAGCCGTCCTGTGTTTTCCTCACCGGCGGCTCCGGCTTGCCCGGCTCCCGGGCGGTAGTTGCTTCACCGCCACGACAACGAGGCAACTGAATCGTGAACGAAGACAACGAAGGGAAAGTACCCCAGCAAGTTATCCCGCCTCCCCCAATCTCGAAGGAGACGGAGGACGAGCGGTTCCTTCAATCGACCGTCGCCGAGTTGCAGGAAAGGGGGCTCTTCCGGGGGGGCAAGGAGTCTTGGCGCGTGTTTCGCATCATGGGCGAGTTCGTCGAGGGATTCGATGAGCTCAGCGACCTCGGTCCGTGCGTCTCGGTCTTCGGCTCGGCGCGCCTCACCCGGGCCGACCCCGTATACGACCGCTGTGTCGAGACTGCCCGCCTCCTGGGGGAGGCCGGCTACGGTATCATCACCGGAGGCGGCCCCGGAATCATGGAGGCCGCGAATCGTGGCGCCCGGGAGGCCGCCCGACCGTCGGTCGGGTGCAACATCGAGTTACCCTTCGAGCAGGGATCGAACGAGTTCGTCGATATCGGCATCGACTTCCGGTACTTCTTCGTACGGAAAACGATGTTCGTGAAGTATGCTCAGGCCTTCGTCATCTTCCCCGGAGGATTCGGTACCCTCGACGAGTTGTTCGAGGCGCTCACGCTGATTCAGACCAGGAAAGTCAGGAATTTTCCACTGGTTCTGTTCGACACGAAGTATTGGGCGGGCATGATGGATTGGCTCCGAGACACCATGCTTGGGGAGGGCAAGATTTCTGAGGAAGATTTCGACCTGATATACCTCACCGACTCACCGGCAGAGGTAGTTGCCCACGTCGTGTCTAGTCAGCCCAAGCAGAGGCGATAGACCCGCTTGGGTAAGGCGGTAGACCCGCCTGGGTAAGGACAAATGGGGTTGAACCGGCCCGCGATCGTCGCTTTCTTAGGGTACCGCCAAGAAGGCCTAGGGGGCCCCTCCTCCGATCATCCCAAAGCCAGGTAGCACGTGCAGAAGACGCTCATTGAATCGTCCGTGGGTTATGCCCCCGGTGGTAAAGACACCGGTTTGGTCAAGCCCAAGGGGAGCCCGAACATTCGAGCCCACGAGGGCCTGGACACGGTGCCCATGCGCGCCCGAAAACCAGACTGGCTAAAGGTCCGGTCGCCTGGGGGGTCGGAGTATCTTCGGCTCAAGGGCCTCATGAGAAGCCAGGCGCTCCACACGGTGTGTGAAGAGGCGGGATGTCCCAATATCGGAGAGTGTTGGGAGGCCGGCACAGCCACCTTCATGATCCTCGGAGACGTCTGTACCCGGGCCTGCAAGTATTGCGCGGTAGCCCATGGGTTACCGACCGAACTAGACCTCGAGGAGCCCGTGCGCGTCGCCGACACGGTGCGTGCCATGAAGCTGGAACACGTGGTGATCACGAGCGTGAATCGGGATGAACTCACCGACGGCGGCGCCAGCGTGTATGCGGAGACGATCACCCGCATCCACGGTGCCGTCCCCGGTTGCTCGGTTGAGGTACTCATTCCGGACTTCAAGGGGGACGAAGATGCGCTCCGGGTCGTCATGGAAGCCAAGCCGGCGATTTTGGGGCACAATCTGGAAACGGTCGAGAGAATTCACCCGGATGTGCGTCCTGGCGGCCGTTATTGGCGCTCCATCTCTTTTCTCGGAGCGGCCAAGAGGATCGACGCATCCCTTCTGACGAAAACCGGCCTCATTCTCGGGATGGGGGAGGAGACCGACGAGGTCCATCAGGCGATGAGAGATCTTCGCGAGGCGGCGGTCGACATCCTCACGTTGGGTCAATACCTGAGGCCGTCGATGCAGCATATTCCAGTCGCGCGCTGGGTGACTCCAGCCGAGTTCGCCGAATGGAAACGTATGGGTGAGGGACACTTCGGATTCAAGCACGTAGAGGCGGGTCCCCTCGTGCGTTCCAGCTATCACGCCAAGGAACAGGCCAGGGAAGTGGAGGCCGGCGCACCCGGAAGCATTCAGCGGGTCCTGGAGGCCGACATTCCGGCACCTGCAGAGGTCTTGCCGGTGCTGAACCTCGTTCAGTTGGAAATCGGACGTCCGGATCGGTCAGACTCGGGGACGATCGTCGGTTGGGAAGAAGGAGCACCTGATGGCCGAAACTGAGACCGCAGCAGTCAGTGTTGTGAATGCACGATGAGTTGCGATCATCGTGTGATCGACGGCGCGCTCGGCGCCGCGTTCCTCGCCACCCTGAAGGGGATGCTCGAGGAGCCCACGGCGATCCTGGTCTGACGGAAGGCGGTGCGTCTAGGGCGTCATGACCTTAGGTTGCCCGACTGAAGGTTTTTTCCCCTCGGGGCAAGGACGCGGGCAGGTGGCCGACGCCGTATCACGAATCCTGAACATCAAGAAGGCGGAGCTGCCGCTCGCTCTCCTGTCGGCTGCCTACTTCTTCTGCATCCTGTGCGGTTACTTCTTCCTCCGTCCGGTACGAGAGGCGATGGGCGTCGCCCGGGGGATGGACGAGCTCCGTTGGCTCTTCGTCGGGACAGCGGCGGTGTCCCTCGTGTTCGTCCTCGCGTTCGGAGGGGTCGTGGCGAGAACGAACCGCCGCCGGTTCATCCCGATCGGCTACCTGTTCGTGATCGCGTGCCTGATCATGTTTGCAGGGATGCTGATCGCCGACGGAGCTGCCGGTGGGGGACTCATCGGCACGGATACCGAGACACCCGTGGCGCGGTATGTGGGTTATACCTTCTTCGTCTGGCTCAGCACGGTCAATCTGTTCGTGACCAGCGTTTTCTGGGCGTTCATGGTGGACATCTTCGACGTGCGCCAAGGTAAGAGGATGTTCGCCTTCATCGGAATCGGGGGCACATTAGGGGCGCTGGTCGGCGGCTGGGCGACGAATGTGATCAGTGGGATGACCGAGTCGGTCTACCTCCCGGCTGGGCTCATGCTGACGGGGGCCGCCTTTTTCGGGATGGCTATCGTGCTGATGCTCACGCTGGACCGCCTGGCCCTCGGCTCCGAGTATTCGCGGCTCACAACTGACGGGGCGGCCATTAAAGGCCACCAGGGGGCTGGCGAGAGGGAACCCGCGGGCCCCATCGATGCCAAGATGGATCGAATGATCCAAGGGAAGATCGGTGGGACCTTCTGGGATGGTGCCCAGGCCGTTGCGCGTTCGCCCTACCTGTTGGGCATCGGTGCCTACATCGTGCTGATGGCGATCTCGAATACGCTGATCTACTTCACGCAAGCCAACATCATCCTCGACGCCACGGACACGTTCAGCGAACTCGTAGCCGGCTTCGCCCAATTCGACGCCCTCGCCCAAGTCGCCACGCTGTTCGTCCAAATTTTTGTGACCACGCATGTGATCAAGCGTATCGGTGTGGGATGGACGCTTGTCATTTTGCCGCTTGTGACCATGGCCGGTTTCGCCGTGCTCTCGGCCTGGACCGTCTTCGGTGTCATGGCGGTCTTCCAGGCGGTGCATCGTGCTACCCGGTACGCCATTTCGAGACCTGCCCGGGAGACCTTGTGGAGCGTCGTCTCACCGTCGGAGAAATACAAGGCGAAGCCGTTCGTGGATGTTTTCCTTTATCGCGGTGGTGATGTGGCGGGGGTGGGAGTGGATGGCGCGTTCGCGGCCATGGGGCTGACGTTGGCCTGGGTAGCAGCTGCAACCGTGCCCGTGGCGGGCGTCTGGGCCGTGCTCTGTCTGGCCCTGGGGCGGGCGCAACAAACGAGGGACGTGGCCACGCCGGTATCGGAGCCCGAACGGGAGCACGCGAGGGTAGGATAACGTAGGGCTCTTTTTAGAACCCTCCTCCTCCACCGCCCCCGAAACCACCGCCGCTGAAACCCCCGCCCCCGCTGAAACCCGAACCTCCACTGCTTCGCGGTTGTGAGGTCATCGCGCTGCCGACCCGGTGGGACATGCCTCCGAGGTCCGTGACGAATATCGTCGGTCTGAAACGCTGCCCATACGGACCGGAATACCAATCTGGAGGTTCCTTGTACAAGTCCTCGAAGGCTCGGGCCCACTTCTTCTCTACATGGAGCGCCATCGCGTGTGGAAGGTAGCGCTCGAACATCTCGGGGGAATCGACCATACGCCGGAAATGGTCCGATTCGACCCGGTCGAGAAAGTCCTGGAAACCGAGGACGTGCTCAGAGGTGATACATGACGATCAAGGTCATGATGGGCACGAGGAATATCCAATTGGCGCTAAAGAAGCGCACGGTCGAGACGTAGGAAGCGGGACGGGCGATGACCCCCGGGGCCCACGCCATCGAAATGGTCACGCCTTCCCGCGCCCCCAGCGTCTCGGTCGTCACAAAATAGAATCCTGATTCTAATTCCGTAGCGGTGGCGTTACTGGTGGTGCTCGAGCCGACGGGACCCGTGTAGACCCGCGCCGCTAGACCCGTGACCTCGGGAGGTACCGCGACGCGAGCGGTCGCGGCCAGAATGGGGATCTCCCACTCATCGCCCGTGACGTTCCAATAAAGCTCGTCATGGCCGGCCTCGAAGTCACTGTCCTCCGGATCGATAAAACGTAGGGCGTTTTCGACGGAATATTCGATAAACACCGTCCGCGCCTCATCGGTAGCGCCAGGCACCCAGATTTTGACCCTTTTGTACTGTCCCTCCCGGCTCTCCTCATATTCGAGGGGCTGGCCACCCTCGTCTAAAACGGAGCTTACCCTGAGATCCAGGTGGTAGTTGAATCCCTGGAGAGTCTCATAACGAACCGGAATATCGCGAAACACCCCGTTCCAGGAGCCCGTGAAACGGAATCTAATGGTCTCGCTGACGTGAATCCGACCGCTCGGGAGGATATCGATCTCAGCGTCGAACTGTTCGATCACGAGTGCCTTGGTTTGGCCCGCGACCGATGAGGCGGAAAAGGGATTACCGAAGAGGAATAACGCGAATACCAGACCGAGGGGGCTGAGGCATCGTCCCGTCATCGTCCGGAGACCTCCCTGAGGAAAGGGCGTCGGCTGAGGAGGGTCAGCTGGCCGTACCGTCGCTGAAGCTTACGTTGGGTACGGCCTTCTCACCCTCTGGTACCTCGAAGAACTCCCGCTCACGAAAGTTGAAACTGTTCGCTATGAGGTTCGACGGCACCTGTTGAATCTTGGTGTTGAAATCCCGAACGACCGCGTTGTAGTACCGCCGAGCATTCTGGATCGAATCCTCCGATTCGCTGAGCGTTCCCTGGAGATCCCGAACGACCGCGGCTGCCTTGAGATCCGGGTAGGCCTCGGCGAGAGCGAACAGCGATTTGAGCGCTCCAGCGAGCATACCTTCGGCCTGGCCTTTTTCTGCCGGGCTCTTGGCCGTCATCGCAGAAGATCGGGCCGTCACGACGGCCTCGAGCGTCTTCCGCTCATGAGCCGCATATCCCTTCACGGTCTCGACCAGGTTAGGGATCAGATCATGGCGACGCTTGAGCTGGACATAGATGTCCGCCCATGCCGCATCTGCCTGTTCTCTTAGTTTTACGAGCCCGTTATAGAGAACAATGCCACCTATGAACAGCGCGCCAACCGCGAGTAATCCCCACATGTGAACCTCCGACCGAGTCGGAAAACGGAATGGGCACCCCTACGAAACACAATAGGCACATGCCCCTCTCCAAGTAAATGAAATTCGCATTAACTTTCCGGACCACTTTTCGGTGCCGAGCCCTGAGCGCCGGAAGGTGTGCATCCCACTCTCTACCCAAACCGCTCGCCCTCTGGCGACCGGATTGCTTTCGAAAGAGGTAAGGCGTGCCAGAAAACAACTTCGACGTACTTGTCATAGGTGGAGGCCCAGGGGGCTACGTTGCGGCTATCCGTGGAGCACAACTGGGATTGAACGTCGCGTGTGTCGAGGCTGACAAGCTCGGGGGTGTTTGTCTCAACATAGGGTGCATTCCCACCAAGGCGCTTCTGACCAGCGCCGCCCTGGTGATGGAGTTCCAGACGGCGGGGGCGCACGGGATCACGTTTTCCGAGTCGAACGTCGACCTCGCGCCGGCTCAGGAGCGCAGCAGGGCGATCGCGGAACAACTGGCGAAAGGGGTGGGCCAGCTCTTCAAGAAGAACAGGGTCACCCACATCGAGGGACGTGGCCGTCTCCTGGCCGGGGGCGGCGTGGAGGTCGAGGGTGCGGACGGTAGCCGGGAGGAATGTCTGGCTAGACACGTGATTCTAGCGACTGGGTCCCGGCCGAGAGACATCCCCGTCCTGCCGATCGATGAGGACCGCATCTGGTCCTCCACCGGGGCCCTTTTTCGGATCGAGGCACCGGATACGCTGGCGGTGGTGGGAGCGGGTGCGGTGGGGATGGAATTCGCTGACATCTATAGCGCGTACGGCACGAAGGTGACGGTCCTCGAGGCATTGGACCGTATCCTGCCGCTCGAAGACGCCGACTCGTCGGCCGCGGTGGAGCGGAGTTTCAAGAAGCGCGGCGTTAATATCCATACCAGGGCGGTAGTGGAGAGCGCGGACGTCGCCAAGGAGTCCGTCGAGCTCAAGTTCACGGACAGGACGGGCGAACAGCGGACCCTGAAGGTTGAGTACGTCTTGTCGGCGGTGGGACGCGTACCGAACACCGAGGATCTGGGGCTTGAAGCCGCCGGGGTCCAACTCGATGATCAAGGCTTTTTCGTTGTGGACGAGTACATGCGGACCAGCGCCGGGGGCGTCTACGCCATCGGCGACTGCGCCGGCAGACAGTTGCTGGCCCACAAAGCGATGCACGAAGGGGTGGTCTGCGTAGAGGCTATTGCCGGTCAGGCACATGGCTCGGTGGACTATGGAAACGTTCCGAACTGCACGTATTGCAGTCCCGAGGTCGCGTCGGTCGGACTCACGGAGGAGCAGGCCAAGGAGCAGGGTTTCGGGATCGACGTCGGAAAGTTTCCCTGGGTGGCCAACGGTCGCGCGCTGGCCGGGGGCCACTCGGAGGGCTTTGTAAAGGTCATACGCGGCGCCCAATACTCCGAGATCCTCGGGGCCCACATCGTAGGACCCCACGCCACCGAGCTGATCGGAGAGTTCGTGGTGGGTCGCCATCTCGAATCCACCGCCGAGGAGATGGACCGCGCCATGCACCCGCACCCGACCCTGTCGGAGGCTATTGCCGAGGGTGCGTTATCGGCTCTGGGACGGGCGATTCACATTTAGGGTGGTGCTCTGTGATAGCGTGGTGCTCTCTGGCCAGGGGCGCGACCCCTCAGCCAGTGGATAGCTCAATTGCGATGTCAGTGAAAGCCCGTGCGAAGGCCGCTACGGCCCCTACGTCCACCGCGTCCGGCCAACGATCATCCGGATGGTGGAAGAGCCCATTTCCACCGAGCAGCGAGAAGTAGCGACCGCCACCGTCGAAGATGTTGCGGGCCTCGCCGGCGGGCCGATCTCCGGGAACCGTCTCGCGTGCGGGCTGGCGACCGTAACGGGACATGACAGTCAGCCCCAGCTGCCGATACTCCTCATCGGAGGACTGAAACCGCGGAGCACCGCCAACCGCCGCGCCGAAGTTGGCGCCGAGGTGGATCCAGGCCACCGCTTGCTGGATGAGCTCGTGACGGGTCTCCAGGTAGGCGTCTAGACCGTAGTGGCCGAGCTCATGACCCGTCGAGGCCACGAAGTAAACCGAGCGGGCTGGCTGCGCCATTTTCAGCCCTCGCATCATCTCCAGCCACACGGCTATACCCCCTCCGCGTTCGGAGGCACAATTCCACCAGCCGCTCCGCGGTGTCATGACGATGAGTGGTGGCAGACGCGGGTCAGATCCGTGCACCGTGGCCGTGGTGTTGTAGACCTCCGTTTCCCGTTTCACGAAGTGATTGATGAAACGGACTTCGGTCCCGGACGCGGCAGCCTCCTGAAGTACAGGTAGACTCTCGCTGCCAACATGGATCGTCGAAGGTCCGGAAGGGGTGGCGTAGCCCTCCGCGTTGATCAGGGCGAGCCCTGGAGGGAGTCCGAACTGCGAACCCCCCGTGACGGCGATCACTCCTGCTTGCGACGTCGAGCTTCGATACCGACCTAGCGCGGCTCCGCCCCTCGGTGAGACAGGCATGAACCCCAGCTCGCTTGCTCCGTCAGGCGAGGAACTGAGGCGACCAGCGATTCCGTCCTGTGGGGTGGGGGGTGCGTTGAACAGGGGCACCCCGTCGATACGTCGCCCGGCGATTTCGAGGGAGCACTCGACGACGTCGATCCTCCGAAACGGCAGGCCCTCGAGGGACGATTCCACTCCCAGTCGATCCACTTCTTCGGCCAGCCACCGTGCACAGGCCTGATCGCCCCCCGTACCCGTCCTGTGGATCCCCTGGGAGTCATAGGCGGCGATGATCCCCGAGACCCGGTCCTCGACCAGCTTCGCCTCGTCGCCAGGGGTGTCCGCGGTGCTCCCAGAGGTGCTCCCGAAGTTGCGCCCGGAGGTCCGCCCGTCACCGTCCCGAGCGCAAGACCCAAAGCTCACACCGGCGGCAGAGGCACCTAGAAAGGAGAGGAAACGCTTGCGACTGATCCCCAGATCGGGCGTCACGCCCTCGGGTCGCACTCCAGAGCCCCTACTGGTCGCCGACGATTCCCGGAGGTGGTGTCTCCGGGAACGCTGCCACCGCCTCGATAATACCGCGCGCGGCACGCTCCGGGTCGTTCACGATCACCTGGCGATCCGTCGAGCTCGTGAGGAAACCCGTTTCGATGATCACAGCGATGGTCATGGGGTGGAGCGCGTGTTCGTACCGGCGGAAGTTGAACGCGTAGTAGTTTCGCATGCGGCGAGTGACCGTGGGCAGGCGTGTGAGGCCGGTGGCCTCCCCATAACTTTGCTCGAGTAGTGCCGCGACTTGCGACGCACGGCCGGTGGCATCCCGCCGCGGCGACGCCACCCGATACCCGGACGCGTTGGGGTCGTTACTCCCGTCCGCATGGATGGAGATGAAGAGGTGTGCCCGGTAGCTCGGAGGCACGACCGCAGGAAGGATGTCCACTGCATAGCCCATCCCCTCGAGCATCGCGGCTGCGCGCCGAACGATCTCAAGATTTATCTCCCACTCGGCCGTCCCCCTCCAGCGGGTCCCGTTTCTCCGCAGGCCGGAGAGCTCCCGGGGCGCCTCGTTCGCTCGCCAGTGGCCCGCCTGTAGCCCGATCCGCACCGGTCCCTCGGGCGGCGCCCAATCGGCGGGCGTGGGAATAGGCCCTGGGTAGCGGTTACGGCTCCTACGCCGGAAGTTTCTTCTGCGGGGGACGGGGGGAGCGACCATCTCCCGTTTGGGTTCCCGGGGCTGGGCCGCCTCGGCAGGCTCCGTCACTTCCGGCTTGTCGGCGCGGATCGGTCGCGTCGCAGGTGCGGGCGGGGACTCCGCGACCAGAGCCGGGGCGGAGGGGCCGGGAACGGCGCCAGCGGGGGGAGCTTCCGTTCCGGCCTGTAAACGGAACACCGCGAGCGCCACCACCAAAGCGCCCATGTAGGCAACTCCCACCAATCTCACATTCTCCTCCCGATCAAGAAGGTACGGGGCGGACTCCAGTTGGTGAGCCGTCTCCCAGCCCGACGAATCATGCTAGTCGTGAGAAGGTAGCGATGAAACAAAGGGAGCGTAACAGGCGATCCCGGCCGCCGCGGAAGAGGTAGAGGGCCCCGGGCAATCGCCTTGCACCTCGCGCTCCGGGTCGGCAGCTTAGTCCCACGCTTCGCCTGCCGCAGCATCCAAGCGGCGCAGCCGAACCGCAAATCCGGTAGAGAGCGCCGTTGAGGGGGGAGCGTGCAAGGATCATGACTGACGCGAAGAGCGGGCCGCTCCCGCCGGTGTTCTTTCTGGGCGGGCTACTGCTTCAGTGGGGGTTTCACATATCACTACCCATAGCGCGGTTGGTCCCCGAAGCTTGGGCACCGTTGGGCACCATTCCCATCGCAGTTGGATTAGGGGTGGTAGTGGTTGCTGCCCTTCAGTTCAAGAAGGCGGACACCCCGATTAAACCTTTCGATCAGCCTTCAGCCCTGGTCACGGGTGGCGTATTTCGGGTGAGCCGGAACCCGATATATTTCGCCATGATCGTGATCCAGATCGGGACGGCGTTCGGTTTGGGAACACTAGTTACCTTCTTCGTGCCTCCGGCGCTGGCTTGGCTGCTTTCCCGGAGGTTCATTGAAAGGGAGGAGGCTGCGTTGAGTCAGACATTCGGCGAAGACTATGAGCGGTACAAGAGCCGAGTGCGGCGTTGGTTTTGAGCCGCCCGGCCGTCTTAGCGCTGCCCACGAAGCGCCTACGTCGTCTCGATGTTCAGGGATTCGACACGGTTGACGAGGACCTCCTAGCCCAGGTCGCGCCGTGGCTGCGTTTGGCGTTCGGACTTTGTGGGACCTTGGCGATCGCCGGCACCGCGCTTGCCTCGACACCCCTCCTGCTGACACTCGCCGGGATCGCGTTTCTCGCGGCGCTTTTTCAGGTCCATCCGTTCGATCTGATCTATAATCACGGGATCCGTCACGCGACGGGCACACCACCCCTTCCGAAGCGGGGCCCCCCAAGTCGATTCGCGTGCGGGATTGGCGCCCTATGGTTGATCGTCACGGTGGGGGCGTTCGAGTCCTCGTTGACGACCGTCGGCTATGTTCTGGGATTCACGCTGGCCGGGGTGGCTATTCTGGTGAGCACAATGGACATCTGTATTCCGTCCATGATCTTCCGGGCCATATTGGGCAACCCGGTGCCGCGGAAGGCGGACGCGGAAACATCAGAGGGTGCGGTGGCGCTTCCTCCTCTCAATCGTCGGGATCGAGATCGTCTATATCGATCGTGAGCGGGCTCGGGCTCTTCCCATCGATGTCCTTGAATCCGTACTCCTTCCCCAGTTGTGCGGTGACCAGCACCTGCCCGGAATGACGCATCACTTTGGCGTCGTTGGCGAGGGCCGCTACGGCGCGTCCCAGGAACTCGGGACTCTCCGAGTTTGAGAGGTCAAACACCCTAGCGGCCAGTACCCCCCTCGGTCCGTACGAGGCCGGGATAAAGTGAGACGACCGCTGCTGGCGCCCGTGACCACGACGCCTCGGTTCGTTTTGGTCGTCATATGACCTACAGCTCCTTGGAGCGAATGACCACAAGCTTCTTGATCTGCATGTCTTGCATCGTATAGGGGATCCCCCCCACGCCGATGCCAGACTCCCTCAGGCCAGCGAACGGCATCCAATCCACGCGGAACGCGGGGTGATCGTTGACCATCACTGCAGAGGCGTCGAGGCGGCGGGAAGCCCGTAGGGCGGTATCGAGATCGCGTGTGAACACCGACGCCTGGAAGGCATAGGGAAGCGAATTCGATCGGGCGATCGCTTCGTCGACTTCGTCGTACGGGTACACACAGACCACTGGGCCGAAGATTTCCAGTACCGAGACCTGGGCGTCGCCGGGTGGATCGTATAATACGGTGGGCGCGTAGCACGTCTCGGAAAGAGCCTCGCCACCGGTGAGCAATTCGCCCCCCTGATCGACCGCTTCCTTCACCCACTCTCCTACGCGCTCCACCTCGGTGGGGCGGATGAGGGGCCCTACTTCGGTGTCGGGGGAGGTCGGATCGCCCACGTTGAGGGCCGTCGCCGCTTGGGCAAGCCGCTCGGCCAGCTCGCGAGCGACGCTGCGGTGGGCGAAGACGCGCTGAACCGATACGCACACCTGGCCCGCGTGGTAGAATCCGCCCTTGCTGATCAGCGGGAGCGCATGGTCGAGGTCGGCGTCTTCGGCCACGAGGACGGGCGCCACGCCTCCGTGTTCCAAGGCAGAGCGGGTGCCG
>Ga0310122_10001804_pt1 | contig 13667 bp, 12 predicted proteins | sample CB6_Bottom_1051__FD_203503 | JGI IMG/M metagenome (GOLD analysis project Ga0310122, IMG submission 203503) | Marine microbial communities from Western Arctic Ocean, Canada - CB6_Bottom_1051 | ecosystem: Environmental > Aquatic > Marine > Oceanic | place: Canada: Western Arctic Ocean | collected...
GGGCCAGGCTCGCATCTGGCAGTTGCGGCAATCGTCGCTCGGGTTGTCGATGGCGATGAAGGGGGACGCCAAGAGCGTGTCGTTCGTCGAGGACACCGCGGTGGCGCCGGAGCGGCTGCGTGACTACATCGCGCGCTTTCTGGAGATCGTGCGGCGCCACGGCAGCACCACCGGCGTCTACGCACACGCGTCGGTCGGGTGCTTACACGTGCGTCCGGTGGTCAATCTGAAGACCGACGCCGGGGTCCGCCAGTTCGAGGCGATCGCCAACGACATCGCCGAGCTGGTACTCGAGTTCGGGGGCGCCCTGTCGGGCGAACATGGTGACGGGCTCGTGCGGGGACCGTTCGTTGAACGGATGTTCGGCTCCGAACTCTATGCGGCGTTCCGGACCATCAAGCGGACCTTCGACCCCGCGGGCCTTTTCAACCCGGGCAAGATCGTCGACGCGCCACCGCTCACCGCGAACCTCCGCTACGGTGTCGGCTACCGCACCCCGGAACCGATCACCTTCTTCGACTACGACGAGCACGGCGGGCTGGGGCGTGCCGTGGAGATGTGCAGCGGCGTTGGCGCCTGCCGCAAGACGCTGGACGGCACGATGTGCCCGTCGTATATGGCAACCCGTGACGAGGCGCACTCGACCCGCGGCCGAGCCAATGCCCTCCGGCTCGCGATGACCGGCCGACTCGGGGAAACCGGTCTCGGCGACGACGGGGTGTTCGATACGCTCGACCTGTGTCTGGAATGCCGGGCCTGCAAGGCGGAGTGCCCGGTCGGCGTAGACATGGCCCGATTCAAGAGCGAGTTTCTCGCCGACTACTATGGACGGCATGGGACCCCGCTCCGGGCGCGGGTGCTGGGCCGGATTCACGAGCTGTCGGCCTGGGCGAGCCCGTTCGCCCGCCTGCTCAATCCCTGGCTCACGAGCTCCTGGGTGCGGGCGGTGAACGAGCATCTGCTCGGTCTGGACCGCCGGCGCGCCCTGCCGGCCTGGACCACGCGCACGCTGGCGTCGCAGTGGCGTGGCCGGCAGGCCGCCTCCGGCCCGTCATCCGTCGTACTGTTCAACGACACATTCACGAACTACTACCATCCGGAGATCGGGATGGCCGTCGCGGCCCTGTGCGACAGCGCCGGTCTCGGGGTCGAGCTCGGGCCACACGTCTGCTGCGCGCGACCCCTCATCTCCCAGGGACTGCTGCGGGCGGCCCGGCGTCGCGGGGCCGACACCGTGCGGCAGCTGCACCCGTTTGCGGCCGCCGGCAAGCCGATCGTCGTGCTCGAGCCGAGCTGTCTCTCGGCGCTGCGAGACGACGTGCCCGCGCTGCTCCGGGGCACCGCGCAGCGCCAGGCCCACGAGGTGGCCGACGCGTGTCTGCTCTTCGAGGAGTGGCTGGAGGGCGCGCTGCAGAACGGACAGGCGCAGCTCACGTTCCATCCCGGTCCGACACGACTGCTGCTGCATGGTCACTGTCACCAGAAGTCGCTGGGACTGGTGCCACCGGCCCTCGCCCTGCTCGGGCGGATCCCGGGCGCCGAGGTCGTCGACCTCGACGCGGGATGCTGCGGCATGGCCGGGTCCTTCGGCTACGGGCGTGAACACTTCGACGTCTCGCGGCAGATCGGCGAGCGCCGGCTGCTGCCGGCCGCCCGCGCGCTCCAGCAGAACGAGGTTCTGGTCGCCTCCGGGGTCTCGTGCCGGCACCAGGTGCGGGACCTGGCCGGGGTCGGCGCGCGGCACCCCGCTGAGCTGCTCGCGTCTCTGCTAGCAGTCCGTGGCAGAGCGCACCCTCGCTAGCAGAGGCTTTCTTCACAGCCCTGCTACGCGGGGGCTAGCCATCTCCGGCGGACGACAAGAAGTGTGACGATGTCGGCCATGGGAGATGCCTAGCGCCGATATAATCAGCACGCCATGGTCTCTGGACGTCTGACACGTCTCGCACTCGCCTTCGTCGGGATTCTCTCGGCCGGCACGGCGGGCGCCCAGGGCGGTGACCCGCCACCGAACAGTTTGCCGAACGACTACATCACCGTGCTGAACTGGGCCAAGTTCCCCGACGGACGCCGATGGGGATCGACCGCCGGGATCGACGTCGCACCCGACGGCTCTATCTGGGCCTACGACCGGTGCGGCGCCAACAGCTGTGTCGACTCGGACCTCGACCCGATCCTGCATCTCGACACTTCGGGGCGGTTGCTGGGCAGCTTCGGCGCCGGCCTGTTCAACGTTCCGCATGGGCTCCACGTCGACGCCGACGGCAATGTCTGGGTCACGAACCACGGCGTCGATCCTCCCAACGGCAAAGGGCAGCAGGTGTTCAAGTTCAGCCCGCGGGGTGAGGTCCTGATGACGCTCGGCCGCGCCGGGGTCGCCGGGGTCGGGCACTACACCTTCAACCAGCCATCCGACGTCCTGGTGGCGCCCAACGGCGAGATCTTCGTCGCCGACGGACACGGGGCGCGAACCAACGCCCGGATTGTCAAGTTCGCGCCCGACGGCACCTTCATCAGGTTCTGGGGCCGTCACGGGTCCGGACCAGAGGAACTGGAGGGGCCGCACGCGCTCGCGATGGACTCGCAGGGCCGGTTGTTCGTCGGCGACCGGACCAACAACCGGATCCAGATCTTCGACCAGGACGGGACGCTCCTCGACTCCTGGACCCAGTTCGGGCGGCCGAGCGGGCTCTTCATCGACCAGCACGACACGCTCTACGTGGCCGACTCCGAGTCGCGTGACAACGAGGGCGGCTACGGACACAACCCCGACGTCCGGCGCGGCATCCGGATCGGCAGCGCCGTGGACGGCACGGTGACCGGGTTCATTGCGGACCCGGCCGAGCGGGGCGGCTCGAGCGCCGCCGAGGGCGTCGCCGTCGACCACGACGGGAACGTCTACGGCGCCGAGGTCGGTCCCCGCGACGTCAAGAAATACATCAAGCGGTGACCCGACGACCTTGTTTATCCGCCGCCGTGTTGGCAGGGGCGCTCCTCGCGGTCGCCCTCCCGCTCGTCGCCGCGCAGGCCCCGGTGCGGCTCCTTGTCACCGTGCTCGATGCCGATGGCGCCCCGGTCGCCGGTCTGACCCGCGAGGAGTTCACGCTCTACCTGGACGGAGCGGAGGGCGAGGTGCTGTCGGTGGAACCGGTGGAGCCGGCGGTGCAGGTCGTTGCCATCTTTGAAGGCCTGGCCGCCACACAGCGACAGACCTCGGCGGCCCTCACCAGTTTCATCGCGAGCCTTAGTGACGACAGCATCGTCGACATGCAGAGCGTCGATGGGAAGCTGGATGCGGCGATCGTCCAGGCGGTCGACGACCTGCACGCGCGCGGATCCTCGCGACCGGTCATCGTGATGATCGGGCAGGCGACCGAGATCGTGCCGTCCGAGCTCCAGTCGTCGCAGGTGCGCGGGAAGCGCCAGGCGGCCGACCTGTCCGGCGATCTCGATCAGCTGGGCCGATTGCAGGCCGAGCACGGCATCCTGTTCTATGGCGTGTCGGTGACCGAGGTGTCGCTGGCGAACTTTCGGACGCTCGCCGCCGGAACGGGCGGCCGCTTCGAGGTAATCGCCGCGCCGACCGGACTCAGCGACACCTTGACAGCCATCGGGCGAGAGCTGGGTACCCAGTATCTTGTGTCGTACGCATCAGACGCGGCAACCGGGACGCGGCCGGTGCTGGAAGTTACACGACCCGGTCTGAGGGTACGCGCCGCGCCGTTCGTCCCCACGCACTGACCCCCACCCGACTCAGCGGAGATACCCGCGCCGCGCCTGGACATCGCGTCCACGGCCCTCGACCCGCACGTCGAGCTCGTGCCACCCCGACAACTCCACCCCGGTCGGGGCGTAGGTCAGCAAGTAGCGGCGCCGGAACTCGTCGACCACCCGCGCGAACGCGGCACGCAATCGTCCGGTGTCCTGGGCGACGAACACCGAGCCACCAGTCTCCTCCGCCAGCACGGGGAGATACTGCCCGCGAAACAGATGCGGCTCGGTCGCAAACCAACGACGGGCCGATCTGCGACCCTGCCGCTCCTGCCAACTGTCAGGCGCGACACCCGCGAGGTTCACGGCGTAGACCACCACGTCGCTGCGTTGTGCCGTGTTCAGCACGTCGCGCGGATCAAGCCAGCTCGTGGTGTCATCGCCGTCACTGAACACGAGCATCAGCGTGCGCCCCACGGTGCGCTCGCGCAGGGCGAAGGCTGCGAAGGTGGCGTCGTAGAGCGCCGTGCCACCGGTGGCGCGGACGCGTCGCAGCGCGTCCGGCAGGCTGGCCGGCAGGGACGGTGGTTCCACGACCACCCGCACATTGTGCGAGAAGGTCACCAGCCCGACGCGATCGTCCGGACGCAAGGCCTCAGCCACCGCCTCGGCAGCCATGAGCAGCTGTGCCAGCGGCGCGCCAACTACGCTGCCGCTCGTGTCCAGTACCAGCAGCAGCGTGATCGGCACGTCTTCGAGCAGGACCGATTCGATCTGCTGCGGCACGTCGTTGTCGAGCAGGGTGAAGTCGTCGGCGGTCAGACCGAGGACCGGCCGGCCATTGCGCGTGACCAGCACGTCGACCGCTACCGCGTCCACGCTGATTCTGAAGGTCTGCCCCACCCCCGTCACGCTGAACCCCCACACAGACGCCAGACCCAGAACGGCTGCCAGCAGTCGGTGGCGCCCGCGAGCGGCCGGCCCGCACCCGGTCATCGGCGCACCTCGTCGCGGAGCCCCTGGCGCAGACTGGGGCCGGTACCAGCACCGAGCAGATAGTCGACCCACGGGTCGATGAACCCGCTCTCTCGTTCGGCGCCAGCGTTGAGTCCGAGCACGCCCGCCGCGCCGCGCCGGTCCCCCATTGTGTCGAGCAGTTGTCCGAGCGCGACCCGCGCCGCCTGCCCCTGGGGAATGAGGTCGCCGGCCTCGCGAAACAGGCGTTCCGCCCGCGCGGGCTCGGCGGCTCGCGCATACAGCTGTCCCAGCATCAGCCGAGCCAAGTAGGCATGCGGTGTCGGCAGATCGGTGCGCCCGACCAGCCCCAGCAGCAGCTCCCGCGCCGTATCCACCTCCTCCAACAGTGTCCGCGCGCGCGCCAGTCGGAGCGCCGCCTCGGTCGCGTCCGCCGTCACCGCCAGTGCCGCGCTCGCGTGCCGGGCAGCCGCACGGAGATCGTCGCGTTTCACGTCCTGGGCCTCGCGGAGGCCCGCCAGCCCGGCATCACCCGGACTGACCGGCGCCAGCGCCACCTGTTCGTGCAGCCAGGCGGCGGTGGTCAGCAGCGGCACGTCGTCCGGTAAGGCCTCACAGGCCCGGTCGACAAAGCTCAGCGCGGCCCGCCAGCCGCCACGGTCGAACACCAGGAGCCCCACCCCCAGATACCAGCGTCGCCGGAACGACCCGTCCGGCTCCGGGCTCCGCGCCCCCAGATCCACCCAACGGGTCGCGAGATCCATCTGGGCCGCCGCGGCCGTCTCCCGCCCGATCGACCACAGGGCCGACGCCGTATCGACGTGGAGCATTGCCGCGGCGCGGAACACCTGCTCGTGCGGGTAGGGGTCGCGGTCTGTGCCGGTGACTCTCGCGTCCTCCAGCGCACGCACGGCGTCGACCATCTCATGGATAGCCTCGGTCTCGAGCGCCAGCACCCCGTCGATCGCCTCCCTGGTCCGACTCTCGCGGTAAGCGTCGACCAGCACACGATAGGCGGCCAGGTCTGGTGCGAACCACAAATCAATCTGTGTGGCACCTGCCCGCGGGTGCACGCCTCCCGGTGCGAGGAAGAGCACGGCCAGCACGCAGAGCGCCCGGGTTTGCAGTGTCTTGGACACCATTCGTGCAGATTCTACCGCGCCCCCGTATCCGGGTGTCGTCCGGCAGCGGCGGGCTCTTTTATAGTCGGGCCGCTAGCCGAAGTATTCCTGCTCAGAGGCTGAGCATACAGAGGAGTTTCACCATGTTCGGAGACGTCAATTTCCTCGCCGTCGGGATCGCCGCGGTGCTCGCCTTCGCGCTCGGCGCGCTCTGGTACTCAGCGGTGCTGTTCGCGAAGCCCTGGATGGCCGGGCTCGGCTACACGGAGGAACGGTTCAAGGAGATGCAGGCCGGCATGGGTCTCACCTACGCCATCTCGTTTCTGTGCTGGCTGGTCATGGCCACGGTGTTGGCATCGATCGCCCCGCACTTCGGCGACGGCGTTGGCGCCACGCTCCACATGGGGCTGATGCTGTGGCTCGGGTTCGGGGCGACGGTCGGTCTGACCAACAACCGCTTCTCGGGCACACCGATCGTCGTGTGGATCATCGACGCCGGCTATCAGGCGGTCTCGGTCGCGATCATGGCGGTGGTGCTCGGGCTCTGGACGTAGAAGTGGTCCCGGACCTTCCAGATCGCAGGTGTTCAGCAGCGCGCTACGGCTGCTCCTGCGCCGCCTCGTCTGCGCGGGCGCCACGCAGGATGTTCAGTAGCCCGTAGTTTCCTTCGTGACAGGCGTACTCGAAGACCGGCATATCCAACTTCCGCATCGGGAGCGCCACGGTGAACGGGCGCGAGAACGTGGCTGGGTCGTTCACCGTGTACTCGTAGAGCAACGTGTCTTCATCGACGCGGGTGAACCGCTCCGTGAGGTGAAGCGTCTCGCCGCTTCCGAAGCTGCCCGTGGCCCCTGGATCGAAGCTCGACGTCTTCCCGGTGTAGTTTCGCGATTCGACCACCAAGGTGTCACCGTCCCAGTGTCCCCGCGCGTCGCCCATCCACTGCCGGATGCCGTCCAGATGCGGACGGCCATCGAGCGGGATGATGCGCGCGTCGTGCACCATCTCGTTGACCACGACAACGTGGTCCGGCGTCTGGAACAGCTGCATGTTGTTGTTGTACCCGCTGGGCATCATCGGTGGCCCGGAGTTGAACCCCACCAAACACCGCTCCGCCAGGGCCCGGTCTTCGGGGCCGTCCAACCCGATTCCGCCACTGCGATACCGCACCGGTCGTTCACCGGGGACGTCGCGAGTGAGTGACCCGACCTGTCGCGGCGCGCCCTCGACGAGCGCCGGCAGCCGCCCGTCCGGCGGGTCGACGATGAGCGACGTCTGGCGACTCGAAACGACGTTGGTGCCGATGTCGAACCAAAACGCGTTGTAGGCGCCGATCTTGCCGCCGATCGACTCCACCAGGGCCGTCTGCGTCTCGGCCGCCCGGGCCTCGGCCGTCGCCGCCTCTTCCTCGGTCAGGGCGGCCCGATCGCCAAGACGACGCGAGCGTTGCAGAGGCGTGATGGTCCGAAAATCCCACACGCCCTGCAAGTCGGGTCGGCCGTCGGCCAGCCGGGGTGGTGCCGTGGCGTTCGTCACACCGGGCGTTGTCTGACCGGCCGCACCGGTCGGCGCCAGGCACGCAACCAACACCAGAGCCATCACGAAGGAAAGCAGTCGATACGTCATTCAGATCACTCCTTGTCGCCTTCATTCTCGCACGGAGAGACGTTTTTTTTCTTCACCGCCAGTAATAGCACGTCCCGGGCCACCTCGGACTGCAGCACCTCGACCTCGAACGACGGCAGCCCCGGCGCGTTGGCGAACGCGCGGCGCGCTCGGCCACGCCAGTCTTTCTGCCTCCGAGCGTGCTGGTAGCAGACCAGGAGGTCCCCCGGCCGAAGCGCCGCGAACACCGCCGCGACCTCGGTCGACGTCACGTGCTCCGGACCATGGATCTCCGGCGCGAGCCCGACGTCGGGGTCGAGCAGCACCAGCAGCGACCCACCACGTGGCGCCCTGACCCGTTCGCACACCCGCCCGAAATAGGCGATCCGGTCGGTGAACGGCTCCTTCACGACCTCGATCGCAAGACCGGTAGCGACCCCCAGCCGCTGAATGTCGTCCAGGTCGCGGAAGTGGCGAAACACTTCGGCTGGCGGGTCCACCTTCCCATGCGCCGTGGCCAGCGGCGCCGGGGCCGACCCGGGACGATACATCGCGACGTGCAGGATGGCGGACACCGCTTCGCGTCGCGCCAGGTACACGAGCGCGCTCCACTTCACGAGGTCGCGGTTGTCGCCGTACCATTGGTCTCGCATCATTCAGCGTCAGCCGCCACCGTCAACCACGGAAACTCCCGCGGCGTGCCTCCAGTGCCTCCCAGCGGGCATAGGACTGCTCCAACTCCGTCTGCAACTGTTCCTGCTGCGCCAGCGTCTTTTTGATCGTATCGACCGGTTCCCGGTAGAAGCTCGGACCGGCAACCGTCTCGTTGAGCTGTCTCGCGTCGGTCTCCAGCCCATCGATCCGTCGGGGCAACGCCACCAACTCACGCTGTTCATGGTACGAGAGCCGTTTCGTCCCGATGAGGGGCACCGCCATGCCCGCACCCTCCGTGGCGCCAGCGTCTCTCGGCCCCGACCGGCGGCGGGCCACGGGCTCTCCGGTCGGTGCGGCGGGACGCTGCCGCACCCAGTCCGCGTACCCGCCCACGTACTCCCTCACGCGTCCCGCCCCCTCGAACACCAGCGTACTGCTCACGATGTTGTCCAGAAACGCCCGGTCATGACTGACGAGCAACAACGTCCCCGGCCAGTCGACCAACAGGGCCTCCAGCAGCTCTAAGGTCTCGAGGTCGAGATCGTTGGTCGGCTCATCGAGCACCAGCAGGTTGGCCGGCTTGGTCAACAGCCGGCCCAGCAGCAAGCGGTTCCGCTCGCCGCCCGACAGCGCCTTGACCGGTGCATTCGCGCGATCACGCGAGAACAGGAAGTCCCGCAGGTAGCCGTGGACGTGGCGGGTGTCGCCGTTGACCGTCACCGTGTCGTTGCCGTCCCCCACCGTGTCGAACACCGTCCGTTCCGGGTCGAGCTGTTCCCGCTGCTGGTCGTAGTAGCCGACCCGCACGTTCGTCCCTCGACGGATGTCCCCCTGGTCGGGTCCCAGCTCGCCCAGAAGCAGCCGCAGCAGCGTCGTCTTGCCGGCGCCGTTGGGGCCGATCAGCCCGACCCGGTCACCTCGCAGGATACGGGTCGTGAAATCGCGAATGACCGGTTCACCCTCGAACGACTTGGACACCCCTTCCGCTTCGAGCACCATCCGACCTGAAGGGGCCGTACGCTCCGCCTGTAGCCGCACGCTGCCCACACGGGCGGGTCGGGTGGCCCGTGTCGCCCTCATCGCGAGCAGCGCTTTGACACGCCCTTCGTTTCTGGTGCGCCGAGCCTTGACCCCCCGGCGCAGCCACACTTCCTCGGCCGCCAGCCGCTTGTCCCGTTTGGCCTCGCGTACCGTCTCATCGGCCAGCCGCTCCGCCTGCCGCCGCAGGTAGTTGGCGTAGTCCCCCGGCCACGCGGTGAGCCGGCCACGGTCGAGCTCGACAATCCGCGTTGCGACCCGTTGCAGAAACACCCGGTCGTGGGTCACGACCACGACCGTACCCGGATAGTCGGTGAGAAACGTCTCGAGCCAGCCGATCGCGTCAATGTCGAGATGGTTCGTCGGTTCATCCAGCAACAACACATCCGGCTGCGCCACCAGCGCCCGGGCCAGCAAGACGCGTCGCCGCCAGCCACCGGAGAGCGTGTCGACCGCCGTGCCAGATGGCAGATGCAGACGCTCGACGACCAGCTCGACCTGCTGCTCGAGGCGCCAGCCGTCGCGTTCCTCGAGTGTCTGCTGCAACCGACCCAGCGTGTCGAGCAGCGCCGGCTCTGGATGCGCCGCTACTTTGACGGCGGCGTGGTGATACGCGGCCACGAGCTCGCTGAGCTCACCCAACCCCTCGGCGACAACATCGAACACCGGGCGGTCGGAGGACAGCGGCACGTCCTGCACGAGCATCGCGGTGCGCACCCCTCGCTCGCGGTGCGCCACACCGCGATCGGGCGGCAGGGCGCCGGCGAGGATCTTGAGAAGGGTCGACTTGCCGGTGCCGTTTCGCCCGATCACACAGACCCGCTCGCCCGGCTCGAGCCGCAGGGTCACATCTTCGAGGAGCGGCTGGTGACCGAAGGCGATCGAGACCTGATCGAGAGAGACGAGCGGCATCGAACCAACCTACCACGGGGCCAGACCGGAACGTCGACGTCGCAGCGTTCGGGTACCGGGTGGCGTCCTCTCATGCCCCGTGTGATAGGGTGCGTCGACCGCCTGGTCTCTTTCATGTGTGGACGAGGACGTGATGACAAGCCGGAGCTGAACGACCGGCGAGGAACGAAGTTGCGTGCGCCCGGCGCCCGTCCGGTGTACAAGGCGCCCGTCCGGTGTATAAAAGGACCATCCGGGCCAGGCAAAGCGGCAGTCCCGGTCAACCGTGCACGCTTGGCCACCACGCGATCCCGAGGGCCGGCGACGGACGTCGTCTGCGTGGCAAGGGTCACTATAGAAAAGAGAGGAAATCACAATGCGGGTTACGAGACTATTGGCAATGGCTGCGGTGCTCGCAGCAGTCGGTGGGGGTCGGACAGTGGCACCCATCGAAGCGATCCAAGCCGACGACCTGACAGCGGTCATCACGACGCCGAAGGGTGACATCCGTGTGACGCTTTTTCCTGCGGAAGCCCCTGTGACGGTCGCGAACTTCGTGAACCTGGCGCAGCGGGGTTATTACGACGGGCTGAAGTTCCACCGTGTCATGGCGAATTTCATGATTCAGGGAGGTGACCCTAACGGCAACGGAACCGGGGGACCAGGCTACCGCTTCGCCGACGAGTTCAGTCCTTCGCTCCGGCACAACTCGGCTGGCATCTTGTCAATGGCGAACTCCGGACCGGGCACCAACGGCAGCCAGTTTTTCATCACCCACGGGCCTACCCCCCACCTGGACGACCTGCATTCCATTTTCGGCAAAGTCTCTTCAGGGCAGGATGTCGTCGATGCCGTTGCGCAAGATGATGTCATGACGATCGTGATCGAAGGGGACACTGCCTCGCTTCTAGCGGCGCAGAAGGAGCACCTGGACGAGTGGAACCGCATCCTGGACCGATAGAGGCGCTCCACATCACAACGTGGCGCCAACCGTCCGCCGCAGATCGTAACATTGCTCCAACAGAAAATCTGCGCGGGCGCGGAACCGGAACCGCGCGGTGTCGTCGAACAGCCTAGAGCGCCGTCTCCATCGCGACACCATGCTGAAAGTCGTTGGAACCACCGTCACCTTGCTCGCCCTGCTCGTCCTGGGCGTCTGGACCTTCCCCGCGTCCCACGACCAGGGCGGCCTCACCGGCACCTGGCGCTTCACGGTCCGTCTGCAAGACTCGGGACGGTCCACGGTCCGGTTGGACGGCGAGGTGCTCACCGGCACCTACGACGGCTCCTACGGTACGCAGCCGATATCGGTACCGTGACCGGTACCGATATCGAGTTCTCTTTCGTGATCCGGGAGGAGACACGGGTCACCTACCGGGGAACCATCGGTGGACCGACCATAGAGGGCACCTGCGACTACGCGGAGGTGTCCGGCGAAGGCACGTGGACGGCCGAACGGGCCAACTCCATCTGGAATTTCTGAGCAGTACTTAGACGGGGCTGCGCCCCGAACCCCCCGCGGCCGCTCGTGGGGGCCCAGAGCCCCACTCCGCGTCCGCGGGGCGCGCACGTGCGCGCCCTGACGGTCTTCGACCGCTACCTCGCCGGTGGCCGGGGCGGCAGACGCGGCATCGCGTCCGGCGCGAAGCGCGGCAGGAGCTCGTCCCGCATCGCCAGGTGATACACGGCGGCCGCCACCGAGATCGCCGATGCGATGGCATCCTGCTCGAGCACCCGTTCGTAGGTGTCGAGATTGGTGTGCCAGGTGTAGCTTCCGTACTGGATCGGATCCTGCTGGACGCTGATTCCCGGAAGCCCCACCTCGTTGAACGACGTGTGGTCCGACCCGCCCCGGCGCCGGCTGCTGGTCGTCCGCGCGCCGATCACCCCCAGGTCCCGAAACGGCGCCAGGACGTCTCGCAGAATCTCACCTGCTTCCGGCGGACCGAACACCTGGACGCCGCGAGCGCGGCCGGTGCCGGCGTCGATGTTGAAGTAGCCACCAAACGTCGCATGCTCGGCGGTCGGCTCCTCGACGGTGCCGAAGTGCTCTTTCACATACGCCTGGGACCCAAGCAGCCCCTGCTCCTCGCCGCCCCACAGGGCCACACGGATCGTACGACGGGGCTCGACCCCAAGGGCGGCGAGAATGCGGGCCGCCTCCATCATCACGGTGACACCGATCGCGTTGTCGGTGGCACCGGTGGCCGCATGCCACGAGTCGAGGTGACCGCCCAGCATGATGACCTCGTCGGCCAGATCGGTCCCTGGTAGCTCCGCGATCGCGTTGTGGACGGTGCGACCCTCCGGATGGGTCCGGTTGACGATATCGAGCTCTAACTCGACCGGACCGGACCCGAACGCGATTAGCCGCGCGATCCGGCCGTAGTCCTCGTTGCGCATCACCACCGTCGGCACCACCTGGTTCACGTCGTAGGTCCGGTTCTGAAACGCACGGATCTGGCCATGGTCGCGCCCGGCGTCGTTGACACGGGCGACGGCGCCCGCCTCGAGCAGGAACGCGGCAACCCGCGTCTCGACCTCGCGCGCGGTGAGTGGACGGTCTTCGGCCGCCGGGTCGCCGCGCCCGCCCCCACGTCCACCACGTCCTCCACGTCCTCCACGACCCGAGGCCGGACCGGGCGGCGGCGCGTTGAGCTGCTGAGTCAGCTGCGCGTCCTCCCGCCGGCGCGCCGGTCCGGTCATCGTCACGCCGACCTGCGCGTGCTCGCCGACCAGGGCGACCTTGCCCCGCAGGTCGTCCCGAACGCCGTCCAGATGCGAGTCGAGCTCGCCGCCCGTCGGGCGGGTCGGCAGCGTCAGGTGATACACCTCGGCGCGCACCGGCCCGTCGGTGCCGGGTGTCCAGGCGAGCGCCTCCACGACCAGCGCATCGGTAGCCGGCGACACCAGATGCACGCTCAGCCGCTCGTTCGACCATCCCGGGTGCTCGAAGTCGAACGGCTCCAGATGCCCGTTCGTCAGGCCCCACGCCTCCATCTGGTCGACCGCCCACCGCCCCGCCGCCTCGAGATTCGGCGACCCGGTCAGCCGGGGCCCGTAGACGTCGGTCAGCCTGTGCAGCGTCGGCATGACCTGCGAGTTGGTGGTGGCCTCCTGACGAATTCGCCAGTTCATGTCTGTGTCGATCCGCTCCTGCGAACCGACGACCACACCGCACAGCACCGCCGCTCCGAGGGCAAGCAAGACGCGTTCTGTCATGGTCTCTTCTCCGCCACGTGGTTCCGCGCCACGGGGCGCTTCGCTCAGGACAGGACCGGTCAGGCGGTTCCGCGGCGCTTCAGCACCTGGGTCCAGAAGATCGAGAACAGGCAGTAGCCCAGGAAGTAGTAGAACCCTGGGCCGAGGGTCGAGGTCAGGTGGGTCTCCATCCCGATCTCGACCTGACGCAACAGGATCGGCACAGTGAACAGGTTCTCCTGCACCTGGTCCCGCGTGGCCAGAAACGCGAGGAGGACACCGACAACGAAGACGTCCGCCATCGACCACTTCCCGATCAGATCCACAAGCAACACCAGCCACTTCTTGACGGTCTCTCCCGCCACGAAGATCGACGCCAGCAGCATCGATCCCTTGGTGACCGGCACGATGATGCTGAAGACCAGGATCAGGAACGACACGAGATAGTCGGCCGAGCGCCACAGTTCCCTGATG
>Ga0310122_10001805_pt1 | contig 13650 bp, 14 predicted proteins | sample CB6_Bottom_1051__FD_203503 | JGI IMG/M metagenome (GOLD analysis project Ga0310122, IMG submission 203503) | Marine microbial communities from Western Arctic Ocean, Canada - CB6_Bottom_1051 | ecosystem: Environmental > Aquatic > Marine > Oceanic | place: Canada: Western Arctic Ocean | collected...
TGAAACCTTTGTTGGTGTTCGTTCGCATGGTCTTGCTCCTTGGGGCCGAATCAGTTCGGCGAAGTTGACGGAGTGCGTGGGGGCGTCTCGTGTTCACACCCACCCATAGAGCAACTGCGATGCCAACTTCAGCCATGCGTAATAAATACTTTATTTAAAGCTACTTACATGTTTTGAGTCATTTCACAAAAAATATAATAACTAATAAATGTCACAATTTATGACATTTTTATGAATATATGACATTTAAAGTCACATACCTACTCCCGACGAGAGGCGCTGACCCAGGGCCTCGGGATGAACAACCGCTCATACAGCCCGACCGCGAATCGATCGGTCATCCCTGCGATGAAGTCACGGGCGGCGGCATCGATGCCTTCTTGGTCGATCGTGCGAGCGTCCAGAAATGTCTCCGGTTCCTGGCGGATACGCTCCCAGAGCCCGCCGAGGATCCCGGACGCCTTCCGAAACTCCGCGGTAGCCACGTGATTCTCGTAGACGGCCTCAAACAGAAACGTCCGTAGTCCCAGCAACGCGGCCAGGACCTCGTCGCTCATGCGCAACTCCACGTGCGGCGCCGTGGTCAGGGTCTGACGTACCACGTCTGACACCAGGACGCCGATTCGTGATGACGACGACCGGCCCAGTACGTCGATCGCCGCGGGCGGCAGATCTGACGCCGCCAGGACCCCGGCTCTGACGGCGTCGTCAATGTCGTGGTTGACATACGCGATCATGTCGGCGACGCGGGCCACCTGCCCCTCGAGCGTGAACGCGCGTTTCGACGGCTCCACGCCGACGGGGGCGCCATCCTTGCCTTTGGAGTGCTTCGAGATTCCGTCGCGCACCTCCCAGGTCAGATTGAGCCCGTGCCGCTCCTGCTCGAGCACGTCGACGATCCGGAGGCTCTGCTCATAGTGGTTGAACCCGCCGGGCATCAACTCGCGGAGCACCTGCTCGCCAACGTGACCGAACGGCGTGTGGCCGAGATCGTGGCCCAAGGCGATGGCTTCGGTCAGATCCTCGTTCAAACGCAGCACCTTGGCGATGGTCCGCGCGATCTGTGACACCTCGAGGGTATGTGTCAGCCGAGTCCGGTAGTGATCGCCGGTCGGGGCGAAGAAGACCTGGGTCTTGTGCTTGAGCCGTCGGAACGCCTTGCAGTGGACCACCCGGTCACGGTCGCGCTGAAATGCCGGTCGGATGGGGTCTTCGGTCTCCGGCCGCAGTCGTCCTCTGGATTCGCGGCTCCTGGCCGCGTAGGGAGCAAGCTGCTCCAGTTCGCGCGCTTCCAGTTCGACTCGGATGGTCACGGTGCGGAAGGGGCCAGCCGGCGCACGACCATGGACCTACGCGGGCGCGGTACGAGTGACCTCAAGCAGGCGCAACGTGGTGGCGTACGTACCGTCCTCGTCGCCCGGCGCCTCAATCCACTGTAGGTTAGGTTCTTTGCGAAACCAGATCAACTGGCGGCGCGCGTACCGGCGGTTCTCACGGACGATCAGCTCCCGAGTCTCTCGCTCGTCTCGAAGACCCCGCAAGTGCTCCACCGCCTGCCGGTAGACCAGCCCCCGAAACGGCCCGGCATCCGGCGGGACGCCGGTCGCCCAAAGGGTCGTAATCTCGTCCAGCAGCCCGGCCGCGAACTGCTGGTCCACCCGTCGGGCGATCCGTGTCTCGAGCGCGTCGCCGGTCAGTCTGAGCGCGACGGTGATGACCAGGTAGTCGGCGATCAGGGACCGCGTGTCGGCAAAATGGTCGGTCAACGTCCGGCCGGTCAGCAGCCACACCTCGAGGGCGCGTACGAGCCGCTGCTCATCCCGCGGCGTGATCCGACGGGCTGAGTCTGCATCATGGCGGGCCAACCACCGATGGAGCGACTCGACCCCGCGACGGCGTGCCACCCGACGCAGCCTGGCTCGAAGCGGCGGGTCCCCCTCAGGCCCGGGGAACAGCCCACGCGTCAGCGCGCGATAGTACAACCCGGTGCCCCCCACCAGGATGGGCAGCCGGTCACGGGAGGTCACGGCTCGCACGGCCTGCGCGGCGTCCCGGCTGTAGCGAGCCGCGGTGTAGGCGTCCGTCGGGTCGACCACGTCGATCAGGTGGTGCGGAATGCCCTTGCGGTCGGACATCGGCACCTTGTCTGTCCCGATGTCGAACCCACGATACACGGCCGTCGAGTCACAACTCACGATCTCGCCGCCAAGGGCTTCGGCCAGCGTCAGCGCGAGCGTACTCTTCCCGGTGGCGGTCGGTCCCACGACCGCCACCAGGATCGGACGCCCGTCGGCCGACCGGCGGTGTTGTCGCGTCATGACGCCGGAGTCGACCCGCACAAGGCGGTGATGAGCACGATGGTCAACAGCAGCACCAACCCAGCCTGCTGACGGGCGCTCGGCCGGGGCCACGGAGTCATGCGCGGAGGGTCACCCGACGTGGGCACTACCGGCTACGAGGGAGCCGGCTCGGAGGGGTCTCGTTGAAATAGAAGGTGACCGTGAAGACGACGGACTCCTCCGGATACTCGGGCGGAAGCGGATGGGTCGGATTCGACAAGCTCATCGCGTTGAACGCCGAGTTGGTGAAGGCGTCCACCGCGGAGGGCCGGCGGACGCTCAAGTCCGAGAGTCTTCCCTCCCGGTTGATCGTGAAGGTCAGCACCACATGACCGTGCATGGACCTGGCCGCGTAGGGCAATGTCCAGTTGCGGTAGATCTGGGCCCGGAAGCGCCTGATCCAGGAGCCGAAGTCCACCCCTTTCGAGTCGAACTGGATGTCCGGTCCGTACTGGTCGGTGCGACCCTCGAGATTTTGGAACGACTGGCCGCGCGACACCGAGTCGAGACGGCGTTCGGCCTGGCGTAGCAGGGCGCCCGGCGTGGGCGTCAGTTTCGGGGGCAGCAGCGCGTCGCTCCCGTCGGCCAGAAACGGGTTGGCCACGGCACCATCGCCGGGGGACGTCTCGAGTGTCTCCTCGTCGGGAGGGTCGACCACGCCGTCCTCGACCCCCTCGACCGGCTCCATCGCGTCACCGTCGACAGCCGCCGGATCGGTTCCGGCACCGGTCTCCGGATCCAAACCGTCCGAGAGCTCCTCGGCTTGGACAAACTCGAAGGCGTTCCCATCGGCGTTCGGGAGGGTGTTCAGCGGGGTCTCGGCCTGGACGGGCGACTGGGCGGTGCGGTCCAGGTCCGACAACGAGGCCTGTGGCGGGGGCTCAAGCGACGGCGTGTCGACGAACGGCTCCACGAAGATGAACTGGGGTTGGTCCTCCACCGGCGCGCGCATGGCGAGCTGCTCGGCCGCCAGCGCCTCGAGGCGCTCCGCTCGGCGTTCGGCGGCGTCGCGCACGAACGGCAGCGACGGCCCGAACAGGTACAGGAGCACGAGCGCGACATGGGCAAACAGCGACAACAACCCACGTTCGCGCCATGACATGGCCGACTCGACGGTCGGTGTATCGAAGAAACGATCTTCGAGATCGAAGTACATGAGAGGCTGCGGCGTGACGGTCTGTCAGTATATCAGCGGGCGGGCAGGGCCCCACCGACGGCCCGGTCCGACGACGACGTCGGTTTTCGGCCGACATAGAGATAGACGACGCCGCAGGTCAATCGGTCGACAGTCACCTCCGAAAATCCACTCGTACGCAACAGCAACGCGAACGCATCGGGTGTGAGAAACGCGCTGACCGACGCCGGGAGATAGGCGTAGGCCTCCGTGTGCTTGGACAACATCCGGCCCACACGGGGCAACACGCGCCGGAAGTACCACAGATAGAGTGACCGCAACAGTGGCAGCGTGGGTTCGCCAAACTCGAGAATCGCCAGGCGGCCACCCGGTTTCAAGACCCGAAACATCTCGGCCGACGCGGCCGCGCTGTCGACGACGTTGCGAATGCCGAATCCCACGGTGACCGCGTCAACGGACGCGGTCGGACACGGCAGGCGGCAGGCGTCTCCCTGCACCAACTGGACGGTCCGCAACCCGGCGGCTTCGAGTTTGCCGCGCCCCAAAGCGAGCATCTCCGCCGCAAAGTCGACGCCAAGGACCGCCTGCGGTCGCGAGCGATGCCGCGACGCGGTCATCGCCAGGTCCCCAGTCCCGGTGCAGACATCCAGCACCCGTGAAGCCGGCGGGAGGTCAAGCGCGTCGACGGCCTGGCGCCGCCATCGCCGATCCAGCCCAAGGCTCAGGAGATGATTGAGCCGGTCGTAGCGATGCGCGATCGCGTCGAACATGCCCGCGATCCGGATCGGGTCTTTGTCGAGTGAACGCCCGGGCCGATCGGGCGCCGAGACGCCATCGGCCTTCATCCGGTCCACGGGGGATACAGCTGGTGAGCGAAGCCGAGCGCGCTCACGATCTTGCCCGCCATGAAGTCGGCGAGGTCGTCGAGCGTACGCGGTCCCTGATAGAACGCGGGCATCGCCGGCAGCACCATCGCTCCCGCCTCGGCGCAGGCCACCATGTTTCGGAGTTGCGGGAGGCTCATCGGCGTCTCTCGCGGCACGACCACGAGCGGTCGCCGTTCTTTCAACATGACGTCGGCGGCACGCTCGATGAGTGTGCGCGACAGACCGTGGGCCACCCCCGCCAACGTCTTCATCGAACACGGCACGATGGCCATCGACTCGCACGCGTAGCTCCCACTCGCGATCGACGCCCCAACATCACGATTACTATGCACCGTCAAGGTGCCGGCCTGTACGCTCTCCCCGTATCGGTTCAGGAGATAGTCCGGGAGCGCGTCCACGGAGGCGGTGTCTCCCAACTCGTCGCGCAACAACCTCCGCCCAAAGTCGGACACCACGAGCTCGACCTCCGCCCCGGCCGACAAGAGCGCGGCCACGGTCCGAACCGCGTACAAGGCTCCGCTGGCACCGGTAATCCCGACCGCGACCCGGCGGACCACGTCACCCGACGCGCTGGCCCGCCCCGCACCCGACCCATTACCCGACATAGATGGCGGCGGCGGTGGCCGCGAGATAGAAGAACCCTACATATCCGTTCAGATCGAACGCCTGCTTCACCCGGGACAGGTCGTCGACGCGGACCAGCGAGTGCTCGTACGTCAGCAGGAGCGCGACACCGGCCACCCCGGCCAGATACCAGCCGCCGAGTGGGGTGACGAGGGCGACACTCGCGAGCGCGGTCACGGTCGCGAGGTGGAGCCACCGCGCGATCGACAACGAGCGGCGGACCCCAAATCGGGCCGGAATCGAGTTGAGCCCCTGGGTCCGGTCGAACTCCAGGTCCTGACAGGCGTAGAAAATGTCGAAACCGGCGACCCAGGTCCCCGTCGCCAGCGCCAGCAACCAGGGCTCGACCCCGGCCCCGCCACCTGCCGCCAGCCACCCGCCGACCGGCGCCACGGCCAGGGCCAGACCGAGAAACATCTGGGTGTAGGTGGTAAACCGTTTCGCCAGCGAGTACCAGAACACGATCCCGAGGGCGACCGGAGACAGCCACAAACAGAGCCGCCCGAGCTGAGTCGTCACCAGGACGAAGCCCAGTGAGGCGACCACCACCAGCGCCACCGCGTCGCGGGTCGAGAGCGCGCCGCGGGGCAATTCCCGATTCGCCGTACGTGGATTCAGCGCGTCGAATCGCGCGTCCACCAGTCGATTGAACCCCATCGCCGCCGTGCGGGCCGTCACCATGGCCGCAATGATCCAGCCAACGCGAGCCAGGGTCAGCGGTGTCTGCCGAGCCGCCAGCAACGCCCCGACGAGCGCGAACGGCAACGCGAACACCGAGTGCCCGAACCGCACAAAGGACGCGTAGAGGGACAGGCGACGCAACATAAGGATGACGGCGGCGCGGGTGACATCAGTCGCCGGGCGTCCGAGCCGACTCGTCCAGCCAGGTGATCTGATCGGCTGCAATGCCGCTTACCAGGTATTCTTCCACATCGCTCACGCCGGCCGGAAGTCGCACGCTGATCAGCGCGGCTCGCCGTCCCGGTGCGATCCGACCGAACGCGTCGGCAAACCCGAGCGCGTCGGCCCCGGCCGAGGTCGCGCAACCGAGCAGCCGGCGCGCGGGCACCGATGGTGCGCAGCGTCGCATCGATTCGAGTTCCGCGAACAGGTTGAGGTCGGGCGCACTGGCGAGACTGTCGGTGCCGACGGCGAGGCGGACGCCCGAACGGATAAATCGGTCAATCGGCGGATCGCCCACGCCGGTCCAGCGGTTGCTTCGAGGGCACGTCACCAGGGTCACCCCACGGTCAGCCAAACGGGCCAGTTCGGGATCGGTCAACTGCACGCCGTGCACCGCAAGGAGCCCCGGGCCCAGCCAGCCCATCCGATCCAGATACTCCACCGGCCCACACCCGGGTGGCGCCCACCCGGGATTCCACCGACCGATTCGCTCCAGGAGGTCGCGCCAGGGGCCCACGCCGCGGCGAAGAAATTGGAGTTCTTCTGGAGACTCGGCCAGATGGATACAGCGCGGCGCCGCCGGCTCCCCCCGGATCACGCGGTCCAACGCCGCGAACGCGGCCGGACCCACCGAGTACGGCGCGTGGGCGGCGAACCCCAGGCGCACAGACGTCAACCCGCCGCATGCTCTGGTCTCTTCGACCGCCGCACTGACGACGGCCTCAGCCCCCTCGTCCGGAAACGCCAGCACCTCGCGGAAGACACGAGCGTTGACGCCGGCCGACTCCAAGATAGCCACACTGGCCAGCGTGTTGCTAATGTCGCCGAGCAACCCGGTCCCGAACGCTCGACTCTCGGCGACCGCCTGCCGCATCGCACCCGGGTCCGGTCCGTCGGCGTCGCCACGGTGCGCCAGCAGCGTGTCCACCCAGGCTGGCATCGAGCCAGCGGGTGGGACGTCACCGCGGAGTCCCGACAACTCCAGGTGGGTGTGCGCGTTGACCAGCGCGGGAAGAATCGCGGCCGCGCCGAGATTCACGACGGGCGCGCCCGTGTCAGAAGCCGCCTCAGGCCCGACGGACACCACACGGTGGTGCTCCACATCGACCCGGCCGCGCCGGATAGGTGGACCGGTCATCGGGAGAACCCAGTCAGCGAGGTATCGGGGCATGAGAGACCGACGCGACCGGGGTCTCAGGACCCTGGTCCCTAGGTTGCTGAAAAACGGGGTGGTTTCCGGGCGAGGCGTTCGTGTGGCCAGGCGCAAGGAGCGAGCAGCCAAGAGGCGGGCTGTGACCCCGCTGAGTCAATGCCGCGACGTCCGCCCGGTACGGACGCCTCGCTCGGAAACCTAGGACTCGGTGACGGCGTCTCGCTGTTGTTTCCCGGAACGGCTGCGCGCGGGATACTGCGACAACTCGGCTGGCACACGGGTGTCGCCGGCCGCCCGAGCCACGGCCAGTTCGGTTTGGCGTGGAATGTCGCGTTCACGGAAGAGGGGGTCGCCAAGAATGTCGTAGGCCATCGTCCGACGCTTGGGTACGAAACCCGCGTCCTCGATATTTCTGACGATCTCAGCCTCGTCCATGCAGTACTCGGCGCCGGCGGCTCGGACGACGTTCTCCTCGATCATGATGCTGCCCATGTCGTTGGCGCCGTAGGCGAGACTGAGCTGCCCCACCTTCCCACCCTGCGTCACCCAGGAGGCTTGCAAATTGTCGAAGTTGTCGAGCACGATGCGCGACAGCGCCAGCATCCGCAGGTATTCGACCCCGGTCGCCTCCACCCCCCCTAACTCGGTGTTCGTGGGCTGATAGCTCCAGGTAATGAACGCGGTAAACCCGCCTGTCTCGTCCTGGAGCTCCCGGAGCCGGCACAGATGTTCGACCCGCTCGTCCACCCGCTCCACGCTGCCGTACATCATCGTCGCGGTCGACCGGAGCCCCGCCTGGTGCACGGTCCGCATGACCGAGAGCCACTCGTCGGCGGTCGCCTTGCTCTCGCAGTTCAACAGACGTCGCGCGCGGTCCGCCAGAATCTCAGCCCCGCCGCCAGGCACACTGTCGAGACCCGCGCGCACCAAACGCGCGACCACGACCGAGACCGGTTGCAGAGACAGCCGAGACAGGTGCAGCAACTCGGGTGGCGACAACGCGTGCAGCTTGAAGTCCGGGTACTTCGCTTTGACGGCCCGAAACAGGTCTTCGTACCAGTCGAGCGGTAGATCAGGATTGTGACCGCCCTGCAATAACAGCTGCACGCCACCGACCGCCAGCGTCTCGTCGATCTTGCGGAAGATCTCGTCGAATCCCAGCACATAGCCGTCGCCCGAGCCCACGGGTCGATAAAAGGCGCAAAACGCACACCGCGCCACGCAGACGTTGGTGTAGTTGACGTTGCGATCGATGATGTAGGTGACGGCGCCCGACGGATGCTTCCGCGCCCGGATGGCGTCCGCCAATTGGCCCAAGAGGAGCGTCGACGCGTCGGCGTAGAGTGTCAGCGCCTCGGCACGGTCAACCCGGCCGCCGGACCGCACCTTCGCCGCGATGGCTGCGACACTCATGCTGTCGGTGAATCGAAGAATCGGAGCTCGGGGCGACGTTGCACCAACTGCAACTCATGGGCGTAGTCGTAGAACTTCTTGAGGCCGGCCTTGGCCCGGTCGTCGAGATTGAACGACACGTTGTCACGCAGGTACTGGCGACCGACCTCGCGCTGCTCCTCGCCGTCCGGGCACTGGGCCGCGACGATGTCGTCGATCGCCTCGACGCCCCGATCGCGTGCCTCGATCAGCGCCGCGACGTGCTCCGGCCCGAGTGCGTCGGACCGCCCCACCCACGTGGCCCAGACGAAGGGCAGCGAGGTCATGGCCGTCCACTCATCACCGAGATCGACCTTCTCGAGACCCAGCTTCTCATAGTCCAGGAACAGCGCGGGGTCGCCGATCACGAGCGCGGCATCGCACCGCTTGAGCATCACCGGCAGATCGGGCCGCAACTTCACCAGCTTGGGGTCGATGTCCCACCATTCGGCACACAGGACACGCAGCAGCGTGGCCGCGGTGCGCGAGCTGCTGTCCACCGCGATGGACCGCAGGGAGGTCGCCGGGCGCGTCGTGAAGAGCGCGACCGACGCCACGTCACCTTCGGAGGCCACCGCGGGGCCGGGCACGATCCGGTAGTCGGTACCGCGGGCATACTCGATGCTGGGAATCAACCCCAGGTCCACGGCGCCGTCGTGCAGTTGACGCGAGCACTGAGCCGGGATGTCGAACTGGAGATCAAAGAGATCACGTCGGCCGTCCAGGCCATGCACGAGCGGACGGGCGTTCAGATACTCGACCGCGCTGACTCGAATCACACTCATGACTCTCGTGTCCTGTACCCGTGAGACCCGGCACTGTCATCCAGCGCCTCGAAACGGCCGTCTCGCGGCACCGCCGTGAAACCGGCTCCGATGATGTTGCGCCGTATCTCCGCACCTGGCGACCGGCGCCACCCTTGATCGTCCGCGCCGGCGACCGGCACGGCATCCACGTCATCGGCGCCGAAGGTGAGCGCCACCTGAGCCAGTTTTGGTCCATACTGCGACCAATCGACCTGGATGGAGTCGATATTGTCAACTAGGAGTCTGGCGAGTGCAACCTGCCGCAAATCGGCGTAGCCGGTGGACGGGGGCGACGCAGCCGCTCGAGGCAGCGGAGCCAAACACCGACAGACGTCCCCCACCCCGTCCCAGGACGCGACCTGCCGCATCAGCGTGAGGGCCGCGTCCCCGGTGGCGGAGCCGAGCGTGACGCGCGCCGCCTGCACGCCGCTGTCTCGCAGCGCCGCCAGCGCCCCGTCGGGGTCGGTCAACCCCTCAGCCGACACTTCGCCGAGTTGCGCCAACCCCGCCTCGCGCAAGGTGCCCAGCACGTCGCGAAGTCGACTCCGGTCGTGACCCGACACGTCCTCCAGGTCGGCGAGAGCGAACCCGGTCACAGGCACCACTCCGGCCCGGATCACCGTCTTCCGAACGGCCGCGACCGCCGCGGCGCTGCTCTCGGGACGCCCGGTCACCCGGACCTCGCCGGTTAGTGGCGGGATCGGCGCCTGCAGCGCGTCACTGTCCAGGGGGTTCAGGGGCGCTTCGAGCACCTGCACGAAGGTCACGCGGTCGTCATGACGCCGACGGCGCCTGGCATCGGCGGCCATCCCCAGCGCAATCAGATCGTGCGAGCCGGTCAGCCGCGCCCAATCAGCCTCGGTCAGCGTGACGCCGTCGGCCACCTTCTGGACTACCTTCTGGACGGCCACCTGGACCACGGTCACGTCCTCACTCATGTCGCTCCCATCGACTTGGCCACCCGCTCGGCCAGCGCCAGCGCCCGTCGTCCCGCGGCGCCGTCCACCATCGGCGCCGGTCCCCCGGCCACCGCGGCCACGAAATCGGTCAGCTCGCGAACCAACGGCTCGCCGCGTGGCACATCGAGCTTGCCCCCTTCAATCGCCGGCACGGGTCCGGAGCCGCGGGCGAGACGCCAGCCCTCGACCTCCTGCTCGGCACAGTCCACCGAGATGTAGGCGTCCTTCTGAAAGAACCTGATCTTTCGGATCTGCTCCCGGCTGATCCGGCTGGCCGTCAGGTTGGCGATACAACCGGACTCGAACCGAAGCCTGGCGTTTGCGATATCCGCGCGGTCGGTGAGCACCGGGACGCCGACTGCCTCGACCGAGACGACATCGCCACCGACGGCGGTCAAAATGATGTCGAGGTCGTGGATCATCAGATCGAACACCACATCGATGTCCAGGCTGCGCCCCGGAAACGCCCCGATCCGGTGGACCTCGATAAACCGCGGCGAGCGCACCAGCGGCAAGGCTGCGGCCACCGCCGGGTTGTAACGCTCGGTGTGGCCGACCGCCAGGATGGCGCCGCTGGCTGCGGCCGCCGCGATCAGCTCGTCGGCCTCGGCGAGGGTCCGCGCGATCGGCTTCTCCACCAGCACGGAGATGCCGCGTTCGAGCAGCGGCAGCGCGACGGCATGGTGAACGTCGGTAGGCACCGCCAGGGTGACCGCGTCGACACGTCCGTCCAGCGACGAGGCGTCACCGGCGAATGCCGTGCCGACCTCCGCGGCGGTGGCCTGCGCCCGACCCAGGTCGATGTCCACGACCGTCTCGAGTCGTACCCCGGGGAGCGTGGAGAGCACGCGCGCGTGGTGCCGGCCAAAGTGGCCCACGCCGACCACGGCCATTCGCGGACCGCCGCTCTCCGCCGTTGTCATGACGACACGCCCGCTCGGGCGACGACCGTCAGACCGTGGGTATCCGCCTCGGCGTAGAATTGATCGCCATCCAGCACGAGCGTGCGGTCGGCGTCGATCGACAACACCGTGGCCCCAGCCTCCCGCATCGCCGCCAGCGTCGGAAGTCCCACGACCGGCACGTCGAATCGCATATCCTGGTCCGGCTTCGCCACCTTGATGACACACGTCCCGGGCCCCGCCAACCGCCCGGCCCGCACGATGACCGCATCGGTGCCCTCCATCGCCTCGACGGCCACCACCGCGCGATCTTTGACGACGATGGTCTGCCCGACATCGAGCCCCGCGATCACGTCGGCCATCCGGTAGCCAAAGTCGAGATCTCCCTGTTCGTCCGCCGTCACCGACCGACGGGTCGCCACCCCGGACCGCGCAAGCAACGGCTGGAGAAACGTGGTCGAGTTCTCCAACTCGATGCCGTGATCAGACAACACGTCCGCCACCGCCGAAATGAGAGCATCGGTGTTCTTGGTCTTGAGACGACCCAGCGCCTTCAGCAACGTGAGATCAGGTTTCAGGCCGGTAAACAGTTTGGTGTGTTTGACCTGACCGGCCATGACGGCTCGGGTGACGCCCGCGTCGCGCAGAATCGTGATACAGCGTCCAAGCTGGCCGAGCGACACCCAATGAAACTCGGCCGGCGGATCGCCGGCCGCCGCCGCCTCCAGCGCGGGGCTCGTTTCGTCCCGAATCGCCACGATCGTCAGCGCATGGCCAAGCCGCCGTGCGCCTTCAAGCGCCAGGAAGGGAAAGCGACCGTTCCCCGCGATCAGCCCGAGAGGCATGTGATTCATCAACGGGACCAGCCCGGTCAGACCGAGTCAGTCCTCGGGACCGGCCGACTCGAGCCGTTTGGCCGGACGGCGCAGATTGACCCCCCGCGGCGACGTGCGGATGAAGTCGAGCAGATAGGCGATCTCAGGGCAGGTGAGCGTTTCATCCTGCTCGATCTGCCGCAGGGCCTGCGTGGTGTTCAACTTTGACTGGAGCAGATACCGGAACGCCCGATCAAGCTGGGCGATGGTCTCGGCCGGCATCCCCTGTCGTTCCAGCCCGATGATGTTGAGATCGTAGACCCGCGCCCGGTTGCCGACCGTCCGGACGAACGGCAATGCATCGAGCGTGATCACGGAGAATCCGCCAATGAACGCCTGCCGTCCCACGCGGCAAAATTGATGAACGGCCGAGAACGCACCGATGTTGGCCTGGTCTTCGACCGACACGTGGCCACTCAGCGTCGCCGCGTTCCCAAAAATCGTTTTGTTGCCGACCACGCAATCGTGCGCGACATGGACATACGCCATGAGCAAGTTGTCATCACCGATACGGGTGACGCCGCCGCCGCCCTCGGTCCCACGATGCAGCGTGACAAATTCGCGAAGGGTATTGCGGTGTCCGACGACGAGCTCGGTTCGCTCGCCTCTGAACTTGGTATCTTGCGGCACCATGCCAACCGACGCGAACGGGAATATCCGGTTCTCGTCGCCGACGGTCGTCCATCCGTCAATGACCGAGGAGGCGCCGACCTGACAGCTCTCTCCGATTCGCACGTGAGGCCCAATGACGGCGTTGGGGCCAACGACCGTGCCGGCGCCGATTTCAGCCCCCGGAGCCACGTGGGCGCTGGGGTCGATCATGGCGGCACCCACGACGAGACCCAGTAACAGTTCCGCTTCGGCCACGACCTGACCGTCGACCCGCGCCACGGCCGCCACAATGGCCACCCGCCGCCGACGTCGGCTGACCTCGACGTCGAGGCACAACCGATCGCCCGGCACGACCTGCCGACGGAACCTGGCGTTGTTGACCCCGCGCAACACGACGCGCGTCGCCGGCGACTCGGTCTCCGCATCGAGCAGCAGCACACTCGCGGCCTGGACGAGCGACTCGATGATCAGGACCCCGGGCACCAACGGCGCCCCGGGGAAATGGCCTTGAAAGAATTCCTCGTTAACGGTGAGATTCTTGACCGCGGCCAGCCGCACCCCTGGCGTGCGCTCGACGATGACATCGATGAGCGGCGAGGGAAACCGGTAGCAAAGGCGATCGAGAAAGCTTGGAATATCGAGGGACACGGCGTTGGTGGTCGGGGTTCGCGACGCAGACACCTCGGTGTGGCCACCGGCGAACCGTTCGAGCCGGCTCAGTCTACCCGGGTCCCGACCGCCACGTCTACCCGCCGTCCCCCAGTGACGCCACACCGTCGCGGTCCCGCCAGCCAGGCGCGGGCGCGCGGGCACTGCGCGCCCGGCGGCCTATGGCGTCGGTGGTGCGGCGTCGAGCGCCAGAATGACGTCCTCCGTCACGTCGAGGGCCGGGTTCGCCCAGGCGATGCCGCCTTCGCCGACGCTGAGAATGAACGACAGCCCTCTCTGCGCCCCGACCTGATCGAGCGCGGGCGCGAGCCTCTGATTGAATTCGATCTGGAGGCCCTGCTGGAACCGCACCACC
>Ga0310122_10001807_pt1 | contig 13647 bp, 14 predicted proteins | sample CB6_Bottom_1051__FD_203503 | JGI IMG/M metagenome (GOLD analysis project Ga0310122, IMG submission 203503) | Marine microbial communities from Western Arctic Ocean, Canada - CB6_Bottom_1051 | ecosystem: Environmental > Aquatic > Marine > Oceanic | place: Canada: Western Arctic Ocean | collected...
GAGAACCCCTACGCCGACAGTGAGTAGATACTGCAGCAGTACCGAGTTCGGGACCGGTGCGCTCGGGATCCCCAGCAACGGTGGGATGTAAGCGATGCCGAAGTCGATGAGAAAATATGCGGCGACCATGACCAACGCGGCCTGGCCGAACGGGTGCTTGAAGTGCTTACCCATCGCGTTCCACCTCTCCTTCATTGTTGGCTCGCGAGGAACTGCACGATGATTTCGAGTTGAGCCGCGGTCAGCTGGCCTCCGAATATCGAGGGCATGAGGCCGGCGAACGCCTCGTATCCTTCGGACGCTTCAGCGGCCGGGTCCAAGATGGACCGCCGGATGTAATCGGCGTCCACACGGGCGCCCATGCCATCGAACGCCGGGCCTATGGGAGCACCCTCGCCACTCAGCACGTGACACGCGAAACATGTATTCGCCCGCATGATCTCGACCGGGTCCAGGGACGCCGTGGTGGTGGTCGCGGCAGCCGGAGCTGCCGTCGCGGGCGCTGGACTCGCCGGCGCCGGGTCCGTTCCGGTGCCGATGTCGGCGCCCGTGACCGTGACTTCCCCGCCCACCGACTGCAGGTAGGCCACGAGGGCCCAGATCTGCTCGTTGGACAGAGACCGCCGCATGTCGGGCATGATCGGGCCGTAGCCCTCGACGACGTAGTCCGCGGGCTCCACCATTGAGGCGTACAGATACTCCTTGCAATCCTGTCCGCTCGCCCTGTTGGCACAGCGCGCTCCGATACTGCCGGTGCCGCCCTCGTCCGTGAGAAGGTTGGGTGCTACGGTCCCAAGCCCATGGCAAGCCGTGCAACCCCCCGCACCGCTATACAGATCTTCGCCGGAGGACGTGAGCTCGCTTTCGCTCACATTAGCCCCGAAGCTCAGGTCCTCGGGAACCACGGACTGAACCTGCGGAATCGAATTCGCTACGAGCGTGAAGACGGCCAGGGTGCCGAGCACCACCGCCAAAATCTTCAGGTTCTCTACCAGCATTGCCCCCACCTACCGTCCCGAGTCAAAGGCTCCTTCGTTATCAGGCTGCACATCAGTCTCCACCGGCCGGGGCGAGCTCCGGCCCTCCGGTCACGGAGGGGGCACCCGGACTGACCTTCGCGACGACGGGCTTCTCCGCGAGTCCGCCTAGCCAGAAGATGAAGGCCACAAGTGTGAAGAAGATCAGGACGCACGCCGATATCACCACTGCGGCGTAGCCGAGGGCGGGAGTGGCGGCGTCCACGCTCGTATCTCTCATGACTTCCCAAACGTGCCAGTGCTGTCGAATTCCGCTCCGGGCAAAACCCATCAGCCCCATCAGCCAAGTAAACGTGACCGCCAGGATGAAGAGCGCATACTGGGAGCGCGGCGGCATCTGTCCCCACCGGATGGCGCCTCGTGACTCCGCTCCGCGCATCATGAAGATGTCTATTCCGACCACGGCGAAGATCGTGAAGAGGACCGCGAGAACCTGATAGACCGAAAACCCGATCCGGATGATCGCACTGACGAAGTACCCGTAGACTCCGTAGAAGACGACGATGATCGCGGAGATCACGAAGAGCGCGCCCTGTACGATGGTGCCGGTCTTGGCCCAGGACACCGTCGGACGCGAGTTGGCTCGCCTATAGAGAAGGAACGACAGGAAGGTGGTGAGGATCATGATGTTCACGGCCGTATTCTTGGCGCTCATGAGCCCCAGCACCCCGAGGAAGGGGTGGAACGTGCCTCCCATCGCCTCGAGTTCTTCCCGATTTCCGATGATCGTATGAGGCGTGGCCCAGACGATGACCCCCAGGATGAGTACCATCAACATGTACTTGGTATACGGCGTGAAGCGCTCGGCACCCGGAATCCGCCCCATGCCCACCCAGAGGTAATAGTTGCCCGCCAGGAAGAGCACCCCGATGAGGAAGGCCTGAATGATCCACAGCCAGCTCATGAAGCCACCCATCATGGTGATGCCCATCTGCTGGTTGAACTCGTAGATCTCACGACCGAGGTAGTAGCCCGCGAACGGCAGAACGATGAGGGCGCCGATCGCGATCAGGTTCCCGACGTAGCCCATCCAGTCGTAGTGGGCTCGTTCCTCGTCGGTCTCGGCCATGAGGAAACGATACGCGGCGTACGCTCCGACGATGGCCCCTCCAAAGACGACGTTCGCGATCATGCGATGGATGTTGATGGGCATCCACGTCGCGTTCGCGAAGGCGCTCCAGAATTGGACCATTGCGGGCGATGTGTCGGGGCCCACGTCGGCGGGGGGGCTCATCATGTACGTGAGCCAGGAGTTCGCGATGAACATCACCAAGGTCCCCCACACGTTGAGCAGTATGCCCAACGTCCAATGCCCGAGCTTCGCCCGCCCCTGGCTCCAACGATCCCACCCGTAGTAGTACAGGTAGAGCGTAAACGACTCGAAAAAGAAGAGGCCCACGTACACCCACATCGAGATCTGGAAGATCTCCGTAAGGTAGAGCCAGAGTCCGGGATAGAGGGTCACGAGGAGGAAGGAGAGGATAGCCCCCCAGATGGCCGTGGCCGAGTAGGCCACGAGCAGTAGCCGTGTGAACTCCTTGGCGAGCTTGTCGTATTTTTCGTCGCCTCCGAAGATGCCGATGGCCTCGGCCACGACGGCGAACATAGGCACGCCGAGCACGAAGGCGGCGAAGAGAAGGTGTACCTGAGCGGTGACCCAGATCGCGATCCTGCTTCCCACGAGGGGGAAAGTTCCGTACTGGCGGCTGGCTACTTCCTGAGCCCAGGCCGCCTCCGGAAAGACATGGACGGCTAGCGCGAGCAGTCCGAACGCCCCCAGGGCCTTGAAGATCCGTCGATTACGTCGAGCCATCGGCCGGCTCAGGCTCATCTCGCGTCCTTTCTCATCGACACCACGACCTTGCAAGCTCAAGCCGATCCTCCTCTGCCGAGAAAGAACGGAAGCTTCTTGGAAAAATCTACCGGGAGGCTCTTTCGCACCTCCTCCATGACAGCCACGTCCACCTCGGAGTAGCCCTTGTCCAGTGCGAATTTCTCGACTCGACTCGTCACGACTCCACGCACGAAGCTCGGCACACATTCGAGCCGGGCGCGAGCGTCTGCAGACCAAGGGAGAGCCGTGGCCGTGCTTCCGCCGTACGAGACGGGCTTCGCCGACGTGACCAAGGGCACTTCCCCAGAAGGGTCGTACACGCAGGACTCGTCCGGGCCCAGGTAATCACCGCCGTCCGCGTAGGCGCGTGCTCGGCAGCCCCCACAGACCTCACGGAATTCGCATCGGCCACAACGCCCCGATAGCTCGCCTGAACGGAGGTCCTCGAAGACCGGCGACGTCTCCCAGATCTCACGGAAACTGTGTGTGAGAAGATCGCCAGCCGCCACGGGCATATAAGGACACGGCGTGACCTTGCCCTCCGGCGTGATGCGCACGTAATGAACGCCGCATGGGCACCGGGTCTCGTAGTTCAAGAGAGGCGAGTCGGGATCACCTTGGAAGACATGCCGCATCAGCTGAGGCTGGCACTTCGAACGAACCATCATCCGGCCGCGGTACTCCTGTTCGAGCCCGACCAGTTCCTTCAGCACGCTGTCGTTCTCCTCCGGACTCATGCCGGGCATCAACTCCGCGCGTCCCGTGGGTACGACGAAGTAGACGTTGAACGACACGGCTCCGGCTTCGGCTGACCAGCGAGCGAGGTCGGCGATCTCATGGTGATTCCCCTTCGTCACCGTCGTCTGGATGACGAAGTCGAGCCGGTGTGACGAGCAGCGTTCCACAGCGGCCATCGTATCCGTGAGCGCACCGCCTCCGTGCCGGAAGCGATCGTGATACTCCGCCTTGAGCGAGTCGATACTCACGGCGACACCCTTGACGCCAGCTTCCATGAGCGAATGGATGCGCTCGTCCGTAAGACGAGTGCCGTTCGTGCCGATCACGACCGTCGCGCCCCCAGACGAGGCACGCTGGGCCAGCTGCTCGAGGTCGTCCCTCAAGAGGGGCTCTCCCCCGGTGAGAATCAACATCGGGGTGGGGTTCACTTCGAGGACTTCGTCCAGGATGCGGAAGCACTCGCTCGTGGAGAGCTCATCCTCCGTGCCGTGCCACGACCCGGCCGAGATATAACAGTGCGCACACGCCAGGTTGCATCTCTTCGTGAGGTTCCACGCCACGATATGGGGCGTGTAGGGTCCGCCACGCCTGGGGCGTGAACCCGTTTCACGCCCTAATGGACTGGGTCGAGTGTCGGTGGCTCCCCCGATCACGCTTCGCTGGTTTCTTTGTTCATGAATTGCTCGATCGCCGCCTTCGCGTCGTCGGGCGAGACCATCTTTAAGTCTACCGGACACTGCTCGGCGGATTCGGCTACGTCACGAATCGGACAACGCGTGACCCCACTCGCCTTGGCTTCTTCGATGAATTTTCTCATCTCCGGAGTGAGGCCGTCGACTCCCTCTGCCGCCGCTTGGATCTGCTTGGTCTGGAGCTCCCGAAACATGACCAGCATGGTGTCCATGTCGAACTCGTCGGCATCTATCATGGCCTGCTTGTTCTCGTCCATGACCGGTGTCGTGACGCGCCAGAAGGCGTTCTCACGGGCGAAGCGTTCTACGGTATTACGTGCGAGCGGCCTTGCGATCAACGGCACCAGCCTCAGTCGCTCGAAGGCTTCCTGGGTCCACTCTACAGGATCGCTCGCCGTGCGCTCGCGGTTGATAGGATGGCCGCTGTACGGGCACGTGGCGGAAATCATCGGAGTCTCCGGCTCGGGATCCGCGTCGAGGCCGTGCACCCTGGTCCGCTTCATCGCCTCCTCCGCCTTCACTTCGGCGAGGACGAGCTCCTCGGCGGTCCCGATCCCCATGATCAACTGCATGTGGGTCGGCAGCAGCTTCTGAATGGCTTCGTCCAGTCGGTCGCCGGTCACCATCGGAAGGCCCCCCTCCCCGAGAGGAGGCACTGACTCACCGGGGGTCGGGTCGGCCTCAACTACATCGGCATCGGCCGGAGCCCCGCCGTTGGCGACCCCGTTGGTGGCCCCGCTGGTACCGTTGCTGGTCGCCGAAGCCCCGTTGGTCGCCCGCACGATCACGTCTTCCTTGTACACTCCGTTGGCCCCCGGACCGTAGTTGTCGAGCACGTATTCCTCGACGGCCTTACGGGCGATACCGAGAGCGAAGGGCGGAACGCGCAGGATCCGAACTTCGGCGTCCGGCGACCATTCCAGCCCCGTCTCACCGTCTTCTTCGATCCACGGAATGTCATCGGGGCGGACGTCCGTCGTACCCACGAGAAGAATGTTCGTGGGAGCCAGCCGGCACAGGTTTTCGGCCTGGGACCCCATGTCCGTCCCCTCGATTCGATGCCCGCCGTGGCGGGCCAGAATCAGGAGGCTCGGCTCGATCTCTTCGACCCACTGCAGGATGCACTGGAACGGCTTACCGACCAGGATTTGCGTCTCCACTTCGACGTCCGGGAATTCCTCGGCCATCACCTCGGCTCGCTTGAGGTTGGCCTGGGCCAGCTTCAGAAGCCCCTTGTCGATGATGTTGTTGTGGAGCTCCTCCTGCTCCTCGAACTTGAACACCTTCGCGGCCTGAGCGGAGAGGATGTCCTTGATGTTGCCGAAGACGGCGTGGTGATACTCCACGTCGAACGCCGAACACACATAGAGCTTGACCCCGAACTCCCGAGCCATCTCTAACGCATGGCGCATGGCCTTGTATGCGTAGGACGACCCGTCGACGCAGATTACCCAGGAGCCCCCGTCGAGGGGCCGATCGTCCTTGACGATCAGCGTGTCCTTCTCCACCTGGCGGATGACCCGCGAGACCATCCCCCCCAACTGCGAATACGGTTGCTTGCCGATTCCGTGGGCCCCGATGGCGAGAAGGTCATAGTGGCGGTCACTGGATCCAGCCAGCTTTTCGTCCTGCTCCTCATCCTCGGCGACGATCCTGCCGTCGTCGTCCAGGATTACATCGCTCCGGACGACGTCACCCCCGTCGTACTTGTCGGCGATGTTGGGGTCGAAGCCGATGAGACTCGGTAGGCGCCCCTCACCGCGGTTGGCCTCACGCGTGACCTCCTCATAATGGATCCCCTCGAGGAGCTGCCGCGTCAACGGGACGCCCTCGGCCTCACAGCTCTTCGCGGTCTGGTCCAGGAATGAGTCCGAGATGAGCTGTAGGCCCTTCTCGATCAGCTTGTCGTGGATCTTCCTCTGGCGCTTGATCTCTTTGGCGCTTTGAAATTGAGCGGGGAGCCCCGTCTCGAGCTGCCGAAACCTCACGTCATGGAGCCGGGCGGCGTAGACGTGATTTCCGGTGATATGACCCCCCGAGCGTTTGCAGATCTCGATGGCCCGATCTACGGCCCAGTGTGAATGATCGGAGTTGTCTACAGGTACGAAGACTTCACGATACATGAGAACCTCGAGGCGTCAGCCCTCTGTTCAGCGCCTATGCGTACCGGCAACATAAAGGCCCCCGCTCCCCGAGAACTTCCAGGGTCTCCGATCCTACGATCGAAAGGGGGTCCCGCGTGCTATGTAACCGTCCGGCTCGCTCGCCCGTACGCAGGCGACATTTGCGTCTTGTGATCTGAGATCGCCGAGGGGGCCAAAGCCGGGCCATGCGTCGACCCAGGCGGTCGGAACCCGCCGCAATCTCTGGAATATCTCCTGCCGTTGCTTCTTATTCCAGGCCCACCGATCAATTCTCGGGGCCCTACGGTGACCGAAGCACGAACCGATGCATCGATCTTTCTAGTGGCACACGTTCTCTCCAGAACTACGGGGCCAGTATACCCCGTTTTGCGGGCGTGTCAATGTCACTGGCGAGGGGGTTCCCATCCCCCTCGAATACCAGGTTAGATGACCGCTTTTTAGTCCCCGTCATCGACGGAGCCCGGGCTGCATGAGAGCCCTCCCGACCATACCCGTGAAGGCGAGTATTCCGAAGATCGCCACGACCGGCGGCAGGAGGTGCGAATGGGCTCCGCTCGATGAGGAGGGGGCCGCGAGCGCCAGCAGGCTCTGGTGCAGGGGCCGAAACGGCATCCACCCCTCTACGGTGGCCTGCCACGTACCTGGGACGGAGGGGCGGAACGTGCCCGACAAGTGGAGCAGTAGGAGTGCCGAAACCGCGGCGAACAGCGCGCCCTCGGCGACCGATCGGGCCACGGCAGCCGTGAACGCGCCGAGCAGGTTGGCGGCGAAGAGCCCGAGCGTCGCGGAGGCCGCGAGAGCGAGGAGGTCGCTCGAGGAGGCCCCCCGTCCGAGCGCGATCACCGCTGCCGAAGGAGCGAGTTGGCACAGGTCGAGTGTCGCGGTGGCCGCGACGCGCTGGAGCAGGAACCCGCCTGGGCTCACGCCAGCGACGCCGAGCCGTCCCAGCAGTCCGGATTCTCCATCGCGGATGAGTGGAATACTGGAGCCGAACGTACCGAACAGCGTGAAGAGAACTGCGAAGGTCGCGGCGGCATGTGCGGCCGGCGCGGCAGAGTAGGCAATGGGTGTCACAAGAAGGAGCGGGATCAGAGTGTTGAGCACCATCAGCCGACGTCGCCTACGCGCGATGAGCCACTCGGTCCTCCAGATAGGGAAGCTCAACCGTCCTCCCCACGGACGCTGCTGTCGGCCCTGCTGTCGGCGATGTGCAGGCCCGTCAACGTGGTGAAGAGATCCGCGAGATCGGGCTCCCGCACATCGATCCGCAGGATCTCGAGTCCAGTGGCCAAGATGGCGATGGTTAGGTCGGGCAGGATCTCCGTTCCCATTTCGGACTCGGCGACGATGCGACCCTGCTGTGCCATGACGGTGGCGCCCTCCACGGCGATCGTGTCCGCCGTGTGACCCGTCACTGATACCTCGATGGTGGTCTTCCCCCCGAAGCCTTCGAGAAGCTCTTCCGGTGCGCCCTGCGCGACGACTTCCCCCTTGGAGAGAAAGACCACGTTGGTGGCCACTCGCCGTGCCAGGCCGGGTTCGTTGGTGGCGATCAGCGAGCAGGTACCACAGGCGGAGCGGTCCTCCAGAATCTCGAGGAAGGCCGCCTGGGAGGGAGGGTCCAGTCCGAGCGTCGGCTCGTCGAGGATCAGCAGCTCTGGGTCGTGGACCAACGCCTCGGCGAGGAGGAGCTTTTTTCTCATCCCGTAGGAGTACTCTCCCACCTCAACGTCGCGGACGGCCTCGAGACCGAAGTTCGAAAATAGGGCTGCGAGTCGAGGCTCCGCCTCCGGCTCCCCGACGCCATAGAGCTCGGCGAAGAAAAGGCCGTTTTCCATGCCAGTGAGTTCGTCGAAGTGCACCGCCTGATCTTGAACGACGCCGAGCCGCCCTCGAAGTCTTCGCGAGGCGAGTCGTCGGGAAGTCGAGTCCCACCCGCTCTCGAACAAACGAAGGGTTCCCCTCGGGGCCGGAAGCTCGGTCGAAACGAGGCGAAGAAGCGTGCTTTTCCCCGAGCCGTTCGGGCCCATGATGACGACCCGCTCCCCAGGGCCCGCCTGCAGAGAGACGTTGGCGAGGCCGGCGCGGCCGGAAGAATACGTGTAACTGAGCCCGGCGACCTCGAACAAAGTTACATCCCCTCCAGGCCCAACTCCGTTCGAGCCCGGTCCATGATCTCGGGTGTAATCTCCGAGACCCCGTTCTGTTGTGCCCAATCCGTATAGATTCGCTTGACCATCCCCCGGACGAAGCTCGGCACCCGCTCCAGCCTGCCGAGGGCCTCGGGGCTCCACGCCGTCCGGCCCGGACGACTGCCCCCCGCCGGCTCCACGTCTGACGTCGGTGCATCGGCGGGAGCTCGGGGAATGTCCTCGGAGAGCGAGAAGGCGTCGTCTCGCCCGCCTTCCATAGACGTGCGAGTGAGCTCCATGGCCTGGCTGGGGACACTCCGTCCACCGATCTGAATTCCGAGGCTGGACACGAGTTGGGTCTCCATGGGGTTCGTGAGCATGGCCATCTCGCGGCCACAAGATCCGCAGGTGAACACGGCCGCCAGTGTGCCGTCTCCGGGCAGCTGTCGCTCGGCGAACTTCATGACGTCGTCGCAGTCGAGGCACAGAAATTTCACGAGTCTCGAGCCTCCATCTGGGTGGCCACCCTATCCGCCAGGGCAAACAGTGCGCGACTGGCCGGAGCTGTCGGGTCCGTCGTCACCAACGGTGTTCCCGCATCCGTGTCTGCGCCGAGCCGAGGATCGAACGGAATGTCGGCCCACAGCGGCACGTCGGCCTCGTCTTGGAGACGCCTCGCGCCGTCTCCGGCAAAGAGTTCGGATACGTGCCCGCATGAGGGACACGTATGTCCCGTCATGTTCGCGACGAGGGCGACGGTCCCTACCTCGGCCTCTCTCGCCAAACGCACAGACTTCGCCACCACGAAGCGGGACGTTTCGGAGGGGGTCGTCACCAACAGCATCTGATGCAGCGACGGCACGAGCTCGAGGAGTCGGGAGATCTTGTCCGTCCCGGGGGGCACGTCCACGAGGAGCACGTCCAACTCACCCCACTCCACGTCGCCGAGAAACTCTCTGAGAACACCGGTCTCGAGCGTGCTTTGCCAGATGAACCCACCCATCGAGGGCTCCCGCCAACGAAGCGGCGCGTCCTCCTCTTCCTGGAGAAACTCCATGGACATGACCTGGACGCCGGTAGGGCTCTGAGCCGGCTTCACACCGTCCGGTCGGTCGGCGAGACGAGCACCGGATACGCCGAGCATTCGCGCAAGCGAGGGGCCGTTCAGGTCGGCGTCGGCCGCTCCGACCGCGAGCCCTCGTGCGGCGAGCGCGGCGGCCAGGTTGGCGGTGACGGCGCTCTTCCCCACACCGCCCTTGCCGCTGGCCACAGCCACCACGGCTCGTATATGGGAAAGGCGCTCCGAGAGGCGACGCTGCTGCTCGACGACCTGCTCGAGTAGCCCCGACTCCGTCTCGTGGGAGACTTCCCTATAGGTCCGAATGTTTCGCATAGGCTCAGGGAGCAACTTGCTGGCCCTTTTCGTCCAGCGCGATGAGGGCGTCTACGGGGCAACACTTGCAGGCCTCGACCAACGAGTCTCGATCCACGGGAGCCAGATCCTCCAGGAAAACGATGACGCCGTCGTCATCGAATTCCCAAACTCCGGCTACGACGTCCATGCAGTCCCCGAACCCGACGCACAGGTCACGATCGATGCGGATCTTGAGTCCTGCGACCACACGTTCCTGCATGTCATCCAACGCCACTACTCCCTGGAGGCCGAAGGTTCGGGCATTTCCCTGCCTACGGTGAGGAGAAGTTAACCCGAGCGAGGAGCGGGGGAAGCGGCGACGGGAAGCGTAAGGACGCCCCTTGCCACCGTCACAGCGTGTCCGATGAGGTGGACGCGATCCCCCACCAGCCGCACCCGTAGCTCACCCTGTCTCTGACCACCCTGGCGGGCCCTGATCTCAGGTCGGCCGAGCTCCCCTATCCAGTACGGTCCGAGCGCCGTATGGGCTATGCCCGTGACGGGGTCCTCGTCGATCCCGGCCCACGGGGCAAAGACCCTCGAGACCACGTCTTCTTCGGGAAGGGGGCTCTCCGACGTGACGGACAATACCAGAACATCCCTTCCCAGTTCGATCCTGCCGAGTTTCGGGAAGTTCGGCTCGAGCGCCTCCACGATGCTTGGGCTGGAAACCCGGAGGATGTAGTTGATGCTTCCGAGCAGCGCCTCGCTCACATCCTCGTCACGGACGCCGAGGGCCTCCAGCAAGTCACCTCGGGGCTCCACGTGTGCACACACGTCCACTGGAAAATCCAAGCGGAACGCCGCGTCTGGCTCATCGTGCACCGTCAGCAAACCGCTCGCGGTCGAGAATCGGTGTGGCCCGGACGTTCCGCTCGAGCGGAGCACATGTCCGGCAGCAAGGGTCGCGTGTCCGCACAGGGGCACCTCCACAGTCGGTGTGAACCAGCGGAGCCGTCGCACGCCCTCACCGTCGGCGTGTTCGACGAAGGCCGTCTCCGAGAGGTTCACCTCCGCGGCCACAGCCTGCATCGTAGCCGCACTCAGAGGTTGGTTCAGAACACAAACGGCCGCTGGATTGCCTTTAAAGAGGGACTGCGTGAAGGCATCGACTAGGTAGTATTCGACGTCTATGGTGGATGGCACGGTTTTCCCTCGCCGACGTCTCGGATTGAAAGGACTCGCGTGGGCGGGTATTGTATCCAGCCCGTCACCCGGAAGTGAGCGACTGATGCAAAGTATAGGTGAGGATTTCTTTCGGACAGACAAGAGCGTTTCAAGCTTCTCCGTCAGTGCCGAGCGGTCGCTCCGCTCCTGTTGAGTCCGTCCGAATAATGCCACCGACGGGTGAGAGATAGCGGTGCCGGCGCGCTTTCACACCCCGGAAGGGTTTGCGCGGTTTTACGCGCCGCTCGCCGCGACGAGCCTGTTGCTCACCTCCACCAATCCGCTGCTCACGGCAGTCGTGGCACGATCGTCCGACCCGCTGTCCGCTCTCGCCGGATATCTGGTCGCATTCTCTCTGTCCGGCGTGCTCTACAGCCCCCTCCTGGTCATCCAGCAAGTGGTGGCGACGCGGATGCTCGAGGGCGGGAGGCTGGCGCCTGTTCGGCGGTTCGCCCTGGTCATCGGGGGGCTATTTACGGCGATAGCCGTGGCGATCGCTTTTTTTGATCCCCTCTCGGAACTGGTGTTCGGAACGTTCTTGGCCCAAACCGACGCGGCGTTCGAAGAGGCGGTGGCCGCGATGCGGTTTCTTTCACCGGTGCCCCTGCTGACGGCGATTCGCGCGACGCACCAAGGGCGCCTCGTGGCGGGCCACCGGACCCATCCCATAGCGGCCGCCACGGGGGCGCGGACGGGCGTATTGGCTCTGGCCGCCTTCACTCTCGTGGGACTTTCCTCGGGCGCATGGATCGGGGCGGCGGCGTTTACGGCGGCTCTCGCGGTGGAGGCCTTCCTCGTGGCGTTCGCCAAGACGCCGGAGTTACAGCTGAGCCTGCAAGCAGAAGGGTCGGCGGACACGATGAAGACCCTGCTGCGATTCTCTTGTCCCCTGATACTCAATGTGCTCCTGTGGTGGAGCACGCCATTGCTCATCAACGTTGCTCTGGCCCGGACGGCGACGCCCGAGCTCAACATCTCGGCGTTCGGCATCGTCGAGGCGGTCGTATGGTTCCTCGCGTCACCGGTGGGCCAGCTTCAGCACGCGAGCATCGCGCTGGTGAACGGGGTCGACAGTCACAAGAAAGTACGCGGATTCGCCATGGTGGTCGCGTTGGGTACGTTCGTCCCAATGGCGATCCTCGCGCTGCCCGCCGTGTGGCCACCGATCCTGTCCGCTCTCTATCGACCAGAGAGTGGCCTCCTCCTGAATGCCGGTGCGGCGCTGCCGATCGCGGTGCTCTATCCCTTCCTATATGGACATCGGCAGTACTATCAGGGCCTGTTCATCCGGGCGGGACAGCCGGGTACCGTGGGGATGGGTGCAGTCCTGAGGATCGCTTCGATCGTGGTAGCCGCGGCGCTATTCCTGAGCTCCCAAGGCGATCGCGGTGCCGTCTTCGGCGTGTCCCTCGTCGTGCTCGGACTAGGAATCGAAGGGAGCTATCTGATGGCCATCGCACGCAGCCGGTCACTTCCCGGTCCAGTCGGGACTCCACCCGTACAGATCGACGCTGCGTCGACGGGGAGTGAGGCCGGCTGAGGGGAGATGAACCCCTCAAGGCTACGTCTCACTGCGCGCTCGATTGGCGTCGATCGCAGCTTTCACGAAGTTGGCGAGCCCAGGTGCGTACTTTTCGTAGTATTCCATGAACCGGGGATCGCTGGCGTACAGCTCCCCCAAGCCAGCCTGCATCGCAGAAGAGCACTCGTAGAACCAACGGCCGATATGCTGTCGGTGCTCCTCTGCCAGATCCATGGCCGGGGCGCCGGCCGGAGTTGCTCCGGCCTCTAGTTGCTCCGCAAACGCAGTCACAATGGATTCGCCCTCCTCAATCGCCTCCCGCCATTGATCCTTGCCGTATCGTCGGGTCCGGCGCCCCGACTCGTCAACGGCGGCACCGGCCCACCGTTGTTCGACCTCCGCCTCGTGCAGCTTCGGGTCGAAGTCGCCGAAGACGTCGAACATCTCTTCCTTCGTCATGGCTAACCCCTTTTCTTGTGCGTCGAGGGCGGTGTCGATGGCCCCGATCATTGCTTGGAGATGCTTCGTGCGGGTCACCAGCAAATCGCGTTGCTGATGTAGTGCTCCGCTGCGGTCGTACGCGGAGTCACCCAGTAAGGACCTGATCTCGCCGAGCTCGAACCCCAACTCGCGGTAGAACAGGATCTCCTGTAACCGCTCGCAATCTTCGTGCTTGTACAGCCGGTACCGGCACTCGATCGAGCTTTGGGCGCAAGCAGCCCGACGCTGTCGTAGTGGTGCAGTGTCCGCACGGCAACACCGGATAACTCCGCGAGCTGGCCCACGGTCAACGTCATCTCCCTCCTCCTGTTGACGAAGGGTAAACCCTTACGATACGTGAGGGTCAAGGCCTATCTACGCCAGACCTTGAAGAGGGCTCAGGCGGTAATCTGCACCACGACCTTCCCCACGGCCTGACCGGATTCCAGGCGGGTATGGGCCGCTGCCACATCTTCAAGAGCATAGG
>Ga0310122_10001808_pt1 | contig 13647 bp, 14 predicted proteins | sample CB6_Bottom_1051__FD_203503 | JGI IMG/M metagenome (GOLD analysis project Ga0310122, IMG submission 203503) | Marine microbial communities from Western Arctic Ocean, Canada - CB6_Bottom_1051 | ecosystem: Environmental > Aquatic > Marine > Oceanic | place: Canada: Western Arctic Ocean | collected...
TAACCGAGCAAAAGCTAACGGTGCTGCTTGCCAAGGTATCTACGAGTAATCCAAACAATTCAAAGCGACATGTTGTAGAGTGCACGCTTCCACACACCACATATCGTTTTTGTTGTAAAGCAGCACTCTTGACCCTGCGGACTGAGTCCCGATACGCTCAGGCTTGTGGGGTGGTTGTGTACTCCGCCCAAATTAAACGGAGCGGAAGACCATTCCTTCGCATGCGAAAACCCTTGGGAGGGAACAAACAATGAAAACCGACAAGTTTTCTAGTAGCGTTGTCGGCTTGGCGGCTGGTGGACTGATGGCGGCATTTTTGTCGTCGACAGTTCTTGGCGCCGAGGTGACATATGATCGGCTTTTGAATGCCGAAAACGAACCGCAGAATTGGTTGCACATTCACGGTAACTACAGTAGCACCCGGTTCTCAAAACTTAACCAAGTCAACACTAACAACGCTGGCAATCTCCAGCTCGCATTTGCGGTCGCACTTGGTGGCACAAAGAAGTCCTGGATTGGTGGCGGTACTCTGCAGGGTACACCGCTAGTCAATGGTGGTGACTTGTATGTGGCCAATGGTTGGGGCGAAACTTACAAGATCGACGTGCGCTCTGGGCGCCGCGGAACCATCCGCTGGATCATGGACCCAGGCGTTGACCCGACAGAAGCCGACCTACCAAACAATCGTGGCGTCGCGCTTTGGGGCAACAATGTTTACACGGCAACGCTCGATGGCCGGCTGATGGCAACCGATGCGGACTCGGGCGAGGTTGTTTGGGAGAAGCAAGTCTCCACTGACACCGGCGAAGCATTCACCGGTGGTGGACCGCTGGCTCTCAGAGACTCAATCCTGGTTGGGCAGAGCTGGGGTGACAATGGCACCCGAGGCTGGCTTGCATCGATAAATGCGAACAACGGCGATGAAATCTGGCGCACTCAAATGATTCCGGATCCGGGCGAGCCCGGGCACGAAACTTGGGCGGACGACCACGGTGCATATAAGACTGGCGGCGCCTCGCTGTGGGTGACCGGCTCATTTGATCCGGAAAGCAACCTCACTCTGTGGGGCACAGGCAATCCAGTGCCGATGTTTGATCCCGAATTCCGCCCTGGTGACAATCTTTACTCGAATTCCACCGTAGCCATGGACGCCGATACTGGCGAGATTGCCTGGTATTTCCAGTACACACCAGGCGACTACCTTGACTATGACGAGGTTGGCTCGCATTTGCTTTACGACGTTGAGATTAATGGCGAAAGCCGCAAAGTGCTCGGCCATTTTGGCCGCAACGGCTTCTATTACAATCTCGACCGCAACACGGGAGCATTCCTCAACAGCGGTCAGTATCTGGTAGAAGTGGACTGGGTTGAGGGTATCGACCCGAAGACCGGCAAGCCAATAGGCTACGACTCCAGCAAGTTGTTGCAGGAATATATCCCGGGTAGTGCGCCGCGGCGCGGCCAACCGGCGATCGAAGCCTGCCCACATCTGCAGGGTGGCGTCAACTTCTGGCCCACTGCCTATAACCCGATCCTGCAGATCGCCTATGGAGCATCGTTCGAAGGCTGCTTCTCGGTTGTTCCGAGTGGTGATCAGATCGAGGACCCGACCAGTGTGGCCCCCGGCGACATTTTCCTGGGTGGTGACTGGGCCGTATCAAAACGCGTTTACGGAAGCATCACTGGTATCGATGTCGCAACATCCGAGATCGCGACCAAGGGCATCCACGAATTCCCGCATTATGGAGGCCTTTTAGCGACTGCCGGTAATCTGGTCTTCGCAGGCCACATGGACGGAACATTTGCAGCTTATGATGCGGTGTCATTAACCGAACTATGGAGCATCAACTTAGGTGGCACCTTCAAGGCTCCCCCGATAACTTACTCGGTCGATGGTCAGCAGTATGTTGCAATCCTGATGGGCGGCGGCGGCGTCAATTTAGTACCGCTGGCGGCGCCGGAACTGGATGTCATCCAGAATTCGAGCATGTTGTTCGTATTCTCGCTCTAAGCGCTGAATAACGACCATCAAAAATTTGGGGCGGACATTAGTCCGCCCCTTTTTTTATGTATTGGATACGATGAAACAATTTTGTGATCATGAACAGAAAGGTGTCCCCGTCATTTCACCTCGTGTAACCGGGGATCACTTTGTCAATTGGTCACGTCAGCCAGCTTTGGAAGTTTTGCGCATCCCTTTGCACCAACCCTGTTGAAATATTCCTCGCACTCTTCCAAAGTCACCTTCCCTCGCCCCTTTATCCTTGCTTCGATATAATCTATCACCATCTCGATCTCAGTTGGGCGGATGGGCTTATTGCCCATCTTTGGCATCATCTCCTTCTCCAAATCGTCCTTGGTCAATCCATAACAACGATCATCGGTATAGGCATGACGATCATGGTGTGGCATCGCAGTCCCTGGCATGCCACAAGCAATCACCTCGCGCATTGACTCTCTGTCTAGCTCGCTAATACGCAAACTTGGTCCAGGTGGGGAACGCGGATGAGCCCTTCCATCTCCGGCCCAACCGTGACAATTTTTACAATTCGACTTGTTGTTCCAAATCACCTTGCCGCGTTTTATCTCACGCTCCCCCGCCTGTGCCGTCGATCCATCGAATGTGACCGCAAGCAAGGTTAAACCAAACCCAATCGCCACAGCACAAGAGACGACCTTCCCCAAACTCTTCACTACGTCATGTCCGACCCAGTCCCACATATTGTTTCCCCCTCAATATCAACCCAGTATTTCGGCTTATCACTGGCTAAATGGGAAAAGTCTATAAAATGGTCTCGATTACAGTCTGGTAATTTTCCTGCATTTGGACTCATAAAGTTTTAGACCGACGTTCCAGCATTAACCGGGCCCGCCCGCTCGGCGCAGAAAACCACGTTGCGGATCGTAGCCTACGGTGGCCAGCAAAAAGAATACGGCAGCAACCGACAAAACCACCGCCAACGATACCCCGTTAAATTTTCCATACGCTGCAAACCGTATCAATTCGACGACATGGGTAAACGGATTAATGTTAGCTAACCAGAATAGCGACTCGCCCCATTGGGCACCACTTTCCCGCAATTTCCAGAGCGGAAATAGCGCGGATGAAATAAAGAACATCGGAAAGATCACAAAATTCATCGTGCCGGCGAAGTTTTCGAGCTGCTTAACGTAAACCGACAATAACAAACCAACAGAACCGAGCATCACGGCACCTGCGAACATCGCCGGCAGCATATAGAACCAAGCTTGCCAAGGAAGCCAAACTCCAAAAATAAGACATATCACCAGAAACGTGTAGGCCTGAAGCATCGAAAGAAATGCTGCTGCCACTACCTTTGCAAATAATAAATACCAACGCGGCATAGGTGCCGTTAGCAACAGCCGCATTACGCCCATCTCGCGGTCATAAACCATCGATAAGGCTGACTGCATAGTCTGAAATAAAAGAACAATACCGATCAGGCCTGGCACCATATAGACCGCGTACTCGGTATAGGTTTCGTAAGGCGGAATGATCGATATCCCAAGTACGTTCCGAAACCCGGCCGCAAACACCAACAGCCACAGCACCGGTCGAACCAGCGCCGACACCAAACGCCCACGCTGATTAAGAAATTTCATAATCTCGCGCCCGCCGAGGGCTCGGATCGCAAGAAGCGAATGAGCAAAAGTAATTCTCTTGGTCTTAAAACGAACCCCTCTCGTAATGTTTGAAGTCACTGGATCATTCATCGTTTTCATGGCCACACGTTATAGAAAACCAGCACGGCGTAACAGATAGACGAAGCAGAAATTCCAAACATCATCATCAAAATTGGCAGGTCGTATCACGTGCATCATCACCCAGGGTATCAAGATCATTGATTTCGTGAAGAAAACCCCTAAGTGGCGCCCGTGCAATGATAGCGTTGTGGGTACCAATCAAAATTGGTTGACGGAGCTGATTGTTCCATTGGCGAAAACTAAGTGATGGACCCTTCACACCATCGATTTTAATCCGTTCTCCACGCAGATAATCCGAGACCGCTTGGAAATGAGTACTTTTAGAACGTGTCACTGCCTGCACTATTGCCTTTACTCCTACCCAGGCCGACCAGTCCTGTCCGACCATCCTCCGTCCAGTATGCCGCTCGAACCGACTGTTAAGCTGCGGCGCACCGTGACGTTCCCACGACCAACTCCACCAATCCGCCACTAAACCAGCGGTTCCCACTACAGGCCTCGGGCGATTGATCTGGTACGGAACATAACGGCCAAATTCCCCGTAACTGTCCGCTACATAAACGACGTCATAACCGCGTCGACCCCCGGTAAGTAGTGCAACATTATTTTTTTCACGCTCCCGGGGATCATTGCTCAATAGAAATGGTCGTTTGTCGATAATTTCAGCCCCAAACCGAGCCGCAGCTCGTTCCACCGCCCGTACAATTTGCTCGTCGAGGATTGAAGGGCCCTCAAGTAGTAGGATTTTAGTCCATTTTTTGAACACCAAATATTGAACCAAGGCATCAGCCAGCATGTTGTAGCTCGGCGATAAATGAAGAAGATTGGGTCGACAGTCGATCCCACGAAGAGAATCGGCCTGTGATGTGACATTCAACAGCAGCACGTTGCTACCTTGAACACGATCTGCAAGGTCGAGCAATTGGATCTCTGGCAGGTCGACCAGGAAAAAATGCACACCTTCAGCCGAGAGAGACTCGATCTCTTTAACCAACCCTTTCGGGTCCGCACCTATACGACGCTCAATCGAAAATACAACCTTAATTGCATCGCCAATAATTTTGGCATCCGCTATTCCGACCTCGGCACCAGAGAATGGCCGTCCACGCGGACGTAGTTGAATTCTCGCATACGCCTGAGTTTCATCGTAACGAGCGTCGCGTTCAAGTTCGAGATAACCTATCTTGAACGACGCGTACTCCTCAGCGCCTGAAGTGTTTTTTATGGCCAGCACCGAGAGAGAAATGGCCAACACAAAAATCCCGATTCTCATACGACGCCATCCATCAATCGTCGATCCGGACGCCGTACGGCACTCGGCCAACGGGAACTGATTTCAGCGCACGGCGTCTTGCAACATCGACAATGGTAACGTCATCACTTAAGCCGTTTGTGACAAACATCTTGGTTTCGTCGCGGCTAAGCGCGAGACCCCAGGCGCGACTACCGACGAGCACATAATCCACGATTTCGCGCGTCACAACATCGACGTAAGCGATATGGTTGGCACGTCCCAAAGTAACGAAAGCTGTTGCTCCATCTTTTGAAATCACAAGATCGACCGGGGTCACATCGACTTCCCGAAATCCAGGAGGAAGAAATTTGATCACATCGAGAATTTCGTAGGATGGGAGGTCGATAATATAAATCTCTCCTGACAGTTCAGCCGAAACCCAAAGTTCACTCTCATCGGGGGTCAATGCGAAGCGGCGCGGGCGGGTGCCAACAATGATATTTTCAACCACAGCTTCTGCTTCAACATCAATTACGTGGACCATGTCGGCAACTTCGGATGCTACATAGATTGTCTTGCCATCCTTACTCATTGCCACCCCTTCTGGTTCAGCTCCTGTCGGAACCTCTGCAATAACCAAGCCCTCCTTGACATCAATATAGGAAAGTGTGGAATCCTCTTCGTTCGAGACGTAAATAACAGAGTCATCGTCGTTGAAGAGAAAATCCTCGGGGCTGGGGCCAGTTGGGATATAATCAACAACTTCCAGCGTGGCGACGTCGATCACGTCAATTACATCATCATCGCCGCAGGCCACATAAAGCAACGTCTGTTCATTATTGAAGCGCATATCACGCGGTCGCCGAGACGTCTCAATAGTCTTGATTACTTCATACGTTTGTGGATCAAGCACGCTGATGGAGTGCCCCTTCTCGTTACTTACGAAAATCCTTCCTGTGCCGGCCGAGTAACCAGGGATGGAAACAACCATCGCACCTGCCAATACGCACGCGCCTACCAAAAAAAGGCCCAAATTCCTACCACGCATTACCCAACCCTCTCACAAGAAATTCTCCGGTCCTCATGGCGAAAACTACCTGACTACAAAAGTTCCTGACATGCCACGCGATTCAAAGCCCGATATAAAATAATCGAAATTCCCGGGCCGAATTGGAACAAACCAGACATCGGCGATACCTTCATCATCAAATTCAATGCCATAAAAACCGCCACCTGGATGTAGTTCTACATCGTTGATCACCACTTGCTCAATCCAGGCATTGCGAAATAAATCCGGCGCACGCAGCATGAATTCCTCGCCGCCCTGACTTTCGATACGCCAGCGATAATATTCACCTGTCTCAAGCAGGTATTCTTTAACCGAAAACGACAAATCGGCGCCCAACAACAAAGTCTCAAGTCGCTCTGGACGCGACGCCAGATTTCCTTCCGCGCGCACTGGCGCATCCATCCAAAACAAAGCGGCTATTGCAAGTATCGTTGCTACAAATGTTACCCTCAAGGGTTCCTCCTTATTGAAACCAGCGAAAAGCATTCAACTCCGCCGGATGAACTGCGCTCGGATCAGATCACGTCTTTATCAGGCAGGACCGGTGCCGGCATGTCGCCAAACTCTAAAACCTGATGGTCATCGGGAAACACATCAACATCGTAACGGCTGCCGCTCAGGTCATCCTTTTGCGTTAGCTCCTCTAATTCCTCATTATTCACTGACTTCTGTTCTTCCAGAATTTCAGCCGTCCCAGAAACTTCCAGGCCTTCCTGAATTTTTTCCGTTACCTCTAATACCGCCTCAGCGAGGCGGTCGGTATAAGGCAATTCATGTGCCCGAGGAACTCCAAGCGGGATGTTGTACTCATCCAGTTCGTCTAACCACAAAAAGATAGCTCCTTCCCCCCCCGTAAATTTGTTTGGTTCTTCTACCTTTGCCCAAAGGACTTGGAAATGCCCTGGAAGTTCGGTATTCGTTGGCCATCCTAACAAGCGGTACGTAAATACGTATGCTTCAATAAAAAAAACGGCGGTCACCACGATGGCTGCAGCCTTAATGCCCCATCTCCACCGGGAGGTCAAATTTAGGCTGAGCAATAATACAGCAATGACGATATACGCGGCAATTAGTCCCGCGATCGTACCAGTCGTCATTGGTCAAGCACGATCCCGCGAGGCGTTGGCACCACACGCTGTGGCAAATCATCCGACGACGTCTCTCCGGACCTACTCGCCCTCGATGGAGCTTTGCGGCTCAGTTGAACCAAAGATTTCTCGCGCGTATTCACGTCCATCACTGTTCCGTCCTCATCAATCACAAACCGAGCAGCAGTTTCTTCCTGGCCGGTATGGTCAAGATCGATGGTATCGTAAAAAAGCACTGTAACTTTTGGATTCAGTTTTTCAATTTTGACGGTCACCGGAACAACATCCGGTGTCGTTGCCAAGTAATGAAAAATATTGACGACGTACTCACCAGCTATAATACCGCGGACAGTCACTGTTTCCTGGTTGAGAGGATTGCTGATGGACTTGCCGTCAACCAGAATCGTATCGCGGTAATTCCCACGATCGTCACGATCGAGATGCATCAGCCCAGCTTCCCGATGGTGGTACCAGACTAGATTCCCGGCAGCATCCTCGACATAGGTATCGATGTCGTCGGAGTGTTCGTCTGGCCAGGTGACTGTGACCATGAATTCAGCGTTAGTATCAATCTTACCTGTCGCGTCTTCGGGCTTGATCAGAATAAACGCGATAAAAAACATAAAAGCAAAGCCCAGGAGCGCATTGAAAAGGAGGTCGGTGAACGCATCAAACTCACCCTCCCGCGTATAAAGGCTAAATTGTTCCATCGGATGAACCCCGGTTTAGGGCAGGCACCACATAAACCTCTGTAAGTTCCGTAGTCAGTCCAAACAGGTAAGAGGTCCCTTCGTCCAGAATATAATACTGCAGCTTAAGTAGAATACCTCCAACCAACCCGAACAAAGTGGTGAACAGGGCCACCCCCATTCCGCCACTCATCGCGGTTAAAGCCCCTTTAAGAGTTTCCACGTCGAACGAATCGATAGACTGAATCGAGGACAACATCAGGATAAAGCCAATCACTGTACCTAACAGTCCAAGCTTCAACATAGCGTCCGCAACAAACCAGCCAACACTCTGACGATAGCGCATGGAATCAGCGAGCCTACGTAAAATCAGTGTTTGGTCCAGTCTTGTGTTTCCCTGTAACTGGGACATTGTTACGAGATTCCGTATATGCCCTGTAACCGAGCAATCAATGAGGGATTTATCGTCTGCTATCAACACCTTTCCGTCCACCAACCGGTACACACTGTTCCCATGGGAAACCATAGCCTGTACGCGATGAAGACGGTTAGTGTCTCGCGAAATACCTAACGTTAATCCCATGCAATGAAGTGAAAATGTCGCATACAAGCCAAGAATAACAATGGTGATATGACTTCGATCGCTTCCAATCATGAGCTGTATATAACCGAAGCGCCATGCACTCCAAAAGCCGAATAGCGTAACGACCGTCAGCAACAACCAACGTAGGAACGGCAGATAATCTCGCGTTTCCAGAGTGGTGCCAAAAAATCTTATAGTCAAAAAACTCATTATTGGTTTGTTTCCTCTTGCCGCGGCGACAACTCCCTGACAACGGCGCCAACGAACCTCTGGCCGGGAGACAAGTGCTACAGGCCTAGACGAAAGAGCCACACCGTTTTTGAGGTTCCATTTACCCGAATGGGTCGAGCGCCCACACCATGAACCATATTTTAAACAATACTGGATAAATGGAAAAGCCCCATTCCCCGTTAGTTTGCACCGGTTTCAATTTTTCCTTTTGGAGACAAATTACCTCAATACAAACGACAAAATAGGGTTTATTGAGTTCCAAACACTACGATATGGAATAAAAACGCAAAATTTTAAAAGTTCCTGACGTCAGTTTCTAGGAACAAGTTTTAACTAACTCTGCAAGCACCTATATTAAAATTCTGTTGACGGAAACACGTTAATTGTGGGGTGTGGAATGTTGCGTGTAGTTATAGTGGTCCTAGGTACTTTGACAGCTTTCAATTTGAGCGCACTTGCTCAAAATCGACAAACTGAACCTGACGCGCCTCCAAGGGCAAATATCTGGGACGTAAGAATAGGCATGACAAGTGGGCAAATTCCGGAACACGATTTTATCGACATTTCTTGCGGCACGAACGGCGGACCGCCATCGATTTTAATCGACAGCTTCACGAATTTTTCCAAATGTCCTCCCGAAGGCACGGGCTTACACGAAGTATACTTCGCTTATGACGACGAACTCGAATACTGGGCACGCGCGAATGAATATGTCACCTGGATCGCCATCTATAGCGGTACCAAAGTGATGGACCAACCGGTAATTCTTTCTGCGTTGTTCGATGGGGATGGAATCGTTAAAGGTATTCGCATCATCAGCGACGCACGCGCCGATCCACAACAACGACTGGCAGCGATTGTAATGCGGCGGCGTTTTACGGGCCGTTATGGCGAGGAAGGCTGGGCCTGCGAGGACCTTCCTCCACGGGAAGGAGAGAAACCGTTTAGGAGGCAATTTATTAAAGAACTCTGCACCAAAATTTATAAAGACCAGTTGCGAGTTCGATTAGAATCCCATTACTACCAAAAATCGGGCCAAACGACCTTTGACCCACACACAGGTCAGCCGCAGCAAGGCTACTTTGAGAGCACAGTGCGCCTAGAGCTTTACCACCTGTCAGTTCCGGTAGATCAAATGTAAGAATCCTCGAGAACTCGAAATGAGAAGACCACTGCCAATAATGAGGTTGGCCCGAGTAAAGGTTAAAGCCGGTCCAACGCAACTGGACTTCGTTTTAATCACCGCGCGAACCGTCCGGCATGAAGGCCCCCGTTAGGATAGTCCCATCCATGATAGTGTCACGTAGGACGGCACGGGTCAGTCGAGCGCCAGACAGGTTAGCGTTAGACAAGTCTGCACGGATCAGGTTGGCTCGATAGAGATCAGCATGCACCAGTGTCGCTCCGACCAGCTTCGCGCCCTTGAGGTTAGCTCCCACCAGATAGGCCCCATCGAGTTGTACGCCGCTTAAGTCAACGCGCTGCAGGTTGGCTTCTTTCAAATTAGACCGGCGAATATCGGCACCATCGAACTTGGCACCTAAGAACCGTGCATTGCTCAAATTGGCGAAGGTTATTCTCGCGTCACTAAGAATTGCGCGCGTAAACCTAGCCCGACCCATTTTCGTACCAGCGAGGTCCGCGCCGGTTAAATCGGCAGCACTGACGTCGGCTTCATACAGCATTGCCTCCGTTAGTGTAGCACCGACCAGATTCGCACGCTTAAGATCGGCTTTGTTCAGATTCGCACGAGTCAAATCAGCGCCACTCAGATCAGCTTTGCCAAGCTTGGCACCGTGCAGATTTGCGCCGACCAGGATTGCGCCCGCAAGATTCCCTCCAGCAAGATCGAACCGCTTTAGATTGGCATTGCGTAGGTCGCAACCAGGACAATCCTTACTGAGACCATTGAGCAGGTCGGCCACCGAATCGGCATATGCTGCCGGACTGCCAAAGACGATCGCGGTCGCGACGCATAACGCAACCCAAAATCCATACTGTGACGGACGCAGAAAATGCGGAGTCATCGCAAACCCTTCCTCCCAGTCATCCTATTGGTCGAGAGCCAGGCTATTATTCACCCTATGGAAGGCAAGGATCAAGGGCACCGAGGTCCCCCTCAACTAGACATTCACCTCAGCCGAAGATTTCGTTACTGTTCGGTGTGAACCTACCCAAGACCGGAGGAGGTCCAATGCGAAAAACGTTGAAATATACGCTAGTAATAGCGTTCGCGATGATTTGTTGTATGAACGCGGCCACGGCTGACCAAGGCGATACGTTCACAGGCATGGCGCGGGTTATCGATTCCGACATGCTCGAAGTTGACGGACAAAGAATCATCCTGTTTGGAGTCGACGCGATGGACCGCAATCAAACGTGCACTATCGATGGAAAAGTATGGGATTGCTGGGCGGTGGGTGCGCGCGAGCTTCAAATTCTGGTCGCCAACGAGCCGGTCTCGTGCACCGATCAGGGCATACCCGATCCATTCCTGCGGATCTACGCACGCTGTCAAGTCGGAAATGTCGATCTCAACGAGGCACTGGTAAGGTCGGGCCTAGCACTAGCGTTTCGTCGCCAAAGCAAGGACTACGTGGAGGCGGAAAAAGCCGCAAAGAAAGATCGAATCGGCCTTTGGAAAGCTGAGTTTATTGCACCTTGGAAATGGCGCCTAATGCGCGGTGCACCGACTGCTCGCTGACCTCGTGCTTCACGATTGATTTTCTACGCTTCGCAATACCAACCTCATTTATAGGGGCCATATTGACTAGTACAAATCTCCGTATGGCCAACCTAGAAAATACCGACTTAAGTAGCGCTAACCTTGCCAAATCCAACTTAACCTTCGCTGAATTTAAAGATGTCAATTTTACAGATTCTGATATGGAAAGCATTACCGGCATTGATCCAAGAAAGTTGCGATAGTCGAAAGACCAAAAGGCCAGTACGCCAATGACACAGTCACCGACACAACGATTCGCGCCGGTCTGCTGCCAGCTCGTAACGCTGGTTATCACTCTGACTACTCTGATTTCATCATCGGCGGCACCAAAAGCCGCTGAACCCCACCTTTGCGACCAACTAACAGCCAGCGCCCTCGACATCGAACGAGTGGCCGACGCAGTCAGTTTTGAGGACATCCACGGCGCACTCGCAGTGAACGCCTGCGAAGCAGCGGTAGACGCTTTCCCTAAAGTAACGCGGTTCCAATATCAATTGGGACGCGCATTAGCGCGCACCGATAAAGATGTCGAAGCACAAGTCTGGCACTTAAAAGCAGCACGGGGTGCACACGCTGCCGGACAATATAGTCATGGACTCGGTTATGCGCTCGGACGCGGCGTCCCACAAAGTTCACGTAACGCAGTATGGTGGTGGCGAAAAGCCGCCGAACAACAGCTAGCCAACGCTCAATTCAATTTGGCAAACATGTATGAACAGGGGGAAGGCGTAAAACGCGACACGGCGGAAGCCTATTTGTGGTACAGCCTGGCTGCTCGACAGGAGACCTTGCGGCTAGAACTTCAAGAACGGTTCGCTCACGAACGCGACCGGTTAGCAGCAACGCTCGATCCCAGTTTACGTGAATCAGTAGAACTACGGTTAGCAACCTGGACACCTGGATTTGTAGCTGAACATTATCGACAACTGGTGAATACCAAAGACTGTGCCCGTTGTGTGCTAAAACGCGGAGACTTCCGACACCTTTCCCTGAGCCGAGTCAATCTCCATGACGCGGAACTGGAGTGGGGTAATTTTCGTGGTGTTTACATGCGTGGTGCCAATCTCAATGGGGCCAATCTCGAACACGCCCATTTTAGTGGCGCCAACCTACGCGGCGCGAACCTTGCCAACGCCAACCTGTATTATGCTAATTTGTACGGTACCACTTATCTATATGGCGCCAATTTAGACTACGCCGATATGCGTAAAGTCCGACTGATGAACGCCGATCTGACCAAAGCATCCTTACGTCACACCGATTTACGAGAAAGCCATTTCGGCAACTGTATTTTTATCGGAGCTAACCTCACCGGTGCCAACCTAGAACTAGCAATTATGCGCAGCGCCGACCTTCGAGGAGCCGACCTGTCCAACGCTAATCTATCCAACGCCGATTTTTCAAACGCCAATCTGGAAGGCGCAAACTTAAGCGGCGCAAAACTAAACGGTACCTCTTTCAAGGAAGCAAATTTGCTCAAAGCTAACCTGACCGGTGCGACCATTGCCAATGCGGATTTCACCAACGCCAAAATACTAAACATAATCGGCGTTGATCCAAGAACATTGCAGTAGTCGAAGTGCTATTACATCATGAACAGATTAACCTCTCATTGGTCCGCTTCGGCACCATGCTGGCGCACAATGCTAGTTGTTGTGGTAACTGGTCTGATTGCGTTATCGGCAACACCAAAAGCTGCTGAACCCCACCTTTGCGACCAACTAACAGCCAGCGCACTCGACATCGAGCGAGTGGCCAATGCAGTCAGTTTTAAGGATATCGACGGCGCACTCGCAGTGGACGCCTGCGAAGCAGCAGTAGACGCTTTCCCCGAAGTAACACGGTTTCAATATCAATTGGGACGCGCATTAGCGCGCACCGACAAACATGTCGAGGCGCAAGTCTGGCACTTAAAAGCAGCCCGGGGCGCACACGCTGCCGCACAATATAGTTATGGACTCGGCTATGCACTCGGTCGTGGCGTCCCACAAAGTTCACGCAACGCAGTGTGGTGGTGGCGAAAAGCGGCTGAACAGCAACTAGCCAACGCTCAATTCAACTTGGCAGCCATGTATGAACAAGGGGAAGGCGTAAAACGCGACACGGCGGAAGCCTATTTATGGTATAGCCTGGCTGCGCGACAGGAGACCTTGCGGCTAGAACTTCAAGAACGGTTCGCTCACGAACGCGACCGGTTAGCAGCAACGCTCGATCCCAGTTTACGTGAATCAGTAGAGCTACGGTTAGCAACCTGGACACCTGGATTCGTAGCTGAACATTATCGACAACTGGTGAATACCAA
>Ga0310122_10001811_pt1 | contig 13635 bp, 13 predicted proteins | sample CB6_Bottom_1051__FD_203503 | JGI IMG/M metagenome (GOLD analysis project Ga0310122, IMG submission 203503) | Marine microbial communities from Western Arctic Ocean, Canada - CB6_Bottom_1051 | ecosystem: Environmental > Aquatic > Marine > Oceanic | place: Canada: Western Arctic Ocean | collected...
CTCCCCCTGTAACTCAGACAATTGCAATGGAAATAGGAGACCGATGTTGGGATGTATACCAAGCAAGTATGTCTTCACCTGCTTTGAGTTATGCTGTATTTACCACGACTAAAACAACACTAGAAGACGTAGTAAATGACTACATAACAAATTACAATACACGATATGGAATTGTTAGTTATAGTGTTCCTTGGGTTTCTGGCTTTTTATTCACAGAAGAAAGTGATTACTTGGAAATTGTTGCTGTTTTTGATGAAGAATTAAACCCTTCCTCATTGAAAATTGAAGCACGGGGAGTAAGAATGGATGCCGGGGAATCTATGACTATTGAAATTCATAATCCTATGGATTTCTGTGTTGATTAAAATACGCACTTTATAGAAGAAAGTGTAGCCTGCAATAGATAGGTCAAATATATAATAACAGAATACATTTTGTAACTATGCTCAAAGTAAAGACAATAGACATAGACTTCGGGGCCGTTGAGGTTGTTCTCAACCATAATGATGCTCTTGAGTTCGGACTAAATCCGCACGATAGAATACGTGTCAAAGGAAAGTGTGGAAGCGTCGTTGCCATTATTAATACGTCTGAATCACTCATAGGAGAAGGTGAAATAGGGATTTTTACAGAGATAGCGAAGAAAATATGCGTTCGAAACGGGCATAAAATTGATTATGAACGCGTCGGAAAACCAGAAAGTCTGGGAGCTATAAAGAAAAAGCTCGACGGAGGAAAGCTCAGCCAAGAAGAGATTGCATCCATAGTCAGAGATATTGTTTCAAAGAGAATAACGCTTGTTGAGATGAGTGCCTTTGTTGCAGGGCTTCAAGCAGTGGGAATGGATTTGGATGAAGCTGAGCACCTGACGAAGGAGATGGTCGCGGCAGGGAAGACCATAAATTTCGAAGCGGAAACTTTTGACAAACACAGCCTGGGCGGAGTTCCGGGAGACAAGACGACTCTTATTGTAGTTCCAATAGTCGCGGCGGCCGGGCTCCTTATACCGAAGACGAGCAGTCGTTCAATAACTTCGCCAGCTGGTACTGCTGACAGGATGGAAGTCTTCGCTCCTGTTGAACACGGAATAAACGCAATAAAGAAAATAGTAAACAAGACAAATGCCTGTATGGTTTGGGGCGGCGCTGTTGACCTGAGCCCTGCGGATGACGCGCTTATTAAAGTCGAACACCCGCTTTCACTGGATCCGAGGCCGCTGCTTTTAGCTTCAATAATGAGCAAGAAGAAGTCTGTAGGCTCTAATTTTGTTGTTATAGATATGCCGACAGGCGAGGGTGCGAAAATAAAGGATAAAAAAGAGGCAAGGGATCTTGCCCGCGATCTTATTGAGATTGGAAGGCGCCTTGATATGACCGTTGAATGCGCAGTAACTTACGGAGCCCAGCCAATAGGCGATTCTATGGGACCGGCGCTTGAGGCGAGGGAGGCTCTGAACACACTCGAAGGAAATGGAACTCCTTCAGTTATTGAGAAGGCAACAGAAATAGCAGGTATAATTTTGGAAGCAGGGAGAATAGCCGGGAAAGGCAAGGGAGCTGAAAAAGCTCTGGAAATTCTTGAGAACGGGGAAGCCCTGAAAAAATTCAGAGAAATTATTAAGGCACAGGGTGGAAATCCCAATGTTACTGTTGAGGATATTGAGAAGATTATAGGAAAGAAGAAGAAGGTAATAATTTCAGGAAGATCAGGCTATGTGACAAAAATAAATAACAAGGCTATAGGTCAAGTGGCAAAAACTGCAGGAGCTCCGCACGATAAGGGAGCTGGTGTTCTCCTGCACGCAAAGGGAGGAACACGTGTAAAGAAGGGAGGTGCTCTTTACACAATTTATGCTGAGCAAGGATTTAAGCTGAAGGAAGCTGAGGAGCTGGCACTTAAGACTAAGCCTGTTTTAGTTGAAGGAATGTTATTAGAAGATATACCACCAACATTCCTCGGAAGGCACTAGTCCTTTCGTTCTTCAGACATAAGATTTCTGAGTGGGACTGGATATTCACTATGTTTTGAAAGGATGTGACGAGTTGTTTTTGGAGGGTAGGGATGACCTTCAACTGCTTTTTTAACAACGTCACTCTTTTCCACAGTAGGAATTATCATGACCAAGGATGCCTTCTGTTCGCGCATTGCATCTTCCATAGAAATGGCATCTGGAATGTAGTCGAGCTCTTTTGAGAGGCCTGTTTTTATACATTTCAGAGCGTCCTCGAATGTCTGTTTTTTATCCTCAGATTGTACAATAAAAAAATTGTTCCCGCCATTTCTTGCTGCAATTCCGAGAATTGCCTGCCCGGATGACAAAAGAGTTTTTATGACATCCTCACTCTCTACCGTGCTAGTCAAAAAATTATGCTCTTTCAGGCAATCGAATACAGCTTCGCGCTCTTCTTCTGTCTTGACGAAGTGATTCCAGCAATTTAGTTTTATGTCAGGATTGTAGTAATCAACAACAAAAGCCGGTATTCGCCTGCATCCCAACTTTTTGAGGGCGTAAAAGCGGTGATGGCCGTCCAAAACAACATTTGAATGCTTGTCAACAACTATAGGGACCTTAATCTCTTTATCTTCCTTTATTTTCCGAGTTAGTTCGGCAAGATAACTCTCGTTTATCTGCTCGTGGTCCTTCAGGTCCTCTATATTTAACAGGGCAATAATTGTATCGCCGCTTCTCTCTAAAATTTCCATAAGGGAATATCTAACAATACCAAAGAAATAGATATAAGAGCTAATATTAAAGGTTTATCTAAGATGAAAGCTGTGCTTGGACCATATCCTCCACCATACGCAGGAACTGAACTCGTTGTAAGAGAAGAATTTGAAGAACTTGGAAGGGATGGCTTTCTAATTGGGACGAGTATAATTCCTGTTGAGCTCGACGACAGAGTCCTTATACGGAGAAGCCGTTTTGTAATTAATGGACCGGCTCTCATCTATCAAATAATGCGCAGAAGGCGGCAGATTGACAGCATATCTGCACATTTTGCAACTACTTTTGGTTACGTTGCGAGAATCGCAAAAAGTTTATTTGATATACCATATACAGTAACCTGCCACGGGACTGATGCTCTTATAAATCTGAAGCGAAAGCCTCATAGTTATTTTACACGAAAAGCTTTGCAGGGCGCGGATACTGTATATGCTGTCAGCGAAAGTGTAAAGGACTCGCTTTTGACAGGAGGGGTTCCTGAGAGCAAAATAGAACTTGTGCACAGGAAAATTGGAAAAGCTTTTTCCGGCAAAAAGGTGAAAAGGAAAAATCAAGTAATTTTTGTTGGCTCGGTACATCATATTAAGGGAATTGATACATTACTAACGGCCTTTGCAGAGTTCTCAAAAAAGAACACGAACTTCAGCCTGAAAATAGTCGGAAGAATAGCAGACCCTCACTACCTTAAACTTCTGAAGAACCTGTCTGAAGAACTTAGAATATCCGAAAAAGTTCATTTTGTCGGAGAGATGCCGCATGACCACCTTCCAAGATATCTTAATGAGTCTAAGCTTTTTGTAATGCCCTCAAGGTCTGAAGGATACGGGCGAGCTCTCGATGAAGCTCTCAGTTGTGGACTGCCCGCAGTCGCAACAAACGTTGGAGGGCTGCCTGAAGTTGCAAAGGGAAGAAACTGCATACTTGTTGAACCGGAACTTCCTGGACAAATGGCGAATGCAATGCAAAGAGCCCTGAAAGGCAGAGAGCATAAATAAGACTTTAATCTATGAAATCGTATGAAAACGTCCGTAAAAGTTATTGTTTTCGCTTTATTCTCAGCCCTTTTGATGGCTCAGACAGTATCAGCCTATGATCTTGTGGTGGCTGGCGAGGACTATCCCGTTGATTTCTTTCTGGCTCAGACTTACACAAGTAAAGAGGGAATTCTGTTGATAGGGGTTTCTAAAACGGGATTTACACAACCAATAGCGTCCGAACTTTTGGGTTATGCCCAGCAGGGATACACTGAAGCAGTCATAATAGGTGGGATAGAGGCAGTCCCGGAAAGTGTTGAACGCAGCCTGATAGCAATGAATTATAGTGTTATTAGAATTTGGGACTGGAATCGCTACGGAACCGCGGCAAGACTTGCCGTGACTTTATGGGAAGAGTCCGAAACTGTGATTATTGCAGAGGGAGATATAGAAGGGACTGTTATGCCGGCAGCGAGGATAGCTATAGACTATGGAAGCCCTGTTCTTTTGACTGAACGGGGAGGATTATCCGGATCGGCTGAGCAGGCAATAAAAAAGCTCGGAGCAAGGAGAATTGTTGTTGTTGGAGACCTGTCTGATGAGGCTATGAAAAAGCTTGATTCGCTGGGCGGAGTTGAGCAGACAAAGCTAACGCAATCACCTTTAGTTGAAACGGGTGGAAGAAGCAGTTTCCTTGTAGGATTAATAGCAGGAGGGCTCATAATTTTCCTGATAACAAGTTTATGGGGAGCTGAAATCATAAGAAAGAAAGAAAGTGAGATACCCTACGATATACTTCAGGATGATGAGAGAAGAATTGTTGAGCTGGTTGAGAGCCAGGGTGGCAGGATGAAGCAGCAAGATGTAGATGAGATGACGGGCTTCTCGAGACCAAAAGTTTCCAGGCTCATTTCAGAGCTGGTAGAAAGAGGTATACTTAGTAAGAGAAAATCCGGAAAAACGAATATACTTGAGCTAATTAAGAAGATGAATTGAAGAATTTATTGTTTTTAGCTAGAAATAACGTTGTGAACACGTGTGAAAACGTGTGAAACGGTTTCACCGGATAGCTATTTATAAGTAGAATTACACCTGTTTTTTATGAAGGTATGGATTGACCTTCTCACGCCGAAGCAGGTTATGCTTTATTCGAAGTTGATACCGATGCTTGAGAAGAGCGGAGAGGAAGTTTTCGTAACAACAAGAGACTATAAGGAAACTTCTGAGCTTCTACAGACGAAGAGAATCGAAGCTGTCGTCGTGGGAAAGCACGGAGGCGCAAGCCTCGAGGGAAAGCTTAGCGCGAGTATAGAGAGAATGCGCGAAATGAAAGGTATTGTGGCTAAGGAAAGCCCGAATATAGCCCTTTCTTTATCCTCTCCCGAGGCGGCCAGAGTCGCTTTTGGACTGGGAATACCTCACATTTGTATCAATGATATACCTGAGGCAACAGCGCAGTCAAGGCTATCAGTTCCACTATCTGAAAAGATTGTCGCCCCGAAGCTCATACCAAAGGAAGTGTGGGCAAAGTACGGAATGCCTCCTGAACGAGTAGTTCAGTACGATGCGCTGGACCCGGTCGCGTGGTTGAGGGATTTTAAGCCAAGTGATGATGTTCTCAATATGCTTGAACTGAAAAATGAGAAAATTATAACTTTCAGGACCTCTGAAACAAACGCAGCTTATCTTAATGAAAGTTCGAATGGAAAAAAAGTACTGATTAAGCCGATGATAGTGGAGATGTCTGAAAGTTTTCCTGATCATAGAATAGTTGTTCTTGCAAGATATCAAGAACAAGCTGATGAGATAAGAAATATGCGGGCAAAACGAGTTTTGGTTCCGGACAAAGTCGTAGATGCGCAGAGCCTTATTTATCACTCAGATTTGTTTATTGGTGGAGGAGGAACTATGACGCTTGAGTCAGCTCTTCTTGGAACTCCGACACTTGCCTGCAGACCCATGAGAACCTTTTATGAGGATTATGTAATAGAGAAACAGCTGGTCTCCAGAACTACTAAAGAGGACTTATTTGAGCAGGCTTCTGACCTGATAAGAAGAAATGGAGAACATAAGAGACGGCAGAGAAAAATTGCCGGAAAAATGATAAGATCAATGGAGGATCCGGCAGAGGTTATAGCAAACACTGTAAGATCTACTGCAATTTGAGATGGTATCCTTTGATGCACTCCCTGTTTTTTCCGCGTTCGTACTTTCAATAGTCCTAACATTTATTTTTATAAGACGATTCAAGCGCATTGGTCGCGTTTCAGAGGATATTCATAAGGAAGGACGGCCGATGCAAGCCAATTTTGGAGGAATTGCGGTGGCAGCCTCTCTTGGAACTATCCTTCTGGGGATGTACCTTGTTACAAGTTCAGCTATCTATATGACACTGACTCTTGTTTTTTTAATATCTGCGAGCGTCGGACTTCTTGATGACCTTTTCAGATTTAGTCCCTACCAGAAACTTGCACTAAGCGCAATTCCGGCCCTTCCTCTGATATTGTTTTGGGGCTTTGGAGTTTACCAGGTTTTGGCGGTTGTTGTTGCAATAGTTGTGCTGTCTAACTGGACAAATATGCTTGCTGGATTCAACGGACTTGAAGCCGGAATGGGTGCGATTGCGCTTTTCTTTCTCGGACTGAATACATGGAATTTTGAAGTGAGAACCGCACTATTCGCCTACTCGCTTGCCTTGCTAGGATTTCTTATATTCAACCGATATCCTGCGAAGGTTTTTCCGGGTGATGTCGGAACGCTTCCTATAGGTGCTTTCCTCGCGGCTTCAGTTGCTCTTGGAGCTCCATTGATTGCCTTGGCAATTTTGTCCATCCCCTACTTTTTGGATATGAGTCTGAAGCTGGCTACAATGGGAGTTGCTTCGAGCAAGAATATAGTGCCGACGAGGGTTGAAAATGGAATTTTAGTGCCTCAGAAAAGTTATTTATCACTTACAAACCTCATACTTCGCATAAAAAGAATGCGTGAGTGGCAGCTGGTGACAATTTACTGGCTTGTTGAGATTGCGCTTGGAATGGTGACGCTTGTAATATGAAAGTGCTTGTAACTGGAGGAGCAGGATTTATAGGGCCTTATTTAGTTGGAGCTCTGAAGAACGCAGGGCATGAAGTAGTTATTCTTGATAATTTCTCAAGTGGTAATAAAGCTAATTTAGAAGACAGCTCTGCAACAATTGTGGAAGGAGATATACGAAATTTAGAGAATGTTGAATCGGCGATGGACGGATGTGAACTTGTTTTTCATCTTGCGGCTCAGAGCTCTGTGCAGAGGTCGATGGAAAATCCCGAAGAGGATAATGAGATAAATGTTTTAGGGACGAAAAATGTTCTAGAGGCAGCCGAGAAAGCTGGAGTGAAAAAGCTTGTATTCTTTAGCTCCGCGGCAGTTTACGGAAATCCTCTTGAATTTCCAGTTACAGAAGAAACTGAAACCAAGCCGATATCGCCCTATGGTGAATCGAAACTTTCTGCTGAGAAACTTTGTGCTGAAAGTTCTATACCGACTTTTATTTTAAGAATCTTTAATATATATGGAAAGGGAGGCCAGGGAGTGATTCCAAAAATGCTTGTGGAGGCAAACTTAGGAAGGTCTCCTAAGGTTTACGGAGATGGAGAACAGACAAGGGATTTTTTGTATGTGAAAGACTTGGTAAGAGCCTGCATTCTTTGTCTTGAAAACGAGTCAGGAAAGAGCACAATATTGAATATTGCTTCCGGAGAGGAGACAAGCATAAATGATATTGTATCTGCGATGGAGAATGCTCTTGGAAAAGAACTGAATGTTGTGAAAACGACGGAGAAGGAAGGCGATATAAAGAGGAGCTGGACAAGCATAAGCCGTGCCTCTGAAAAAATAGGATATAGACCAGAATATTCTATTGAAGACGGGATAAAGGATATGTTAAAATGAAAGTTGTTATTGTAATGCCTGCTTACAACGAAGAAAAGACAATAAAACAGAGTCTGCAGAGCCTAAACTCGGGCTTCCCAGGTGCAAATGTTGTTGTTGTTAATGACGGCTCATCAGATAAGACGGAAGAGATTGCCTTGAAAGAGGGAGCCTTTGTTGCAAGCCATATTATCAATCGCGGACTAGGAGCCACACTTGCGACCGGGATAAACTCTGCTATTAGAAAAAACGCTGACATTATAGTTACTTTTGATGCGGACCTTCAGCATAGTGGAAGAGATATAAAAAACTTGATAGAGCCAATACAGAAGAAGCGGGCGAACGCGGTTATAGGCTCTAGATTTCTGAGAACGGAAGATTTAGAGATGATGCCTCCAGTTACAAAGTTTGGGAACTGGTTTCTTACAGGGTTCACAAACTTGCTTGCCGGAACAAAGGTTACGGACTCACAAAGCGGGCTGAGGGCATTTGATAAAAAGGCTGCAAAAGTTATATCTATTGTATGCGACCGCTATGATGTATCCTCGGAAATTGTCTATGAACTCGGAAGATGTGGAATGAAAATAGAAGAAGTCCCGATAAAAGCTTTATATGACGAACGTAGTAAGAGAAAAGGTACAAACGTGCGTGAGGGAGTAAAAATAATGCACGGAATACTCCTTAAACGCCTTTGGTTGAGAAAATGATAGCTGGAATACAGGCATTCGGACTGGCCCTCGGGCTTATTATGTTTTATTATGCCGTAAAACTTTACAGGCAAGGGAAGTTTAAGGATCGTGATTTTATTACATGGGGCTCAGTCGCTGTCGTGATTGTTGGAGTTTCAGTATATCCTACTGTTCTTGATTCCGTTCTTAGCTGGCTGAAAATTGGAAGGGGGCTTGATGCGCTTCTGGTTCTTGGAATATTGGGAGTTTATGGTTTCGTCTTTCAGGTGTATATACGTAACCAGGAAACTCAGAGGCAGATAACAAACCTGGTCAGAAAGGTTGCCCTGGAACTTGAGCAGAAGGGCCGGAAGAAGAATGTTTAGCGCGAAGAGATTTCTTCCTCTGATAGGGCTTTTCCTATTTGCTTACATTGTTAATTCAGTAGGAGTATCTGTAATAACTGAAGCCTTTCTGAAGGCAAATCCTCTATACTTCATTTTTGCACTGCTTCTAGTTTTTGCCAGTTCAGGAATAAAAGCCTACAAATGGAAGTTGGGAGTCGATGCGCAGAAACCTGGATTTAAGTTTATTGATGCCTGGAAAGCCTTTATTATAGGAATTTTCGCGGCAGTTATAACACCTGGAAGAATTGGAGAAATTATAAAGGCAATATACGTGGCTGATGACAGGAAAATTAGAACGGGGAAAGCATTTGCAACCGTTTTTATAGATAGAGTAGTTGATACGATGTTACTATTTCTTCTGGCTATAATTGGGATATATTACATGACCGCCGAGTTTGCGATTGGGTTTAGCACACCTAAGATAGCAATAGGGGTATTTGTGGTTTTTGCGATTGTAATTTTACTGGTTTTAGAGGAAGGAGTAACAAGGAGAATGATGAGACCAATTTTTCGCAAACTAGTTCCGAAAAGACACCAGAATATTTTGAGAACAAATTTTGAGGAATTTTATGAAGGCGTCCGCTTAATAAGAAAGAAGCGCTTCCTTCTGACAAAGATTGCAGGCCTCACCCTGATTGCATGGGGAATTGTATTTCTGCAATATTATTTGCTTTCCTTGGCAGCAGGAATTAACATTAGCTTCTTCTATATGACAATGATAATACCAATTACTATGCTTGCCGAGCTCATCCCAATATCTATATCAGGAATTGGAACGAGGGATCTTGTTTTAATAGGGATGTTAGGACTTCTGGGGATTGGGGCAGGAAGCGCAGTTGCCTTTTCTCTGATAATTCTTTTGTTTAATTATTTCATTGCATCGCTTGGACTGCTTTTCTGGCTGGCAGACCCAGTAAAAATCTGGAGACTTTAAGTCTAGTCTGAGAGAAGTGCTTTTCCAAGTTCAAGAAGTTCCTGCGCCCTTGACTCTGTTTTTGCTTCTGAGAAAACGCGAAGTACTGGTTCAGTTCCTGAGGCTCGGACGAGAATCCATCCGTCTTCTTCGAAAAATTTGAGACCGTCGATATCAGAGAATTTTCGTCCATCTTGTTTTGACCTTTCCATAGCACGCTTCATTGTGTCTGCTTTTTTATCATCGCTGCATTCAACTTTTGCCTTAAGCTGGAAATATTTTGGAAGTGTGGAAACTGCAGAGCTGAAAGAGTCGTAATCTGTAAGAAGGTCGAGCATTGTAATTAGTGTCATTGAACCATCACGACCTGGACTGAGTTTTGGGAAGATGCAGCCACCGTTTTCTTCGAAACCGAAAACAGCGCCGCCTGAAATCACAGAATCGCTGACATACTTGGCGCCGACTCTTGTTCTGACAATTTCTGCCCCAGAATTTGATGCAACATCATCAATAATGCTGGAAGTTGCAACAGGAGTTACTATTTTGTCTCCTTTTTCCGCTAGAGAGTCGGCTATCATTGAACCTGTAACATCACCCATGATGAACTCGCCCTTTTCGTTGCAGAATACTGCTCTGTCACCGTCGCAGTCGAAGGCAACCCCGAAATCTGCCTTCTGTTTTCGGACCTCTTCGAAAAGCTCGGAAAGTGTCTCAGGTCTTGGCTCAGGAAGTCGTCCGAACTTTCCTGTGTTTTCTCCATTGATTATTATAGCCTCGCAAGCAAGCTCCTTGAGTATTCTCGGAACTGCGTCAATTTGAGCGCCGTTTCCAGGGTCTGCAACGACTCTGAATTTTTTGGACTTTATCTTTTCTAAATCAACGAGAGCCAGAGCATCCATGATGTAAGGACTTACTGAGTCGCACTCTGAATATGAGCCGACCTTATCCCAACTTACTGTGGTGAATTTACCTGAGTTTAGTATTTTTTCGAACTCTATCTCTTCCTTTTCGCCAACTTCTTTACCACCTTTGAGGATGAACTTGGCTCCATTGTATTCTGGGGGATTGTGGGAGCTCGTTATCATTACACCTGCGTCATAAGCGCTCTGAGCTGCGTGATTGACAACTGGTCCCGCTGCAATTCCAGTATCAAATACATCACAGCCAGTCGAAAGTAATCCTGCGATTAAGGAATTTGAAAGCATCTCTGAAGTGGTTCTTGTATCTCTGGCAACAAGAACCTTACAGGGACCTACCATCGTCCCGAATGTTTTTCCGAGGTCCAGCATAAACTCTGGTGTTATGTCGATATTCGCTATGCCACGGATGCCAGTTGTTGAAAAAAGTGCCATAGCATATGTGTAGGATATTTGCTATTTATAGCTCTCTATGGAAAAAATTATGTCTTGGGCAATTATTTATATGCCCCTGTACAACGATTTCGCATGGAAATTTCTGTTGTTATACCGTCCTATAATGAGGAGGGAAATGTGGAAAGGCTCTATATGGAGCTGGCAACTGTACTGACAAGAATGAAGAAAAGTCATGAAATTCTCTTTGTAGATGACGGAAGCAGTGATGGAACTGTTGAGAAGCTTGAGAAAATTGCAAAGCACGATAAATCTGTGAAACTTATAAAGCACGGAAGCAATAAGGGGCAGACTGCCGCCCTTCTTACCGGTTTTAAGGCAAGTAGAGGTAGAATTGTGGTATCTATGGACGCTGATTTGCAGAATGACCCATCAGATATACCAAAACTTGTTGAAGGTTTAGAAAAAGCTGATGTTGTCTGCGGCTGGAGAGCGGACAGGAAGGACAGCTTTGGGAAGAGAATGGCATCTAAATTGAATAATTTCCTTGTAAGGCTCTTTTTCGGGCTAAGCCTTCATGACCAAGGATGTACACTAAGAGCTTACAAGAGCTCTGCGATAAAGGACCTTGAGCTTCACGGAGAAGGTCACAGATATATACCGGCAATGCTTTCAGTTAAAGGACATAAAGTTATAGAAATGAAGGTAAAACACCACGAAAGGAAATCCGGAAAAACAAAATACGGTCTTTCAAGACTTCCGAAGGGATTTCTCGACCTCATTACCCTTAAATTCCTGACTTCCTACGGATCAAGACCAATACACATATTTGGAGCCGCCGGTTTTGCTCTTATGGGACTTGGTTTTCTCGGAGGAGTAAAACTTCTTTATGATAAATATGTTCTAGGGCACGGAATAGGAAGCAGACCGCTTTTGATACTTGTTGTTCTTTTGGTACTGCTTGGAATGCAGTTCATATTTAACGGGCTTCTCGCTGAGCTGATAATCAGAACTAGAGAAAGAAAGTAGCTAGTTTACGTAGTAAAGTTTTATTTTTCCTGAATTTAGGTCGTAGTCTTTATACCTGAGCTCTTTGCCGTCGGTCCAGCTTTGCAGATCCGCCATTGAAAACCCACCTTCTCCCTTTTCAATAATAATGTAGTAAACGACATTATCCTTTCCTTGTGAGAGATATGCCATCTGCCTGAAAGCATAGTTTTCCTCAAGATATTGAAGAAGTACAGGGTCCTGTAAATCTACGAAACCCCAGTGATACATAAAAATCCAGCGGACTCCGCTATCTTCTGCCTCTTTAAGAATATCCAAATTGAGATCTGTGCTGTAGTAGGCTTTTCTGTCGGCAGTCCAGAGGAATCCGAAGGACTGGCCACCTGAGAACATGACTTTTTCGGTCTCTTCGCTATTTTCCCTGATGTAATCTCCGGCAATATCCAGACCGAAGAACTGCGTATCAAATTGCTTGTTTTTTGCATCCATTGAAGGAGATAGTAAGACAAGGAAGAGGACTAGAATTGTGGCCCACTTAAGAATCTCTCGTTTTTCAACTTTAACTTTGAAGAGCCCAGGGGAGGTCTGTGAAACTACCATTATGAAGTAGGACATTGTGAGTATTATGATAGGGGCTATTGGGAACTGGTGGTAGCTGTGTCCCTTAAGCTTGTTTGACATTATCATAATAAAGGGGATGAGGGCTATGGCGTAAGACAATAGGAAAAGTTCTGCGAATTTTTTATTTGATTTGTAAAATACAGTAAGCATTGCAATTCCAGCAATAGCAAAGAAGAAGCCGATAGTTGTGTAGTTGTCAGACAAGTAGGGCCAGACAGATTTCCACCAGCCTGGAGTGAGGAAGGCCCAGAGATTCATCTCTCCAATGGCGAGTGCTGTTCCCTCAGCCTGGACTATTGTTTTTGAGTAGAGGAACCAGGCAGGAAGTGCGAGCATTGCCATGAATGAGGCTGAATAGGCTTTAATCTGGGACTTGTTTAGCTTTAGCAGTTTTTTGTAAGGGAAAGTGAGTGCAAATGGTATAGCGATTACTAAGAAGGTGTATTTTGTCAGCCCTGCAAGGGAAAGGAAGACTGCAGTACTGATTAAGTGTGAATTTTTATCAGAATCACGCCATCTGACATAGAAATAGGCTGAACTTAGCATAAAGAAAACGCCTGGATTTATGAGCTGGACATTGTGGCTGAAGAAAACGAAGAGTGGATTTATTGCTGTGAGAGCGGCCGCAATTAGTGCAATATCATCCCTTTTGAAGAGCTCCCTTGACAGAAGGAACATCATAAGAACAGTCCCGAGACTAAATATTATCCCTACGAGACGGGCGACCCAGAGATAAGGACCAAATATTTTGAATGCAATGGCTATAAGAATTGATATAACTGGGAAGGTATCAGAATGTGCTCCTGTCGGGTCGTCGAAAGAGCGAAGTGCGTCCCACTCAGGAACAAAGAAACCGTGATTGAAGAAACCGTCCTCTGCAAAATTCCTTGACTCTGCCAGGTAGTGGCTTTCCTTCCAATTGTGATAACCGATAGTAGGATAATCAATGTGATAGACCCTGAGGTACATTCCAAAAAGGAGTATGAGGAATATTGCGGCGTAGATTTTTCGATTCTTTTTTATGTCGGCGACGAACTTATCCATTTGAAACTACCCAGTCAGTGTATCTCTTTATTCCTTCATCAATTGAAATTTTTGGC
>Ga0310122_10001813_pt1 | contig 13634 bp, 13 predicted proteins | sample CB6_Bottom_1051__FD_203503 | JGI IMG/M metagenome (GOLD analysis project Ga0310122, IMG submission 203503) | Marine microbial communities from Western Arctic Ocean, Canada - CB6_Bottom_1051 | ecosystem: Environmental > Aquatic > Marine > Oceanic | place: Canada: Western Arctic Ocean | collected...
CCCATCCAACTTCAGAATCCGGTCTGAAGGGTGTTCAGTGGGTCAGTTGGTTCGCTACCCTCTAGTTCAGAATTGGTGGTGTTCTGTCAATTGTTGTTGATTGGCAGGGACGGGTCAGGGGTCGGCGCGCCAGTGTTCGAAGAGTCGGTCGAGGAGTCGGCGGGAGGCGTCGCTCCACACTTCGACTGTGCAACTCGCTGACAGTCGGTCGGTGGCCAGTTCACCACCCGTCAGGCCGTCCACCGCGAGATCGCTGGAGACCAGCGGCAGCGGCGTGGCGGCGGTGAAGGAGAGTGAGACGGAGCCGTCCGCCTCGGCCTGCCCGGTCAGGTGATCGGCGTAGGTGAAGGAGCCCGAATCGGTCTGCAGAGTCTCGTCCGCGGACGCACCGATGCGGAGATGCGCCAGCAGGGCTTCGAAGATGGGGGGCGGCGCGTCGGGGGTGGAGTCGTCGAGCACGGAGTCGGCGCCGTCGTCGCTCTCCTCGGCTGGCCCGTAGACATCGAGGAATGGGAGGTCGTCCTCGTTCTGCTCCATCAGGTCCTCTAGACCGCGTGGCAGGCGCTTCTTCTTCTTCGCCAACCGGTTCACCTCGTCGTTCATCGCTGAATGGCAGCTCACTGTTCGAGGCCCCACCGCTCGGCCAGGCTGAAGGCCAGCGAGTAGTAGTCCTTGCCGCCCATGCTGAGCGGCGCGTGCAGGTGGATAGGGACGCCGCGACTAGGCGCTTCGGCGAGTTTGATGTTGCGCCGGATCGGCGGCTCGATGACCAGTTCGGGGAAGGTCTCCCTGATCTCGGCCGCGACATGATGGTTGAGCAGCGTCGGCGCGTGCAGGGTCAGCAGCACGCCGTCGACGCCGAGGCGGCGGTTGAGGCGACTGCGGACCTCGCGCAGCGAGCCGGCGAGCAGGGCGAGACCCTCGAGCGCGAGGTACTCGGTCTGGACCGGGATGAGCACTGCGTCGCTGGCCACCAGGGCGTTGATGGTCAGCAGGCCGAGCGACGGCGGCGTGTCGATGAGGATGATGTCGTAGTACGGGCGGAGCGGCGCGATCGCTTCGGCCAAGCGGCGCTCGCGACCGAGATGGCTGGCCAGCTCGTCCTCCAATCCGACGAGGCTGCGGTCGCCGACGATGATATGCAGCCCCTCGACCGCGGTGGCGTGTCTCGCTTCGGTGGCCCGTTCGGGCTCCAGCACCATCTCCCTCGTGCCGACCTCGACCCGGCTCTTGTCGACGCCGAGTCCGGTGGCGCAGTTGCCCTGTGCGTCGCAGTCGACGATCAGGATGCTGTGACCGGCGAGCGCCAGTTGGGCGCCGATGTTGATCACCGTCGTCGTCTTGCCGACGCCGCCCTTCTGGTTGGTCACCGTGACGACGCGGGCGCGTCCCTTCTGCAGCGGCGGTCCCGGCGGCAGGTCGAACCGGGCGCGACGACGAGCCGACGAGAGCCGTTCGGTGGTCTCTGCCTGGCTCTCTGCGACCGCGACGAGGCCGCTCTCATCATCCAGCTCCGGTGACGCCTCGCCCTCCATCTGCTGCTGCTCGATGCCGGGTGCTGGGGCGGCCGGCGGCAGTTCGCCGTCCGCCTCGTCCTCGACCTCGACGAACTCGACATCGAGGACGGGTGGCGATGAGTCGTCTCGGCGGGGCGAGGACATTCGCGGCTGGTCGGCACCCCGGGGCTGTTCAAGGTGACGCATCCCGCGTCGTGGCAGAGGCCGGTAAGGAGCCGTTGGTCGGTTGGGCGGGATGGGGTATGTCGGGCCGGGCCGCGCTTTACGCCAAAGGGTTCAGATTCACAGGCGGCCAGATTCACGCACTTGACCCAGCTGTCAGGAAAAACCTGGAGCGACCGCTGCCGTTGATGATCCGATGATCCTCTGATTCAGACTCAGGACAGGCTCTCATGCTTGTCGGAAGAGGCGCGTAATTCTGCTCGACGATGCGTTCATACGCGTTCGAATCATAGACACCTTGTGACCGGACAGTTATCGGAAGATGGACAACACATGTGGAATGGCACCCAGTGGGTGCCCAATCCCAGCTCGGTTGTAGCACCCATGATGGTTCAGCAGCCTATGACCACGGTTATTGCTTCTCCCGGGGCAGCAGAGAAGAGCATCGCCGTGGCTTATCTCCTCTGGCTTTTCCTCGGATGGATAGGTGTTCATCACCTGTACATGGGGAGGGGTATAGGAATCTGGCTGATATCATTGATCACATTCCAAGGCATCGGTTTTTGGTGGTTCTTTGATCTCTTCCTGATCCCGAGTTCCACAAGAAAGGTGCGAACAACAACACAACAACAGGTAGTGGTCGTCCACTGAACACATAGGCTCGCTGAGCAGCAATCCCTAGGTCGAGGCGAGGGGTGTGGTCGTATCGGCTAGTGTGGTCGTGAGAGTTGGTGGTGGTGGGACCTTTGGACTCAGGAAGAAGGGTCGGAACGGGTGACGGTCCAACCGAGCATCCGGGCCTTCTCCGCATCGATCAGGAACGAGGCACGGACGTCCTGACCGCCCTCCGTCCACTCGCGGCTGCCGAACATCGACACCTGGCCGGCCCGGATGTCGCCGGGCAGCAGGTCGAGCCAGTCGCTGTCATCGGCGACCGTCAGCAGGACGCCTACCTTCGAATCGTCGTGCCAGTCACCGCCAGACGCGATGTGCGGCTGCAGCAGCGGGTAGCGCTGGTCGTCGAGGATCCGCCCCTCCAGCTCGGTCATCGACAAGGTGTCGGGAATCGCGTCGCGATTGGCGCTCGGCGACTCCTCGGTGTCGAGCCGGATGTCCTCCAGCACCGTGCAGTTGCCACCGCCGGCGTCGCGCACGCGGACCCAGCCGGCGTCGCCGCCCGGGTCGACCCAGGTGAGGTTCCAGATGTCTTCGCTGGACCTGTCACTCTCGACACGCCACATGTAGCCACCCTCCTCGACCGCGCTCTTGACGCTGTTCGGCGAGCCGGTCGTCAGGCAGGTGACGGCGCCCTCCAGTGTGAACGGGCGGATGGTCGAGTTGTCGGGCATGTGGTGCAGCCAGCGCTGCTTGTCGGAATCGGACGGAATGCTCGACCCGACGGTCGGCCGGCTGCTGTAGAACTCGTTCCAGTCAATCAGCCGCTCGCCGGCGGTCGAACCGGTCTCGGTCATCTTGTAACCGATCAGGAGTTGGCCGTCGGGGAAGTACGGGGTCTCGATCACGGCTGAGAGCAGGAAGCCGCAGTCCGGAGTCCTGCGATCCTTCGCCAACAGGATGTCGACCGTCTGCTCGACCGGCCACGGGGTGCCCTCGCGGAGCAGCAGGCTGATGCGAGCGTGGCCGAGACAACGGCCCACCTCCTGATGCTCCAGTTGCACAGGAACCACCCTCTCGCCGTTCCTCTTGATGTCCGCCCCAACCTGCCAAACCCAGTCGTCCTTCTCGCCCGTCATCCCCTCCTCCAATACGGTCAGGCCGAAGTAGTCGTACAGCGGCAAAGGCGAAGCGGGACGCAGCAGCATCGGCAGCAACTCATCGAACGCGGCGATTCCGGTGCCACCGAAACTGACCGTCTCGACCTCGCTGCGGACGCCTTCGGCGGTGGTGAAGGAGAAATCGGATTCGGTGCGGAACAGGCTGCGCTCGGTCAGTTCGGTCCACGACGTGACCGAGGAGTCCAGTTGGTTCTGGTCGAGCGACCAGGACAGCGAGCCGCACCGGCTCGGCTCGACCGTCGACCAGGTCCGGCCACCGAGGTCGACCAGCAACTGGTAGGAGAGCGACTGCTCGGCCGCCAGCATGGTCCGGCCGTATGCGTCGTGCGCCTCGACGGCACCGACATACTTCCGGTCGGTGGGGAACGAGATGTCCATCGTCTCGCCCTTCCTGATGGCGATCTGGCCGGTGCCGGAGAAGGTCAGACTCAACTCGCCGCAGGCGTCGTCGAGGGCGCCGCCGGACCGATCCCTGATCAGCGTGACCATGTCGTCGCCGGTCGCTTCGAGGGTGCCGTCGGTCATCGTGAACGACATTGAATCACCGTAACGGAGCGGCTCGGCGGTGAACGACTGCGAGCCCTGCATCCATTGGAACCAGCCGGCGCCGGCCAGCAGCAGCACGACGATCATGACGGTGACGCGGGCGAGCGGGCTGGCGGCGATGCGGGACAGGCGCGATGGGCCGATCTCATCGGCCACGTCGGGTTCGTCGGCCTCCTCGTCCGCCTCGACAGCCTCGGTCCCAACCGCCTCAGCGGATGGTCGGGCGCGTCTGGGCTTGCGCCGCTTCTTCGGCCGCGCCGGGGCAGCGTCGGGGATTGCGGCCGCGGTGGTTCTGGTGGGCTTCGGGGCGACGGCCTTCGTCGGCTCGGAGTCGATGATCTCGGCTTCGAACACTTCGGCCTCCAGGACGCCGTCGTCATCGACCTCGAAGACCTCGGCGTCCAGCACCTCCGCGTCGTGCAACTCATCGTACTCGTCGGGTGGTGCATCATCGGCTGCCTCGTCGTCGTCGACGAGCAGCATGCCGTCGTCCTCGTCGATGACGAGTTCGGCCCGCAGCCGCTCGATCAGATCCGCCTTGCGGCCGCTCTTCGGCAGGCCAAGTTCGGCGAGGTGCTCCTTCAGTCGGACGACCGTCAAGTCGTTCAGAGAATCGACGTCTATCTCGTCGGTCATTCCGAACCCCCGACTCCGAGGTGCCCGAGGCGCGCTTTCAATCCCTCTCCCTCGCGCGAGCGACCGGCTCGCGTTCGGCTGGCCGGATTCGATGGGCGTCAGTGCTCGCTCGGGTCAGGGCTGGCCGCGATTGGCGTCTATCTGCGCCTGCGTCCAGCCGGCCGCCAGCAGTTGCTCGTCGCTCCACTCCCCGGAACCGCCGGAATCCGCTGCCGTCTCTGCCACCGGCTCAGCGGCTGGCTGGTCCGTCGCAGGCGTTTCAACCCATGTCTCCGTGGCCGGCTCTGTGTACTGGTCGCCGGCTCGCTGACGGTACATCGCAGCGTGTTCGGCCGCGACCTGCGGCGAGTAGCCCTGATCGATGAACTGCTGCACATACGGGTCGACGACGCCGTCTGGCGCATCGATGTTCTCGGCGCCGGTCAGGTCGATGTCCATGACCCGCTCCGCATCGGCCGCGTCTAGCACCTGCAGCTCGGACGACTTCTCCTCGGGACCCTCTGGGAACTTCATCTCCTTGAAACGCTTGCCGATCCGCTGGGTCGACAGCCAGAGTGGCAGCGCGATGATGGCGAGCAGACCGGAGATAGGGAGGAAAATTCCGCGTGGCCAGTACATCGCCATCTCGATGTCGATGGTCGACTTGTAGCCGTTGTCCTCGGGGGCTATCTGCATGAAGTGGAAGTAGAGGCAGTAGGTGCCCGGCTGCAGAGTCAGGCTGATGGTCCGCTCGACGCCGGGCAGCAGCTGGTCCTCATGGCCGTCGTACCAAGCCACGGCGTTGGAGAAGTCGGGTGACCAGAGATCGCTGCAGGTGCCATCGAAGAAGCCGACCTCGAAGTGGGTGCTGCCGCCGTCCTCGCGTAGCGAGACCAAGGTCAGATCGACTCTGATCTCAGTCACCGCGCCGAGGTCGGCCGGAATGCCGACCATCACCACGGTCGACTCGACGGTGCCCGAATTCGGGTCGTTGCCATCCCACAGTTTCTCCTCGTTCCACGCCGCCTTCTGATTCTCTGACCAGCCGCGGCCGTCGGAGTCGTCCATCCAGTCCGTGACCTCTTCCTTGCTCATGCCGACGTGGGGGTTGTCGCCGAGCGAGCCCTGGGTGACCGGGAATAAGGAGAAGGTGAAGAAAACAGCCATGAAAGCGAGCGTCAGGTAGACGTTGACGCGACTCCGGTTGCGCTGCACCCGCAGTTCCTCCAACCTATCCTCTCGCCTATCCTTGCGCACCTGCTCCTGCTCTATCTCCGCCACCGCGTCGAATGATGGGGATGCGTCGGTGGAGGGTGAGGCGGCTGGTGGTCCGGTGCCTGGGGGGCCTGAGCCGGGTGGGCCGGAGGCGGTTGTGCTCGGTGGCCCGGTGCCTTGGGGGTCTGTGCCCGGTGGTCCTGTACCCGGCGCCGAGAGCGGCAGGCCGGATGGAGGTCCTGCCGCCATGGCGATGCCGACCTGACGCCGTGACTTCAAGCCGCCGCTGGCTTCGGTGGATCCGAATCGGTGCGGGATATCGATGGCGGCGGCGGCTGTCGACTCATCGGACTGCGATTCGGTGCCGTGCGAGCGGTTCAAGAAGGATGAGCGGGGCCGCCGGCCCGTGCAGCCGAGACTGATCATCCTGTCCCGCGGGCCGCGTCTGTACAGCACTCGGCGGCTGCACGAAGAGGCGAACGCGGCCGGCTGGCTGACCGATGTGGTCGACCCGATGTCGCTCAGCATCGTGGTCGGCGATGACGATGCGCAGGTGCTGCGCGAAGGCTGGCCGATACACGCTGACGCGGTCATCCCGCGCATCGGTTACTCGATCACCCAGCGCGGCGTCAGGGTGGTCAGGCAGTTCGAGCGGATGGGCGTGCACGTGACGAATCGCGGCGATGCCATCCTTCGAAGTCGCGACAAGCTGACCGCTTCTCAGATCCTGACGGCGCACGACCTGCCGGTGCCGCTCACCGCTCAGGTCAACCACTGGCGCGACGTCGAGCGGGCGATCCACCGCATCGGCGGGGTTCCATGCGTCGTCAAGGTGAGCGAGGGGACACAGGGCTCGGGCGTCTTCCTCGTGCGCACGATTCGAGAAGCACGAGAACTCGTATGGAGTCTGCTCGACCGACGCGAGACCGTGCTGGTGCAGCAGTACATCCAGGAGAGCCACGGCCGCGATGTGAGGATCATCGTCGTCGGCGGCGAGGTGGTGGCGGCGATGCGACGCAGCGCCACCGGTCGCGAGTTCCGCTCCAACTTCCATCTCGGCGGCACCGTAGAAGCGGTCCGGTTGCCGGACGAGTACGAGCGGGTGGCGAGGCGCGCCGCCCGCGTCCTCGGCCTCGACGTCGCAGGCGTCGATCTGCTCGAAGGCAGGGACGGACCGATGGTGCTGGAGGCCAACTCGAGCCCCGGGCTGGAGGGGATCGAGGGCGCGACCGGCGTCAACGTCGCGGCCCGCATCATCGACAACATCAGCCGCCAGCACCGGTTCGGCACGCCGCGGCTCGACGAGGTGATGGCGCGTCGCCGCGGCCACGGCATCGTGTCGATATCGCTCGACCGCGAACCGGCCCTAATCGGTCGAAGCATCGCAGACCTCGGACCTATTCGCGACGCCGTGCTGACCGTGCTTCGCGGCGCTGACCACATCTACCGGCCAGCCGATCACCTCGTCCTGCAGCCGAGCGATGAGATCGTCTTCTATGGCGACCTGCAGAGAATCCGCGGGTATCTGTCCGGCGATGTCCGGCCGGACGTCGCTGCTGCCGCCGGCTCGCCCGCAGAGCCGGCGCACAGCCCTGCCTTCAGCGACTCACTCGCCGATCCAGCCACCTATTCGACAGGCCAGACATCCACTGGTCCGAACGACGGCCCAGCCACCGGTCACATCGGCTGAGTTTCTGGCCTACGACCCATCCGCGCAGCGCCTCCCCTACATACGAGGCCCAGACGGCTCCCGTCGAGCGTCCACCAGTCAGCGGCGGGTGGCGTCGGCGGTGGCGTCGGCGGTGGCGTCGGCGGTGGCGTCGGCGGTGGCGTCGGCGGTGGCGCAGGGGCGATGACGCCGAGAGGCGGCGCTGAGAGGTGGCTGCGAGGAAAGGTTTCATCATCTCAGACCCCGGACGCGCCCCGTTCCGACGAGGAACAGGGATGCACGCGCCGGCGACGGCGAGGGGAGGACGATGACCCGACAGGAGAGACAGGAGCAGTGGGCCGAGCCGCACTCACGCGGCATGCGAGTCACCCCGTTCGACTCGCGTCTGATCGGCGTCGAGCAGCGACTGCCATCACGACTCGTCCGGCTGGCCGACCTGCCATGGTCGGGGGCTTGGGAGATGCAGCTGCGAGCCGAGCAGAAGAGCGTCAACACGATGCGCTCGTACAGGACGGCGAGCCGTCAGTTCCTCGCCACCACGCTGCCCGGCGAGGCGGTGGTCGATGACGACGAGATTCAAGAGATGAGCGTCGGGCAGATGCAGATGAGGATCGATCCGAACAACGGCCGGCTCGACCTCTGGCTGCAGTCGATATCGCACCTGCGGCCGGCCACCATCAACGCTCGCATCGCCGCCGCCACGCATCTGCTCGGCTGGCTCGGTCACATGGTGCCGGATTGGGTCGCAAGGCCATCCCGCAGCCGGCCGCTGCCGAAAGTGCTGACCCGTGACGAGGTCGGCAGGGTCAGAAGGGCCGCGGCCGAATCGGAGAATCCGCTAGCAGTGCCGATCATCACGACGCTGCTCGACACCGGCATGCGGGTCTCCGAGTTGTGCGGGCTCGACGTGCATCACCTAGACCTTCGAGACCGCTCGGGAATGGTCGTTGGAGGCAAGGGGAACAAGGACAGGACGGTGCTGTACACCGATCGAACGGTGAATGCGATCCACGCCTGGCAGCCGATACGTGAGATGGTTATGGCGCGCACTGAGGTGCCGGTGGATGATGGGGAGGCGATGTTCCTGTCGAGAGTCGGCAGGCGGATCACACCGCGCGGAGTCCAGAAGATGATGGATGCACTCGCCGATGCCTCCGAGATTCCTCGTACCCGCCTCTCACCTCACACCCTCCGTCACAACTTCGCCACCGGGCTGCTGGAGCGCGGTGTCGATCTGGTGTCGATCCAGCGCTTGCTGGGGCACGCGAACATCCAGGCGACGCGGATCTATCTGGAGATCAACGATCAGACGCTGCGCGAGATCTACCATCGCGCGCAGGCGGCGCTGCACGCTGACGAGTGACTCGTGGCGTCGTCTCGCGACTCTAGGGTGGGCTTCAGCGCCTGGCGCCGGGCCGCTTCTTCCGGGCTCGCTTGTCGACCGCTTCCGGACCGGCCCACTCGCGGTCCGGCCTGATCTCGTTGCCGGCGTGGTCGGGGAGTGGACAGTACTTACCGGAGCGGCAGCGGCTGCAGTTGTCCTTCGGCGGCTGCTCGACGGTCTTTCGCAGCCGGCCGTACTTACGCCTCGGCATGCGTGGCGCTTCCGCACGGAACCCATATGATGATTCGGCAGCGCGGCGATTCGCGCTTGTCAGCGATTGTCCTTGATCCGACGAAGCATGTCGGCGACGCCCTTCGGTGCGGCTATCTTCGAGCCGACCTGGTCGCCGCGGACTCCGGCCTCCTCGTCCGATATCACCGACCCCGGCTTCTGGCGCTGAGCAGTGGGGGGGAGCTTCACCGCCGTCGCCGCCTTCCTCGCCTTCCTCGCCGCCGCGGCGGCCTTCTTCTTGGCCGCGGTGGCGGCCCCGAAGGCGCTGTTGACAGCGGCTGTGCCGAGACCCGCTTCCGCGAGGCCGGATCTACCGGCCGTGAGAATCGCGGCGGGACTGTCGATACCGGCTGCGACCATCTGCACGGCGGTCTTCGGGCCGACGCCTGACAGTGAGGTCAGCACGGCCATCGCTGCGGCGATCGCCGCTTCGGCCGCTTCGGCCGAGGCGAACACCGTCGCCGCCGCCTTGGCGTTGAGTCCGGCCTTGCTGAGACCATCGACTCCGGCGACGACAACGCTGGCGGAATTCTCCATACCGGCGTCGACCATCCGGGTCGCGGTCGCCGCACCTACGCCTGCCAGCGAAGGCAGTGCCGCCATCGCGGCCGCCCGCCTCGCCTTGCCAATCCGCCTAGCCATCGCCGTTGCCTCGGCGGGCGGTCGCTGTGGTCCATGTATCAATGTCACCACGAAGACCGCCGTCGCGGCCCGGATGTGCGGCCCATTGATGGAGCATCGTCGGTACGGTGCGAACATCAGTGAGCGGCGAGACCGAGGGTGATCGGGTTGACGGAGTACGAGAGGGGTTCGGGGAGACATGAGGAGGCGACCCTCGGCGTCGACCCGACCCGGAGCCGTTTGTGGGCCCAGGTCCGACGCGGCGTCCCGGAGATGCGGATGGACGACGGCGGTCTGCTGCGACCGGCCGCATGGCCCGGAGGCGGCCGCCGCGTCTTCCTCGGCGATGTGGGCAGGGCGGCGCTGGCGGCGCTCGGCACGCACGAGGTGCCCGAGTTCGAGCAGCAGCCCGGTTACGACGAGCAGCGCTGGCGACTGAAGGCGACCGCCGGCGATCTGATCATCGACATACGCAGCGCTCCGTACTGGGGCTTCGGCCTGCTCGCCCGCTGCTTCCTCAACGAGATCCGTCTGACCGGCCCGCTGGAGGCACGGGCTCGATTCGCCTACGACTTCGCAGTGGCGCTGCACCACGACCCGTGGCTGCCGGTCTGGCGCTGGCCGTTCCGGCGTGCCACCGGCGCCGGCATCGATGAGCATAGAGCCGCCTGGAACGGACTCATCGAAGCCGGCCGCGAGACACTGCGCGAGGACATCGAGCGGGTTCGAGTCAAGGCCGAAGCGGTGGCCGGCCGTGGTGATGAGAGCAGCATCGTGCTGCTCGATGCGGCGCGCGACGAGATCGGCCGCGCCGAGGCGGCCCTGCTGGAGCGCAACGCGCCAGCCCTCGGCCGGGCGCTGGCGCGGGCCGAGCGCGTCCTCCTGCACGCCGATCCAGATACCCGGCCGGAGGACGAACCCGAGGATGCCTCGACGGCCGGTGAAAGCCTGACCGAAGGGATGGCCAGACAGGAGGCGACCGACGTGGCGATCGGCCGATCCCACAGCGATGAGACGGAGGATTCACCCCCCAAAGAGAACATCGCGATGGACGCTGGTCGGAGCGATTCCGAGAGAGAGGGAGATAACGGGGCGGAAGCCGGCGAGGTCGGAGGGGTCGGAGATGTCGGCGTCGGTTCTGCCGACGCTGACGACGGTGAGGAGATACCGTTCGTCGACCTGACCTGAAAGGCGGCCTCAAAGTCCGAGTTGCGTCCAGATCCACTGCCAGATGCCGTGGTTGGCGAGATAGATGAAGATCGACAGGCCGATGCAGACGGTGTAGATCAGACCCTTCGGGATCTGGATGGCGTCCTCCGATTCCTCGTCGAAGTAGCGGATGAGACCGGCGGCCTGCTGGATGCCGCTGCCCTTGTCCTTCTTCTTCGCCTTCTTGATGGCCATGCGATTTTGCCGACCTGACGGCTCTATTTCAATGCCCCGTATTCCACCCGCACACTCCCGTCACCGCTGCTGCCAGGGATTCGTGGCGGTGCGGGCGCGCTAGGTGCTGGCTGCGACACGAGATGGGTGAGTGCTTCCGGGTGGGCGGGCTCTCGGCCCGCGGAACGCAGACCGGTGGAGGTCCGTCAGGGGTCGAGGGTCTCGATCAGGACGACGCCGTTCTGGAACTCGACGATGCGTGAAGCGGCGTCCATCGCGGCGTCGAAGGACTGGGTCATGAACAACTCGCGCCGCCGACCGTCGTCGGTCTGCAGCACCAGGCGGTGGCTGAGGGATGCCAGCGTCTCCTTCGAAACGGTCTGCCAGACCCAGCCCTCCGCTTCGACGGTGATCAGCGCTTCGACCGGCACGAGCAGGCCCTGAGATGAGTCCGAGGCGCTGGCTCGTTCGGCCAGATGACGCAGTTTCTCCGTCGTCTGCTGCTCGTCTGTCACGCTCTGTCTACTGGTTCGAGCGAACCGCCGCCCGATGCGCTTCCGCTCACCTGTCATTCTCATCCCATCCCGCGTCCAGTGACCGAACGCAAGGCCGCGACCGTGTTGTTCTGGCTTTCAAGATTCGGGCTGACGAGCGGTGCCCGAGGCGAGTTGGCGATGGGCTGCTCGGGCGCCGGGCGTCTCATTCAGCGGCTGCGTTCGGCGAAGGCGGCGATGAGGGGCGCCAGCGGCACGGTGAACAGCGAGACGCGGGCGAACAGCAGCGCCTCAGGGTGCCGAACGACGAGCAGGATGGCGGCAAGCGCGACGCCGATGCCGGCGCCGCGCAGTTCAGGACGGATGTGCCGGTCAAGGCCGAGCAGGGGCAGATTGGTACCGGCGACCGCTCCGAGCAGCAGCCACGGAGCCCATACCAGTGCGTTCCAGAGGTCACTCGCGAGCGTCGTGTGCATGATGAGAGAGACGGGCGCGACGACGAGCACCGGCAGCAGCGCATGCGCCGCGAAGGCGGCAGCGAGACCGCGCCAGCGGCCGGCCGACGGGCCGCCTCGTGCGGCCGAACGGTCGGCCAACCAGCGAGCCAGTGGCGCGCTGACGGCGAGATGCAGCAGGCCGAGCGTGACGACGAAGCGACCGGCGGCCGGAGTCATCCGAGCGATGCGCCACGCCTCGGCCGGACTGTCGGCCGACCACGCCTCTGGAGCGAGTTGCAGCGAGAAGCCGGCGATCAGCAACAGCGCCAGGCCGAGCCGGCCGAGGATCGGCTTGGCCGGCTCGACCGAGGCGCCGGGGTCGGTCGGCGGTGCGACGGCATCATGCGCCGCTCTGGTGAGGACGCGAGCCAGCCAGACGCCGGCGATGACGGTCAGCAGGGTCAGACCGGCCGGCCACGTGTAGTCAGCTAACGGGGTGGGCGATGCGGCGCGGAATGAGGAGTCGTCGATGCCGAGACCGACTATCAGCGCGATCAGGGCGCCGTGTCGCAGCGACAGCGAAGCGGCGTGCTCGGCCGCGACGGCGGTCCGTAGATGCAGGATGAAGGAGGTCAGCAGAGTCGTCAGGAGCAGCAGCAGCAGGGCGCCGTCCGGCCCTATCGCCGCACCGGCGAATGGAACGACGCCGGCGGCGTTCCACCGCACGACGTGTGGGATGGCGGCATCGGCGGTCGCGTGCGCGAGCAGCAGATCGGCGAAGGCGGCTGCAGTCAGAACGACAGGTATCGCATCGAGGACGGTGACCAGACGACTCGGTGCCAGACGATCCTGCAGGCGGCTCATCAGCGACGACTGCCAGAGCGGTCGGCTGGCCGCGAACGGCGACCAGAGCAGCAGCAGCGTCAGGCTGAGGACCAACACGCCGCCGGCCATCGAGTCGATGCCGAGCGGTCACACCCCATGACCTTCGCGCCCGAGGGAGCAGGGACTCACGCGCATGCTCACTCCCCAGACGGCCGACGAAGGACGCGACAGGCTGATGCGTCGCCGGCCGGTGAGGAGGCAGCGTGGTCGTGCAAGTGCCTTGGCAGCAGCAGGCGGAGGCGAGCGACCTGCTCGTCGCCGTCGCAGACTGGCGCGATGATTCGCGATTCCTCGAAGCGGCCTTGCCACGACTGCCCGAGACCCTGCGCGTCAATACGCTGCGTCACGACGCGGCCTGGACGGCCGAGCTCCTCGCCGAGATGGGTGGCGAGCGACTCGACTGGCCGGGCGTCGAAGCGTGGCGGATGCCGTGGCGGCGCGGCGCCGCTCCCACCGAACACGCGGCGCTCTACCAGGCGCTGCACGACAGCGGCCGGACGACGCGTCAGGAAGCAGCCTCGATGCTGCCGCCACTGCTGCTCGACGCGAAGCCGGGCGACCTGCTGCTCGACCTCTGTGCGGCGCCCGGCTCGAAGGCGACCCAGATGGCAGAGATCATTCGAGGCAGTGGCGCCGTCATCGCCAACGAGAAGAGTCCGCAACGGACCAACACTCTGGT